>ERZ506887.91-NODE-91-length-57090-cov-6.204383_pt1 | contig 57090 bp, 45 predicted proteins | sample MGYA00512905_ERZ506887 | MGnify/ENA metagenome assembly ERZ506887 | reverse complement strand
GTGTGCTCTTCCGATCTAGCCAGCCTTTTGAGAAAATATGTATCCGGCGGAGGCAAGCTCCTCATTTCCGGAAAGACCGGATTATGGGACACTGATTTTAACGCTCTGGATAATTTTATCCTGTCTGATCTGATGGGTGTTTCATTTACAAAGCTCCATACAGAATATGCACAAAACACCTGGAGCTCCTATATTAAAAAGACTTCAGATTCCTCATTCAATGGAATCTTTGACCGTACAACACCACCTGTAAGCGACTTCTTTATCGAAGCAGAATGCACAGATGCCCACCCGGAATTCACGTTCGTACTTCCATGTACTGCATGTTCTCCGACTGACTGGGTTAACTGGTGGAGCCCGCCGCCGGGTGCCGAAACAACTCATCCGGCACTGACCATTAATCAGTATGGCAGCGGTTCTGTTGTTTACACAGCGTTTGATCTGTTCACAATGGCAGCCGAAGAAAGCTACCGTGCTACCGGAGACCTGTTCAGACAGATCACCGAAAAGCTGAATATCAAACCTGTACTCCGCAATATCACAGATATTCCAAACATCCTTCGGACAGCATATTTTGAGAAAGATGACTGTTACCAGATCCATCAGGTTTCTCTTATGGCTCATCAGTTCAAAGGAGATGTGGCAACTGTCAGCGGTGGCGTGATCTCCGTATCCACACCGGTCAAAGAAGCGGTTGTGATCTATCCGGAACACAAAACTCTGCCGATCACACAGAATGGCTGCGAATGGCTGATACAGCTTCCGGATTTTACAATCCAGCAGTTTATTATTCTAAAAAAATAAGGCCAACAAAAAAACCAGCATCCTGTAAGGACGCTGGTTTTTTACGCTTTATTTATTTTTCTCTTTTGTATATTTCTCCGATCACATAACACAGAGCCGCAACAACCATACCATTGATGGATGCGATTCCCCATGTCACTACGTTTGCTACGATCGCACCAAGAATAACTCCGACAACTGCAAACCAGTTGACTGTTACAATCTTAAAGGTATCTGTATCGTAAGCCTTTTTATTCATGAAATAAGAGATGACCAGGATGATACCAACCGGCGGCAGTGTACAGTTCAGGATGTTCAGCCATCCGCAGAAATTGTAGTACAGCCATACAGAAAGCAATGTTCCGATAACACCGGAGATCAGAACCATCGGTTTCTTTCTCTTATTGAAAATATTTGCAAGACCAAGTCCTGCTGTATACAGAGCATTATCATTTGTTGTCCAGATATTTAATCCCAGAACCAGGATTGCAAGATAGAACAGATTCAAACGAATCATAACTTCAAAAATATCATTTCCGCCAACAAAGATATAAGAGATAGCTCCAAAGAAGAACATCAGGGAGTTTCCGATAAAGAATGCCACGACCGTTGCGATCGTTCCTGTCTTCGCGTCTTTGGCAAATCGGGTAAAGTTCGGGGTTGCAGTTCCACCGGATACGAAAGATCCCACAACCAGGCCGGCACCGCCAAAGACTGTGAGAGAACCGCTGGATACGGCGAACTGATCCACGATCGTTCCGTTGCCCTGACGGATCGCCATGACCATAGCCACTGTACCGAGTACTGCTACCAGCGGCACTGCAATATAGCTGATCACCGTCAGAGAATCTATACCAAAGTAAGCGGAAGCTGTCATACACACACCGGCTCCGATAACAAGCGCCCACATGGCGGCTTTACTGTCACCGAATAATTCTCCTGCTACCGGAATCGCAAACATGGCGATACCAACACCGAACCAGCCGATCTGTGTAAAACTGATCATTGCAGAGGATAGATAGGAACCTTTCTCTCCAAAGGCTTTCTGCGCAAGCAGATCCATGCTCATACCTGTCTTCGCTCCGACATACCCAAGAAGTCCGGTATACAGACCAAGGATTGCCCCACCAAACAGCAGAGATTTTAAGAATCCCCAGAAATCCAGTCCTGCTGCCAGCTGCTGACCTGCCCACATACTTGCGGAGAAGAAGGTAAATCCAAGCATGATCATAAACATGGTCACAAAGCCCTTCTTTCCTTCCTCCGGTACGACGCGATCCGCGTAATCGATGTCTACTTTCTGTTCTGTCTCTTTTTTCATTTGTTTTCTCCCGTCTCAGTTTGTTTCCATAACCTTATTTGTCTTTCGGCTGATTCCATTACAGAATATATTTACGCAGTGCACCGGTAAATTCATCGATCCGCTGCTGCGCCAGTTCTTCTAATGTAATGTTCTTCATGCTCTCCACATATCCCTGTTCCTGGCGATACAGCCATTTTGTATCTGCCGGACGGATCTTTTCATAATGGTTTGCATGGATCCAGTCTTCGTAACTGATCGGAAGTTCATAACCGAGTTTTTCTTCCAGTAAAGTTCCAAAATCAATCTGACCGGCGCGCTCTTTGATTCCGTTCCAGAACTCCAGCACTTCTTCTACATGCTCATGGATCTCGTAACGTCTCGCCCCGCCATCATAGATAATACATTTTTCAAACAGAGGGCTGCACATGGAAAGTGTCTCCCGACGGAATTCCGGAGCCACAATACCACCCTTCCAGTAAAAGTCTACATTTGGAAGATTGATACCGGATACACCCTTATCTTCATACATACCGAAGATTCCTTCATAATATACCGTGATAAATCCTTCAAATTCCGGCCAGAACTCCCGAATATCCCGGGTCAGATCCTCCAGGATCTCGATACCCTTCGTTCCACCAATCGTAAAGATGATAATATTCCGAAGTTTTGCTCCGTGATTCCGGTAAAAATCAGTCACATAACGCAGACAGTGGATCAACGTCTCTCCACTCGCAATGATATCTCCGATCATCAACGTGCTGTCCGGTACCATCGTCAGCTTACTGTATTTGATCTCCAGTCCCGCAATCTCTTCCTCCTGAAATACACGCTCACTGGATAAGAAACTGATGTCATGCACACGAATGTGCTCCCGGTAGCAGCTCTCCTCCAGCGGATAATTCAGCGCACCGCGAAGAATCGATAAGATATTCGCTGTTGTCACTTTCTTCTGTTCTTTCAGATAATATAACATCTGAGAAGTCGACGGAATCAGGCAGTTATAAACCTCATACCCGACAATCTCCGGTGTGTTCAGAAGCTTTCTCGTCTCCGCCTCCGAAACCACATAATACTCATTCAGATAATCTCCGCCATCCAGCCGATAGCAGGCAACACCCTGCTCGTCAAACTCCGGCATCAGTGTCACGTTTTCCCAATCTTTCTTCATATACTTATCCTCTTTTTCATAACCGCCATCCCACAGTCAACCCACGATCCGCCGGTTACTTCTTTTCTATTTTCCATTTCTCACCCACCAACTTTTTCAACCAGATGGGCGTACTTCTTGAATATATTACAGATATTCCTTCCCCCCGTCAAGACCTATTTCAAAACAAGCAAAAAATCTCACCGTTTCCATACGTTTCCATCGATTCCGGCTGCTTTTCCTCATACACATGGTGAAATGTCTCCTGATTTTCTGCTGAAAATGTATCGGTTTTTCTTTGTTTTCTTTCGAAAATGTGTTAGAGTCATACCATACGCGAATACATCCCGAAATCTTTCTATTTCTGTATCCGCATCTTTTGTGTACAATGGGGGATTTTATTTTGGAAACTGTAGAAAAAGAACATAACCGTATGGCGTTAAATGTGGCGGCACTTGCCGGGGATATCCTGCTGGCGAGCGGAGCGGAGATTTTCCGTGTAGAGGAAACCATCAACCGGATCGCCCATGCCTACGGCATCGACTCGTGTGATCCGTTTGTCTTAAGCAGTGGTTTCTTTCTCACGGCTGACAGCAACTCGGATCAAAACTTTGCCTGGGTACGCCACATCCCGTTGAGTGCTACCCGGCTTGACCGTGTCACTGCGGTCAACCAGCTCTCCCGTGAGATTGAACACGGATTCTATACACCGGAGGAAGCCTATCAGAAGCTTCAGGATATCCAGCAGATGCCCGCCAAACGGAATCTCTGCCAGATCCTTGCTTCCGGCGTGGGCAGCGGATGCTTCTGTTATCTCTTCGGCGGCGATCCGGTAGACTGTATCGTGGCTTTTATCGCCGGACTGCTGCTGTATGTCTATCTGCTGTGTGTGGTGAAAGGACAGCTTTCCAAAATCGCAACGAATATATCCGGTGGCATGTTTGTGACTTTCATCGCCGTCCTGATCTATCAGTTAGGACTTGGACATCATCTGAGTGAGATTATCATCGGTTCCATCATCCCACTGGTTCCCGGTGTGGCGTTTACGAATGGCATCCGCGATATCGCCGACCAAGACTATATTGCCGGTGCGGTCCGCATGCTGGACGCACTGCTTGTCACGTTCAGTATCGCAATGGGTGTCGGTCTTGTAATGATCGGGTATCACCATTTTGTGGGCGGTGCGATTCTGCCGTGATTCATGGGTTTCTATGAATGCATGGGTTTCTTTCGTCCCGGCGGATTTTATAAAACGAGATAACATACGCTTTGCGAAGCTTACTTATTGCTTGCGTAAATCAAATATATTTATCTATCTCTCAGGAGGTTATCTTTATGTCCGTACATCTGATTTTCGAGTTTCTTACCGCTTTTGTCGGTACGATCGCTTTCGCCCTGCTCTTTCAGGTGCCAAAAGAATATTATGTAAACTGTGGTCTGGCCGGTGGCTGTGGCTGGATCTGCTACAAGTTACTGCTGGCTGGCTGCGGGCTCTTCGGTTCCACTTTTTTTGCCACGGTTCTTGTCGTTTTTCTCTCCAGGCTCAGTGCGGTCCGGCGCCACTGTCCGGTGACGATCTTTCTCGTTGCAGGCATCTTCCCGCTGGTTCCGGGAGCAGGGATCTACTGGACTGCCTATTATGTCGTGACAGATCAGCTGGCCAAAGCTTCCGACCGTGGATTCCAGACTTTGAAGATCGCGGTGGCGATCGTGCTTGGCATCCTGTTTGTCTTTGAATTTCCACAAAAGTGGTTTCGCTGGGCGGAGCGCGGTACGGCTGCCGGCAACTGATCCGCACACAGGACTTTTTCAACTGCAATCTCCCACGACCGACACAGAATCCAGAACGTCCAGCAGTGTTCTACGCATCTTATGTAAGCAAATTGATTCACAAGATCAATTTTTAATATGCAATGCATCAAAAAAGCATGCATACAGGATTTTTCGCTTCTGTATGCATGCTTTTTCTTTGTGGTGATATAATTTTACAATTTTATTTTCGCATTATGGCTTTTCTGACATTTCTACGGATACGCTTCGGTATTTCTTCTCTGTCCCCGCAGATTCTTACGCTTCCACAACTACCTTGCAACCCGAAAGGCTCCTCACCGTATAATTTCCATTTCCGCCTTCCACATGCAGGTGAATCTCATCTCCCACACGTTTCGCAGTCACCGTCATCACCGTCTCTCCTTTCAGATCCGGTATCTCAGTTTTCGCTTCGGCTCCCTCATCAAACGCAGATACCAGAAGGCTAACACCATCCGCATAATCATAATCCGGTTTCTGGTCATTATTGCCCAAAGCAAGCACTGTATTTGGACGGATCATCAGTGGCAGACTGTGATAATCATGCGTCTCTTTCTGCCATTTTCCTCCGCTCACATCTGCTCCGGTGATCAGATTATACCAGGTTCCCTCCGGCAGATAATACTGCACTTCACCGTTCTCTTTAAAGATCGGAGCCACCAGCAGAGAATCGCCGAACATATACTGCCGATCCAGGGTATCACATGCACGATCCTCCGGGAAATCCAGGAACATCGGGCGCAGTACCGGACGGCCTTCTTTGTGTGAGCGCACAGCCTGCCCGTACAGGTATGGCATCAGACGACATTTCAGATTGACAAACTCCCGCAGAATATCACATGCCTCTTCATCAAACATCCACGGCACACGGTAAGAAGACGAACCGTGCAGCCGGCTGTGAGAACTTAACAGGCCAAACTGGCACCAGCGTTTGTAGATGTCCGCCGGTGCGGTACTCTCGAATCCACTGATATCATGACTCCAGAAACCAAATCCACCCAGAGACAGAGAAAGTCCTCCACGAAGAGTCTCTGCCATGGAAACATAGCTTGCAGAACAGTCACCGCCCCAGTGTGCCGGGAACTGCTGACCACCGACGGTGGCAGAACGCGCGAACAGCACAGCTTCGCCGGTTCCTCTCTCACGCTCCAGTAATTCGAAAACTGCCTGATTGTACAGATAAGTATAGTAATTATGCATTTTCACCGGATCGGAATGGTCAAAATACTCGATTTCTTTCACCGGGATTCTCTCACCAAAATCAGTTTTAAAGCAATCCACGCCCATATCCAGCAGCGTCTTTAACTTTCCTTGATACCATGCCACAGCATCCGGATTTGTAAAATCAACCAGTGCCATACCAGGCTGCCACAGATCCGTCTGCCATACGCTTCCGTCTGTTTTCTTAACCAGATAACCATGATCCTTTCCCTCTTTGAACAGACAGGATTTCTGTCCGATATACGGATTGATCCATACACAGATGTGAAGCCCGCGATCATGATACCGTTTCAGCATGCCTTTCGGATCCGGGAATGTCGCGGGATCCCATTCAAAGTTACACCACTCATAGGCATCCATCCAGTAGCAGTCAAAATGGAACACATGCAGCGGAATCTCCCGGTCTGCCATGCCCTGAATAAAACCGGAAGTGGTCGCCTCATCATAATTCGTAGTAAAAGAAGTCGTCAGCCACAATCCGAACGACCATGCCGGCGGCAGTGCCGGTTTTCCGGTCAGTTCTGTGTATTTTTCTACGGTTCCCATCGGCGTTTTTCCACTGATCACATAATAATCCAGACGTTCCCCCTCTACGGAAAACTGGATCCGTTCTACCTTCTCACTGGCGATCTCATACGCCACATCGCCCTCGTTGTCCACCAGGATACCATAGCCTTTATTTGTCACATAGAACGGGATATTTTTATAGGCAATCTCACTGGCAGTTCCGCCATCCTCGTTCCACATCTCCACTACCTGTCCGTTTTTTACGAACGGCGTGAAACGTTCCCCGAGTCCGTAAACATATTCATCCACATCGAGGAACATCTGCTCCAGCATATAGTTTTTCCCGGTTTTTGTGTTCTGCATATAGGCAAGATTCCGGAAACTCGACTCTGTGAGGAAAGTATCTCCCTCATAAAATTCCATCTTGTATCCATTCGGTGCTTTATCGATCACCGCTTTCAGAGAGCCCGTCTGATAGATCAGCTGCTCCTCATTCTCCTCGATCCGCACATGCGCATCGCCGGTATAAATCTTTGCAAAAGGTCCGTTATATACGGCTCCGTCATGATGCACCGCAGACACTTTGATCACACCGTCCATCGGACTGGACAGTGTCACCGTCAGAAGCGGGATATTCAGACAGCTTCCCCGATCCACGATATGGGAACACGGCAGATACATCGTCAGTTCCTGCCCGTATACCCGGTGACTTCCGTACTCTACTGCATAGGCAGCTTTCATCTCATCACGAAGCAGCCAGTAACCATTGGTAAATTTCATAATTTCCTGTCTCCTTTACATTATGTTTGTAGCCCTCAGAAATCTTCTCATTTTTTTCAAACAATTCTTCTTTTATTATAGAAATTTCCCACATAAAACACAAGATTTTCACTCACTTTTCTTTGATTTTTCTCGGTGATGGCATTTTGGCTTGTATATCTCGGGATTTTGACATATTCATGTCAAAACACCTCGCGGGACAGTGGCTACTGAATAGTTACGATTTTTCATAATATTTAGATTTTACTTTCCTTGTCAAATCCCGGTATCTGTGTATAATAAACCTCAGAATATAATCATTCGGCATATTCGCAGTTACGCGAGTAGAAAACCTCGCAGAACCCTATCTACTAAATGGTTATAAAAAGACACATAAAGGAGAGACTCTAATGGAAAATATTAAAATCGGATATATCGGCCTTGGATGCCGTGGAAAAGATCTGTTGGAAAATATCGTTCTGGCTCAGAAAGAACAGGTTGTCGCTGTCTGCGATGTTTATGAAGATCGCGCCCGGGAAGGAGCGAAAGTAGTGGAAGCTGCCGGACAGCCGACACCTTTTGTATCTACCGATTATAAAGATATTATCGCAAATAAAGAGGTAAATACGATCATCATCGCAACCGCCTGGGAATCTCATGTAGAGATCGCCCTTGCTGCCATGTATGCCGGAAAAGCCGTAGCCATGGAAGTCGGTGGCGCTTACTCTCTGGAAGACTGCTACAAACTGGTCGATGCTTATGAAAAAACTAAAACACCGTTCATGTTCCTGGAGAACTGCTGCTTCGGCCGCCGCGAACTGATGGTGTTAAATATGGTAAAACAGGGTGTTCTCGGCGAGGTAGTTCACTGCGCCGGTGGATATCAGCATGATCTGAGAGACGAAATCGCATTCGGAAAGGAGAACAGACATTACCGCCTTAGAAATTATCTGTCCAGAAACTGCGAAAACTATCCGACTCACGATCTGGGACCGATCGCCAGAATCCTGAATATCAACCACGGAAACCGGATGCTCACCCTTTCTTCCTTCGCCTCCAAGTCCGCAGGACTCCATGAGTTCATCATGCAGAATAAGAGCGATGACGAAAGACTGAAACAGGCACATTTTGCCCAGGGTGATATCATCACCACAATGATCCGCTGTGCCAACGGAGAAACCATCCAGCTGACCCTCGACACCACCCTGCCGAGATACTACAGCCGTAACTTCACTGTCCGTGGAACCAAAGGCATGTACGAAGAAGCCACCGATTCTGTCTTCATCGACCGAAAAGAAGACCGCGATCACGATTTTGACTGGAGAAAAGAGTGCAGCGGAAACGCTGATACCTACGCCGAAACCTACGATCATCCGATCTGGAAAAAATTCCTCGAAGAAGGCGTCCAGGGCAGCCACGGCGGCATGGACTGGCTGGAATTCGAACAGTTCTTCCAGTGCCTGCGCGAAGACAGCCCGATGCCGGTAGATGTCTACGATGCAGCTTCCTGGATGGCGATCACAGCCCTGTCCGAGATGTCTGTAGCCAGAGGCGGTGCTGTCGTTGATATTCCGGATTTTACCAACGGAAAATGGGCGATGGGTCTGGACACAGCCGATGAACGGTAATCCATATGAACACAACTTTTTCCATATAATTTCAGCATAGAAAAACAGCGATGGTTTACATAAAGTCAACCATCACTGTTTTCTTATAACAACGTTCTATTTGCTCTCTTATTTTCGGATTGCCAAAACAAATCTTGATGTGATCTCCGCAGGTCTTGTGATTGCCCCTCCGACTACCAGGGCGAATGCTCCCGCTTCCAGAGCTTTTTTTGCCTGTTCCGGATAATGAATATGTCCCTCTGCGATGATCTTTGCCGGACATTTCTCAGAAAGTTCATGGATAAACGCATAATCAATATCATCACATCCCTTTGTCTCCGGTGTGTAGCCACGCATCGTAGTACCCACAAAATCAGCCCCCGCCTCGGCACATGCGATTCCTTCTTCCAACGTCGCACAGTCTGCCATTACCAGCTGCTGGGGGTATTTTTCTTTGACCGCACGGATAAATTCCGGTGCACTGCTTCCGTCCGGGCGTCTGGCACCGGTTCCCTGTACCGCCACGATATCCACACCACATGCGACCAGGGCATCCACTTCTTTCATCGTCACCGTGATATACATCGGTGTTCCTTCATAATCTTTCTTGATAATCCCGATCACCGGAAGGGCTACCACCTCTTTGATCTGCGTGATATCCCGCACCGTATTTGCACGGATCCCCACAGCGCCCGACTGTGCAGCAGCCTTCGCCATCAGTGGCATAATACCGCCCTCTTTCGTATACAGCGGCTCATGTTCCAGCGCCTGACAGGAGACGATGAGTCCCCCTTTGATCTGATCCAGTATTTTCTGCTTTTCCATTTTTCTGTCTCGCCTTTCCTTTTTTCAGAATTTTTGATAACCCAACCACACCCTGCCGGATGCCTTCTGTTTTTATTACTCTACCAGAGCAATACAGCCATGTCAACGTTCGCCCTTTGCCCGTAATCAAAATTGGTCCACTGGACCAATTATTGATATGCAATGCAACATAAAACGTGGACATCATGCCGGATAATGCATGATGCCCACATCTTTTTCATTTCATATTTTTATTTTGCTCTACGTCTTCTTGTATATACTACAAGACCTGCCAGTGCAACACAGGAAACTGCCAGCAGTGTGATCCAGATATACAGGTTGTTGGTATCTCCGGTTTTCACGCTGTTTGTTCTGGTGGATGTCTTGGCGGTAGTATTTGTGTTGTTTGTATTGCTGGTTGTTGTGTCATCTTTTAATACCGTCTGGTTATCTTTTCCTGTTGTTTTGTTGTTATCGGTTGTTGTATTTCCGTCATTTTTATCGGTGGTGGAAGTATTGTCGTTACCTTTGTTGGTATCGTCTTTCTTATCATCACCTTTGTTGGTGTCATCGGTTCCGGTGGAATCTTTTTTGATCTCAAAAACAGTTTCTCCGGTGGAACCAGCATAGTTGCCGATTCCGGTGATGACCAGCTTATAGCTGCCTGCTTCTACAAATTCTGCGCCTGCAAAATCTTTCGCAGTTGTTTCTTCCCCGTAAATGTAAGTGATTTTGTAATCCGTTCCTGCAACCAGTGTCTGGTCACCGTCTTTTACTTCCACGGTCGGAGTTTTGCTTGTTCCATCGTATGTTGCAGAAGCCGGATCTGTAGTCACGCTCAGAGTGGTCTGTTTTGATTCCACGGTAAACTGGATTTCCTGTATTCCACCATAACTTCCGATACCATTTACTACTACGGTATAAGTATCTGCCTGTACAATGGAATCTGCGGAAATCTCATTTCCGTCTGCATCTTTGAACGTAAGGAAGTAATCGGTTCCTTCTGTCAGTACGGTTTCTCCGTCTTTTGCTGTTACAACCAGATCCAGTGCACTTCCGGTATAGGTTGTATTTGCAACTTCCACATCACTGATAGACAGTGCCGGAGTTGTTACAAATTTATCCAGCGGCGGAGTTGGGTTAATTCCAGTCTTCCAGTACAGATCTGCCAGTGGATCGTTGTCTGCGCCGGAGATCTCGGTTCCGTCTTCGATGTGTTTGCTTGTGCTTGTCACTTTTACATTACCGTCGGTTGCTTTTCCAGGTACGGCTTTTTTGGAAGTGTTTGCAGTTGCTCCCTGAAGGAATGCTTCCTTTGTGGAAATGATTCCGTTTCCGGTTACACCTGTTCCGCCATTGCCCCAGAGTACATCTCCTCCGATTGCTGTTACTTTTCCGTTTCCTGTGATCGTTGCATTATCCAGCTCAATTGCTGTTCCTCCTTCGGTGTACAGCAGTGTCTTGCCGCTTCCACCGTAAGCTACCAGTTCCGCACCGTCTTCTAGTGTCAGAGTTCCGTTGGATACGCGCAGGGCCATCTGTCCGATATCGCTTCCGCCGTCATCGCCCTTGATAAATACTTTGCCTTTGATCGTAACATTTCCGGTTGCGGTTACTACCGGCTCGGAAGTGGTACGGTCTGTCAGGTTTCCATTTGCAAGATAGTTTGCATGAGAGTAGATAGCTGCATTTTCCAGGATTGCGCCATCTGCCAGACGAAGCTGTCCACACAGAGATGCACCTGTGGTAAATTCGTTGTTGTAGCTGCTGTAGTTCATGGAGAAAGTACCGCCGCTCTGTACATCGATAATACCCTGTACCACAGAATCATCCAGTGTCAGGTTTCCGCCATTTTCAATGACGATGCGAACGCTGCTCAGAATCTCCATATTGGTCAGTGTCAGGTTACATCCTTCCGGAATATACAGGGTCTGCGGAATGTCTCCACTCACTACCTGTTTCCACGGAAGATCATAACCCAGATATCCGTAAGTTCCGCTCACATGAGATCCGAACCATGCTTCCAGGTCTTTCGGAACACGAACGCTTTCTGTTTCACCATTCACATTGCTTCCAAAGTTTTTGATTGTCCATGGTTCCATGATATCCCATGCATACAGACCGCTTTCATACTGTTTGAAGTTATCTGTTACCAGTCTGTCTGCCAGAGTTTCCTCTCCGGTGTATACATGGAACGGTAAGGTATTGCTGACTGCTTCTCTTCCCTGCTGATCGGTAATCTTTACAGAGATCAGATAGTTACCGGCATCCTTCGGTGTACCGCTCAGTGTCAGGGCACTGCTGATGGTCATATAGACACCCTGCATTCCGCTGTCGCTGTCAGCCGGTGTTCCGCTTGCAGTATCCGGTACGATACTTACGCTGCATTTTTTACCGTCCAGTTTGATCTGGGACATATTGTCCAGTTCTTTCCAGTCGCTGTCGGTCGGTTCTTTGCCTTTTTCCAGCATTGCTCCGTATACCGTTACATCACTGTTTTTGTTGCTGGAAGCGCCACCGACACTGGCGCTGGATACTGCATCGTAATTGTCCTGTCCTACCAGGGCAGAATCGAAAGTACCTTCGATCTTTACATGTAGTTCATAAGGATCTCCCTTTCCGTCATCTGCTACCAGAGATGCTTTTCCGTCAAGGTCGATAACCAGTTTTGCTGTAAAATCTTCATAACCTTTTGCGGAAATGGTGATCACATCACCGCTCTTTAATACCGGGATCACCGGTGCAGAGCTGTAATCTTTTGCTGCAAATACCAGTTTGTTATCGTCTGTATGTTTCTTATATGCACCACCGGAAGAAATACTGTAGGATTTTTCTTCCCATGTTGTTCCGTTTACTTTCACTTCTGTGATCGCTTTTACATAGCCGTTCGCATCTTTAAAAGTTACTTCCCAGTCATTTCCGAATGTATCTGTTGCGATGCTTACCTGGCTCAGATCGATCGTTTTCGGTGCTTCTTCTTTGAAGGTTGCAGTAACTGTCACATCAGAAGCAGGCATGGCAAATGTACAGCCTGTTTTGGTAGCCTGTGTTGCTACTGCTTTGCTGTCTGCAGCGGCAACGTTAATGGTATCCAGTTCATATCCCTCGTCCGGTGTTGCGGTTGCAGTTACTGTCTCGCCTTCTTTGATGCCTTCGCTCTTGCTCAGAGTAACTTTGCCGTGTGTTGCAGCTGCTGCAGTTGCTTTGTAAGTCTTTTCTACCGGCTGCTGCGGTACTACGGTTGCTGTATAAACATCCTGATAGCTTACAGTTGTTTTTGTCACCTGCATGGTCAGCTTCTGATAACCGGCTGCTGTGATATCAACAGTCAGCGGATAGGTATCCGGACTGACAATTCTAAGCGCTGTGTAGCTTCCATAAGCTCCTGTTGCACTTCCTATATCCCAGATATTGGTTTCTTTTTCAAAGCTGCTGATCATTTTGTTCGTATACACTGTACCATTGACGGTCACACTGTTGATCGCATTCATCCAGGCAGTGTCCTTGAATGCAAAGTTCAGGACTGTCGTCCAGAGTCCGCTGGCTGTACAGGAAGCGACCTCTGTCGGAGCTGCTTTTGCTTCTTCTGCCATAACAGGAACTCCCATCATAGAAAAAACAACCATGACGGACATAAGCAGTGATACGACTTTTTTCCATGTCTTTTTCATCTTTTCCTCTCCTTGTTAACTATTTCTCGTTAGTACATTCTAACTACAGTATCAGCATAATAACAAGGAAATTTTTTCCTGTCAACAATGCAAAGGACTATTGAAAAAATTCATCAGTTAGATTTTTTATTGATATTTTTTTTCATTTTTTGGTCTTTAAGCAGAAAAAAGCAGCCCCATCACAGGACTGCTTACTCTCCTGGAGCACGCTGTTACCCCAGCTTATTTTTTTATCTACCTATTATATACTTATATTTATACGCACAATATCACAAACTATGTATTTCGATTAATCATCATACTCTTCTTCCCAGTAATCATAAGCATCATCGTATCCGTCATCATAATCCCCATCTCCAAAATCTTCTGACCATTCTTCCGCAAAATCATCGGGATCATCGTAATCATCCACATCGTAGGGATCTGTCTTTTTCAGAGAACCGGAACCACTGGAATGCCCGGAAGTGCTGCCAGAACCGGATCCACTGGCATTTCCGTAAAAGCTGCCTGAACCGTATCCGCCGGCATGCCCATAGGAACTTCCGGAACTGTTAGTACTGCCTGAATTGCTGTTCGAACCGGCATTGTTTTTCGATTCATTATCCTCTTCCATGTCTTCTTTCGGATAAATCTTTCCTCTGTTCGTATAAAGCTCATACCCGTCTTCTCCCTGCACCAGTCTGTAATACACTCCATACTCCCGGGAAATTGTCAGTTCTCCTTCCGGATCTCTTTCATTGATCTTTACGGCGTATTTTCTATCTCCAACAAATATTTTATAAAACCCATCCACTTCCACCGGCCGCTGATCTTTGATCTTGCACTCCCGTTCCATCAGTTCTATAAAAGAATCATAATTTCCATCTTGCGTAGCTTCTTCAAATATAGAATCTATCGAGTCACAGTAATAACTCAGTTCATAATAAAAATACTGATAGTCAGGATCATCGTCCCAGTAATTGTAAACGCTGGAATACGTGCTCTGATTGTATTGCTCATAAGATACTCTGATATCCTCAATTCCGGCAGCCTGCATACTTTCCTGCAGGCTGATCCGGTAATTTTTCATATATTCTTTTGCCCGCTCATACGCCTTCTCTTCCGCCTCTGCCTCGTCCAGTTCCTTCTGTTTTTTTGCTTCTTCCTGCCCTCTTCTGCTCGTATTATCCCACTGGATCAATTGATAAAAGCCGAAGATAAACAGAATTATAAGACAGACACATCCTGTATTTACTGCAATTTTTCTTTTGTCCATCTTCTGACTGTTACAGCCCCTCTCTGTAGATCCGGTTGATCGTTGCCTGTGCATGTTCCAGTTCTTTTTTCTGAATGATCGCGTTCCGGTCACTTAAGATTGCCAGCATCTCATCCACCACATCTTCCGGGCGTGGGTTCGATACGCGGTACAGATATCCCAGCATCCTTGTTGCGGTATAATCCGTATTCATCTGCTTATATGCGATCTCCCGGCAGAAATCATCGGGGTAGCCTTTTTCTTTCAACGCGTAATATAATGCATCTGTTCTTGCTTTTTCCATATCTGTCCTTTCTGTGTAAACCGCCCTCACAAACATAGGGTTTCACATTTTTTCTCAGTATAACATATTCCACATCGATTCGATACTTAATTTATTTCACACAACCCTTCTGTTGCTGCTCACTCCATCCTCGCAACACGCTTCGCCGGATATTGTCAGTGAATTCACTTTCCTCTCTCATCCTCTATTCATATTCCGGATTTCCCCGGATACGACAACAGCGTACGGAATACTATCCGTACGCTGTCGCAACACCGGCCTTTCCCGACCGGTTTCTTATTCATTTGTATCCGTGAATAGCAACGGCTATTTTACTTCATCCAGCGCTTTGCACTCGCGCTCACGGGCTTCCCATGGCTCATATGGTTGTTTCAGTTCTGCGATCAGATCCCGACCATGTTTCTTCAGATAAGCGATACGGATCAGAATGTAGATCACAAACAGCACAACCGCACCCAGGATCATCAGCCATACCGTCATACCAAGCGTACTGATCATCGCATAGGCCAGATAAGCCGCAACGATAAAAGCAAAGGCAGACAGCGCATACACCAGTCCGATCGCCATCTTAAAGGTAGAGTGATTACATGCATGAGGATATTTCTTCTTCAGGAAGAACGGCACCATACAAAGCACGATATCAGACAGGGCATTGACAAAGGAAAATACCGTCATCAGCACACCAAAACTGGAACCGGTGGCAACACATGCAATCGAAAACAGCATAACGCAACAAAGAATCACCGGTGAGACACCGTTTTTATTCTTTTTCGCTACAAATGCAGGGAACAGATCATTGTCTGCTGCCGCCTGGATCTGCGCACAGGTTAACATAATAACCGGAACCATCGAAGTCAGAACACCAAACAGCGGACCTCCTACGATAAAAAATGTCAGAAGACCGGAAGGCAGGAATATTTTTCCCACCTCTGAGCGCCGGAACCACCAGCGGAAAGCACCTTTACATTCCAATATGTTTCTATTAATACATGCCGGACCCTTGCGAAACCTTTCTTTTATTCAAACTTTACATTCCAATATGTTTCTATTAATACTTGGAGAACCGAAAGAGTATTCGTTTCAGCTGATCTTTACATTCCAATATGTTTCTATTAATACGAGGCTCGCCTACTGCAATCTGGGCAACCAGATTCCTTTACATTCCAATATGTTTCTATTAATACCGGGGTAAGGTCACTGCCTTCACAGATGGCTAATGTCTTTACATTCCAATATGTTTCTATTAATACTTTTCCTTGCGCCATTTGCTCTGCCCTTCTATACAACTTTACATTCCAATATGTTTCTATTAATACGGGCTTTCATCAACGAAATGGATAACGCTTATCATCCTTTACATTCCAATATGTTTCTATTAATACCACATTCCGGGTGCTGTAAGTATTAGTCTGGATGCACCCTTTACATTCCAATATGTTTCTATTAATACTACGGTGATGCCGAGGTTTACGGTGATGCCGAGGTTCTTTACATTCCAATATGTTTCTATTAATACAGAAATCGGTGACAGGTTCAGTACTTCTATGATGTTCTTTACATTCCAATATGTTTCTATTAATACTGGAAAGAGTTACCTATAGTGGCTTGGCACACTTACTTTACATTCCAATATGTTTCTATTAATACGTGATTGTGGAAATCACAAATATTACGGAACTTGACTTTACATTCCAATATGTTTCTATTAATACAACAGTCGTGGACGCGGAATTCACGGCGTTACCGCCTTTACATTCCAATATGTTTCTATTAATACAGGCGAAAAATGGAGACTGGTGGATAAAAATGAGCTACTTTACATTCCAATATGTTTCTATTAATACGAATACGGCCGGAAGGTCCCGACGGCGGTTGAAGGTCTTTACATTCCAATATGTTTCTATTAATACTGTCTTGTCTTCTGCATCGCATCCACAATATCTCGCTTTACATTCCAATATGTTTCTATTAATACCGATAGTCGGGGTTGTAACAGCATTAGTTTTACTGCTTTACATTCCAATATGTTTCTATTAATACCTGCTGTTGGATCCTTGTATCCTTCACTATTCATCCTTTACATTCCAATATGTTTCTATTAATACTCTTTTATTGCTCTGTTTTAATTTTCTTCCGCACTTCTTTACATTCCAATATGTTTCTATTAATACCCCTATCGAACGGCAAAAAGAAGATATTGCAGTGATAACTTTACATTCCAATATGTTTCTATTAATACCCCCGCTCCTCTGAACCACCGATTAATTCTTCCATATTATACCATATTTTGTCGACCATGGTATTTTTTTATCTTTTTATTTATTTCGATATAACACGGTTCACCGGAAGCACTATTTTGCTTATGTTTTTCACGTTTGTCGACCTCTCGTAATTTTATCTCTATCTCAGGTAGATAATCACAAGATGAAACTGGTCAGGTCATCTTTTCTGCCCCAGAATTCCTTGTCCATCCATTTTTCCTGACGTGATTTGAAGAGAATAACAGAATCCAACTCCGGATCGATATACTGTTTCAGTTCCTGCTGCAGGCTTGCCAGCTGCGCTCTGCTTATCTCCCCTTCAAATACAGAGTTTTGGATGTGTGTTAAATATCTTTTACATGTCTTGAATATTTTTGACCATCGCTTAGTTCCATGGTCTTCCTGACTTACATCATATACTAATACGATATACATACTTCACCACCATATTCGAAATCCCTCATACTCTTTTTCGCCAATCAGATGCTTAATTAATTTATACGCTTCCAGACGAATCAGGTACTGATAGGAGACCTGTCTTCCCAGTTCTTTATGCATCACCGTTTTCTTGAGCCGACTTTCCAGTTCCGACACGATAAGTTTGGAGGCATCTTTTTTCAGATGAAGAAAATTCAGTTCTTTCGTAAAACTGTTTTCCGTGATCTGATTCCGATTCAACAGGGAAAAAATCAGCCGGTCACCAATCAGTGGCTTAAACACTTCTGCAAGATCAAGACTTAAAGAAAATCTTCTCTCCCCCGGTTCATGCAGGTAACTAATGGTGGGATTTAGCTGAGTACGGTAGAGTTCTCCCAGCACCTTGGTATAGATCAGCGTATTTACGAAAGAGATCAATGAATTGATCATATTATCCGGGGGATGCATCACACGCTTTTCAAACGATATTTCCTGATTAATGATAATATTCCACGCAGCATAATATTGTTTTCGGATATTACCTTCCACACCCATCAACGATTCGATTGTAGTCGTACTGCCAATCTGTTTTCGAAACGAATCCACTTCTTTCATATAAACAGAAACATCTTTCCCTCTTCCATTATAATATCTGAGATTACGATAAATATTATCCGCCGCAGCCTCGATAAATTTTCTCGCCAACACAATCCTTTTCTCATAATCCGTGTAATGTTCAACCTGTCTTACCAGCAATCTCCCTGCCAGCAACGTTTCCCTCGGATAATAACTTCCCGTATAAAAATTATAGTAATTGAAAAAATGCATCGGAATCCCATATTGTGAAATATAATTGATAAAAGCTGTATTGAAAGACATTTCCGACATCACATAAATATCAGAAATCCGTTCAACCGGTATATCTCTCTTTTCTCCATCGTGATTCGTAAACTGAAGTGTGTTATCTTTTCGTTTTAAGTCCCCGTTATTATAAACATAAAAACTTTGTTTCATATCACTCACCTCGTATTATATAAAGCACAAATCATAATACGCACATTTCTTGCATATTTTCTTATTACAATCATCCGGTGGTATATTCCTCTTTTTTATCTGTGTAATTTCACAGATGATTTTTTCTATTTCCCCGCAGTCTTCATCTGTAAGCTCCACACTCATTGTCTTTTTTAATAATGGGTAATCGATTTTTCCTTTCATTCCGGTCACACCACGCTGCTGCAGGTAATACAGATAGTATTTCATCTGCCAAATCCCTGCTTCTTCTACAGACTTACTCTTTTTCACCTCATGCAGCTCTCCGAATTCTTTCATAAAATCAATGTTGATTATCTGATCAATAGAAATGTGTTTGTCATTCTTTTTGTAACTGCTCTCGTCCAACAGTTTTCCGAGTAACACATCTTCGTTCTCCGTCTCCATTGTGATTTCATGACAGAAGTACCAGAGTTTTCGTTTGCAGACGAAGTAATAATATACCATCATACCAGTTATATTTTCTTTCACGTCGTACCTCCTATAAAAAGATACTATCTGCCTTCTCTCCAAGCAAAAGACCTCGTCCTTGCAGTGTTTCACAATCAAACTCATAAACAAACTGTGTTCGATGGATGTCTGTCGAGCCAATTGCTGCCTTATCTATTCCATCCGGATGTCCAAAACAGGTCCTCAGATTGATTCCCATGGTTAAATCCTGCAACTTTGTCCGAATCTCCTGCTTTCTCTCTTTTGATAGATATCTGTCTTCTATTTCTTCAAACAGTTCTTGATTTTCTTCATAGATGGTATCCGGAATGACCGTAATGCTCTTGATATCGCGCACCTTCGCTTCCGATAGAGTATATTCCGCCGGATGAATCTCCGAGAATTTCTCCATACAGTCTTGAATTTTCCTGTAATATTCTGTATTCCGTATCGCTTCTGTCCGATACACTTCATTCATATATTTCGTCTTCTGTTTTTCTGAAAAAAGGATATCTTCATACTTTTTCAGTTTTTCCAGCGATCGCTGATACAAGTTCTCCTCGTAAATACTTCCGCTTCCATTTTTGTTATCATATACAAAAATATTGGAAAGTTCAGGAATCCTTCTTCCCTTCCGGTTACATCTTCCCATACGCTGCAACAAGCTGTCTGCTGTACACATTTCCGTGTGCAGAATATCAAAATCGATATCCAGACTGGCTTCAACGATCTGCGTGGTGACCCAGATCCCCGCTTCATCCGATTCTGAAAACTCCATAATCTTTTGTTCCAGTAAATTACGGTCTCTGCGAATAAAACGGGAATGTAACAGCCACACAGAATCGTTCCTTTCCCGCAGTTTTTCATAAACCTCCTGCGCCCTGGAAACGGTATTACAAATCACCAGTACTTTTTTGGTTTTCCCCTGCTTTGCAATCTCTTCCAGATACATTTCCGAATACTGGATGCTTACCTTATGACGAATGAGAATATCCGGATCTTCTGTAAAGTCTGCAAACAAACAATGATCTGCCAATCCGTATTGCTCCATAAAATCTTTCAGTACAGGTGGAAAAGTTGCCGTAATAATCGCATATCTGCCGCCCATTTGCTGGATGGTTTTCAGACCGTATAAGATCGTAGCAATACTTCTTGGATCATAAGACTGTATTTCATCTATGATCAGCTTGGAATACTTCAAAGTTGCTGCAAAGATCTCTGTCCCCAGCGCCCTGTAAACAAACGTAAACAACTGGTCAATCGTACACACAGTAACAGGATTCGCTAACAACTTTGCCTGTTCCTGTTTTTCCCAGGCAGATCCCGGATTTTCTTTCAGATACATCGCCATGCTGTCCGAATGCAAAATCGCCGCATGTTCATAACCATATCCGTTTTTTATTCTGGAATAAATTGCATTGGAAGAAACTTTCAAAGGCAGCGTGTAAAATCCTTTCTCCCCGTCAAGCCATAACAAAGCGGCTTCTGTTTTTCCGGATCCGGTAGGTGCAATAACAACAAGGTTATCATCTGTATGCTCTTTCATGAACTGTTGGGCAGGCCGTAAATCTTTTCCTTCCAGAAAACTCTCCACTTCTTTTTTCAGCCTTTTTTCCCTGATATCACATGCCAGTTCCGCATTCTCATATCCGGCACTAACCGTATAATCAAACTTATTCAGCAATCCTTTTACGAGAAGATATTCATTCCAGACTGCAGGATCACATAGGAACTTCCCACTATATCCGTTATTGTGAAACAGAAGCTGGTTCAAGTTGCTGCAGTACAGTTTTGTTCTGGTCTGTCCAAGATAATCACTGATCTCTTCCAGATAATATTTCTTTCCATATGTACGAAGCTCCGAACTGTCTTCCTGGTCTTTTCTCGTATGGTGATGATAGACTGCCGTGACAAAAGCCCCAAAATCATCTTTCGTAAAACTATCGTCCATTGCAAAGAATTCGTTTTGTGACAGAGTAACTGCGCTAAGATGTCCATGAGGGATCTGACTGATAGATTTCACATTTAACTTCCGTTCTCCGGCAAGTTCCGGATTTATCATTACCTGAAAGACCAGATTCGCCTTCCCCCAATCATGAATGCGGCAGGCTTCTATGACCAGCCGTTTCTCTTTTTCAGAAAAATACCGGCCATATTCTTCAAAAAACGCTTCAGCACACCGCACAATATCTTCCTGATGGCTATTCAGTGTTTTTTGTTCTTCTTCCGGTTCTTTTATCTGTTTCCCCCGCTCTTTATCGGATAATCCCTTTTTCTTCGATTTTGCATAGTATTTCATTCCCACGCCTTTCTGACCTTCTTTAACAGAACACTAACGCTGCATCTTCCTCGAAATCGTCCACGTAGGCACCCTGCCCCAGTGTATTTCCTGCAGGATAATAAAAAGCATTGACTCTTCCATTTTCCTTTTTCCACCGCCGCAGACCCTGTTTGGTAATCTCATATTCCTTTGTCAGATGGTACACCGTCATACGACTTTTCTCAATCCCCAGTGTCTCTGCCATCGCTACCGGTATGTACATATCCCGCTTGAGATCTACTTCCTCTTCCTGATGAATTTTCACAATGTCAACCCGTTCGATATCCAGGAGATCCTCATATCTTCCCAGGGATAAATACCTGCCCGGATATAGAAGAGATTGATATACATGTGCAAAATCTTCCTCTGCCGGAATAATATGAATCACCATGTGATTATCACAGACCAGTTCTACATTCGCGATCCCCTTAAACACACCATATTTTCCATCCACACACAGCTGATGTCTTCCCTCTTCATACTTCGTACCAGAAGAAAAGGAATATCTGGTATACAGTTCCGACACCATTCCGCTGTTTGTTCCCTGAATACACAGTTTCATCGGATGAAATTCCTGGTATCCGCAGGCCGCATGGATCATTCCAAGCACCGTAGAATACGGAGGAAGCGGGAATGTCTCTTTTATGATAAAGCTGCTCGGTTTTCGATAATTTACCAGGTTCTGAAAACACTGAACTCTAATTGCTTTCTCCATAATACTGTTCCACTTCCTCTTTTAAATGTCTGAATGCTGCACCTACGGATTCTCCGGATAATTTTCCCCGGATCTCATTTTCATTGTCAAAAGTTCCTGTTACGACACCGGTAAATGTGTGGGTGCGGATCGCGTCGTCCTCTAACAGTTCCGCCAGAGTTTCTACATTGATCTGATCATTTTCTATCCGGATCCTGTTTTCAAAAAATGGATTTCTTCGTTCATATCTTCCCCCGATCGCAAACAATGGGCTCAGATTTTCCCTTCTACCTTTGATATCCCGATACAAATACTGCACGGTATCCAGAAGTGTTTTCACACGATCTGCTTTTTCTTCTCCTGTGATCTGCACTTCTCCGTCAATCCCTACCCGGTCCAGATCGACCGTTATGGTATAAGTATAAAATGATCGCTGAATTTCGCTCTGTGCAATTCCATTCTCCAGCTTTCCTCTTGCTGCCAGTCCCATGTTAGTTAAGAACTCCAGATTACCCAAAAACGGCTCCAGTGCAATAGCATTACTCAGTCTCACTACAGCGCTTCTTGTAGACGCTCCGCCTTTCTGATCGCCATCCTTTGCCGCTGTCTTCATATAGCCGAACAGATCGATTTCCGGATATTCCGCAATCGTTGCAGACGGTGCAAACTGAACCACACCGCTTTTTCCGTCCACCGGAGTCTGATCCCAGTTTGCCTGCCGGACAATGTTATAACGCATCGCCTGCCTGGAAATATACGAATACTGCTCGTGGTTTCCTCTTGACATTTTCTTTAATGTAGAAATATTTCCGATTCCCTCTCCGTAATTGGCACTTTCCGCAAGAAAAACCATAGTTACTGTCAATCCTTCTCTTCTCATTGTTCTACCTCTTTCTTTCCTTCATAACATCCAATCAGTCCTAAAACAAATGCGTATCCATACTCCGAAAATTTTTCTTTGTCCTGTAACATCCGAATCATCCCATTCGGTATCAGGAGTTTTTCCGATCCATAGGAACTGTACAGTCTCGCAACGATATCCATAAATTTCTCTGTATTTTTTACCGACAGCGCATTAAGCAGCTGATACTCGATACCACGCAGACTATCTCCGGTCGTGTCTTTTTTTGCGGTCATGATCGCTTTTCGTAATTCCGAACCGCTCTTTTTCATACTGATGCAATACATAAGAACCTCCTTCTCTTCTTCTTTTTTGTAACTGATCTCTGTTCCCTTCTGAATCTCATATACCCAATGTATATGAAAGTTTGATGCAGCATTCCCTGCAATGGCTTCTCTCAGCAGGGAATCTAACAAAATATACTGATTCTGATGGCCCAACAGGTTCATAACAGCCTGTTCATGCACATTTACAAAATCATTTCTGATCTTTGTGAACGGATACTGACCAAGATTTTTCAATGCTTTTTCTACATCTTCCCTTTTCAGGATATTCAGTATATCCTTGTTGATAATAGAAAGTTTATATCTGTCCTTATCCCCGGTTCCACGCAGGATCACCTGAATATTGGAAAGTTCCTGTCTTTTCTCATTCAATATGATATTCAGAGTTTCCGCAAACCACTGGGAATATCTCTGATTCTCTTCTTTTTCTCCTTCCATACTGCTTTTCCTGTTTTTGGAATTTGCTGCCAGCAGAGTGAACATATCACTGTTATTATTGACAAACACAAATTTATTGGCAAACAGTCGGAACCCAAGCGGACTTGCTGCATACAGAAACGTACAGACCGGGCACAGGAACGCATCCACATTACAATTCCAGAACGCAGACCGTTTTCTTGTAAAATCGTCCCCGACTTCCTTCATAAATGCGATGGACACTTTCTCTTTTGTGGTTACAGGTTCTCCACAGTCAATACACAGATCCTTTGCTTTTGTATGATCTGTCATAAAGTATTTTCGGAATGGTTCTGAAAAATCTTTTTCAAACTGTTCCCTCATATCTTTTTTTGCATTCGAGCGAAGCAGAAAACTTTTTCCATCCCAGAAACGATTGATATAGTTGTAGACTACACTTTTCATAATAAACGTCTCTTTGCATTTCTCCTGCTCCAGAAACACCTGTAACTTCGAAAGCCTTTCCAGTAATTCTTCCGCTGTCATTTTATCCGTCAGTTTTTCTTTTTTCAGTGTTATATAAACTTCCGGATGTTCGATCTGATCTTTGATATTTTCAAAGCCGGCCTGGTAACTGTTCGAGAGCAGTTTGTCATTGATAAATTTCAAATCATCCTTTTCGTTCTTTCCCGGATTCCATTTTTCATTCTGAATTTTCCCGATACAGCACTTGATTTTCTCCATTACGCCCTGGTAAACAGTAAACCTTCCAAAATTTTGCACACATGCCCGGAAATACAGACTGGTCCAGTCCGCATTTTGAATAAATTCGTAGTTCAGCCACATCTCCTGACCGTCTTTCGATATGCCAAAGTCAACACCTTCCTGCGCCTTTGCGCAATCCAGTATATATTTCAGCCCGACGATTCCGGCGTTTTTCAGAAAATCACCTGGCGTAATTGCATATTTTTCCATAAAATATCACCTCTCTCTACCAGACGATTTCCCATTTCCCATGGCCTTCCGATCTGCGGCTTCCAAGTCCTGCAGAGTACAGGAAATCTAAAAGCCGGGGCGTTCCCTGTAGTTTGTATATCCCAATGCTGGCATTTGTTGGTCTTCCCCATACTTTCGCAACAATCTTTTTTCCTTTCACCGGAACAATCGAAAAACAATCCACATCTTCATCCCATCCGATCTTGTTCAAGAAGAACTTCAGATTATCTTTTAATGTATCCGAAAACTCAGGATCCTCGCAGGTATAATAGATATCCGTATTATTTTCCGGATCATGTTTTCTTGCCAGTAAAGAACTTTGCATTTTTATGATAAGCTCCGATTCTTTAATCTCCGGAATCTTTTTTGCTTTCACTTCACGCAGTTTCATCGAGTTTCCTCCCATGGGATACTCTATATTCCGCATTAACTGAAATGCATTAAAGAATTCAAATAATTCTCCCATGTCCGCATCGGAAAATGTTACCATAAACCGACTTTCTTTCAGATAAATCTTGTCTGCTGCGAATCGTGCTCCCGGCAGATAGCATGACCAGCAATATGTTTTCATGACGGATTGCTTTTTTGTATAAAGTTTTTCGAAAAGTTCCGGAGAATATTTTTCTACAGATGCCTTTAAAAAACTTAGTAACAAACGATCCACCTCTGCCGGGATTTCCGGTTCTTCTAACAGAAACTCTAATTTTAGCTCTGTCATATCAATCCCTCCTTCTGATCCCACTATAACACTTTTCAAAACTGTTTCAATGGATTAATTTAATTTTGCATTTATTTTTCTCATTTACTTTTCGCCTGTATTTCATTATAATATTTTACGTACATTTTGGAATGTAAATTTGAAGCAGTTTTTAACACCTGTAAAATATCTTTAATAGTCCCATATTGGAATATTTTTTTCATTACTTTCCCAATACATCTCAAAAAGCAATACATAAAAAGTGCGTAAGCCCCGGATTGTTCTCACCAGGCTTACGCACTTTTTATATCATCTATAATCAATAGTATATTATTTTCCTTCATCCATCGCCTTACACTCACGCTCCCGGATTTCCCATGGTTCATAAGGCTGTTTTAATTCTGCGATCAGATCCCGTCCATGTTTTTTCAGGTAGGAGATACGGATCAGAATATAGATCACAAACAGTACCACTGCACCAAGGATCATCAGCCATACGGTCATTCCCAGTGTACTGATCATCGCATATGCCAGATAGGCTGCGACTACAAACGCAAAGGCTGACAGCGCATATACCAGACCGATAGCCATCTTGAAGGTAGAATGATTGCAGGCATGCGGATATTTCTTTTTCAGGAAGAACGGTACCAGACAAAGAGCGATATCCGACAGTGCATTGACGAAAGAAAATACAGTCATTAACACTCCAAAACTGGATCCGGTCGCCACACAGCAGATAGAAAAGAGCATAACGAAGCAAAGAATCACCGGTGATACTCCATTCTTATTTTTCTTTCCGACAAAAGCCGGAAACAGATCATTATCTGCCGCCGCCTGAATCTGGGCGCAGGTTAACATAATAACCGGAACCATCGAAGTCAGAACACCAAACAGCGGACCTCCTACGATAAAAAATGTCAGAAGACCGGAAGGCAGGAATATTTTTCCCACCTCTGAAAGTGTGGTCAGTTCTCCTGCCGGCATGCAGCCGATGGTAACAATACCCATACCGATATAGATAAATGCAACAATCGTTGGGGACAGGAGTAATGCCAGTGGAATGTTCCGGTTCGGATTCTTTACATCATCTGCGATCTGGGAAACCGCGCTTCCACCGGACAGCGAAGATGCCAGCACACCGACTGCTGCCGCAAAGCTGGTCAGTTTCACGCCCGGATTGAAGATTTCGCCCAGTGTCAGTCTGGAGGTATCAATGCTTGGCATACCGACAAAAATATAACAGCCCATAGCCACCATCAATACTACTACCATGATATTATTGACAAACGCAAAGGTATGATTGCCCTGCCATGCGATTCCCGTATAGATCAGCAGAATCACAATGCTGATCAGCGTTTTATATCCTTCCAGCGCCGGGAACAGCGCCACAAAATAATCGCCAAACAACACCGCAAACACAGAGATCAATACCGGCTGTAACAGATTCTGTGCCGCCATAAATACACCAACCGCCGGATGGATCAGCTTCGTCGGTGCGATAAAAAAGCTTCCGGATGCCGGTGCTACCGACGACAGATAAACATTTGGAATCGTCTTGGCTAAGGTGTATACAATCGTCGCCAGCAGTGCCAGTACAATTCCGGTTCCAATATCATTGATCACTGTGGGCAGTGAACCGAAAATTCCGGAACCGATGATCGCACCGATTCCCGTTCCGATACAGCCCAGAAGACCGATCTTCTTTTTTGTATTTGTTTCCACGTTTTTCCTCCTGGTTCTGCCCGGAATCTGATCCTCTGTTGGATTCCTGCCAGCATTCCGGGCCGTTCTTTTGATCTTTCTCTTTTAAAATTCTGTTTCAAAACGCAAAGTCAATCCATCGGATCATCGATTGATCTGCATGGCTCATTTTGCAAAGAACATTTTCAATCCCCTTCTAATTTTCTGGTTCCGGCTTTACCGAGACGAATTTTGCACGGTTCATCACCGGATGCTGCAGACGGAGTGCGCCTTTTTTCGGACATACCATCACGCAGGCTCCACAGTAATAACATTCTCCCGGAAACATCACGATCGGAGGTTTCCCTTTTTCCGGATTTGGCAGAATAATATCGCACTGGCAGATTTCTGCACAGGCGTTGCAGCCGATACATTTTTCTTCATCGTAGATCAGTGGTGTGGCACTGCACGGAATCACTTCAACTTTCATCTTACTCATCTTGCCTCACCTCCGATATAATCCTGGTTTCTCTTCTCATACTCTGTTTTCAGATCACCGAAATAATCCCCCGGAACGGTTCCCCGTACCGGAACGCCATTTTCCTGGCGGATCGTGATGAAGCAGTGGTCTTCTTTCGGATCCATCTGCGGATAATCGCTTCGATAGAAACACAGCTGTTTGGAACTGGATTTTCGCATCAGACAGGCCTGAAGGATCATCTCGGAAACATCCAGAATGTCCAGCACCTCATGGGTACGCATCAGTTCATGCGGGTTGTTACAGTACAGCTGCGGAACGATCTCTTCTCTGTAAGACTTCAGCAGATCGATTCCCTGGATCAGAAGATCATCATTCTTCACGCCACCGCAATAATTCTGCATCGCCTTGGAGATCGCCATATTCAGTTCTTTCCAGGTGACGCCTTCTGTACGGTTCATCGGTGCATACAGACGTTCTCTCTCCGCATCCACTTCTGCCTGGTCGATCTCAGCCAGTTCTTCGATCGTATCACTGTAATCTGCCGCTTTTCTTCCCGCATAGTATCCTGTGGAACATGCAAATCCGGCACAGTCGGATGCAAACAGCTGATCACCGGCCGCATAGATACCGTCAATATTGGTCTTCAGATCCCAGTCATGCATGATTCCGCCCGGCGCACCGAACAGCTGTCTCTCCTGATCCAGGAAAGCTGCTGACTGCCAGCCATTGCCATAACTTTGCAGCATATGTTTTTCCGGGTCAAATCCACGTTCTGTATAATATTGAAGGATCGGAATCTTGGTCTTTCCTTCCTCTCCGACCATCATGCCCCAGATGACTTTCCGCTCCATCTCCGGCATTCTGCTCAGATCCGCATAAAACGGCAGTTTATATCCCCTCTTGATCAGTTCGTCAAAAGGCATCGTCTCCGGTCCGCGGTACTCGTACTTCGGTTCATCGATCACGCCGCCTTTTAAGAAGAACTTCTGTCCTTTTACCGGATAATAACGCTCAGAGACAGTCTTCAGCACATTGCCGTCACGATCCAGATACGGAATTTCCACGCCTCTGGCATCCACCATCGTCGCTGCATACCAGGTATTATGATTGTTTCCTGTTCCGTAAGGAGGGAAGCTTCGTCCGGCTGCGGAGAATTCACCTTTCACCGATTTTTCCATCATGGTAAACTCCATACCGGCTCTCCATCCCATGGCATGACCGCTTCCGATGGACTGCATCGGCCGGAATTCGCAAAGTCCGGTAAGATCCGGGTTAAATAACCACACGCGGGCCGGTCTTGACATCGTCAGCAAAGTAGCTTTTGCCCGAAATACCAGCAGTTTTCCGGTGTGTACGTTCATACCGATGGCACCGATGCCCCGTTTCTTTCCATTTTCTATCGTTGTAAGAAGGGCGGTAGCTTCCGTTCTGTCATAAATCGTGACACCGAGACGTTTCAGTTCTTCATAAAGCGCCGGTTTGAATGTAGAACCCCAGACACGCAGCGTAAAACGGTTCTTATAATCATAAGCAAACATCAGCTTCGTCTCATCATCCCGGAATTCCGCACCCTTAAACTCATCTTCCGTATCACGGATCTTGCCACCGAAACTTTCCAGATCCAGCATACGGTCATACCCTTCTCTGCACTCAATATAATGTGCGATACCGTTGCTGTAATGATCCTGCTCATCCACATAAGCATTGGCAATTTCTTCCGGTGTCACCTGAGAACACGGATTAGTACAGGCTGACTCCCAGTGGTCAAATCCTGTTCCTGCCGCTCCGCTTCTCTTGGTTGCCCCTTTCTCTACCAGTACTACTTTTTTCCCTTTTCTTGCTGCCGCGATCGCCGCAAAACATCCTGCAAGTCCTCCACCTAAAACCAGAATATCGGAATCTACTGTTTCCGTCTGTCCGAACTCATCCGGATAAGGCCAGTTATATTCTGCCATCTTCTATCGTCCTTCCTTTCATCCCTTCTTTGCTGACTCTGTGATACCTGTATCATCATCTTTCGTATCTTCTGATCAACCATTCACCTTTATCTTATTTTGCATTTTGTAAAATGTCATATGTTAAATCAGACTATAACACTTCAACGCGTTAATGTCAATGAGAGAAACGTATTTTTAAGGCAAAAAACACAAAAGAATAACATTTCTCATATAGATTTCTGTTATTTACAACAACTCTACATGATTTAGGACTCGATGCTCAGAACAGAACAAGCAAATAGCTGCAACATATTCGTACATAAAAATCCGAAATACAGCTAGATCTTGTTTGAATACAGACTCTTGATTGACCGTTATGTACTATGTTAAAATATTTCATATAATATCTACGTGCGAGCTTCCGGGAAGATCCGGCTGCTATCATAGACACAGGAATAACAGGAGATTTTTATTGATGGGATTAAATAAATCAACTTTATCAGAACAGATTTATCAAATTTTGAGAAATGATATTTTGACACAAAAGATACCATGTGGAGAAAAGCTCACCCTGAAGGTTCTCCAGGAACGCTTTCAGGTAAGTTCTACCCCGATCCGGGAAGCTCTGACCCGGCTGACTCAGGATCAGCTGGTTTCTTATTATTCTAATGTAGGCGTCCGGGTGATCAGCTTTACTGCCGATGATCTCCGGGAAATCTATACTTTTATGGGAGACCTTGACGGACTGGCGATCCGTTATGCTTCTGCCTCTCCGGATCAGGAAAAATTACAGGCAGAGGTCACAGAGATTCTGGAAAAGGAATGTGCAGCTGCCAAAGCCGCTGATGTGCAAACCTGGAACCGGTATTCCGACGAATTCCATCTCGTTTTTTACCGTTACTGCAACAACTCCAGACTTGCAGAGTCCGCCGAACGGCTCCGAAGCGGGATTTCTATTTTTTCCAACCAGTACTGCCGGGAAACCGTGATCCAGACTCGGATCGATGAGGAACATCTGGCTATTTTTCAGGCTTACAAAGATGGCGATATTGAAAAAGCCGTCCAGATGATGAAAACACATCTGAACGACTCCCTGAATTATGCCCTCCGATTTTTACCGGAAACTTTTTAATATCCTATTTTTTTCTTTTTTCAAACCCATACACCCATTTTCCCCGCAAAAACAGATACAGGAAAATGCCGGAACTGATGCTCCAGGTCAGCGGGTACGCCCGGAATACCACGCGGATATCTGGAATAAAATGAACACCGACGGTAATATAACTTACCCGGAACAGACACCAGACGCAAAGCATGACGATCATCGGAATCGATGCATTGCCGGATCCCCGAAGTACCGCTGCGATACAATGAGAAAACGCCAGCAGAAAATAGAACAGCGCGATGGTTCTCGCCTGCATCACTCCAAAATGCACCACCTCCGGATCGCCATTAAACGCTCCGATCAGGGAATCGGCCGTATTATATAACTGCTGAAACAAATTCATTATAATGAATCTGTTATCAAATAACAAGGCTGGAAGGATTTTTCATACTCGACACCGTAACCTCCGGATGATGATGCTGGGGCCGATGAGTTAAAAATGGCACACGCAACAATGTAGCGTGTTTCGGACACCAGTGCAGGCAGGCATAACACGCCGCACACACATGTCCGTGCACTGCTTTTTTATCCTGTATCCGAATATTTCCCATCGGACAGACTGCTGCACAAATGCCGCACCCATTACATGCTTTTGTAACCTTAAATCTTTTCATCAGTGTCCGATGCCGCAAAGAATGTTCTCCGTAAAAATTCTTCTTCGCTTGCCACCTGTTCTCAGATGTGCTATATTGTATATATAAGAAGGGGAAGTCAGCGACACACGACCTACCCTTGATAGCTTAAAGAACTGTTTTATTTACCAGCCGTTCACTATTGCAGTAGTGGGCGGCTATTTTTTTCTCCCAAAGATCGTGTAGCACAATCCTATGAGAGTGACAATGAAGATACCTATCTGGATCAGATCCGAATATGTAACATACATTGGCAACCCTCCTTTCTTTCGTCTGGAGGGTTGCCCCTCCGAAGAGGGTAGGCCGCCTTGAAGTGTTCTGACTTCCCGCAAAATCAGTATAACATGTACTCCTTGCCTATAGCAATCTGCTTTTCTTGTGTTTATTATAATATCCAGAAAATGTATTTCTTCTATATAATCTCAAACACAAGAATCTTTTCTCTCGGATTTTCTCCCTCAAACAGATCCATACAATCTATCTCATCTGAGAACATCAGCTGTTCTTCCGTCATAAGATAACTGACATAAGCATCCGCCGGATAATAAAAAAGCAACTGTATTTCTCTCGGATGTTCATAAAAGGATTCGTAGATCCTCGCGAGAACCTTCTGTAAGATTTCTATTGAAAATGGGTTAAAAAAGTAACACCGGTCAACTTCTTTCGGTACCGGATACTCTCCCGCATCTGCTTTCACAAAGCAGGTACGTGCACCGGATACTGCCATCTCCCGGTTTTCCATGGCTCCCGAAAAAATCCGCTCATCGTATTCGATTCCCACTGACCGGCACCTGGTCTGATAGGACAGATAAAAACAGACGCGCCCTTTCCCTGTCCCATAATCCAGTACCGTATTTTGCTTCCCGATCATCCCGCTGTTCGCCAGCCTCTCCAGCACACAATACGGTGTCGGCTCATACGGATACCGGTACTGGTCTGCGTGCGAATCATCCCGGCCGGTTGTCCTGATCTTCAGCAGTTTATCCCATTGTGTTTCGTTCTGATTCATCGTTGTCTTCCTTTCCTCCGCCTACAAAGCCTTCTTTCCTTACCGGTAAACGCACTCCGAAACCCGTAGATTGTGACGGCCGCATTGCCATAATTTTGCTAAATGATCTTTCCCGATAAATGATCGATCTCATGCTGCGCGATCTGAGCTGTCCATCCGGACAGTTTCTTCCGTTGCTTTTTCCAGCTGAAATCATAGTATTCCACTTCGATTTCCTGATATCTGGTTGTCTTGCGAACTCCTTCCAGGGACAGACATCCTTTCTCCGTCTCATATCTTCCCCGTCTGGAAATGATCACCGGATTAAACATCACCACATCGATCAAGCCCATGTTCACGATAATAATATTTTTCTTCACACCGATCATATTTGCCGCCATGCCCACACAGGCCTCCCGGTTCGCCTGCAAGGTATCCAGCAGATCTCTTCCAACCGAAAGATCCGCCTGCGTTGCCGGCTCCGAGGGCTGTCCTAAAAAGAAAATATCTCTTACAATTTGTTTTACCATTTTGCTACTCCTCAAACTCTTTCTCATGTTTCTTGAAAAACTCATAAAAATACCGCACATTTTCCAGCTCGTACCATTCACAACATCGGTAATCATCTGTGTCTATATTATAAATCTTTGCATCCAGCGTTCCAAGCATAAACGGTGAATGTGTGGCAATAACAAACTGGCAGGAGAGGAATCTCGCCATTTTATTAATTTCTTCTGCCAGCAATACCTGATTCGCAGGCGACAATGACACCTCCGGTTCGTCCAACAGATACAAAGCATCCGGCAACAGGTAGTCTTCAAACAATTGCATTGCTGTTTCTCCATTCGAATATTTTTCCTGCGCAAATGTAATATATTCCAGCTGACGTCTTCCCTCCCGTGTCTGAAAATACTCTTCTGCCTCTTTACGGGAATGTCCGTTTTTCATATAATCATATTCCATTCCATCCGCCAGAATCTGCTTCTGCTGAATTTTCTTGATCTCATATAAGATGTCTTCGCTCTTGATAAATCTGCTGTTTTCAGGCAGTTTTCTGATGGTATTGCCAAACTCATCCTCTCCGTAACTGAAACAACATTCTACCGAAAATTTACCACAATAATCTACAATTCCGAAAGAATTACTGGTAGCATATTCTCTGCCCTTTACCATGAGCTTGTTTGCCATGATATTTAATATCGTCGATTTCCCCGATCCATTATTGCCGTACAGCACCGTGATCGGAGAAAATACAAAAGGCTCTATGTCTTTTCCTCGAAACACATGATAAGGATATATGTTAGGATTTTTTACTTGTTCATTACTTAACCTGAAACTGCTTAAATATATCACTAAAAACTCCTTCCACACATGGTTTTATATTTTTCAATGCTCATGCCTGTCAATCTGGATGCTAGAGCGTGTTTGAAAAAGGCTTTCTGCAAGATGTGCGTCACAGTTTGTGGGAGATGTTGCCTGAATGAGGGCGGCGTAGCGGGCTACGTCAACCGAATGAAGGTAAAATATGCCGCAAAGTGGGGCGTGCAGATTGCAGGAATGATTTTTCAAACACGCTCTAAGTTCAGTCAAATTGTGCATTGTTAATGTGCTCAGTAATTGGTACTATTCTCGTAACCATCTACAGATATCAACCACTTGCACTCCTTTATAATCATAAGTTTCATGATGTGTTCTTGCAATTATCATCTTAGGATATGCATCTCTTATTGCAAGCAAAGGCGAATATTCTCTTTCAAATGTTTTTTCATCTGAAATATTGTCGCTTACCTGAATATATATTTGAGCCTCACGTTTCTTAGCTACAAAATCCACTTCCTTTTTATAGAGTTTTCCCACATATACCTCATATCCTCTTCTACGCAACTCCAGATAAACAATATTTTCGTAAACTCTTCCAAAGTCCATGTTTCGTGTACCATTGACTGCATAACGAAATGATGTATCACAAAGATAATATTTACTATTATTTGCCAGATATTTTTTCCCTTTTAAATCATACCGTTTTGCCTCATAGAACAGAAAGGCATTTTCCAAATAACCAATGTATTTTGACACCGTCTTTCTGGTTATCTCACTCTGGTCATTTTTTAAAGTTTTGCTGATATTATTAGGCGAAAGTAAATTACCGATGTTATCCATCATGAATTCATATATGTTGGTGAACTTCGATTTATTTCTTATCTTATACTTTTCAACCAAATCTCTGATAAGAATGGTTGAATATACATCCCTAACGTAATCATACTGTCTGTCCTCAGTCTTATACACATAAGCGCCAGGCATACCACCAGTTCGGACATACTGATCAAAAGCTTCATCATATCTATCTGTAATTCCATAATAAGTTAGATATTCCACGAAAGAAAATGGATATACTTTTATTTCCATCGTTCTTCCGGTAAAAAGTGTTGCTAAATCCGAGCTCAATAAAAATGCGTTTGAACCGGTAATATAAATATCATAAATTCCTTTTGTATAAATACTATTAATTGCAAGCTCAAACTGCAGACACAGCTGAACCTCATCAATTAGTAAAACATTAGCCATTCCCTCTCTGTACTGATCCAGGATATACTTATGCAACGCATGGTATTCCAACAAATGATCAAACTCTAACTCCTGAAGGTTTATCATAACAATATTTATCGGTTCCTCTAATGACTGCAGGTAAGAGACAAACTCTTGCAGCAATACCGATTTACCGCTTCGTCTGATGCCCGTAATTACTTTTATATCCGGTGTCCCATACAATTCAATCAGTTCGTTTAAATACTCTTTTCTTACGATAAGCTGCATGCTACTATCTCCCATTCCCACTTTTAGAATTATTTTTATTTTTCGGTAATATATTTTATAGACTGATATTATCACACTCTGTGCCTTCTGTCATTATTCTATTCCCACTTTTTTAAAATTATTCATTTTTTGGTATTAATTTTGATTTTCTAGACATTTCCCACACTTTTTAATGGAAAAAGGGACTGTAAAAAAACTTCCCTTTTCATCTATACAGTCTATTACTTAAATTTCGATTGAGATTTCACCTGTTCTAAGAGATTTAATAGCTGTTATATTTTCTGGTAAAATTGTCATGATTTCCGGTAGATTTTTCCTATCTGGTAACCAATCCCGCCGATCCGCCACCCGGTTATTACGAATCGAAAGAGCCGTCGAGATGATGAAATCTCATCTCAACGACTCTCTTGCATATGCGCTTTCCTTTTTACCGGAAACGTAACTCGATCCCCTTGCCCGAAAACACTTAATACCCCTCTCTTTACTATTTGTTCAGGAAGTGCTCCCTGTTCGGGTACTCCTGCCGATATGCCCGGAGGGCGGCTTCCCGGAGCAGGGTGAATTCTTTTTCCATGCGGAGCAGGCGAGGCGCCTTAAAGGCGATCGCGCTGATCTGTTCGGCGATCTTTTTCGCGATTCCTTCTTCGGATAATTGTCCCATGCCGAATACCAGAGAGGTGAATCCTCTGCCTCCCCTGCTGACCTGAATAAACTTCAGGAATACATTGTACAGTTCATCCTCAAGAATCTTCTGGTATCCCTTCTCTGACTGCATGGCTTCTGCCAGGCATAACGTGGAGAGGATCCTGGCTCCCATCTTCCTTCTGTCGCCACCGGGATCCAGAGAGGTTCCTTCCGCCAGATATTTCAGTTCCATCAGACATCTGACAAACTCATCCTTCTGGAGCCTGCGCTGTCCGTATCGAGCTGTCCAGAGCCGGGTTCTGTATTCTTCTTCCCAGGCTTCCTCCTCTCCGATATGTTCCTTTAAAATCTGCTGCCGTTTCGCCGGATCCGTTTCCTGATAAAATTCTTTGGTCCATGTATGTTCCATCTGTTTCTTCCTCATTCTGTGAAGTGGATATGCATCATCCACTTTTTCTTTCTGTCTGTACATGCAGTCTTCCCGCTTACATTTCTGAGTGGGCAATTGCTTCTTCTGCACTCAGATATTCATCTATATTGCTGCTGTCTACCTTCTGATATTCTGAAAAATAATACCGGCCTTCTTTCAGGTTTTCCTGATCAAAATCCTCTCCCTCGAACAGTTTCACCGCCATTTTTGCCATTTCCTTTGCCTGATCTACTCTGTCATTGAGGATGCTGCCCTGCATCTCTCCTGCCTTTACGGCTTTCAGTGCATCTTCCAGACCATCGATTCCGAAGATCACCGGCCAGTCTTCACGGGCATAACCTACTGTCCGATAGGCTTCCACAGCCCCCAGTGCCATCTCATCGTTGTTAGATATGACGAGTTCGATCTCTTTTCCGTACTGGCTGATCAGACGGTTCATACGGTTCTCCGCCTGTCCACGGTTCCAGTCCGCTAACTGATAACTTAGCTTTTCCAGTATGACATCATTCTTCATCAATGTCTTTACGGAATACTCCGTTCTGCTGATGGCATCCTGATGACCTGCTTCTCCTTCCAGAAGCACGTATTGAATCTTTCCGTCCTCGTTTTTATCTACTTCCGGATGGCTGTTGATGTATTCTGCTGCGATCTCCCCCTGCATAATCCCGGACTGTTCTGCATCGCAGCCCACATAATACAGCTTTTCCCACTGCATCAGATCTTCCCTCACCGGTTCCCGGTTAAAGAAGATCACCGGAATATCTTCGTTTCTTGCCATCCGGACGATCCTAGACGGAGCTGTCCGATCCACAAGATTGATACAGAGCACATCACAGCCTGCATCGATCATCTCTTCTACCTTTTCATTCTGTTCCTGTTGATCGTCATTTCCACTTTTTGTCGATACGATAATCCGTCGCTGCTTGTTTTCCATGGCTTTCAGCTGTACCTTCAGCTCATCGGTCAGTCCATTGATAAAGGGGTCATCCTGACTGTAGGTTATCACTCCGACCCGCAGGGTTTTCTCTGTCTGTTCTGACTTTCCGGAACACCCGGACAGCACGAGCACCGCACTCCCTGTAACAGTAGCTAATACTACTGCCAGCCTTCTTTTCTTTTTATTCATAGGAATATAAAAACCTTTCTAAATCATCATCCATAGAGAAATCTTTCTTACTGAATATCTGATATTCTGTTGTGTAACCTTTCATTTTATAAAACTTATGTTCTATCTTTTCGGCTATTTCTTTCACACTTTTATAGCCGATCTCATATCCGTCCGGCACAACAAGGCCCTGGATGTTTCCTTTATCCAAAAGCGCGACTGTCTTCAGACTGTAACCTACTCCATAGAGTTCCGCACCCTTGTATTTCCCATGTTCTGCCTGTTCTCCGAACTCTTCCAGTACCCCGGGATCCAGTATGACAAGGGCATCCGCCTTTGTTTCCTCCTTCATCCGCTCCGTAATGTTCTGCTCTTTTCTCCGGTAAATACACCAACTGATCTCACTTCCGCTGCCTTCCAGCGCCTCAGTCAATCCGCTGATCTCCGCCTGTACAGCCTCGGACATTTTCCAGTCGGCTATGATTCCGATCTTCTGCTTTTTTGTTTTCAGCTGTTCTCCCAGCCGTCTTCCGATTTCCCGATAATCCGGCTGGATCGTGGGACTTGCAGTTTCTCCTTCTTTTACCGCCAGACTGTCTGCGATCAGTAAATAGGGGTTATTTCCACATTCTTTTTTCAGCATATTTTCGGTCTCATGACCGGGTGCAGGATATATAATAAAGCCATCGATGTCGTTGTCCTTCTGTTCTCTGATAAATTCCCTTTCCACCTCCGGTCCGTCGATCTCTTCCGTGTTACAGATGATCATATGGGCGTTGTTCTCTGCTGCAGACTGTTTCATACCATTGATCAGGGCATCCCAACGTTTGTCACCGGATTCCGGAAGAATCACAGCGATCCTGGTCTCTGCTACGTTCTGATCGAAAATCTTCCATACAAAGAATACTGCCAGCATCAGCAAAAGAAACTCAATCATAAGAAATTTTATTCTATTCTTTTTCATCTGCCTGTCTCCTCTGTATATATTTTTGTAATTCCAGTGTTTCTGCATTTTCCGGCGTGTATGGGATTGCAGGGATACGGATCGTGACTTTTGTTCCTTCGTCCGGTTCGCTTTCTATGAAAAGTCCATATTCTTCGCCAAACATCAACCGGATTCTGGAATGTACATTGATCACACCCACACCGGAGCCATGCTTCGGAACCTTGCTGCTATCCGTCAGAATATTTTCCAGAACATCTTCCCGCATGCCCATGCCATTGTCTTCGATAGTAATCAGGATGTCCCCGTCCCTCTTTTCTCCGGTGACAATGATCATACCGTCATCATCCTCATCCATGTTGCCGACACCATAATAAATGGCATTCTCCAGGATGGGCTGAATCACCAACTTAACGATGCAGTAATTTTCAATCTCTTTATCAATCCGGAATTCTGTTTTGAACCGCTCTTTATACCTGGCCAGCTGGATATTCATATAGCTTCTGCTATGCTGCAGTTCATCCTTGATGGGAATGATGGTCTTGCCCCGGGACAGGCTGACACGAAGTAATTTGGCCAGTTCAGAGATCATGCGAACCGCTGCTTCATTTTCCTGGGCTTCCACCATCCACGTGATCGACTCCAGTGTATTGTACAGAAAATGTGGATTGATCTGGCTTTGCAGGGCGTCCAGTTCGCTTTTTCTTCGTTCATTTTGCTGTTGGATGATCTCATCCATCAGTTCTTCGATCTGCTCATAAGACTTCTGTACCGAATGTCCCAGATGGCGGATCTCGGATGAGCCGCCGATATAGATATCCGGCTTTCCTCCTGCCTCATAGGTCTTGACAGAAGCATCCAGCTCCCGGATAGGCTTGGATATCTTTCGGGACACAAGCTGGTTTCCCTCCAAGAGCATGACCAGAAGTACCAAAATGGTGGCAAATACATAGTAGCGAAAGTTCTTATAGTTTGCCACCTGTACGCTCTCCGGCACAACACCGATCATCTTCCAGCCTGTATAGGCTACGCTTCTAACGATCACGGTCTCATTCTGACCGTTAGAACGGATCTCATAGGTTCCGTCCTCATATTTTTCCGCTTCCAGGCTATTTTCTTCAAATAATCCGCGGTTTAATTCCGTTCCTCTTGGATGATAGATCATCTCTCCGTCCTGACTGATCAGATAATAGTAGATTCCGCCGGAGCAATCATTGATCTGTTTCATTACGTCCCTGATCACAGAATATTTCATATCCAGCAAAAGGATACCGGTTTCCGGTATCTCTCCCTTGTTAACATCTACATACCTGCTCAGGGAAACTACCCATTGATACCGATAGGATCCATCCTCAAACAGTTCCTGGATATGCGGTGTGGAAAAGTGTATATTTTCAATGACATCTTCCGCATTTTTAAACCATTCCTGCGTCTGTACCCTTACATTTTTCTTTTCTGCTGCCACCGGCTCCGATGCGATCAGATTTCCTTTTTGATCATACAGCGCCACACTCTGAATCTTATCAGAGTTGGTCTCATAGAGCAGACTGAACTGCTCCGAGAATTCCCGGCTGGATATATCAAACTGCTGGACTACGTTATAGTTTGCCCCATTGAGGATCTGGCGGATATCCAGCAGGTCTGCATTTAACCGGTCCACGGTAGCCTCCACGGTAGCTTCCGTGTTGTCCACTGCTGTCTTTTCCAATGCCAGCTTGAATCGATGGTAAAGCAGCAATCCCATGACAATGATCGTAACCAGCGAAATCGCCATAAGGACAGACAGAATGATCGACTGTATGTTAAATACGATATTTTTCCGGGAATCCAACCCTCTTTTCCTATATTTCATACATGTTCCTCTTCATCTATTCCCTTGTCTCTATATATTTCGTACCTTTTTTATGTCTTCACTCTTTCTGCTTTTCGCTTTGTTGTTTCCCGGAAGCTCTGTATTTGGAAGGAGAAACACCGAACTTCTTTTTGAATACATAACTGAAGTAGTTGGCATCCTGATATCCGACTTTTTCTGCGATCTTATAGCTTTTTTCATCGGTGTTCAGCACCAGCTCTTCTGCCCTGTCCATCCGATAATCAGTAAGATAGGAGACAAAGGACTGGCCAGTCTCCTTTTTAAAGCTGGAGGAAAAGTAGGAGTTTGATACACCAAGATCTGCACACACATCATCCAGCGAGAGATCCGGCTCCATATATCTGTCTTTTACGATGTTCTGTGCATCGGTGATGATACGCCTGGAGGTACTGTTTCTGGTGCTTCTCAGTTTTTCGCTGATGGCAGTAGACATATTGATAATCCAGTTTGTCATGGAGTTTTCATCGAACTGGGTGACTCTTTCATAAAGATTCTGTACATTGCCGGAGATTTCATTGAAGTCCATGGAATTATTGGCACAAAACTTGAAAAATCCGCTGACGATCTCCATGGTAGCCAGATTGTACTGGCTGATGGTGGCTGCATTCTTATGGAGCTTTTCTGTCTCTTTGATGGCTTCTTTCCGGATCTTCTCCTGATTCCCTACATGGATGGCTCGAAACAGCTCCTGCATCCTTGTTTCTTCTAAGGGAACCGCCTTTTTTGACTCTTTGGGAACGATCTCTGCGATATTGATGGCTCGTTTTGTTCCGTACAGGACACGGTAGGACACCGCCTCTCTGGCTCCCTCGTAGGAAATACTGATATCGTACAGATTGTTGCAGACAGTTCCGATCCCTGCGGTAACTGCCGCCCCTATAATTCTCCATGCCCAGCGGCAGAACCGGTCACACTTGTCCGTCAATTGAGCTATTTCATCTTCTGAATGGAGTTCCATAATCAGAATAGTATTACCCATATAGATGAATTCCTGGCAGTTGCAATTCTCGGTCAGCCGCTGTTTGATCTCCCGCTCCACGGACATGGATAACAATAAGGGATTCATGCCATCCGGCACATCATTTTCCGAGGTATGAAAAATCATGCAGCAAAACAAAGGTCCCTTCATATCCACCCGATAGTCCAAAAGGAATCGTTCATAGTCCTCTTCTCTGACCCTTCCCTCGATCAGGGAAATAAAGAAATTTGACTGCAGCTTTGGCAATACCTCCTGGAAATAGTCTTCCAGTTTTTTTACATTTAACTTTTCTTCCCTTTCCCTGTCCAGTGTGGTTTTCAGCTTCATCAGGCTTTCTGACAGCTCGGTGGCGCTGATGGGTTTCAGCATATATTCTTTGATTTCCAGATGGACAGCCTCTTTCGCATATTCAAATTCGTCAAAGCCGGTGCAAAGCATAATATAGATATTGGGATAGTCCTGGTTCAGTTTTCTTGCCAGCTCCAGTCCATCCATGTAAGGCATTTTGATATCCGTCAGTACCACATCCGGCTGAAGCTTTTCCACCAGCTCCAAAGCCTTCACGCCGTTGGTGGCGCTTCCCACTACGTCAAATCCCAGATCATTCCAACGGATCTTTTTTTTCATAACATCGATGACCTCTACTTCATCATCGACAAGAATCACTTTATATTGTTCCATCCTTATCCTCCTGTTTTGCGGAGCATATTATTATTCTTTCATTATAGCAGAAGATTGCTCTCTGCTGAATGAATAGTTACAAAAATTTTGTAACTATTCAGAGCCCCATCTCGATTCCGCTTACGCTGCATCTCGATGTTGCTTCTCGCCATATGAAATTCCAGAAAAATAGCTCATTCATGTAAACATGATTCGCGATTTTTCTTCCATTTCGCATGGCTCTGAATAGTTACAAAATTTGCCAAAACAGAATAAAAGACCGCCCATGTCATCCATTGGATGACCAGGCTGTCTTATATTCTGTCTGTTTCAATATATTTTATTATTTTTTCTGTACATATTTCAGACAGTCAAGTGTTACGGCTGCCAGGATGATGATACCTTCAAAGATGAACTGAAGGTTGGTATCAATACCCAGAATCGTCAGGGAGTATGTAAGGGAGGTAAAGATCAATACACCGGTTACTACTCCGGAGATCTTACCGATACCACCGGTAAAGGATACACCACCAACTACGCAGGCTGCGATAGCATCCATATCCCATCCCTGTCCATAAGCTGCACTACCGGAACCAACCATACGGTTACATTCCAGCCAGGAACCAAATCCGTACAGAATACCTGCCAGAATAAATGCTCCCATAGTTACTTTGAATACGGAGATACCAGATACTGCTGCAGCTTCCGGGTTTCCACCTACCGCATACAGGTTTTTACCAAATGTTGTTTTGTTCCAGATAAACCATACAATGATAACTGCTGCAACTGCCCACAGAATGATGGTCGGGAATTTGCCGATCTGCGGGATGAAGGTATTCGGAATCACAGAATCAATTGCACCGAAAGATACACCCTTAGTAGCATAAGTAACCAGACCAAAGATGATCAGCATGTTAGCCATTGTAGAGATAAACGGATGCATCTTGAATCTTGCCATGAAGAATCCGGCGATCATTGAAAATACAGTTGTAAAGATCACACACATTAACAGTGCGAACAGTGCTTTCACTGTGGAAGGCATTGTGGAGAAATCAAATACATGTCCGAATACGGCACCTGTATTAATTCCGTTATGCATGATAATGGTTGCTGTAACCATACCCATACCAACCATACGTCCTACAGAAAGATCGGTACCTGTTAACAGGATCAGACCGGCAACACCAAGTGCAAGGAACATACGCGGGGATGCCTGCTGTAAGATGTTCAGGATATTGGTAACTGTCAACAGCTGTGTGTTTTTCACAACAGGTGTGATAATACACAGTGCGATGAAGATCAGGATGATTACGATATACAGACCGTTTTTGTACAGAAACTGGGACAAATTGAAGGAATATCTGTAATTTTCCAGTTTCTGTTCTCTCTGCTGAAGGAATGTGAACTTGGAGGTTCTCAGCAGATCGATCAGATGGTATTTATGCATGAATGCATCATGTCTTCTGTCTTTGATCTCCTGAATTTTGGATTCGTGAGCCATCTGTGCGTCAAACAATTTGTTTTTGAACACATATTTCTCAGCCTTGATCTCTTCTGCATCTTTCAGAGAGGCAATCTTTTTCTGGTGCTCGCTCTTCAGATCTGCTTTGATTTTTTCATATCTGTTGTTTTCTTCCGCTTTTGCAGCTTTACAGCTGTTGTTTACTACATCGTAGTAATCTTTTTTGTAATGTTTGGCCAGATAGTCCTCAGCTTCTGCGATCAGCTTTTTGATTTCTTCTTTGTTGGCCGCTTCTACTCTTTTCGCACTTTCCAGCTCTTTTTTACTGTTTGCAATGATCTTATCCCTCTGGACTTTGGATAAGTTCTTGTTTTCTTTTGCGATAGCGATCTGGTTTTTCAGATCATTCACTTTATCAGATCCGTCTACGCGTAACATATCGATTTTTTTCTGGATCTTTTCCACATATTCATCGATCGGTTTCAAAAGTTTTGCTTCTTCTTCAGCCGAAATAATAACACTGTTTTCTGCCATTTCCAAATTCCCTCCTGTTACAGATATTTAGCACTGAGTCTCAATAATTCTTCCTGGTTTGTCTCTTTCGTATTTACGATTCCGGCCAGGCGTCCGTTAGACATAACACCGATTCGGTTGGTAATACCAAGAATTTCCGGCATCTCTGAAGAAACAACAATGATCGTTTTTCCCTGTTTTGCCATATTGATGATCAGTTCATAGATTTCATATTTTGCTCCAACATCGATTCCTCGTGTCGGATCATCCATCATGAATACGCTCGGCGAACGCTCCAGCCACTTACCAAAGATGGCTTTCTGCTGATTACCACCGGAAAGATTGGCGATCATATCATCCGGTCCCATACATTTTGTATGCATGATCTTGATTTCTTCAGCTGTTGCACGTACCATCTTATCATGTGATAATGCGATTCCACTCTTATAATGATTCATATTCGCAATGGTGGTATTGAATGTAATATCGCCTTTCAGGAACAGGCCATTGGCTTTTCTTTCCTCTGTGATCAGAGCAAATCCGTGATCCATAGCATCCTTCGGAGATGAGAAGTTCAGCATCTTTCCGTCATATACGATATTTCCTTCTGCTCTTGTACGAATTCCGAAGATCGTCTCAAGAAGCTCGGTACGACCGGCACCAACCAGACCATAGAATCCGAAGATTTCTCCTTTTTTGATATCAAAAGAAATGTTCTGCAGCTTTGGTGCATACTTTGTCGATATATTCTGTACCGAGAGAATAACTTCTCCCGGTGTATTGTCTACAGGTGGAAATCTGTTATCCAGAGAACGTCCAACCATGGCGGCGATCAGTTCATTCATATCTGTTTCTGTGCTCGGCTTGGTCATAACCAGACTTCCGTCTCGCAGCACTGATATTTCATCACAGATTTCAAATATTTCATCCATTTTATGTGAAATGTAAATCAGAGAAATCCCCTGGGCCTTCAACTGACGCATCATCTTAAAGAGTTTTTCAACCTCCGGTGCCGTCAGAGAAGAGGTAGGCTCATCCAGTACGATAACTTTAGAATGATAGGAAATCGCTTTTGCGATCTCACACATCTGTCTCTGAGATACAGACATTTTCTTCATTGGCTGTGTCAGATCAACTGTAATTCCCAGTTTTCTGAACAGATCTGATGTTTCTTTTTTCATTCTTCCTTCGTCGACAACCCCAACGGAATTCTTTGGGTATCTTCCAAGGAACATATTGTCTACAACACTTCTTTCAAGACACTGGTTCAACTCCTGATGTACCATTGCCACTCCGTTTTCCAGTGCGTCTTTTGGACCGGAGAAGTTTACTTCTTTTCCGTCCAGTATGATGGTTCCTTCATCTTTCTGATAGGTTCCAAAGAGGCATTTCATCATTGTCGATTTTCCGGCACCGTTTTCACCCATCAGTCCCATAATGGTTCCAGGTTTGACATTCATGCTAATATGTTTCAGAACCTTATTTCTACCGAATGATTTACTCATGCCGTTAATCGATAAGATATATTTGTTCTTATCTTCTGTCATAACTGTGCTTCCTTTTCTTAGTAAAGAAGGGTATCATTGCTGACACCCCTCTGTAATTTCATCAATTTACGCTTTTATTCTGTCTCTGAATTATTTGGAGAGAAGTGATGTATATGCTGCTGCATTATCGGTCTTAACCATGTTAATTGCGAAAGCATCATACTCGCTTGGGTTTCCAAGACGGTTGGTGATATTGGACTCTGTCTGTCCATCTCCACCGATGTAATCTACGTTCAGGTTCAGCAGATCATCATAGTTCTCCAGCAGTGGCTGATATGTAGAACTCAGGAAGTTATCAGATGCATTGTAGATATCCAGCCATACTTTTTTGGATGGGCTCTTGCTTTCATCCAGCTGGTTAGCAACTTTGTCATAAACCTTTGTGGAATCTGTGAAGTCGTTGTAGTTATCAGCTGTTACCGCAATATTTAATGCATAGTAAGATCTGTCTTCTTCGCTGTATCTGTAATCTTCACCTTCTGTCAGGCAGTTACCTGCTTCATCAGCTGTACCGATACCTGTATCGATGTCTACACCGTCCAGTGCGTTACGCAGAACTCTCAGTGTCAGATAAGCCTGAACGTCTGCATGCTGAGAAATTGTTCCGCCATATCCTTCAGCGATAGCTGCTACAGCATCACTGTTTGCATCGTAACCGAAAGTAGGAACTTTGTTGTCTTTTGCCCATGCGTTAAACATTGACATTCCCATACCATCGTTGTTGGAAACTACAACATCGATCTGATCTCCGAAGGAAGCTGTCCATGTTCCGATAGCATTACCGGCTGTTGCAGCATCCCATGTTGCACCTGCTGAGTTTTTCATCTCCTGAGAAGCCAGCTCACGGATCGTATATGTTTTTCCATCTACTTCCAGAGTTGCATCCTGTACCATTTTTGCTTTTCCGTCTACGTTTGTTCCAGCCGGTGTGGAATCTACTCCACCATCTGCTTCCACACCTGTTCCCAGTGCAGAACGAACACCACGTGTACGAGCGATAGAATCGTTATGTCCGATATCACCGATTGCCAGAACGTATCCGATCACGCCGTCACCGTTTCTGTCGATGGTGTCTGCATTTTCTTTGATGTAATCCAGAACCATCTCTCCCTGCAGTTCAGCACCCTGATTTGCATCGAAACCTACGTAATAAGTATCTTTGTTGAAGTTCAGAGCTTCTTTATCCAGTTCGCCGGTAGCACTGCTGGATGGCTGACGGTTGAACCAGCACAGAGGTTTGTCTTTGTTTTCTACAGTTCCGTCTGCTGATGCAGCAGAATCTGTTGCTTCTGTTGCTTCTGTTGCTTCTGTTTTTTCTGTTGTTTTTGTAGAGTCTGCGGACTCTGATGTGGATCCGCCACAGCCAACCATAGATAATGCCATAGCTGCTGCCATAATTGCTGCTAATGCTTTTCTTTTCATTTTTGTTCCTCCTGTTTTCCCGTTTGGTGATTTTGCCGGATTTGCTTCGTCCCCGGCTGATGAATTCATTATAATCACAAGAGTCTTGAAAAAAAATAGAATTTTTTTTGATAAGTTATTGAAATTTTTAGTTATTTCATAAATATGACTCTATAAATTTTCAGATGGCGCGGGGAAATTATCCTGACACAAGTGATAGTGCAGCTTTTCTGTTTTTCCGGTAATATAATCATATATAACGATGTACTGCAAAAATCAAAGCAGAATCATGTAAGCTGAGAGGGGGATTGTGTATGAAAAACAAATCGAGGAAAACAGGACACTTTATAGGTGAGGTACTAATAGGTCTTTTACTCCTGTTTGCAGTTGTAGGGATATTTTTATGGAGTGTTAACAGAATCGTATCCAGCATAGAATATAAGAAATCAGCGGATGTTCGGACGGTCACAGCCCGTGTTATCGATTATGACATAAAGAATTCGGACGACGAATATGACGATTACGACGAGTATGTGACGAAGCTTTCGTATGAAGTGGATGGAATAAAATATACCGGAAAACGTACCTACTACCGGGAAGTCAGCATAGGCGACGAAAAAAATGTCGAAGTTTATCTGACACCAAGAGGCAAATACAAAATGAAAGGCGACGACGACCCTTTAACGTTCCTTCTGGCTTGCATAGGAATTCCGGCAGGCCTTCTTCTTACATTTATCGGAGGCATGGTTCTTGTACAAATAATTGTCGGCCACTTTAAGAAGCCAACGGGTGCAGACGAGGAAAGAATCGAATAAATCGCAGCCCAGGGATAACATCCTTTCCCGAAACAGACCCCTGGTTCCACAAAATATTTTAAAACGATACGTAAACAACGGGCTGAATAGCATAAAATGCCATTCAGCCCGTTTTACTTGTACTGTTCCTTTTATATCCTAATTCCAATGTTCCCCTGATCACTCGAAATCTCTGGTAATATTCGTAAGCCATTTTCCTCTGATATAATGAACGAATACCACCGGCATTTTCTCAAACTCATCCAGGGTCATTACAAAGTATACCCAGATCGGCGGCAGCTTGAATACATATGCTGCCAGGTAGGTAAGGGGAACTGCAACAAGCCACATAAATATCGTATCCGTGATCATTCCAAATCTGGTATCACCACCACCTCTGAAGCAGCCGCATATCAGGCAGGTATTGATGCTTTCCCCCATAAGACGCCAGGTTGTCATAATGATAAAGACACCAAGATAATAGATGGCGGTCTCTGTTAGTTTGTCACGATAGAAATTCAGTATCACTGGGCGAATCGCCAGAATAACACCACATCCGATCAGGCTGACAACAATTGTGATCCTGAGCATGCGTTTTCCGTATTCTCTGGCTGTGTCGACACCGTTTTTGCCCAGCTCCTGACTGACAATGATCGTAGTTGCATTGGAGAAGCCACGACAGGCGATGGCACCAATATTTACCACCATGACAGCAACTGCATTTGCCGCAACCATATCATCGCCGATATGACCAAGGATCGCTGCAAATGCTGAAGTGGCCAGGCTCCAGACAACATCATTAATCACAGCCGGCGTTGCGATCTTCATAAAATCCTGGAACAGAACACCTGCTTTGGCAAAGAAATATTTTATCCGGAATCTGACATCGGAACTATGTAACGAGTAAACGAGGCAGATCACTACCTCTACGATTCTGGCAATCACCGTACCAAGGGCAACTCCGGTAACACCCAGCTTCGGAAGTCCAAACAAACCAAAGATAAAAGTGGCATTACAGATTACATTGACGCAAAGAGAAACTACATACGTAACAGAAGGCAGCATGATCTTCCCGATGCTTCGAAGGGCACTCATATAAACCTGAGAGAATCCCATAAATACAAACGAGAAGGAAATCACCCTCAGATATTCACCACCGGAAGCAATCGTCTCCGGACTGTTGGTAAAAATCTTCATAATAGTAGTTGGCATGGCAAAGGAGACAGCAAAGAATACAGCAGAAACAATCAGCGAGATTCGTTCCGCCAGACCAAGTATCTTTTCTACTGTCTTTTTATCACCTTTTCCCCAGTACTGGGCACATAAAACCGATGTTCCCGCTGCCATACCGTAGTATAAACAGAAAAGAATAAATGTAAACTGATTGGCAAGGGAGGATGCCGACATAGCCGTCTGACTCACATATCCAAGCATCACTGTATCTGCCATATTTACCAGTGTTCCGATCAGATTCTGGATCATAATCGGAAAGGCTAATCTTGATGCGTATTTTAAGAATTCTTTTTTATTTAGCATACGAACATTCTTCCTCAATTCTGAAAATTATAGTACCTGTGATAAAACTATCTGTTTTATCTTTTTTTCTCGAATCCATATACCCATTTTCCACGTAAAAACAGATACAGGAAAATCACCGAGCTGATGCTCCAGGTCAGCGGGTATGCCCAGAAGATCACACGAATATCCGGAATGTAGTGCACAGCAACGGTAATATAGCTGACACGGAACAGACACCAGACACAGAGCATGACGATCATAGGAACTGCTGCATGACCGGAGCCGCGAAGGACTGCTGCGATACAGTGAGAAAACGCCAGCAAAAAATAGAACAGCGCAATCGTCCGCGCCTGCATCACACCATAATGTATCACCTCCGGATCTCCGTTAAATGCCGCGATCAGCGTCGGAGCCGCCACATAGATCAGAACACCGATCAGTTCCGCGATCACTATGGAGCACAGGATGCCAAACCGCGCACCTTTTTTCGCACGGTCGTACTGCTTCGCACCAAGATTCTGGCTGACAAAGGTTGTCAGCGCCATCGTAAAGCATGTAACCGGAAGAAACGCAAATCCCTCAATCTTTGAATAAGAACCGCAGCCTGCCATCGCCATTTTTCCAAAAGCATTGATATTGGTCTGTACAAAAACATTGGCGATAGAGATCACGGAGTTCTGAAAACCGGACGGCACACCATTCTGAATGATCTGTTTCATCATGAGCCCGTCAAAACCGATCTTGCTGATCTGTAACCGATATTCTTCTTTTGTCCGCATCAGGTGAATCATACAGAAAATCGCACTGGCAAACTGAGAAATCGCCGTTGCCAGCGCCGCTGCCCCGACTCCCATGCCGAGACCTGCAATAAAGAAAATATCCAGCACCACATTGATACACGAGGACACGATCAGATAGATCAGCGGATGCCGGCTGTCACCGACCGACTGTAAGATTCCGACAAAAATATTGTACATGACAAATCCAAGGGAACCCGCAAAATAAGTACGGAAATATTCGATCGACTGCGGAAGCACCTCCGACGGTGTTCCCATCAGCACCAGAATCTTCGGCGCCAGAAACATCCCGATCGCCGTCAATGCAAGACCTGCCGCCAGCCCAAACGCTACTGTCGTGTGGATCGCTTTCTGTAAATATTCCTTATTTTTCGCCCCATAATACCTCGCGATAACAACGCCTGCACCCAGCGCGATTCCGTTGATGAACCCGACCATCAGAAAGATCAGATTTCCCGAGGAACTGACCGCCGCCAGGGCATTACTGCCAAGAAAATTGCCAACGATCAAAGAGTCTGCCGTATTATACAACTGTTGAAACAGATTTCCGATAAACAGCGGAATCGCAAAAAATATGATTTTCCTGGAGATGCTTCCTTCTGTCATTCGTGTTTTGCTCTCTGCATTCAAAAAATCCCCCCACTTTCCTTTGTTTTTTATTTAATGTCCGCAGATTCTATGCTACCTGTTTTTCTCTCATTTTCTCATTATTTTCCATAGTCCCAGGTAGCTTGACAAAAGCCATTGTAACACGATTTTACATAACTTGCCATGTCATTTGGCAAAACTGCTCCGGATACTCATTTTCAAAGATTCCATCTGTTACAAAAGTATATTTATGGTTAATGTTTTTTTCGTTTTGCCAATTCCTATCTCAAAACTCTTTCTTTCTCATCACTCTCATACTATACTTATACGAAGCATACCATACAAGCAAACTTAACACAATAAGTGCAATCGCAATTTCAAGATCCCCTGCTCCTCCTATCACATTCAGAATGCTTTCTTTTAATTCCAGGTTAGTTTTCAGAATAGAACCAGTTGTATAACAAATTGCAAAAATAATTAAAATTGCGATTGGCAGCACGATTCGCCCCTTCTCTCCTTCAAACCTCAGTCGGATCGCAATCATAATTCCCGCAACTGCCTGAACCACAAAGAATGTGATCACCTCCATTGCCAGCATTTCCAGATTTAACACCTCTTCAAGATTTATAAGCGCGGCTATTCCCGCACAGATTACCCCCATACACCATCCACATACTGTCATAATAAAGGAAAAAATATATTTTTCTCTGACATACATTTCTTTATTTACAGGTAAAGAAAATAAATATGTGTATCCATGACCATTTTCATCGTAACTAATCGTATTACCTGAATACATTGCCATAACAGATGGTATATATACTGCAATGAAAGTAGCACCCGTTTTTCCCATGATTGTAAAAAAGATTGCTACTAATGCTAACACCATAAAAAGATTACCACCTTGCCGAAGAATCAACCGAAAATCCTTTTCCAAAAGCCCTCTGATCCCTTTCATCCTCTCTCTCCTCCTGTTAACATAAGAATTACCTGATCGAGTGATCCGCTCTCCACTACGATTTCCGGATAATTTTCCATATAATACTGTTTTTCATTCGTAAGACAGGCAATCCCGAAAACCTCTTTTTTCTCTTTCAAAAGATAACTTTTATCCATTGCCCGATACTGTTCCTCACTGACTTTCAACACCGCGTATTTTTCCAGAATCGTATCCATCTCTTCGTGAAGCACAATTTTTCCTTTATGGATCACATAAATATCATCACAGAGATGTTCCAGATCCGAAGAAATGTGTGAGCTGATCAGGATACTTCTCTCCGGTTTCTCTTCCATATACGCTCTTAAAATATCCAGCATCCCTTCCCTCGCTCCCACATCAAGTCCTGCTGTCGGCTCATCCAGCATCAGGAATTCTGCCTGATGTGTCAATGCAATGATCAGATTCAGCTTTGCTTTCATTCCTGTTGAGTACTCTTTTATGAATTTATTCAACGGAATCTGATATTCTTCACACATCTGATGGAATTTTTCTGCTTCAAACTTTGGATACAATCTGTCAAGGACTGCCTCAGCATCTTTTCCTTTCAAATATCCGGTGAATCCGGCTTCTGCAAGGACGACTCCCAGCTCTTCTTTATCTTTTTCACTTAACTCTTCCTGTGTTTTTCCCAGAATCTTTATCTCGCCGGCATCATATGAGATGAGTCCGAGCACCGCCTTGAACAAAGTACTCTTACCTGCTCCGTTCTCTCCAACCAGACCGGTAATTCTTCCTTTTTCCACATTTAACGAACAGTCTAACTGAAATTCACCGTAGCTTTTCTTTACTCCTTTGATTTCTAACATACTTATTCATCCTCCATGATGAGTTCAAACAATGAACGGATCTCTTCCTCCTTCATTCCGCAGCGCCTTCCCTTCTGAATCGCCGCTTCCAGATCCGTCTCCACTTCTTTCCTGCGCTCTTCTTCCATCAGCTGTGTGTTCGAAGCCGCTACATACGTTCCTTTTCCATGAACTGTGACAGTCATACCCTCTGCTTCCAGATTGTCGTATGCTTTCTTCACAGTAAGTGCACTAATCTTCAGTTCCTTTGCCATCGTTCTCACAGATGGCAATATATCATTTTCTTTTAATTCTCCGGAGATGATCTGCGCCTTGATCTGCTCCATGATCTGTTCATAAATCGGTACCATCGATGTGTTATTGATTATAATCTTCATATATTCCCTCCCGTCATAAACAGTATATAACAGTATAGTACTGTTGTCAACTGTTATATACTGTTAGTCTTTTTTTATTTTCTATTGCCCACAAAAACAAAAAGACACTCTCCATTGGTATTCCTACCAAAAGAAAGTGTCTCGTTTATTTTCAGAACTTTCTAAAACTTCAATCGAATCTGTCTGTCAATCCAGTTTTTCTGAATTGCCTCACGAACAATTTCACCTTTATCTTTGATTTTCTCTTTTCTTTATATTGCTTTACTGTCTGTACTGCAAGTTCAGCAGCTTTTTTTATTTAGGAACATAAACACACCTGTCGAAATACAGCAAAAAGCAATACTATTTACCTCATTCTCATCTGAATTACTTCATATTATATTTTCTCTTCTTGTCATATATAATAATACAACTCACTGTACCACCGCTGATCAACAGTAATACAATCCACAGGAAAATATTGCTGTTGTCTCCCGTTTTCGGATTTTTCACAGCAGATGTAGTTGTAGTTGTTGATGTAGTTGTTGAATCTTTTTTCGGTGTTGTTGCAGGTGTTGTTGTAGGTGTTGTTGTAGGTGCAATAGTAGTTCCTGTAGCAGGGATTTCAACTGAAGCACGCTTATATCCACAAACTGTACACTCCTCATGCTTTGCACCTTTTTGTGTTGCGTTAGCTTCTTTATCTACCACCCATTTAAAACTGTGTTGTGCAACATCCGCTTTGTATCCACATTCACATTCATGCCAGTGACTGTTATCATCAGCTTTCCAATCTGAAAGCGTATGACCGGCTGCCGATATGATAACACTTGTTTTATCTGTAATCTCGGATTTGCCTTCTGCATCTTCAAACCACTTATCGCAACCGTCACAAATATAGTATGCCTTGTTGCCCTCTTCTGTACATGCAGCATCCTTTGCCGGTACAAGAGTCAGATTGTGAATATGTAGCTTTTTAAGTCGATCAACGAACTCAATATTGTAGTGCTTATCCAAATCACTGCCTGTATCCTTCTCCAGAGCCTCTTTATATTTTTCAACATCAGGAACATAAATTGTAATATTCTCCGGTTCAAAATTTGTAAATGTAAGACTTTCGAAATCCTGAGGTGTATCCGCTTCAAATATAAATGTCTCAAGTGCAGAACATCCAGGCAATATCTTCGTTCCGAGCTTTGCGCCCTTCTTTATCGTCACTTTATTAAGCTTACTGTAATTGCGAAATGCACCATCCTTTATTGTAGAATCACCTGGGAGCACAAGTTCGGTCATTGCGCTATTTGGTTTCTCTTCAGTACATCCGAACGCTGATTCCGAAAGCATTGTCTTCTTTTTAAAAATCACACTTTCAAGTGAAGGACAGTCATAAAATGCACTTTGTCCAATTACACTTTCACCATTGAAGGTTACGGTTTCCAATGCATCGCAGTAGCTGAATACGCCCTGCTTAAGATCCGCATCTCCCTCAAAGGTCACGGATTTCAAAGCCTTATAGTTCATGAAAAGATTGTTTACAACTTTTGAACCATCCGGGAATACAAGCTCCGTAAGGGAGCGGTTGAGATTATCGGAGTCTGTATAAAATGCACCGTCTGTAAGAGTGGTTTTTTTCGCGAATCTCAGTGTTTTAATGCTAGGGCAGTTACTGAATGCGCTTCCACCAATTGTACTTTTCCCCTTGAAGGTCACAGTTTCTAAGGCATTACAATTGCAGAATACACTCTGCCCTAACTCGACATCCCCCTCAAATGTCACAGATTTCAAAGCTTTGTAATTATAGAAAATGGAATTGTCCACTCTGGATCCTTCCGGGAAAACAAGCTCTGTAAGTGCATCATTGCGATTTTCAAGGGTTGTATATAATGCACCATCTGTAACTATTACTTTTTTTTCAAAGCTCAGTGTTTTAATATTAGGGCAGTTACTAAATGAGCTTCCGCCAATTGTGCTTTCACCCTTGAAGGTAACGGTTTCTAAGGCGTTGCAATTTTGGAATGTACCCTGCGTTAACTTGACATCACCCTCAAATGTCACAGATTTCAAAGCAGAATAGTTTGAGAAAAGGCTGTTTTTTACTTCGGATCCTGCAGGGAATACAAGCTCTGTAAGTGCATTATTGGGGTTTGATGAGTCTGATACAAGCGCCCCATCTGTGAGTGTGATCGCGCTATTAAATGTAAGAGAAGAGATTTTCGGACACTCTTTTAAAGAGTATCCACCCACTCTTCCTGTGTTCTCAAATGTAACTTTCTCTAATTCAGCACATTTTTCAAACGCATCTGAAATATTTGCGTTTCCTTTAAATGTAATGTTATGAAGGCTCTTCATATTTTCAAATGGTAATAAGAGTTTTGAAGTGTTTTCCGGATCAGTACAGGAAGTAAGATTTATATCCCCCTCAAAGGTAATGCTCTCAATATTGTCGCAGCTACGGAACTCCGTTGCAGGTACCTCAGATACTGCACTTCCCACAACCAGCTTTGTAATATCCGCACTGCCAAAGGCTGTATCGGTTTTCCAGTCAATTAATCCTGCCGGTGCAAGAATCGTAAGTACACCAGAATCAAATGTATATGTGTCAGCCCCTGCCTTTGGCATATTCGCAAGCTGCATGTCAGACTCAGCCTCCGTGCTGCTCTCATCATTTTGAGAAGGAGCCTGCGTGTCTTGAGCATTTGTATCATAGTCTATAACGTTTGATTCCGATGATTCTTCCGATAATGATTTTACCGATGAACTCTTAAGCTCGTTCAAAATATACCACACACGCATTGTGCTTCCTGAATCAAAGCAGTCAGGATTTTCTCCGTTTACGGTCACATTAGTTTCCGCAAGCCCACTAACATCATATCCTGACTTTCCTGTTAAATAGATTTCGACTCCATACTTTACACCAGACTCGAACGTACCGATCGCGTCAGACAGATTTCCATTAGCATCAATACGCTTAACACCTGCTGATTGAATTTCAATTCCAGGGTTCTCAGCGGTTATCTGTATGTCAGCAATGTTCTTTCCCAACTCATATTCTGTAACTTTTATGGATAGAGATGTTACCGTATTATCTGCTGCAAAAGCTGTTGACGGCAAAAGCGACATTAATAATACAATACAGAGTAATCCGCTCCATAGCTTTTTTAGTTTTGTTTTCATTTCATTCCCTCCTGTTTAGTACAGCTCTTTACCACCATGATAAAGAATATTGACTCTTGAATTGCTTCTCATAATACTTTACTATAATGAAATTCTTATTTTGACACTTCATATTTCTGCTCTACATTGAGTCACTTTGCGAGCAAATGATGTAAAATATGATGTAAATGATGTAGGGCGATAGTAGTATATGCAAGCGCATAGACTTTTTCCTCTTCTCTTATACAGTTTTTTCATTGTTTAATAATACCACAAACCTATTTAATCAGCAATCTTTTTCGTTTAAATTTGCATTTTTATTTGATATTTTTTCTATAAGTCATGGCAAAACCTGATTAAAATACGTTTTTATCTGCATTTATTGTTGCGTTTTAATTGTTTCTGTTGTATTTTCAAAACAACTATAGTAATATAGAACTATCACAATAAAGGAAGGTCTCCTATGCGTTATAATATTCCACAATATTTCGAACGAAAGAATATCAAAATTTCAGATATTTTTTACCTTACCAGACAGAATCCTCACACAATCATTACGCTTTCCTCGGGAGAAAGCATTTCAACTACAATCCCGATAAAAGAACTTATGCTTTACTTGCCGGAAGAAGATTTTCTAAATATCTCAAAAGGCGTTGTTCTTCGAAAAAATCAAATTGTTCATATATCCGACGAAGGACTTTATACAATGACTGATGGTGCTGTCTTTCAAGGGAGAAAACGTAATCTGAGTCAGCACAAACAAATCCGTAAGGCACTTGGTTTAAATGCGCAGAACTATTCGGAGGTTTCAGAAGACAGTTCACTTCAATTATTTAATAGCTGTAGCTTTCTCAATGATATGCCACTTGCTTTTTGTATTATTGAACTTGTATTTGATGCGGAGGGACATGGTGTAGACTTTGTATTTCGTTACTGTAATGATGAAATGGCTGTTGTTGAGGGCGTTCCCGTTTCAGAAATGTTGAACCGTTCCTTTTATGAAGTCTTTAAAAATGGGGATAAAAAATGGCTTGTTACTTATGCGGATGTAGCATTAAACGGCAATAAACATATCCTGCAGGATTATAGTCCGGAAATCGACAAGACTCTGACCATCTACTGTTTTCAACCTGCCAGCGGATATTGTGCATGTGTATTGATTCCGTCTTAGAGCGTGTCTGAAAAAGGCTTTTCGTGAGCTGCGAGTCTCAGTTTGTGGGAGA
>ERZ506887.82-NODE-82-length-62607-cov-11.522781_pt1 | contig 62607 bp, 51 predicted proteins | sample MGYA00512905_ERZ506887 | MGnify/ENA metagenome assembly ERZ506887 | reverse complement strand
TTTATGGGCGCTGCCCAAACCCGCAAGCCTTTAAAAAGGCTTGACCTAAATTTTTAAATTATTTCGCTTAACTCGTGCGATAAACCATAATTTATTAATATTATCCAAACATTTAGAACAGAACTAATTATTTTTCTTTATACATTTTCTTTATACAAAATATGACAGAGCTTTGAGTTTTTGAATCAAAGCTCTGTTTTTTGTAAAAATTTACAAGTTTGTTTACAAAATATTCATAAACTATTCAGAAAAAAATATAGAAAAAAATCCTGTAATATGATATAATAACATAATACGGAAGTGTGCCGTATTGAAGGTATATGAAAACAATACATTTGTGTAATAGATAGGATGTGTAAAAATGGCCAGAGGTATTAAATTACCGGAAGAATTAAAAGATTGGAAAATTACTTCGCTTGTTTCCGAAAAGAAAGGGCAAAATAAATATCGAATTGTAAAAAAAGACAGCAGCGGCGAGGTTTTCGCTAACCTGTTCCATATTTTTGCATACGGTAATCACTACAGCAATGAGAAAGCCGATTTTTTTGAAGATGAAGTTAATTTTCTCAATTCCATAGCTGATAAAAAAGAATATTTCACCTGCTTTGGCGCTTATCTTTATGATAATCCGTCAAAAGAAAAAGCAGATATGTATATTGCTACAGAGGAACTTGAACCTCTTTCAAAAGTAATGCGCAGTAAAAACTTTACTGACGACGAAATTACCGATTTCGGCTTGCAGATGGCTGAAATTCTTATGTTTCTCGAAGAAAAAAATATTTTTCACGGCAATATCCGCCCGGAAAATATTTTTGTAACCGCAGACGGTAAGTACAAGCTCGGAGGTTTTTCCGATTTTGAATGTAAAGCATCTGACCTTGACTTTTCAGCACCCGAAGTTGCAGAAGGCAGAAATCCTGACCTTACTACAGATATTTACTCCGTAGGTCTTATTATGTACTGCCTTGCAAACAATAAGGCTTTACCTTTCGAGGGCGGTCTTACAACAAAATCGGAAGCTGTTAAAATGCGTACCGACGGTACGGCAATTACCGCTCCTAAAAACGGCAACGAAAAGCTGAAAAGTATTATCGTTATAGCTATTCAGCCGAAAAACGAAAACAGATGGAAAAATGCCGTTAATATGAAAAACGCTTTGCTTGCGTCTTGCGGAAAACTTACTGCAGAACCCGAAAAAACACAGGAAAAACAGGAAGAAAAAGAAACTCCCGCAGTAACGGGCGCAGTGCCGACACTTTTTGAACAGGCAGAAAAAGCCGAAAAGGACAAAAAAGCAGAAGACAATACAGAAAAATCCACACAGCCGGAAGAAACAAAAGAACCTGTTGAAAATAAACCCGATGTACCTGTTGTTAAGGAAGATGAAGCAAAGGTTACGGAAACAAATTCGGAAGATACCGCAAAAATTAAACCGCAGACTGCTGAAAAAGAAAATTCGGTTGCTCCCGATGTTCCTATTTCAAACGATGTTTTTGACGAGTACGAGGTAACAAAAAAGCCCGATACCCAAGTAAAAGCATCTACTAAGGATTACGGTTCGTTCTTTGATGACATTGACGATACAGACAGCAAAAAGGCAGAACCTGTAAAAAATACCGTTTCGGAAACCGAAACAAAGAAACCGGAACCTGTAAAGCAGAAACCCGAAAAGAATGAAATCAAAAGCAGTATTCCGATTGATTATAAATCTAAAAACACAAAAAATGCAGAAGCGGACGAAAAGCCACGCAAAAAGGGCGCTACAATTGCAATAATCACGGTCAGCGTAATTATTATACTTGCAGTTCTCGGCTTTGTCGGATACATTGTTTACAATGAGATTTTTGCTGAAAAAATCAATAATACAAAGCCTGCCACGGCAGACGAGATAACAACAGCGGCAACTACCGTGCCCCCTACGACGGTTGCACCGACTACTCAACCTACAACCGTTGCGGAAAAAGAGATTATTTCAGTTATCGGATATGACTACGAAAGCGCTAAAAATAAACTTGAGGAGCAAGGCTTTAAGGTTGCGGAGGGCAATCACCTTTACAGCACACTTTACAGCGAGGGATATGTAATTTCTCAAAGTCCCGAATCAGGCACAAAGGCAAAACCGGGCACTGTAATTACACTTGATATTTCACTCGGCGAAGAGTATGTTGAACCCGAAACCACAGCACCCGAAGAATCAAGTCAGAGTTCTGCGACCGAAAACGATTTTATCTTTGCAAACAGCGATTCTTCATATATAAGTCAGTCAGAAGTAAAAGACCTTAGCGACAACGATCTTGAGCTTGCACTCAATGAAATTTACGCTAAGAGAGGCTGGATATTCTCCGACCCGGAGCTTTCCGCTTACTTTAATTCACAGTCATGGTACACACCACGCTACACTTCTTCGGAGTTTTCTAAGAATGTAACATTTAACGAATATGAGCAGGCTAACATTCAGCTTATTATAAATGAGCAAAAGAGCAGGGGTATTCGCTGATAACCACAGACACAAAAACATTAAAAGGATAAATCATTTATGAAAAAATTTTTTATTAAATTATTTAAAAATAAATTATTTGTTTCCTTTGCAGTAAATGCTTTGATAATGGTTTTTTGCATATATGTTTCTTCGTTTTCATACGACTCTTACAAAGACTATGAAAATTCTCTGCTTATTTCACATTATCACATACCGTACAACAATACAGTCAACTACTTACTCGCATTTGCTGTAAGCAGTATTCAATATATTTTTTCCACAATCAATATTTTCGTATTTGCACAGGTAATATTCGGCTGGCTTGCCTTTTCATCCATCACCTATGCGCTGACTGATAAATTCGGATACAAAATAGGAATTGTATTTTCTGTATTTTTAAACATTTTATTTGCACTTAACCACTATGCAGACATAGCAAGTCAAAAGACATCCGCTATTATGCTTACTGCGGGTTTTCTGCTTATGTTTAATGCAATCAGACGAAAAAGATACAGATTTATGTGCCTGCTTGGCGCAATTGAAATTTTGATTGGCTCGTTCTACTGCTTTGAACTTTTCTTTGTTGCATTGGCGTTTGCGATTGTTTATCTTATTGCCGACCTTATTGCAAAAGGTAAATATAAAATCAAATTTCATAAGTTTATGTGGTATTTCAGACCTTTTCTCATTTTATTCGTTCTTATTACGGTTTTGACTTTTGCTCTGCATAACTACTCCGTAGCAGTCAATACTCAAAACGATACTTTAAAAGGCAACTATGAATACCATCAACTGACAGAGAAAATCGCTAATTTTCCTTATCCCGATTACAGCAAGAACAAAGAGGCTTTTAGCAATGTGGGAATAACAAAAACAGAGTACGAACTTCTCAAAGACGGTTATTACGATGAAAGCACACCGATTAATCTTGATGCGTTAAAACTTGTTGATTCACTGCAAAAGCAGAACAACAATCTTACAATTTGGGACAGCTTTGTGGATTTCCTTTCATCAAGCGGAGTAAGTCTTGCCTCGTTTGATAATGACGCAATGCTTATCATAATCTACATTATATTCGTTACACTGTTCCTTGTTTTTCACAAGAAAACTCATATGTTCTTCCCTATCCTGATAACTTTACAGCTCATTGTTTCAAACTCTTTACTGAGATATTTGTTCAACAGTTACTATTACACTGTATATATTTCGTGGATAATGGCTTATTGCGTACTTTTGTACAGCATAGATTTTACAGCGTTTAAAGACGGTTGTAATGCAATGCTGAAAGCCGCAAGAAAAGGAACTTTCTTTGTATCGGCTATGCTTGTTGTAACACTGTTGCTTGTAAACTGCCTTGTTTATCAGTCACACCTGCACAACAACATAGATACCAAAAGCCGACCTAGCAGACTGTATGTTGAGGTTGAAAGACATCCCGAAAGATTCTATATACTTGATACAAAGACTGCAATTGAATACACAAAATATTCAACAAACTATGTCCATCCTATGTGGGGCTTTAAATCCTCATATTTGAGCAATGTTGACAGCTTTGGATATATGCATCATAATTCGGTGCTCAACAAAAAGGGAGCAGACAGTGTGTACCGGGCGGCTATAAGTATAAAAAATGTTTATGTTATTGACAACTACATCACCTATAAAAAAGAAAACTACTTAAAGAAATATTACTCGACAGAAGAAAACAAAAGTTATTTCTATAAACTTGAAACCGAAATTGACGGTTACAAAATTTATTCGGTAGTTTAATAAAGAAAACGCTTTAGCAAGCTTAATTGTTGCTAAAGCGTTTTTTGTACAGTGCAATGAATACGCAAGTGCTTTGCTTAGTAGATTTCTTCCGGACAGATATGTAAACTTAAATCTATAAATTAAAAAGTGCCGCACCCGTTTAGGATGCAGCACCTATGTTAGATATTAATTTGAACTTGTTGAGGTTGTATTTCCTGTTATAAGCTCCTCATAAATAAACTCCGCAAAAAGTTTTCTCTGGGTTTCAAGATCCGAGAATGCAATTACCGAACCTACCGGAGTATCATTCATATAATACCACTGACCTTCTTCAGGTACTGTGTATTGTTCAACCGAATATGTGAGGTATGTCATTGAATGTGATACAAGCGCTGTAATTTCATCTTTCTTGAGGTTTGTTGTAACAAGAGGGCCAACCTTACCTACGATTGAAATTATTTGAGTTAAGTCAGCGTCTTTCATATCGTTGAACATTGTTTCAAGTAACTTACGCTGACGTGATGTTCTGTCCCAGTCATCACCGGCAATACCGATTCCTTCTTCGGAAGAATCAAGACCTCTGTTTCTTGCATACCAAAGAGCCTGCTGACCTGTAAGGTGAACCTTGCCCGGTGCGTCAGTTATTGTTGTACGGGTATCCGACTGCTTGTTCTTGTAAAGCTGATAGTTGATGTAATCAATCTCGTCCTGAGTAAGCTCAAGGTCAATACCGCCGAGAACATCAATAATATCAATAAAACTTGCATAGTCAACAACCGCATAACGGTCAACCTTTACGCCGAAGTTCGATTCAATAGTCTGAATTGTAAGTTTCGGACCGCCGTAAGCATAGGCATTTGTAAGTTTGTCATAACCGTAACCGTCAACATATACATAACTGTCACGCTGGAAAGAAGTCATCTTAAGCTTTTTGTGACGGTTGTCAATAGACAACATAATCATTGAGTCGCTTCGGCCGAATTTCTCTCCCTTTGCATTATCCTCACCGAACAGCATAACATTGAGGACTTTTGAATCTTCAAGCAATTCGTCATTGCTAAGCTGCGATTTACTGAAAGTACCGTCAGATGTAGGCAATGTACTTGAAGTGGCTTTCGTTGAATTATTATCCGAAATATCAACAAACTTAAGGGAATTAAGAACCGAATAATAATAAAGAAGTCCGCTGCCGCCGATAAGCAAAAGAATTGAAAGAACAATTGATGTTATTCTGATTGCTCTGCCCCTCTTTTTGTAAATTTTATTTACCTGCTTATTAGAGCTTATATCGACAAAACCTTCTTTTATTTCGTTATTGTTATCGTGATTTGCCATAACATTCCTCCGAAAAACAAAGATTTAATTATGTTACAATCCGAGCATAACTAATTTAATAATTATACCATATAAGCACAATAATTAATTCTAAATAAGAATTTTATGTCTGATATTTTATAATTTTGTAAAATTATGTAAATATCAGAGGTTTTTTTACTGCATTTCGTCAAGAGAAAGTGAAAATGCAGGTAAAAACTCATTTGTAAACACATCTGCTTCAGGCATATTCATATCGGAAATTGATTTTTCTATGCCGTTTTTAGCCTCTCTGAATTCTTCGTTTCCCATACGCAGTTCTTCTATGCACTTTATAAGAGCAGAAAATCGGTCGGCTGCCTTAACAAACCTTTTGAGTTTTAGGTCATCTTTACCGCTTTGTTTTATAATTTCTTCCATATCTTTTCTGAAATCTTCGGGCAAAAGTGAGCAAAGTCTGTCGGCGGCGGCATTTTCAATTTCTTTGTATGCATCTTTTATTGTATTGTTAAAATACTTTATCGGTGTCGGCATATCTCCTGTAATAATTTCTGTGGTATCGTGGAAAATCGCAAGAATACTTGCTCTTTCAGCATTCAGATTACCGCCGAATTTTTTGTTATGAATAAGCACAAGACAGTGCGCAATCATTGCAACCTGCAAACTGTGCTCGCTTAAATTCTCATATTTTGTATTATTCATAAGTCCCCAGCGATTTATGTATTTCATTCTTGACATCATAGCATAAAAATTCGACTGTTCCATAGCTGTTTTCTCCTGTTTTTTCCAAAAATATAGTGCAAATTGCCATACAATGTGGTATAATAAATATTAAGTATAAATTTTAATATAATTATAGCCGTATTTAAAGGCTTTGTAAAGAATTTTGATTTTAATATTAACCCTTTATGGAGGATAATATGGGCAGGCAACTTGAAAGACACACAAATAAAAATCATCACTTTGGATTACAGGCTTTTTTGATAGCTTTGGTAACTGCCTGTGTGCTTATTATTCCGTTTATTATTTTTGACGGCGGAGTGTTTTATTACTACGGCGACTTTAATGTACAGGAAATTCCGTTTTACCAAATGGTACACGATGCGATAAAAAGCGGTAATCTCGGGTGGAATACAACTACGGACTTAGGTTCCGATTTAATTTCAAGTTACAGCTTTTATCTGTTGGGCAGTCCGTTCTTTTGGCTGACAATTCCGTTTCCGAGTGAGGCTGTTCCCTATCTTATAGGCCCGTTGTTAATTCTGAAATTATCGCTCGCCTCGCTTTCGGCATATCTTTATTTGAAAAGATATGTAAGACATGGGCAATTTGCCGTTATCGGCGGACTTCTGTATGCATTCTCGGGTTTTTCGATTTATAATATATTCTTTTTCCATTTTCATGAACCTATGATAATGTTTCCGTTACTGCTTGCGGCATTGGATTCATTTTTATTTGATAAAAAGCGTGGCATTTTTGCTCCGGCAGTGTTCTGCGCCTGCGTAGTTAATTACTACTTCTTTACGGGACAAGTTCTGTTTGTGATTATCTACTTCCTTATGCTTGTGTTTACAAAAACATATAAATTTTCTATAAAAGAATTTTTACTTCTTGCGGTAGAGGTTTTAACAGGTTTTCTTGCGTCTGCTTTCATACTTTTGCCGTCGGTTCTCGGCATTATGGGCAATCCTCGACTCAACACTCTGCCAAACGGTTGGGACGCACTTGTTCACAGCAGTCCGCAACGGTACTGGCTGTCGATTGCAAGCTTTTTCTTCCCTGCCGATATGCCTGCATTCCCGACATTTACGCCCGATTCAAACTGTAAATGGGCTTCTGTCGCAGGTTGGCTGCCGCTTGTCGGTATGACGGGAGCAATTGCTTATCTGCAATTAAAAAAGCGTGACTGGATAAAGAAAATAATCAGTCTGCTTATAATTATGGCATTTGTCCCTGTTTTAAACTCCGCTTTCCAAATGCTCAACAGCTCAATTTACTATGCAAGATGGTACTATATGCTTGTACTGATGCTCACACTTGCCACAATCCGTGCATTTGAAAGTCATCAGTCCGATTGGGGCAGGGCTGTAAGATGGTCAACGGGAATCACCCTTGCTATGACGGTTCTTATAGGATTTATGCCCAAAATTACCACCGTTACAACAAACGATGTCGAAACAGATGAATGGTCAATCGGTATTGCGGGCGACACACGAAGATTTTGGATATACGCACTCATTGCAGTTGTTTGCATTTTAGGATTTGTGCTTATATTTAAAAAATTCGGTTTCCATACAAAAGCATTTTATATTACAACAACCATCACACTTTGCTTTACAATTCTGCTCACAAGCGGATTTATTATCGGCTCAGGAACCGCATACAGCTCTACCATAAAGCCGATAAAAGAAAATATAATAAACAAGCGTGACACTATTCATATCGAAGACCTTGACGATGACAGCGTAAGAAGTGATTTTTACGAATGTCCCGATAACACGGCAATGTTTTGGCAGATTAAATCCATTAATTGTTTCCAAAGTTCGGTTTCACCTTCAATTATGGAGTTCTACGATTCTCTCGGAATGACCAGAGATGTTGCCTCACGCCCCGAAACAAATATGTACGGCATACGCTCTTTATTAAGCTGTAAATATCTTTTTGATTATATGGGTGACGATGCCGATATTTCAAAGTCATTTACAGAAAAAGACGGCAAAACAAAAATGCCTTACTGGAAATTCTTAAAAGCGGAAAACGGTTTCAGAATTTACGAAAACACCTGCTACATTCCGATGGGCTTTACCTATGATTCTTTCATTACAAACGAAGAATTTGACCTTATTACAAATTCTCACAAAACCGAGGCTATTCTGTACTCAATGGTTTTAAGCCGTGAGCAGATGCAAAAATATGCCTCTGTTACAGGATATTCCGATAAAGATTATAAATATTTGTACAGTAAAACACCCGAAAAATTTACAAGTAAGGTTAACGATTATTCTTACGATAAAGACACCTATACAAAGATTTGTAAAAGCCACGCCGATAATTCTTGTTCGGAATTTAAATACACTAATAACGGCTTTACTGCCGAGTTTGATAATACGGACGGCAACGAAAATTTACTTTTCTTCAGCGTTCCTTACAGTGACGGTTTTACGGCATATGTAAACGGTAACAAAACAGATATAGAAAAAGTAAATAACGGACTTATGGCTGTTTATATTCCCGAAAATACAAAATGCAGTATTGAGTTTGTTTACGAAACTCCGGGACTTTCCACAGGTATTCTTATTTCTGTACTTTCAGCCGCAGCATTTGCTGTTTACATTTTATCAATAATTATATTCAGATTAATAAAAAAGAGGAAATAATTACATTCGGAGGATTTTAAAATGATGTTTGGTGACAAAATATTAAAATACAAAGACGAACTGCTTGCAGATCTCAACACGCTCGTAGGCTTTGAATCGGTTGCAAACGAAAAGCCCGAAGAATGTCAGAATGCAATAAATTTTATACTCAAGAGAGCAAATGACTTTGGTCTTACAGGCGAACAGGTTACCGACGAAAGTATGCACATTCAGATTGGCAGCAAGGGTAAACTTTGCGGTATTTTAAGCCATCTTGATGTTGTACCCGCAGGCAATAATTGGAGCGTACTCCCCTATTCTCTCACAGAAAAGGACGGCAGACTTTACGGCAGAGGAATAGCCGATGACAAAGGTGCCGCACTCGTTACATTGTACTGTCTTAGAGCTTTAAAAGAAGAGGGTATTGACGGTGTAAATACTCTCCGTGCCATTTACGGTACAAGCGAAGAATGCGGTATGGAAGATATTGACGGCTATTTTGAAAAAATGCCTGTTCCCGACCTTTCTTTCACTCCCGACAGCGATTACGGTATTTGCTATGCCGAAAAAGGTATTTTACAGATTGAAGTAAGCACAAAAGGAAACCTCGCAACCGTACTTTCACAGCTACATTCGGGAAAAGCAATAAACGCCGTACCCGATATTGCCTATGCATTGCTTGATTCTTCAAACTATGATGAGCAAAATCTTCTTGAGCTTTCAAAAAAGACAGAGGGTAATTTTGAATTTAACTCAACAATTGACGGTCTTATGGTAATCAGCCGCGGTAAAGCCGCTCATGCCTGCGAACCGCATAAAGGATTTAATGCCGCAGCAGCGCTTGTTGAACTTCTTGCAAAGGCATATACATCAACCGAAATCGGTACGATTTGTGGCTTTATTGATATTGCCCTCGGAAACGAAACCGACGGTTGTTCCCTCGGACTTAAAACTCATTGCAGTATTTCTGGTGACCTTACCGTAAACCTCGGTTATATTCATATTGAGGGTAATGAGGCAAGAGCCGCATTCGACATTCGCTATCCTGTTTCAATTACAGGCGGCAGTGTTTACAGACAGTTCAGATATGCAGCTAAACATAATAAATTAGATGTTAAGGTACTTAACCACGAAAAACCTCTTTACATTGAAAAGGACAGTGAGCTTGTTAAGCTCCTTTCGGGCGCATATAAAGCAGTAACAGGCGAAGAACCCGAACTTTACACCACAGGCGGCGGAACTTACGCAAGAAAACTCGGCGGTAAAGGTCTTGCATTTGGCCCTGCTTTTAAAGATGATGAGGTTAATATGCACAATGCAGACGAAAGCATTGATAAAGAAAAATTCTTTACCCACGCACAAATCTGCCTTGAGGCAATGTACAGAATGTACTGCGGTATTTCTGACAACGAAAATTAATAAATTATATTGTTGTATAGACACACTTTAATTAACAAAGGATTTTTTTATGAATAAAGAAAAACTTATAAAAAATCAGGCGCTGACCTCCTTAAAAGGCTCATGGATAATTCTGATTGCAATGGTTCTTACAATATCTGCCGTAATGATTGCAATATACAGTATGGGAAGTATAGTTCAGTTAATTACAAAGTCACTTGATACTGCCACAGGTATGGCAAAATCGGGAAAAGAATTTACTTTTACTCTTATAAGCATAATAGATTTGGTTGTAATGTTCTTTTTAACACCTCTTATAAACGGATTTTTTAAATCTGTTTATACTGTTGCTCACAATGAAATACCGAGCTTTTGGGAAATATTCAGCTTTTTTAAATCACCTAAATTGTATTTTAAGACTATCTTGCTTAATCTTATTTTTGTTGTAATTCTGTCTTTGGCATTTTTCGCATTTGACTTCGGTTACCTTGTAACTATGATTACAGATTCGCTTAAAACAAGCAATACCGCTCTTACTACGCTTATAACTGCCGTATTAAATATTGTATTCGGCGCTGTATCGGTACTTTTGATTTCATTTGTTTATTTGTTCTTCGTAAATTATGCTATGTTTTTATTTATTGACGATTCAAATTCAAATGTATTTTGTTGCTTTGGCAAAGGCGTAAAAATGTTTGTTAAAAACTTTGGCAACACAATGAAATTGTATTTCGGTTTTGCCGGTTGGATTGCACTTTGCTTTTTTGTGGTTCCGGCATTTTATGTATTACCTTATATTTCAACTTCCTTTGCTACCTCTGCAAAGTGGCTTATATCAATTGAAAAAGGCAGGAATTAACTATGATAGTTTCTCTGTGTATGATAGCCTACAACGAGGCGGACGCTCTTAGCGGACTTTTTAAGGATATTTCTTTACAGGACTATCCTCACAACAAAATAGAGGTTGTATTTGTTGACAGTATGTCCACCGACAAAACCTATGAAATGATGGAAAAATTCAAAGAAACCGGTTACGGATTCCGCAATATTTCCATTGTACAGTGTATGAAAAAAAATCAGGCGAGTTCATGGAATGCCGCTTTGATGACTGCCCGTGGCGATGTAATAATAAGAGTTGACGCCCATGCCCGTATTCCAAAAGATTTTGTATCACGAAATATTATGAATCTTGAAGACGGTGAGAATGTAGTCGGCGGCGGCAGACCAAACATTACATCCGACATCTCTTCATGGAAACTCACTTTACTTGCTGCCGAAGACTCGCTTTTCGGCAGTTCGGTAGCCTCATATCGCAGACCGTCTGCACAAAAAGAATACCTCGACAGCCTTTTTCACGCTGCTTACAGACGAGAAGTAATCGCAAAAGTCGGCGGTTTTAACGAAAATCTCGGAAGAACAGAGGATAATGAGTTTCACTACCGCATAAGAAAAGCAGGCTATAAGATGTGCTGTTGCCCTGACATTGTGTCATATCAGCACGCAAGAAACAACCTTAAATATATGGTTCATCAAAAATATTCAAACGGCAGGTGGATAGGACTTACCCTATCGGAATGTCCGGGTTGTCTTTCCTATTTTCATTTTGCTCCGTTTCTTTTCGTAATGGCATTGCTGTTCTGTTCTATCCTCGCATTTCTCGGACTTCCGCTGTTTTTATATGTTTTGCTTGCAGTTTACGGAATGTTTGACATTGTAAATACAGTCGGTTGCTGTACAATGAAAAATGTTCAGCCGCAGTTTGTACTTTTGCCGTTCATCTTCCCTATGCTCCATATTGCATACGGAATTGGCACAATAGTCGGCTTAATTCAGATTCCGTCATGGCAGAAAAGCATAAAAAACAGTAATGCAAAAGAAAAGATTGAAAAGGTAAGACGCAAGGTAATTCAGAATACCCTGAAACCGGAGGAACGCTGATGTTTACACTCGACAATTGGTCAGCGGATGACTACGATAATCTTACCGAGTACCTTAAAAGCAATGCAGATTTAAAATACAGAGATTTTCATTCTTCGCTTGTTCCCGATACCGAAAGCAACAGCATTATTGGAATTCGTATGCCGATAATGCGCAAAATTGCAAAAGAAATTTCAAAAGGCAATGCACGGGAATTTCTTGATATTTCTCAAACAGAATATTATGAACAGCGCATTATCTCCGCCCTTGTTATGGGACTGATAAAAACCGAAAGTTTTGACGATTTTGTTTCTCTTGTAAATGCTTTTGTCCCCAAAATAAATAATTGGGCAGTTTGTGACGGCTTTTGTGCGGGACTTAAGGAAGTCAATAAATATAAAAAGGAATTTTTTGACTTCCTTGCAAATTACTTAGAAAGCAAAAATGAGTGGTACATTCGCTTTGCATTTGTAATTATGCTTAATTATTACCTTGAGAGTGAATTTATAGACGATGTGCTTGCTCGTTGTGACAGCGTAAACAGTGATAAATATTATATTTTAATGGCGCAAGCATGGATGCTTGCAACAGCATATGCAAAGCAAAAAGAAAAAACTCATAAATATTTTCTGAACAATAACCTTAATGACGCTACTTTTAATAAAGCTATTCAAAAGTGCATTGAAAGCAGACGGGTTACAGATGATGATAAAAAGTTTTTAAGAACTCTTAAAAGGCATAAATAATTAATAACAAAAGCCAATTAATCGCATATTGATTAATTGGCTTTAATATTACCTGTATAAATCTATTAAATTGTTTATAGTATCGTAATCGCTTTCGGATATTTTGTACTTGTGCTCCGAATCAAAACTAAAACTGATATTTTTATAACCGCATATCGTAATACTGTATTTTTGGTTATCATCAGTATATGCCTTAAGCCATAACCCGCCGTCCCTTTCTTCGTTATCCGATGACAACTCGGCTTTAGAGAGAATATCAAGTATTTTCTCTGAATCTTCTTTATTAAAATTGACTTCATTTTCATCAGGTTTTAGCCAAGAAATACTGGTAATTTTATCAAAATATACATCATTATTGACCTTGTTACTCTGACAGCCGACAAGTAAAATAAGAGTTGAAATTAAAAAAATCAGAAATTTTTTCATACACTCACCTCACAATATGTTAATTTTATTTTAAGGTATAAATAATTCATTGTCAATATAAATTAATATAATAAATGTTTGTTTCAAAAATTGTTCATTACATAAACAAATCTTATTTCATATTGACAAATCAAACATAAGGATTATAATATAATTAACAGTTGTCTTCGGGGCGGAGTGAAATTCTCCACCGGTGGTAAAAGTCCACGAACAAGCAATTTGCTTGCCGAGTCTGTGAAATTCAGACACCGACGGTATAGTCCGGATGAAAGAAGAAACGCAAACAATCAACATTGCCTTTGGCTTTGTTGAACCTTTTGTGCAGAAAATTTCCCCGTTACGGCAGTAGCGGGGATTTTTATTTTCTCGGGACATCTGAAATTTATTTCTAAGGAGTGTGTTCTATGAGAACAGCACAAAACAGTCAAAAAATTATGACAACCAAAATCACCGTAACGGCACTTTTAACTGCCGTTGCCATTGCACTTCAGTACATTGAAGTTCCTATTCCGCTTGTACCGTCATTCTTAAAACTTGATTTTTCGGATCTGCCCGAACTCATCGGCGCATTTGTGTTGGGCCCGCAGTACGGCATAATTATTTGCCTGCTTAAAAATCTTATTCATTTACCTGTATCAAGTTCAATGTTTGTCGGCGAATTTTCAAACTTTATACTCGGTGCTATTTTTGTGTTTGTTGCAGGCATTATTTATCAGTATAACAAAACTAAAAAAGGCGCTTTAATCGGTTGCGTAGCAGGTGCATTTGCAATGGCTGTATTAAGCGTAGTTACAAACTACTTTATAGTTTATCCTGTTTATGCCGAGTTATGGGCAGGCGGTGATATGAATGTAATTGTAAATATGTACAAATTACTTCTTCCGTCTTCAGACACATTGCTCAAATCTTTAATCATCTTTAATGTGCCTTTTACCTTATTTAAAGGTATAGTTGATGCAGTTATAGCTATGATTATTTACAAGCCGCTTTCAAATATGATTGTTCGTATGAATACGGCTTTTACAAAAAAGCGTAATTCAAAAGCTGAAAAGGCTTGACTTTTTTCGACATAGTGATATAATGTAATTCGTAAGCATTTTTGCTTAACAGAGTAGAAATTTGTGCGTAAAGTGTTTTGTGGACGGGGAGTTGCCACAAAAACGAAAGGGTATCCTGCGGTACAAGTTTCGCATCCCGCTGTTACTTTGGGACTGATAGCGGGCAGAATTTCTGTCCGCTTTTATTTTTCTCCTAAAGCAACACCGAAAAAATCTTTAGGAGGAAAATATATGTCAATTTCTAAAAAGTTCTATAATTCTTTTACAGAACTAAAGTCAGTTAAGTCACTTGCCATGATTGCAATGTTGCTTGCTCTTAGAATCATCCTCGGATTCATCGGCAACAGCACCTTGCCTTTCTTTGGCAACAATGTAAAATTAAGCGGTGCATTTTTGCCGATAGCAATTACAGGCTCGATGTTTGGCCCTGTACCTGCTATGATTGTCGGTATGCTTGGTGATGTTCTTTCATTCATTATGAATCCGACAGGCGGTGCTTACTTCCCCGGTTTTACAATCAACGGTATTCTCACAGGCCTTATTTACGGTTTATTTCTCTATAAAAACGAAGTAACTGTTCCAAAGGTAGTTATTGCTTGGGTTATCAACTGCATTGCTGTTGAAATCTTCCTTATCGCATATTGGCTCTTCTTCTTGTATGGCACTTCTTCGGGCAAGTCATATTTCATTTACCTTTCAGCAAGAATTATCAGTCAGGCTGTTAAATGCATTCCTGAAATTTTACTTATTCTTGCCTGCGGTAAGATAATGTCACGAGTAAAACTCCCACAAAAAGCTAACTGATAACAAAATCGGCTGTTGCAAAATTTGCAGCAGCCTTTATTTTTGCTTTGATTTTAAATGTCTTTTTAGTTAAAAGTTTTTTGAAATTATTGTCGTTTTTTTCATTATAATCATCCTCTAGTACATTTAGATACATTTCTAACTAAATGAGCAAATTTCTCAAGCATCTATTTCTTACCTCCATATTTTTTTAACGAATTTAAAAATTGGCATACCGAAATAATGAACAATAAAGTCATTATTACGAAAGAGCCATTGGGTATATTTATCTGTGTGTGAAACTTCATTACAATAATACCAATGTAAGTAATTACAGATAATATTGCCAATATTAAATTAATTGTCTTATTCATAATCTACTCACCTAATTTCATCCAAAGAATATTTTGTGATTTTGCCAACCGCATAACCAAGTGCGAGCATTAAACCAAACAAACCTACTGTGTCTAAACCACCATCAATTTTTTGCATTTCTTCAGCACTCATTTCGCAAAAACCTGTTGTTTTAATCATTTCCATGATTATGTACCTCCATAAATTTAAAATTATTTATACGCAAATTGCATAGCAAGTTGCAAAAATTTAGTTTTATAAAATTCAAGAATTCCTCTTCAGGTATGTCTTTATCTATATCTAGTTCATTTATAATCGAATCATCTTGTAAATATATATAGTTATTAATATCGCATATATAATATATTAATATTAAAATCTTTAAGTAATTTTAGTTCCATTTACTTCTCTCCACCTAATTACTACTTAATTTCTTTGTGTCAAAAATAATACATATTATAGAAACGATAAAAGTTAAAATTGAAACAACAATAATCGGAATCTCACATGTCGCAAAATCCAAATAATTAATATTATATTTTATAAATGTAACCATAAAATTATAAGCTGAATGTATTAGTATACCCGGTACTACTGAATTATATTTGTCAACAAGATAATTAAAAATCAAACTCAATAAAATTGCTAATATCACTGTGAGAAAAGATGACGAAAAATGAATAATACCAAAAATTATCGAAACTAAAAGTGATGATACCAATCTTGGAAAAGCCAATTTTAGTTTTGAATAGATTAAACCACGAAATGTAACCTCCTCGACAATTGGAGCTGATATACTCTTGGCTACAAACAAAAAAACTAAATTTATTCCATTGACTGATTTGTGCAAATCATTTGTATTTGAAACAGTATCTTCTCCCTGAAAGAATGGTATACAATTTAATAGAATCATAAAAATAAAATATACTGATAATCCTAAAAGAATAAAAGGCAATGCCGAATGCAGAGTTATTTTATTTAGTTTTATACTATCAAGAAAATCATATCTCTTTACTTTTAGTATAAAATAAAAAATAATCATAATTAATAAACAAGCAATTATCTCCACAACATAGGTTGACATTTGAGGAAGATTTAAATTTATTTTACTAAAGCATACATATATTAATGAAATTATTAATGCACATATTATTGGTGTAAATGAAAAAATAAAAAAATAACTCACCGATTCACATATAGCTTTAAACTTTTTCAAAACTATTCCTCCTATAAAAAACTAATTTTATATAATATGATATTGGAGCAAATATTTGTGCCTGCTTTTTGATTTCAATGTTCCCATGACATAAGTATAACACAAACCTCTACTTTTGGCTACCTTAACCCACCGTCTAAAGCAAGTGGGATTGCGGTAGCCTTAGTTTCAAAATATCACCCTGTAAAATAATACCATATTTCCCGTTAATTGTCTATTTAGCAGTCGACCGAAATATAATCGTTAAGGTGAATTGAATAAATTATACATTCTTTTACCTTATAGTCGGTAAACTCCTCTACCGCAAGTTTGTAAAGATTTAACTGCTTAGCATAAAGCTCTTTCAATCTGCTTATATCACGAACACGGTCAGTTTTATAATCAACCACAACAAGTTCGTTATCCTCTTCAAAAATAAGGTCAACAGCACCCTGCATTACCACTCTTGTGTCGGCAGAATCGCCCTCAAGCGTGCTGTCGAGCATACCTGCTTTGATATTTACGGTAAAGCGTTCTTCTCGCATAATTAACGGCGAAGCTGTAATTCGCTTTGCAAGACTGCCGTCAAGGAATTTTTGAACTTCCTCTTTATTAATGGTGTCAAACTGCTCTTGCGTCAAAATATTTTCTGATAAAAGTCGGTCAAGTTCTGCCTGCAAATTATTTTTAGCATCTTTAAAATTGCAAAACTGCAAAAATTTATGATGAGCCGTACCTTTTTCAACAGCCGATGTATTCCCCTTAGACATAAATGCAGGTTTAAGGAAAATTTTATCAAAGCTGTCGCCCTCATTATGGGCAAGTTCAGAGGCACTGACTTTTTGAGGAATTTTTAGAACAGCTTGATTTCTATATACAAAACCTGTTCTCTCTTTTAATAAATCTATTACGGAATTATCGTATATTTCGTTATCGGAATTATTTTTTGCATCATTACTTCGTTCATCTGTTTCACTTACAAAATCAGACGGACTTATAAAATTAATCTGCCACGGCAATTCTTCCGATGCCGTGCCCATTAAATCCGATTCACCTATTTGCAATTTCATTCTCAATTCGTTATGCAGCGGATGAACAAGCGCACACATACTCACCCAGTCGCTTATTGACCTTGCTTTCATAACCGCATACGGGTCAATTAAACCGCCTGCAAGTTTTGAATTTAATTTTACAAGATAATCTTTCGGGTCTTTTTGCGATGATATTACAATCAGCTTTTCTTTTGCACGGGTTAGAGCAACATAAAGAACACGCATCTCCTCGGCAATTTCGTTTTCCGATATTTCTACTCCCACCGCCATTCTCGGCAATGTATTGTATCTGCAAAATCCGTCAACTCTCCTTATGCCAAGACCTGCCTTACTGTCAATAAGCACATCTGCGCTCAAATCGGTTTTATTAAACTTTTTTGATGAACAGGCAATAAAGCAGACAGGATACTCAAGACCTTTGGATTTATGAATACTGATTACTTTTACTGTGTTTTCGGTTTCACCGTTTGCACCCGATGACGATTCAAGGTCGGCACCGTTTTCAATCAGCTTATCCATATATGTTATAAATGCAGACAATCCCCTGTAACCGCCCGACTCAAAGCCACGGGCATATTCCCTTAAAAGATTAAGATTTTTTATGCCTTTTGAACCGTCAATTGCGGAAATGACTGCAGAAAAAGAAGTAAGCTCATAAATTCTGCCCAACAGTTCATCAACGGAACAGGTGCAGGAATATGTTTTGAGCAAATTAAGTTCTTTTAAAAATTCGGCTGTGCGACCGTCATTTTTAGCGTAAGCGGCAACTGCCGAATACAAATTAGTATGCCTGTTGTTGCCTTTGATTTTTGCGAGTTCGTCAACGGTAAAGCTGTAAACAGGACTGCACATTACAGAAAGCAAAGGAATATCAAGCGACGGATTGTCTATGCAGCGCAAAAAGTTAAGCATAACCTTTATTTCGTTCGCATCAAAAAAGCTCTCTTTTATTTCTGAACTTGCAGGCACACCAAGGCTGTTTAAAATATTTACAAAGGCAGTCGCCGTGCCCTTTGTACTTCTCAAAAGAATTGCACAATCACCGTATTCAAGAGGCTTTTTATCTTTGCCTACGGTAAATCCCTCTGCCCTCATTTTAAGAATTTTGTTTGCTATAAATACAGCCTCGTTCTCTACGCTTTCGTCCGAACTTTCATATCGAATATAGTCAACTTCAAAATTACAGCCGTCACTCGGCGGATATGCCGCACCGACATTCAGATATTCGTCAGTACCGTAATCCATTTTTGCCGAAGTTTTCGTCATAAGATTTTTAAAGATAAAATTGACTGCCGAACAAACCTCTTTGCGGCTTCTGAAATTCATATCAAGAATTATAGCCGCAGGGAAAATCTCGTTTTCTCGGTCATATTTATTGTATTTATCCTTGCGGTCAATAAAAATTTCGGGCTTTGCCTGTCTGAATCCGTAAATGCTCTGTTTTACATCGCCGACAACAAACATATTGTTTTCGTCCGTACTTACGCATTTAAAGATAAGGTCCTGAACATCGTTTACATCCTGAAATTCATCGACCATAATCTGGTCAAAACGCTTTGAAATTTCCTTTGCCTGCTCGGTTTTTGTATATCCGTCACCGCAAGGCTCGGCAAGTAATTTTACGGTCAAAAGCTCTACATCCGAAAAGGAAAGAATATTCTTTGCATACTTCATTTCAGAAAATTTGCTTAAATACGCTTTCACTACCTCAAAAAGCTCGGCAACTGTTTTGCTTAAATAACCAATCTCGTTTTTTATTTCTTCACTGCTCCACATAAAGATATTGCAAATACTTTCAACCGATTTCTTGACATCATCACGGGAATTTGCTATCGAAATTTTTATCGGGTCATCCTTATATCCTTTAGGAGTTTTAAGTCTGCCTTTCACAAAAGTTTCGGCAAATCTTTTTATTTCATCCCACGAACCGTCCTCAAAACGCTCCGACAATTTTTCAAAATATGCTTTATCGTCAAGCAGCAGCGGCAAATTTGCATCTCGGAGTTTTTCGTCCCCATCAAGCAATTTAATTGAATTAATCGTAATCAAAAGCGAGTGGTCAACCATAGACCTTGCATATTTAATTAATATTTTGCCAAAAAGCGATTGTTCAACGGGAATTTCGGGACTGTACTTTAACAACATATCGTCAAGCCACTTGTCGCCGAACGGTTGGGTTGCAAGAAAATCAGAAATTTTCAGCACCGCCGCCCTTAAATTATCGTCACCGTTTTTATTTGCAAAAGCGTCAACAAGCGCCGTAAAATCGGAGGTATTTTCTCTGTAAAAATCTTCGAGTACGCTTTCAAGCGCCTCACTGCCGATTACTTTTATTTCGTTTTCATCAGCAAGGCGAAAATCCTTTTGCACGCCGAGAATATGAAAATACTCTCTTACCACAGAACCGCAAAAGCTGTCTATTGTACATATGCTTGTATTGTACATAAGCTGTCGCTGGCGCAAAAGCAAAGAATTGTACGGGTCATTTTCAAGGAGCGAATTAATGGCTTTGGCAAGTCTTTCTTTCATCTCGCTTGCCGCTGCTCTCGTAAAAGTTACAATAAGCAATCGGTCAACATCTATGGGATTTTCTCTGCGTGTTATCATTCTTATAATTCTTTCGATAAGTACGGTAGTTTTGCCCGAACCCGCAGCCGCAGATACAAGCACACTGCCGCCTTGAGCATTTATCGCATCGGTCTGCGCATCAGTAAAAGCAGCCATTACTCCTCACCCCCGTTTTCCTGTTCTTCTTCAAGTATTCTGCATACCTCGTCGTTTTTAAGTGAAAAACTGTTTCTGCAGTCACTCATATGATATGCACAAATACTGTCATACGGACAATATTCGCAGGAATCTTTACCGCCTTTAAGCGGAGAAGCCTCTACATTGCCCGAATAAAGCGTTGTACCCATTTTTGCAACCGTCATATCAAGTTTTTTGAAAATCATACCCAATTCTTCAAGGCTCGCAAGACTTCCACCCGCCGTAAGCGTTCCATTTTTGGTATTGAATGAAATATAAGCGGCATCCGAATTATCAATAACATCAAGAGAATTTAACAGCATACCGTTCATTTTAAGTCCCTTGGAAACCTGCTCGTTTATCTGCTCGTCACTTATGGTATTATCGGCAGAAATCGGCTTTACGGTGGCAGGCATATAGAGTATTCCTGCAGGAGTAACCTTACCGTAACGCTCTTCACCGCCAAGCGTAATGGCGTAAAGATAGATAAGCATTTGCAAATTAAGTCCGTACAAAATATCAGACAGTTTAAATTCCTTTGAACCTGTTTTATAGTCAATAATTCTGATATAATTTTCCTCGCCTTTTTTCAGAATATCTACCCTGTCAACACTGCCTCTTAACAATATTTTCTGTCCCGTAGGCAAAACGACTTCGTACCCCGGAATATCTCCGTCTATTTTAAGTTCACAATCCACGGGTTCAAAACCGCTGTTCTTAAGTTCTTCTATGATATGCAAAACAAGAAAATGTACATTTTCTCTTATCTTATTGAACCTGTACATAAAGCGGGGAGTATTTTTTTTTGAACCTCCGAAATGTTTATTGACATAATCATCAAGAATACTGTCACATTCCTTGTTTATCTCATCTTCACTCATATTTGAGAATTCGTTTTTAGAGTATTTGCTGAAAAATACTTCCATAATATAATGAATAAAAGTACCGTATTCAAGGGGATTTATCTCCGCTTTTCTGCGTTCACGAACATTCAGACCGTAATTGCAAAAATATGAAAATCTGCATAAACTGAATTTTTCAACCTGCGAGGCGGATATGTTTAAATCATTGCCAAACAAAAGACCTACATTGCTTTTATCGTCAAATACAAAAGGCTTTGCTTTGCTTGCGTTTGCAACGGCACTGTACTTATCTTTAAATATTTCGTTATCGGAAAAATATTTTTTTAACGCTCTTTCTTCATTGCTGTCACTGTTAAAATTTCTTGCACACTCCTCAAACGCAGGCAATATAGCCCATGTGCTGTCCGCAACCGAGCAATATTCTTCTTCTCTGTGCAATAAAATATTCGGAAAAACAGCGATTATTTCATTTATAATTGAAGATTGCATATATGTGCCGCCCGTAAGGTCGGTTTTATAGAATGAAACAAAAAGTTTTTGCGACGGCGCTGTTGCGGATTTGTAAGCCATATAATTTTCAAAATCCGCAAGTTCGGCAGGTTCATCTCCGAAAGGAAGATTATTGGCAATAAGCGTTTTTAATTCGTATGCAGAAAAAAGCCCTGATGCGGAAGGTACTGCCGGAAATACTCCGTCAATACAACCTATAAGGAAAACGGCTTTTTCATTATTAAGTCTTACACGGGTTGCCGTACCCACCGATACACTGTCAACCGTACGGGGAATATCTGCAATTTGCAGTGCCGACAATCTTAGCGACAACAACTCAAAATACCTTTTCAAAGATATTTTTAAATCACCTGCAACCGCAACGGTTTGGTCAAGAGTGCCCATAAGCAAATTCCACAGTCTGATTTGCTCTTTTGCCTGTGCAATTTTACCGTTTGCCTTAAGTTTGTCATACATATTAGAAATAGCATCTGTAACTTTTAATTCGCATAAAAGGTTATAGAGTAATTCAGTTATTTCTTTTCCTGTCTTGTCCTTAATATTTTCTTTAAAATCCTGCAAAGGATGTGCAATACTTTTTCTGACTTTTTCAGCCATTCCCAGTTGTTCAAAATCAGACTGTGTAAATTTGTCTGAATAACCGTTAGGATTGTTCTCGAATGGTCTTAAGAAGGCAGAACCGTTAATATTCCACACATAAACATAGTTTTCAAAGGCTGATATTTCTTCATCGGAATTATTGCTGAGTCCTGTTTTTAAAATTGCGAGTAAATCTTCTTTTTGCCAACCATTCAAAACAGCATTGAAAATCGAGCATACATATCGAATAACGGGCTTAATATAAATATCGTAGCTCATATCCATAAAATACGGAATTTCATATTTGTCAAACTCAGTATTCAAAACACCCGCATACGGTGCAATATCTCTGCAAATTACGGCAATGTCGGAATACAAATACCCTTGCTCGATAATGAGTTTTTTAATCTGTTTTGCAACAAACTCACATTCTCCGTACACGGTATCGGCAGAAAAAGCAGTTATTGCATTTGTTTTTAACTCATATTTATTATTTTTGTTTTGATAAAAATTCTTTTCAAGAATTTTTAGTTCTTCACTCTCATTTCTGAAATTTTCTTCAAGTTTTATCGGCGATTTTATATCAATATTTTCTGCCTTTGCAATAGCTTTCAGACTTTTATATGTATCATTTGTGGTGCTGAAAAGGCTTTGTTGTTCATCTTCAAAAGGATTTAATGTAAGTGCGACAAAAACGCTTTCACACTGCATAAATAACAGTCTTAACACCTCAAGCTGTTGTTTTGAAAATCCGCTGAAAGAATCTACAGCAAGTGTAAAACCGTCAAAAATATTTTTCTCTTTTAAAATTTCCGCTGCTCTTGTAAGATTATCAAGTGGGTCTATATAACTTTGTTCAACAATAGCGTCAAAAGTGTCTATTATTAACGCAGTTTCCCTTAGTTTGGTTTTCAGTGTTTTATCATCAACCAAAGCCGATACATTTCTTAACATCTTGGTAGAAATCTTCGCCTTTTTACATTCCTTAAGTGCAGAAAGCATTGCCTCAATCACACTCTTTTTACCGCTGCTGTTTGCAAACATTTCAAGGCTTGTGTCAAGCTGTTCGAGTGCAAGGCTCATAATTACCGCTCTTGTGCTGTCATCTATAACATTTTTCTGTTCAAAATTAATCGTATCAAAAACATATCTGCAAAAGCGTGAAAAACCGAATACTTTTACATTCTGGCACTTTTTTGCGCCGAGCCTGTCGAGAAACACTTTTTCAGTTTCAAAAGAACTCTGATCGGGAATAAGCATAATTATGCGATTTTCTCCCGATTCCGCAAGTTTTGTAAGCGTATTATACAGGTATTCCGTTTTGCCTGTACCGCTTTTTCCGAGTACAAATCTAAGCAAATCTATCCCCCGTTTCAAGTGTAGTAAATAAATTATACTACTATGATACCATAACAGGTGTGTCATTTAAAGGATATTACTCAAAAAAAGAAACTATTTTTTCAAATATCTCCACAACCTTAAACTTATATTGATAATCATTTCCTTTAACGATTTCCTGCTGATTTTCCGAAAAAGTTTTTTCCACCTTTTCATCCGTATCGACCGCAGATGATATACAAATTGACGGATACATTACACACCACCAATTATGCCCTTTACCGTCACCCACAGTAATTCTCAATGCATCATATATACCCGCAGGCATTGTATAATTATCATAATATCTTGTATTAAAATACATTTTTACAACTTGAGCGTTTACCTTATAATCATATCCGTTTTCATAAACAACATTTTGTGCAACGGTTTGCAAAGTTTTTAAATTTTCCCTTGCAATGTTCTCTGCCTCATCACTGTCTGCGGCTTTATCAAAAAGCATATCGGTATATTCAAGCAAAGCGTCACGCACTTTCAGCTTTAATGCCTGATCCTCCGCACTGTCGGAATTTGCAAGAATATGCAGTCTGAACACTTCTTCGGAAATCTGTTCGCACTCTGCCTGAAACGGTATTACAGAATAAATGACGGTAAGTACAAATGCAATACAAAGTGATTTTATAAGTAATTTCATAAAAATAACCTGCCCTCTCTTTTTAAGGAGTATGGACAGGTTACTTTTTAAATATTCATCTGAATTATAAATTATTTTCTTCTCTGATTTCTTTTGTTGCTTTTACAAGATTTTTCAGACTTTGTACAGTTTCTTCATTACCTCTTGTTTTTAAACCGCAATCGGGGTTAATCCACAATTTATTATAAGATACCTTGGAAAGCATTTTATTTATCGCCGATTTAATCTCCTCAACTGTAGGGATTCTCGGCGAATGTATGTCATATACACCCGGGCCAACCTCTGTACGGAATTTCTTTGCTTTGAGTACATCAAGAAGTGTAAGGTCAGAACGGCTTGCCTCGAAAGTAATAACATCGGCATCCATATTGTCAATATCCTCAATAATATCGGCAAATTCGCTGTAACACATATGAGTATGAATTTGAGTTTCAGATTTTACGCCGCTGTGTACAAGACGGAATGCTTTTATAGCCCAGTCAAGATATTCCTTGTTCCAATCGCATTTACGCAACGGTAATTTTTCTCTTAAAGCAGCTTCGTCAATCTGAATAATCTTAATTCCGCTTGCCTCAAGATCCAAAACTTCCTCACGAATTGCAAGAGCTATCTGGTATGCACTTTCTTTTAAAGAAATATCCTCTCTTGGGAAAGACCAGTTTAATATTGTAACGGGGCCTGTAAGCATACCCTTAACAGGCTTTTCTGTAAGACTTTGAGCATAAGTTGACCATTTAACAGTCATTGGTTTTGCTCTTGAAATATCACCCCATACAACAGGAGGTTTAACACATCTTGTACCGTATGACTGTACCCAGGCTTTCTCGGTAAAAATATATCCGTCAAGGCATTCACCGAAATACTCTACCATATCATTTCTTTCAAATTCACCGTGAACAAGTACATCAAGACCAATGTTTTCCTGAAGCTCAATACACTCCGCAATTTTTGACTTCATAAACTTTTCATAATCGGTTTCGGAAATATTTGCTTTTTTGTATGACGCTCTTGTCTGACGAACATCGGAAGTCTGCGGGAAGGAACCTATGGTTGTTGTAGGTAAAAGCGGTAATTTAAACTCTTCTTTCTGTATTTTTTCACGCTCCGAAAATACAGGCAATCTTGTAAAATCTTTTTCCGATAAAGCGTTTACCTTTTCTTTTACATTTGTATTGCAGCCGCTTCTTTCTTCGGAAAACAGTTTGATGTTTGCTGTATATTCAGGTAAATTGCAATAATCCTCGGTTTCGATAATTTTTTTGATTTCATTTAATTCAACCAGCTTTTCGCTTGCATATGAAAAATGTTTTTTATATGTATCCGAAAGCTTAACTTCATTTTTAAGTGTATACGGAACATGAAGTAACGAACACGAAGTATTGATCACAGTATTAATTGATTTATTCTGTAAATTCTTTAATAACTCCACTGTCTTTTTATAGTTATTTCTCCAAATGTTTTTACCGTTTACCACGCCTGCAAAAAGCACTTTGTCACACGGAAAACCGTTTTTCTCAATAAGTTCAAGTGTTTTTTTACCCTCAATAAAATCAAGACCTATTCCGTCAAAGTCAAGGGCGCAAATTTCATTGTAGCAATCTCTTACATCGCCAAAATAAGTTTGCAAGCGGATTTTAAGACCGTTTTTATTTTCAAGAATCTTGGTGTACAATGAATTAAAGAACTCTATGTCCTCTCTGCTCATATCTTTTACAAGACAAGGTTCGTCAAGCTGAATCCACTCAGCACCGAGGTTCACTAACTTGCCGATGATCTGAATGTATGAGTCTGTAATGCCGCCGAAAAAGTTTTCTTTGGTCTTTGTGCCGATATATCTTGCAAGCTCAAGGAAAGTATACGGACCGATTATTACAGGAGTGGTTTTTACTCCGTTATCCAATGCCTCGGTAAAAAGTTCAAAAGGTTTGTTATCAGATAATTTCAAAACCGTATTATCGTCAATTTCAGGTACCATATAATGATAGTTTGTATTAAACCATTTCTTCATTGCAAGAGCTTTAACATCTCCCTTTTCTCCCTGATAACCTCTTGCAGCCGCAAAATATTCGTCAAGCGGAGATAAACCGAGGTTTTTGTATCTGTCGGGAACAACATTCAAAAGAAAAGCCGTGTCGAGCATTCCGTCATAAAAAGAAAAATCGTTTGAGGGAATAAAATCAAGACCGCTGTTCTTTTGTTCTGTAAGGTTTTCTGTTCTTAACTTTTTTGCTGTATCGAAAAGCTCTGACTGTGCAATTTCATTTCTAAAATATTTTTCACTCGCAAATTTAAGTTCACGAAGTTTACCTATTCTCGGATAACCGATTATCGAAGTTTTCATATTTATTTACAAATCCTTTCAAAGAAGTCTGTAAATATTATACAGCTAAAGTAAAAAAAGTGTTAATACTAAAAAAATAGCGTTAAATATAGTTTTAAACTATATTTAACGCTGCTTTTATAAATTATACGATTAACTTAATTTTCTGTTTTATAATCCATATACTTGCATTTTTAACAAAAAAGGCTATAATACATAGTGAAAAAATTTTTAGGGGAAATAGATTATGAAAAAGTTAAGAGGACAGATTTCGGAATCACGCCGACTTGCAATATTGCTTGCGGTATCGGGCGGATTTATGGACGCCTATACTTACACTTTTCGCGGTGAAGTATTTGCAAATGCACAGACGGGCAACATAATTTTGCTTGCAATCAATTTATCTGAAGGAAATTTTGAGAAAATGTTGCAGTACCTTTTTCCGGTAATTGCCTTTGCGTTCGGAATAATTCTTGCGGAGATAGTGCACCGCTTTTGCACGATTGACAATATCCTGCATTGGCGACAATACACCGTCTTGCTTGAATGTATTATTTTATTCTCTGTAGGATTTATATCCCAAGAATACAATATGATTGCGAACTCGCTTGTTTCATTCGCCTGCGGTATACAGGTTGAAAGTTTCAGAAAAGTAAAAGGCAATGCTTCGGCAACCACAATGTGCATCGGCAACCTGCGTTCAGGTACACAAAATTTATTTAATTTTATTTTTAATAAAGATAAAGAATGTCTTAGAAAATCGCTTATATACTACGGAGTTATATTCTTCTTTGCTTTCGGAGCGGTTATTGAAAATGTTATAATCGGATTTTGTAAACAATATACAATCTGGTGCAGCTGCATATTGCTTTTTGCAGGTTTTCTTCTTATGTTTTTGCAAGCCGAAGAAGAGGATAAACAGACTTGTAAGTTAAAATAGATTAAGGTTTAATGCATACTTTTTGCTTAATAATTAAAAAATTTAGGTCAAGCCTTTTTAAAGGCTTGCGGGTTTGGGCAGCGCCCATAAAAATCTTCCGATAGAACAATTTATCAGGCACAAACAGCCACGCTGTTTGCGTGCTTGCACCGAGTTTGAAAAAACAGGCGGTAGCCTTTTAGAAAAGAATTTGCTTATTTATTGTTTATTGAATGGCTTTCTTGTTGCTATCGCATTTAAGGGCATTCGCCGTTGCGTTCAAGCCGCCAAACAATAATTTACCCCAACTTTTGATAAAAAACAACAAAAATTAAGACAAAATAAAATAGCCTGATAATAATCAGACTATTTTGCAACCTTCCTTTGTCGGATGGCAAAGGAAAACTTTATCATATTTTTCTTTTAATGCGTCAACGCACTTTTTAGCCTTGCGTTCGGAATTATAGACTGCAAAAACAGCCGAACCCGAACCCGACATACTTGCTCCAAGTGCTTTGCGCTTGTACATAATTCTTTTAATATCGTTCACTTCTTCAAGCTTTAATGCAAGCTCAAAATCATTGAATAAAGTAGACGTAATTCTGAACATATCACGGCTGAAAAGTGACTTTATCATTTCATCTGTATAAGGTGGGTGCGGATTTAACGCATCCACTTTTTTATATGCCTCTGCCGTGGAAACACTTACATTATCAGGTTTGCAGATAACAATATGCGATGCCAAAAAATTAGGCATTTTTTGAAGTTTTGTACCGATTCCCGTAGCATACTTTGTGCCGCCCACAAGGCAGAACGGAACATCCGCTCCTATTTTTTCAGCAATTTCTTGCAATTCATCGGGCTTTAAAAATGCGTCAAACATCTTATTAAGTCCCATAAGAACAGCCGCACCGTCTGTACTTCCTCCTGCCAGTCCCGCTTGAGTAGGAATAACTTTATCAATATCTATATGTACGCCCTTTCCTTCGTTACGGGTAGCAATAAAAAATCTTTCCGCCGCTTTGTAACAAATGTTTTTTTCATCACAAGGGACGCCCTCATAATTACATGAAACGGTAATCTGACCGCTGTCATTATCGGTAACGGTAATTGTGTCATATAAATCAACACTTTGCATTATCGACAAAATATTGTGATAGCCGTCAGGTCGTTTGCCGGTGACATCAAGCGTAAGATTGATTTTTGCAGGTGCAAGAACCTTAATTTCCATTTTTCTGCTCCTCTATAAAGTCCCTGATACGCTGTAAAGCAGTTTTAAGATGGTTTAATGAATAAGAATAAGAAACTCTTACAAAACCCTCGCCGCATTCGCCAAAGGCTGTTCCCGGAACCACTGCGACATGCTTGTCCATAATAAGCTTTGTACAGAAGTCCTCTGAAGTCATACCTGTGCTCTTAATACAAGGAAATACATAAAATGCACCGTAAGGCTCAAAACAAGTAAGTCCCATTGCGTTGAATGAATCAACCACAAGGCGGCGGCGCATATCATATTCATTGCGCATATTTACAACATCAGGATCTCCGTTGCGTAAAGCCTCAATAGCCGCATACTGTGCGGTTGTAGGCGCTGACATAATGCCATACTGATGCAGTTTTGTCATTTGTGCAATAATCGGAACAGGACCTAAAGCGTAACCAAGTCGCCAGCCTGTCATTGCATAAGACTTTGAAAAGCCGTTAATAACAACAGTACGCTCATACATTCCGTCAATAGCGGCAATAGAAATGTGGTTCTTTCCGCCGTATGTAAGCTCGCAGTAAATTTCATCCGAAAGCACAAACAAATCGTGCTTTTTAATTACCTCTGCAATAGCCTCAAGGTCAGCTTTCTCCATAATAGCGCCTGTTGGGTTATTAGGAAACGGCAAAACAACGAGCTTTGTTTTATCGGTAATTGCCTTTTCGAGGTCATCAGCTTTAAGTCTGAACTGATCCTCTGCCTTTGTATTAATTATAACTGCCTTACCGCCTGCCATATGAGTAAGCGGTTCGTAACAAACAAAAGACGGCTCGGGAATAATTACCTCGTCACCCTCTGAAACAAGACATCTGAAAGCAAGGTCAATAGCCTCACTGCCGCCAACGGTAACAAGCACCTGTGTTTTGCCCTCATATGATATATTAAAGCGTCTTGCATAATAATTGGCAATTTCTTCTCTAAGCTGTGCGAAACCACGGTTCGGTGAATACCAAGTCTTGCCGTTTTTAAGAGAATTTATACCCTCTTCACGGATATGCCACGGTGTCTGAAAATCAGGTTCACCGATACTCAAAGAGATAACATCGTCCATTTCGCTTGCAATATCAAAAAATTTACGAATACCCGACGGTTTTATTTCTTGTATAGAATTATTTAAAAATTTTGAATAGTCAATCACAGAATTAAACTCCTCTCATCCGACCCTTCAAAATCGATGAGATTCATTCCGCTGTCTTTGTAGCGACGCATAATGAAATGTGTGCCTGTTGAAAGCACTCCGTCGATTGTGGAGAGTTTTTTAGATACAAACATTGCGATATCCTGCATAGATTCGCCCTTAACTATCAGCGCAAAATCATATGTACCCGCCATAAGATACACAGAATCCACCTCGTCAAATGCCATACACATTTTCGCCATTTCGTCAAAGCCTGCATCCTTTTTAGGAGTAACCTTAAGCTCAATAAGTGCCTCAACATAGTTTTCCTTGGTATTCTCCCAGTTTACAACTGCCTGGTAGCCTTTGATAATGCCCTGAGTTTCGTATTCCTTTATTTGAGCCTTGATGTAATCTTCCGGCTCACCGAGCATTGTCGCTATCTCGGCTGTGGTAAAGCCTGAGTTTGTACTTAAAAGCTGTAGTAATCTATCCATAATAAATCCTCCCCTGTGAATTTATACTTTCCCCGACAAAAATCGGGTACTTAATAATTATACCGCCTGTCTGACGGGATTGTCAACTGTATTGAGCATATTTATACAAACCGCAACAGATATTGATAACAGTTCATTTGACGGCGAATACACATCGAGTTCATAACTTTCCGTACTCGAAAATACTCTCTTTTGCACTGCAATAACCGTATTGTCAACATCCTGTACGGAAAAACTTTTTTGCGCTATATTTCCGCAAATTTTCCAATTTACACCGGAGCAAATACAAACAAGTTCATTGCGGTTTACGCCCATTAAAATGCGCATTTTTTTACCGCCTGCGTTTATATTGCAGGCAATAATGTTTGACACCGACAAGCATCTTATCTTAACAAAAGTTTCGTCAGCACTGTGAATAATAATTTTTCGGCTTCGTTTGCTTTTTGAAAATTCCGCAAGATATTTTTCTATGCCCGTTTCGTCATAAATTTCAAAAGCGCCAAAATCCGCACAAACATCTCTTTTAATAAAATATTTCACAAAAAGCCCCCTTGAATTTCAGATTTACTGATTTTCAAGCTCATCAAGCCAAATTCTTACGCTTGCGTCACTTGGCATTCTCCAGTCCGAACGAGGAGAAAGCGTTACCGAGCCTACCTTTGGGCCGTCAGGCAAACAACTGCGCTTAAACTGTTGAGAGAAAAATCTCTTTAAAAATGTAACAAGCCATTTTTTGATTGTATCGTTATTGTACTTTCCCGCAAAGGAATGCTTTGCAAGATAATATATTTTTGACGGAGTAAATCCAAAACGCACAAAGTAATAAAGGAAAAAGTCGTGCAATTCATAAGGACCGACCACATCTTCGGTTTTCTGTGCGATTTCTCCGTTTTTATCAGGCGGCAAAAGCTCCGGACTTACAGGTGTATCAAGTACATCAAGCAAAACCGTTTTTAATTCTCCGTCACTGATTTCAGCCTCGTACGCTGTAAGGTAACGGACGAGTGTTTTAGGAATAGAAACATTCACCGCATACATACTCATATGGTCGCCGTTGTAGGTTGCCCAACCAAGCGCAAGTTCCGACAAATCGCCCGTACCGATTACAAGACCGCCGTACTTATTTGAAAGGTTCATCAGAATTTTAGTACGCTCTCTCGCCTGCGAATTTTCATAGGTAATGTCTGTTACACTTTCATCGTGCTTAATATCTATAAAATGCTGTCTTACCGCTGCGGTAATATTAATTTCTTCAAAAGAAACATTATAAGCCTCTGCAAGTTTTTCGGCATTTGATTTGGTACGCTTTGTTGTACCGAAACAAGGCATTGTTACAGTGTGAATATTTTTTCTGTCAATACCGAGCATATCAAAAGCGTGAACGCAAACAATAAGTGCAAGTGTACTGTCAAGACCGCCCGAAAGTCCGAGCACAACATTCTTAATTCCTGTATGAGCAAGTCTGGTTGCAAGTCCTGTTGCCTGCATTGTTATAATTTCCTTGCATCTTCTGCTAAGGTCATCTTTTGCCGATGGTACAAACGGAGTCTGCTCAAATTTTCTTGAGAGCTTTGTATCGGTAAGCGGCATATCAAAATAAATTCTTCTGATATTTTCATTGTCGGAGCAGAATGTACTCATTCTTCTGCGCTCACCCATAAGTTTTTGAACATCAATATCCGCATAAGTAATGCCTGTCGTAAAGCGCTCGCTTTCGCTCAACAAAGATGCGTTCTCACATATTATATTCTGTGCAGAATAAACTGTGTCTGTTGTGCTTTCCCCAAATCCTGAATCTGTATAAATGTATGCACAGCAAAGCTTGCCGCTCTGCATTCTCACAAGCGAGCGTCTGTATTCTGCTTTGCCGATGGTATCATCGGAGGTTGACGGATTGCAAATAACCGTTGCTCCCGATTTTGCAAGAGCTATTGACGGAGATTCCGCTACCCATAAATCTTCGCAAACCTCCACACCAATGGTAAAATCGGGCATATTTTTATTTTGGAACAAAACTTTATCGGTCAAAACAGTTTTCCGGCCTGCATACTCAATTTCAAAATCCGTATTTTTTCCGCTTGTGTAATGTCTTGCCTCGTAAAATTCTGAATAATTCGGAATATTTGCCTTTGGCACAAGAGCGAGTAATTTGCCCTTAAAAATAACTGCCGCACAGTTGTAAAGAGCCTCCCTGAAAGCAACCGGAACGCCCACAACGGATATAATATCAAGATTTTTGGTTTCTTCAATTATTCTGTAAACCGAGCTTTCTGCTGTTTTAAGAAGAGTTTGCTGTAAAAACAAATCGCTGCAAGTATAGCCGGTTATGCATAATTCGGGAAAATTCACAAGTGCGGCACCCTCAATATTTGCCTCTTTTATTTGCGCAATTATTGCGTCGGTATTCTTTTTACAATCAGATACTCTGATAATAGGTGTAGCCGCCGCAACCTTTACAAATCCGTATTTCATTTATATCAATTCCTTTTCAGAAAAATAAAAACCGCAGGTAAACATACCTACGGTTATTATAGCCTAAAAATTGTAATTATACAAGTATCAAAGCAGACTTCTGTGGAGTCTTTTTTGATGAAAAAGATAGCGTGTTTCAAGCATCGGTTCAAACTTAGCTATGTAACAGCTTGTGTAACCCATTATCAGCCAGAACCACATTACCATAAACGATATATCGTAAAGCAGTGCCTTTTCAAATAACGCATAGAAAAGATATGCGCTTAAAAATGCGAACATACACGGATAAGCGTCATTTTTAAAGGTCTTTTTTTGCAGGAATAAATGTTGTGCGGCGTGTTTTGCAAAGCGGAAACCGAATATACCGAAAATAACAAATCCGAGCACACCTGTAGATACAAGTATAGTTAAAAATCCGTTGTGCAAATCATTGTTATGGTAAGTATATTTTAAAGTACCGTTTGCATATTCCTGACTGTAGAACACGATGTTTCCGTTACTTATTCCAAAGACAGGCGATATTTTGAACAAATCTAAAGATTCTCTATACAGCTTAAAACGACCGCTGTCAATATTGGAATTTTCGTGTTCAAATGTTATCGGCCCTTTGTCGGACGACGCAGCGGTTTTATTATTGTCGGAATCATTTTGCTTTGGCTGTTCATCGGTATCCGACTGCTCTTTTTCTGTAATTTCATCAAGTAAAGAATAAGTCTTTGCCGTAACAACAGCAAACCCCTGCTGACAGATTTCCCTGAACATAAGTGAAGAACCCACAAGAAAAGTTCCTACAAGTACAAGCGCCACTATTCTCATCGTGACTTTTGCGGGAGAAAGTCCGTCTTTTGCAGCAAAAAACTGATATACAATATAAACTATCATATATGCAAGAATAAGTACCATAGACGCATTTGAATCGCAAAGCAAAAGCGAAAACAAGCTTGTACACACACAGGCTACTATCCATATTTTGCTGACTTTCCTTTGATTAACCGCATTTTGAAAATCAGGTTTACACAGAATATGACAGCAAAAAATTGCTACACAGGAAACAAAGCCAAGCAAATTAGGATTTATGTAAATACCCGTAAATCTGTTTTCGTATATTGTAAACTTAATCCAGTACCATTCAAACCTTATGTTAAACATAAGGCAGAAAATACCGATGAAGTTTGCAATTGTAGTAATATACACAATACCTCTTGCCACGGTATAAAGCTCGTTTTTGAAATCAAAATCAGGTTCTGTGTGCATACCGTAAAATATAAAAAAGCATATCAGTATATGTAAAAACATTAACGCACTGTAAAAAATAGTATAAGTAAAGTTTAACAGCATGGTTAAAAGAGAAACCGCAAGGAATCCCCACACCCACAAGCCAAAGCGCAGTTTAAAAAATGTATTGTTTGTTTTTTGCTTATAATAGGTAAGCCATATGCCCCAGCAAAACAAAAATGCTACAAGAATATACGCAGGAATTTGTAAAAATGATACATTACAAAAAAACAGAGTAAAAATATAAACCTTTCTGTAACAAGAAAAGCTCTTTATTTTTTTCTTTAGCTCTTTCATTATACACCCCCTGTTACCTAAGTACCTCTTTAACTGTTTTAAACATAAGTTTTATGTCGGACAAAAAGCCGAAATTTTCAAGATACATAAGATTATACTTCATTTTTTCGGGTAAAATAGTTTCAACATAAACCTTATCCGCATCTTCGACATTTTGTAAAAGTTTTTCCTCGTCTTTATACATAATAGAAGCAAGCGAGGTTATTCCCGCAGGCATAAGCAAGGTTGCATTGTATTCGTCTTTGTACATATCCACATACTTCTGTACTTCCGGACGAGTACCGACAAAGGTCATTGAGCCTGCAAGTACATTAAAAATCTGCGGGAGTTCGTCAAGACGATATTTTCTTAAGATTCTGCCCACCTTAGTTACTCTGGCATCTCCGCTTGTTGTTACAAGTGTGCCGATACGGTCGGCATTTTGCACCATAGTACGAAATTTAAAAATCTTAAATACCCTGCCATAAGAAGTAACTCTCTCCTGCCTGTAAAAAACGGGGCCTTTCGAGGTTGCTTTAACTATTACGGCAATAACCGCAATCGGTATTATAAGAATAACCAGAATAATAAGGGAGAATATAATATCCGTAATCCTTTTTAATACAAGAGAAAAAGACTTTTTGGCAATAATATCGTAATAATGCTTTACCTCATCATTTTGAAACTTAGGAGGTAATTTTTCAAAAGCTCTCATAGTTCCACCCTTCATTAGAGTAATTTTGCCGTAAAATTAAAATATCGCTTATATAAACACAATAATCTGTTTAAAGACAGCATTATTTAGCATTATATATCTTTTGAAAAGTTTTTTCAAGCGTAATTATAGCTATGATAATACAAATAAGTTTGATTTTAACTGAACACTTTTTACATACAGTAAAAATCGGCGACTGAGAAGTCGCCGGTTTTTAGGTAATTTTATGGAGTACTCAAGCACATGGAAAGGAAGTTATTGTATAATATATCTATAATATATCATACTAATTGTAATTTATCAATACTTTTATCAATATTTATGCAAAAAAAATATATATTTTAATTAAATACGAATAATGCTTGACTAATCGCTTAAAAAATTGTAAAATAATCTTGAACAATTAAAACAGCAATGGGTAATTATTTTTATAATTCTTTTTAATTTGGTTTTATAATATAAATGCTGTTTTTATTTGCTAAGTGCAAACGAAAGGATATATTTTTATGGATAACGAATTTAATGTAGATCTTATTACTTTAATCAGTGATGAGGGCGAAGAAATAGAATTTGAAATTCTTGATATTATTGAAAATGAAGAAGGTAAGTTCTATGTACTCTTCCCTTACTATGAGAACCCGGCAGACGCTGTAAACGATCCCGGCGAATACTATATTATGGAAGTATTTGAAAAAGACGGTGAAGAAGAGCTTGCCGAAATCGAAGACGATGAAAAGCTCGACAGAATCGCTGCTATTTTTGAAGAAAACTATTACAATGATGACGAGGAAGACGAAGAAGAGTAATTTTTCTCTTTCTGTCATATAATATCAGTAATGGCAATTTGACAAATTCCCTGCCTGATGCGTGAATGATTTTAAAATAACCCTACAACTCTTAAATCGGGAGCCCGGCTCTTTAATCGGTGTGCAGACCTCCCGCTTTGGCGGAAGAAGGAAGCCTAATGTTTAAAGGAGAGCACCCACCTGCTTTCTCGTAGGCAGGTTATTATAAAAATCATACGGTCAGGCGGGGTTATTTTGTTTTTTTATTTAATATTATTACATATTAAAAGCAGACTTTGCCTGCATTTGTGCCGATAAGGCCTTTTGCGGGCTGCGTTTATATTATTAAAAAATAAATTTCAGGTGATTATAAATGAATATTTCTGTTTTGGGTTGCGGTCGCTGGGGCAGCTGCATTGCCTGGTATCTTGATAAGATAGGCAACAATGTAATTTCCTGCGGACTTGCCGACGCTCCCGAATTTATACAGTTAAGCACAACACATAAAAACGACTACCTTACTTTTCCCGAATCAATAGAGGTTACTTCTGACCTTGCAAAGGCGGTCAATCACGCAGAAGTAATTGTTATTTCTATTTCATCTCAACATTTGCGTTCATATATGCAGAGCATCGCTCAAAACAATCTTGACGGCAAAACCATTGTGCTTTGTATGAAAGGTGTTGAGGCAGCAACGGGTCAAAGACTCAGCCAAGTTGTCGGTGACTTTGTTGACGAAGAAAAAACACCTATTGCCGTATGGGTAGGCCCGGGACATCCGCAGGATTATGTAAAGGGTATTCCAAACTGTATGGTAATCGACAGCAAAAATCACGAAATAAAAGAAAAGCTTGTAAACAGTTTTTCAAGCTCACTCATAAGATTTTATGTCGGCACAGACCTTATCGGAAGCGAAATCGGTGCGGCCGCTAAAAATGTTATCGGCATTGCCGCAGGTATGCTTGACGGCTTTGGCTATGCGTCATTAAAAGGTGCGCTTATGGCAAGAGGCACACGAGAGATTGCAAGACTTATAAAAGCTCTCGGCGGCAATGAAATGAGCGCCTACGGACTTTGTCATCTCGGCGACTATGAGGCAACTTTATTCTCAAAATGGAGTCATAACCGCAGTTACGGTGAAAATTATGTAAAGGGCATTAAATTTGAAAAACTTGCCGAGGGTGTTATGACATCAAAAGCATTGTGCAAACTCGGCAAAGAAAATAATGTTGAGCTTCCGATTGTCGAAAGCGTTTACAGCGTTTTGTTTGACAATGTAGACCCTAAAGACGCACTCGGAAAGCTCTTTATGCGCTCTGTAAAAAAAGAATTTTAACAGGAAGGTGCAAAAATGAGCAATAACCCAACTAATCAAGAAAAAAACAAAGAGCCTAAGCAAAAGGCTCAAACCACGGTTAAAACTGCTGTTGCAAAGCATTGCCTTACCGAAAGCATAGCGGTGAATATAATATGCGGACTGCTGTTTTTAGTTTTTGGCTACATTGCAATAATGAGTATATTTCAGACCTGCGTTATTGACCCTGCAAACTACAGCTCCGAAGTTATTTTGTTTCAAGACGATTTATTTGTAATAAATATATTCTGCCTTGTGATATTTACAGCTTTGCTTTTTAAGATTAATAAGCATACCGCATTTTTCGCCAAAGTAAATATGAAATTTATGGAGGCAGGCTTGTTTGCTTTTTCTGCAATCATCGGACTTGTATGGATATTCTCTGTACAATCAATTCCTGCGGCAGACAGTTACAATATTTACGAAACCGCCTCTCAAACGGCACAAGGCAATTATGCATTTTTACATAACGGTTCCGATTTTTATAACAAGGATTTCTACGGCGGATTTTCATACTACAATTGTTATCCGTTCCAACTCGGCTTTGTGCTTATAAGCGAAATCGTTTACAGAATTTTCGGTACAGACAGCACAATGCCTATACAAGTTATAAATGTACTTTGCGTTGCGGCGGCATATCTTGGCATTGCAAAAATCACAAAGCAGATTTTCGGCAGAAACAAAATTGAATTTATAGTAATTCTTGCACTTGCCGGCTGTATTCAGCCTGTACTTTTCTGCACATTCGTATACGGCAACATAATCGGTATGTGCTGTGCAATATGGGCGTCACACTTCCTAATCAAATATTTCCAAACCGATAAATATCTTGTGCTTATCCCTTGCGGAGTTCTGCTCGTTGTATCGGCACTTGCAAAGTACAACAACTTAATTTACCTTGTTGCCTTTGTAATTATGCTTATCATTCACACCGTAAAGGCTAAAAAATGGCAGAGTATCGCATTTGCACTTGCTCTCTGTATTGCCGTTGTCGGTACAAGTAATCTTGTAATCAAAAGCTACGCATCAAGAGCAAACACCGAACTTAAGGGCGGTGTTTCACAGGTACTTTATCTTGATATGGGACTTAACGAATCCTATATGGCTCCCGGTTGGTACAACAATATCGCACTAAGTCTTTATACAAGCAACAATTGTGATATTGATGCCGCAGAATCGCAAGCATGGTCAGATATTAACAGCCGTCTTAATAAAATGAAAAACGATTCCGAATATGCAATTAATTTCTTTGGCAACAAAATTTTAAGTCAGTGGAATGAACCGTCATACGAAAGCATTTGGGTAAGCAAGGTTAAAGGACACGATGTTGATGTACAGGAGGGTCTTGGCAAGGCTGTTTATGACGGCAGTACAGGACAGTTCCTTGAATTGTACTTTAACTTCTATATGATGGCAGTGTTTATACTCTTTACACTCGGCATTTACTTTATGTTCCTGTATAAAAAGACAAACATTTCTACGGTATTGTTGCCGCTTGTATTGCTCGGAGGATTCGGCTATCACTTGCTTTTCGAAGGAAAATCGCAGTATATACTGACATACATTGTTCTTCTCCTCCCCTATGCCTCATATGCGCTCTGCACAATTCTTGAAAGCGAATATACAGGCATAAAGAAAGTAATAAACAGCTTAAAAGAAATCCCCGACAAACAACCGAAAGGCTTTAAAGATACCAAACTTTACGGCAAAATCTTCAAAAGAAAATCTAAATAATACGAAAAAAATGCAGTCGGTTTTGACTGCATTTTTTGTTATACAAAAAGCCTGCGAAAATCGCAGGCTTTTATTATTTTACATATTTAAAGAAGAGGAGATTAATTATTTTGCTTTTCTTTTATAGAAAACAAATCCACCAATTCCTGCTAATACAATAACAGTAAGAATTATAATTATCATAACAGGACTACTGCCTGTCTTAATAACACCGTTGTCGGTTGTATTGCCTTTTACAGCAGTATCTGTTGTTGATGACTTTGTTGCAGAAATATTAGATGTAGCAGAAGTTGAGGTTGTAGGCTTTACATTACCACCTGAAATTGTAGCAGACTGAGTTGTGCTTGTAGTTGATGACGGCTTAGTTGTTGGCTGAACCTGACCTCCCGTAATCTGAACTCTGTTTGCACTCTGATTATCAAAATCGTTTGTTGTCCATAAAAAGTGAACAGATGCACCGTTGTCAAGAGTAAAATATATATGCTGTTCCGGAATATTATAATTGAACGGGTTATTAAAAACATTTTTAGTATATTTATATTTGGTGCTTGAATTTTCAAAATCGGCTAAAATTGATTTATTAGTTATATCATCAAACAAACCAATAGGCTTATCTGAAAAATCGTATACATACACATATTTGATCCTTTGGGTATCATAATCTACACCAAATTCAAATGGATTATCTGTATTTTTATACATATAAAATTTTGTTAAGCCGGATTCCGTTTCTGTCACTTGCTCATAATCATTTCCGAAAATATCAGCAATATCATTCATAGTCATACCTAAAAATTCAAATGGATTATATTTAGAATAATCAACTATATCATCAAGAGCAATAAACTTAAAGCCGTTATCGTTTGCGTATTTTTCTGCTTCAGTATTTCTGTATCCTTTTATAGTAAAACCATCAATTTTTTCAGAACCTACATATCCGAGATATGTAAAAACATCTTTACCGTTGTAGTAAAATCCTTTTACATTTTTGGGAATAGTTATACTTTTAAGCGAAGCCATACCCCCTAAGGAATCAAAAGTCATACTGCTTATATTTTCAGATACCACAAGCTCACTAATATTTTTACATCCGGAAAACGCATGGTCGCCGATTGCAGAAACTGAATTTGGCATTATTACCTTTTTTAGTGAATTACAACCGTCAAAAGCATAACCGCTTATATTTGCAGTACCATCAGCAATTTTAAAAATACCGTTTTCGTATTCTCTTTTTGCAGGACAAAGCATAATTTGCTTTTTTTCGGAATCGTATAATGCACCATTATCTATATAATATCTGGGATTATCTCCGCTGAATTTAATCTCTTTTAACTCCGGACTTCCGATAAAAAACCAATCTGTTGCAAATGATGTAATGGTACTTGGAAATGTAATTGTTTCAAGACTTTTACTATATGTAAATAGCCAATTGCCTACATACTCTATTCCCTCAGATACCACAACATTTTTAATATTTTTGCTGTTATCATTCATAAAAGCATCAAAAGCTACTGTTTTTACATTATAGCCGTCAATTTTAGCAGGAATAGTTACATTTTCTAAATTACCGTTATACTTAGTAATTGTGGCATTACCGTTTTCAACAGTATATTCATACTCATCTCTTGTTTCTGCGCTTACACTAACAGCAGACATTCCCATAACTAATGTTGCACTTATAGCAAATGATATTATTTTTTCTTTATAATGTTTCATATACATTTCTCCTTATTATTTTTATTTTCATTAAATCAAAATCACTTTCTTACTAAATTAACAGTTCCGCTTCTGCCGTAGAAATATCCCTCAAAAGCTGTCCCAAGTTTAATGGTAAGTTTATCTCCATTTAATTCATACGGCATACTCCCTTCAATCCCCCCATGATAAGGATAAGTTTGGTATAACTCTAGTTCATCACCATTTACTGTATAAGAAAATGTTCTGTAATTAAAAGTTACTTCACTGTTATCTATTTTTAAAGTTTGATTATCAGCATCCGGAGATACCCAAGTACCTAACAAATTTTTAATATTATCACTGTTATAATCACTTTCATTTGATTCCATTTGATTTTTACCACAAGCGGATAATAAAATAATTATACATACACTAAAAGAAAAAAAGCAAAAAGCCGTTAATTTACTATTAACCTTTTTAATTTTATTTATTATTTTTCTTTCCATTTTTTCACCTCCCTACATTAATTTTCTCTTATGAACTATATAAAATATAAGTCCTATAATTACTGCTAATAAAATAATAAACACGATAGCGGCAATACAAATAAAAACAACTAATTTGTTGTCATTTATAACAGCTACGCTGCTGTTGTTATCTTCATCGACTGCTCTGCTATTTTCCTCTATGTACGAATCGGCAGATGTAGAGGTTGTAGAACTAATCTTACCGGACGAAGTAACAGACTGTGCAGATGATGCAGCTTGTGTTGGTTGTGTTTGATTTGTAGTTCCTTCGATCTCACTTATGAAATATGCATCATCAAACCAAATCAAAGTATGATTACCTGAAATATTTGAATTTGCTTCAGCTTTTTGTGAAAGCTGAATAGAAAATACTTTTATATTTGAAACATCAAAATCTAATTTTATATCATCCGTACCATTGCTTACATCCTGCTTGAAAAAGCATTGGTTATCTCCGAAAATCTCAATATTGCAATAACCACATGCTATATTATCAAAAATTAATTTTGCCTTAAATTCATTAAAACCTTTATTCTCTATATCATATTTAACTTCCATATACGCTTCCTGCGAAACATAATCCTCTGTAACACCAGAAAAGTCTAATTTCAATGCATTACTACATCCATAATCATCATATTTAGATACTACATTTACACCTGTTTCTTTAGCATTTGTGGACAAATCAGAATACATTAAACTCCATACATATGTTTTTTCTTCTTTTGCCGAAACACTAATGAATGATATTCCTGCCATTAGTAATGCAACCATAAAAATTGCAATACTTCGTTTAAATAAGTTTACATTTTTCTTTAATTTCATAAAAATATTCTCCTTAAACTATTTCTTTATTTTATTTAAATCTACAGATTGAACAAAACGAACTACCAATTTTGTTTAGTTTATTCCAAGGCATATAACTAATAATAAGGTACAAGTTCTCACCTTGTAAGTATCGATTAATATAGTCACCGCGTAAATTACGACTTTGGACTTCAATTGAGCGCAATCCTATAACACTTACAACAACCGAAGCAAATCCGCAAAGCATTAGCAAAAAACTACAACCTTTAAGAGCGTTGACATAGGAAAACAAGAAAAAACTATGTAAAATCAACGCTTTCAAGGCGGCGGGCAAACAGGTTAGCTCAACAAAATTGAATAACCAAGCGAAAAGGGATGCTGCCATCAAGGTAACATCCCTTTTTTGCGTTTCAGCGGCGTTTCTCTCCCCAACAAAACGGGGAAACAGAAACGCCGCTTTTTTTATGCCCTCATGTTACGCAATAGGGGCAAATAAGCCCTTGATTTATGCGGCTTTGCGGGCGCGGTTTTGCATGAGCAAGGTGTTTATACCTGTTCCCTCAAAATCGCCGTTCTACTGCGTAACAAAAGCAAAGCAAAGGAGAGTGAAAACATGGCAGTATTCAGAGTTGAGAAAAACAAGGGCTATACCGTAATGAGCAATCACCACTTGCGAGATCGGGACTTGTCCTTAAAGGCAAAGGGCTTGCTTTCACAAATGCTTTCTCTGCCGGAGGATTGGGACTTTACCCTTGCGGGACTGTCCCGAATTAACCGGGAAAGCATCGACGCGATCCGCAGCGCCATACGGGAGCTGGAAGAAGCGGGCTATATCACCCGTTCCAGAGAGCGTGACGAAAAAGGCCGTCTGCGCGGTGCAGACTATGTAATTTATGAGCAGCCTGTTTCTGCCCCGCCTATGCAGGAAGCTCCTGCGTCGGGTGATCCTATGTCGGAAAAACCTACATCGGAAAATCCAACATTGGAGAACACAACGCAATTAAATAAAGATATATCAAAAACTGATTTATCAAAAAAAGAAAAAATAAATACAGATCAATCAATTACCGATTCCATTCCTTTCCTCTCCCTTAATCCCTCTCCCTCAGGCCGGGACGAAGCAGCGGCACAGCCGCAGGAAAGGAACGGAAAGGAAAAGAACGACGCATACAGGATTTATGAGGAAATCATCAAGGACAATATCGAGTATGACATCCTCATTCAGAATAACCGCTATGAGAAAGAGCGTATCGACGAAATCGTTGATCTGATCCTTGAAACGGTATGCAGCGCAAGAAAGACGATCCGTATTGCCGGGGACGACTACCCGGCAGAGCTGGTAAAGGCAAAGTTTATGAAGCTCAACAGTCTGCATATTGAGTTTGTCATGGACTGTCTGAAAGAGAATACAACGAAGATCCGCAATATCCGGCAATATCTGAAAGCGGTACTGTTCAATGCCCCGTCCACGATTGACAACTACTATACTGCCCTTGTCGCCCACGACATGGCAAGCCCTGATTGGGGCAAGACGAAAAGCAGCTTGCCGGAATACACCTGTAAAGAGGGCGAAAGCCTGTAAACCAAAGGAGGAACAGCACATGAGAGAAGGTACCTTGATTTTCGACGAGCGCAGAGATCGCTACGATATTCGCTTTGATCTTGCAGACTATTACGGCGGGCTGCAATGCGGAGATTGCCTCGAAATATTCACAGGCGGCAAATGGAAGTCTGCCCGTATGGAGTACGGGGACAACTGGTATCTTGTAGGCATCCGCACCGATGATCTGAACGGACTGCGAGTGCGGATTGAATAAGACGGGACGTGCAGCCAAAAGAGCGGCTGCTATTTTTATGCTCAGAAAGGAGGCTGATCCATGCAGGATGAAATCAACGAAAAAGCGGTTGTTCTTGCGATCAGGACGGGAAAGCTGACGGCAAAAGTCTTGCAGCAGGCAATGAAACTGCTCTTGAAAAAAGGCAAAGGGCAGCTAAACAAAACACCCCACGGGAAACAGACCTTGCGCCAGCTTATGAAACAGAACGCAGGCGTTTCCAATATCGAGATCACCGATGGCAATATCAAAGCCTTTGAAAGCACAGCGAAAAAATACGGCATTGACTTTGCGCTGAAAAAGGACGCAGCGGAAGTACCGCCCCGCTATCTTGTCTTTTTCAAGGGACGGGACGCGGACGTGCTGACCGCAGCCTTTAAGGAGTTTTCCGCAAAGAAGCTGACACAGGAACAGAAGCCATCCATCCGAAAGACGCTATCTGCATTTAAGGAAGCGGCAAAGACGCAGGAAGCCAGCCGCGAAACCGTCAAACACAAAACAAGGGGGATGGAACGATGAAGAATGTAAATCTGAAAAAGCTCATTATCCCCAACATTCCCTATGTGCTGTTTATCTATCTCTTTGATAAGCTGTCACAGGTGTTCCGGCTCTCTCCCGGTGCGGATATGTCCGCGAAGTTTCTTTCTCTCGGACAGGGCTTTACAGTGGCCTTTGAAAATGCGCTGCCGAGTGTTCACCCGCTGGATTTGCTTATCGGCGTTTTAGGTGCGGCAGCGATCCGGCTTGCCGTGTATCTCAAAGGCAAAAATGCAAAGAAATACCGTAAAGGCATGGAATACGGAAGCGCCCGTTGGGGCAACGCCGAAGATATAAAGCCATACATAGACCCGGTATTTGAAAACAATGTGATCCTGACGCAGACGGAACGGCTGATGATGTCAAATCGTCCGAAAGACCCGCGCAATGCGAGGAACAAAAACGTGCTTGTGATTGGCGGCTCAGGCTCCGGCAAGACCCGCTTTTTCGTCAAGCCGAACTTAATGCAGATGCACAGCAGCTATGTTGTCACAGACCCGAAAGGCACTGTTTTGGTCGAATGTGGAAAGCTCCTGCAAAAAGGCGGCTACAAGATAAAAGTGCTGAACACCATCAATTTCAAGAAATCCATGCACTATAACCCCTTTGCCTATCTGCGAAGCGAAAAGGACATTTTGAAGCTCGTTAATACCATCATAGCCAATACCAAAGGCGACGGCGAAAAATCCGGCGAGGACTTTTGGGTGAAATCGGAACGTCTGCTATACTCCGCGCTGATCGGCTATATCCACTACGAAGCGCCCGACGCAGAAAAGAATTTTACGACGCTGCTTGACATGATAAATGCCAGCGAAGCCCGCGAGGACGACCCGGAGTTTCAAAGCCCGGTGGATCAGATGCTTGAAAAGCTGGAAGAAAAAGACCCGGAACATTTTGCCGTCCGGCAGTACAACAAGTTTCTGCTTTCGGCGGGTAAAACCCGTTCCTCTATTCTGATCTCCTGCGGCGCGAGACTTGCCCCATTTGATATACGGGAGCTGCGGGAACTGATGGAGTATGACGATATGGAGCTTGACACCATCGGGGACAGAAAGACAGCCCTGTTTCTCATTATGAGCGACACGGACAGCACCTTTAACTTTGTGATCGCCATGCTGCAAAGCCAGCTATTCAATCTTCTTTGCGACAAAGCGGATGATAAATACGGCGGCAGGCTGCCCGTTCATGTGCGCTGCCTTTTGGACGAGTTTGCGAATATCGGGCAGATCCCCCAATTTGACAAGCTGATCGCCACCATCCGAAGCCGGGAAATCTCGGCTTCTATTATTTTGCAGTCACAGAGCCAGCTAAAAGCCATTTACAAGGATAACGCAGATACCATCGTCGGCAACTGCGATACGACGCTGTTTCTGGGCGGCAAGGAGAAAACGACGCTGAAAGAAATGTCTGAACTCCTCGGCAAAGAAACGATAGATAGCTTCAACACCTCAGAAACCCGCAGCAATCAGAAATCCTACGGGCTGAACTATCAGAAATTAGGCAAGGAGCTTATGACACAGGACGAGATCGCCGTTATGGACGGCGGCAAATGTATCTTGCAGCTACGCGGGGTACGCCCGTTCTTCTCGGACAAGTACGATATTACAAAGCACCCACGGTATAAATACCTGTCTGACGCAAATTCCAACAATGCCTATGACATTGAAAAGGAAATGAAGCGCCGTCCGGCAATCGTAAAGCAGGATGAAGTGTTCGACTATTACGAGGTCGGCGCAGACGAGTTACAGGAGGAAGCAGAATGAATAAGCGTATCAGGAAGAAGAAAGAAAAGCAGAGGATCGCAAGGACGATCCGGGAGCTTGTTAAAGAAGCAGACGAAATGCAGCGAGAACAGGAACGCCGGACACGGCAGTTTGGCATTGCCTATATCAGGTACATGGAATCTGTCCGTGAACGGCAGTACGGCATTAAGCTGATCTATACGCCGCTTTTTGAAAAGGAGGGATAATAAAATCAAAAACGTAAACACGGGCTACCGGGTACGCGCCCCTACCCAAAAGACAACTTCATACATTCCGCTGCTCTTATGCAGCACCCATAGCCGCCAAACAATGGCGGCTTTTTTTATACCCAAAATCAAAAACAAATCTATTTTTTAAGCCGCAAAGCGGCAGAAAGTGAGGAAATACTATATGGCATTTTTCAATTCCGCAATCGGAGTATTGCAGACCCTTGTAATCGCGCTGGGCGCAGGTCTTGGTATCTGGGGTGTTATCAACCTGCTGGAAGGGTACGGCAACGACAACCCCGGCGCAAAGTCTCAGGGCATGAAGCAGCTCATGGCGGGCGGCGGTGTCGCCCTCATCGGTACCGTACTTGTACCGCTACTGAACGGATTGTTTGGATAAGCGCAGGAGGTAATCACCGATGCAGAGCATACTTGACGCGATTAACGAATGGATAAAGGAAATCCTGCTCGGAGCCATTAACGGAAATCTGTCAACTATGTTCGGGGATGTAAACGAAAAGGTCGGCACCATTGCCGCAGAGGTCGGGCAAACCCCGCAGGGCTGGAACGCAAGCATATTTTCCATGGTACAAACGCTCAGTGAGAATGTGATCGTTCCCATAGCGGGGCTTGTCATTACCTATGTCCTCTGCTATGAGCTTATCAGCATGATCGTTGAGAAGAACAATATGCACGAAATGGATACGTTCATGTTCTTCAAGTGGTTTTTCAAGGCGTGGGTAGCGGTTTTCCTCGTTACCCACACCTTTGATATTACAATGGCAGTCTTTGACGTAGCGCAGCACGTCGTGTCCGGCGCGTCAGGGGTAATCAGCGGCAGCACCAGCATAGATGCTGCCGCTGCACTGTCATCCATGCAGGCGGGACTTGAAGCAATGGAAATCCCCGAACTATTACTGCTCGTGATCGAAACGGGACTTGTCAGCCTGTGCATGAAAATCATGTCGGTGCTGATAACGGTTATCCTGTACGGCAGAATGATTGAAATATACCTTTACTGCTCCGTAGCGCCGATTCCGTTTGCCACCATGACAAACCGGGAATGGGGACAGGTTGGAAACAACTACCTGAAATCCCTGTTGGCTCTCGGCTTCCAAGGCTTCCTGATTATGATCTGCGTTGCCATTTACGCGGTGCTGGTAAACAACATGATTATAGCGGACAGTCTGCACAGCGCGATCTTCTCCCTTGCAGCCTATACCGTCCTGTTGTGCTTTAATCTTATGAAATCCGGCTCTCTTGCAAAAACCATTTTTGCAGCGCATTAAGGAGGCAGCCTATCAACCGAAAATACAACATCATATACGCCGACCCGCCGTGGCGATACAGTCAAAGGCGGCTTTCCGGCGCAGCAGAACACCATTACCCGACCATGAGCATAGAGGAACTATGTGCGCTTCCCGTTTCCGAACTTGCGGAAAAGGACAGCGCACTTTTTCTTTGGGCGACCTTCCCGCAGCTTCCCGAAGCTCTGCGCCTGATCCGCGCATGGGGCTTCACCTATAAGACAGTAGCCTTTGTATGGCTGAAAACAAACCGCAAAGCCCGGACGTGGTTTTACGGGCTGGGCTTCTGGACGCGGGGCAATGCGGAAATCTGTCTGCTTGCCACCAAAGGGCACCCGAAGCGGAAAGCGGCGGGTATTCATCAATTCATCATCAGCCCCATAGAGCAGCACAGCAAAAAGCCCGACGAAACACGGGACAAGATCGTTGCGCTCATGGGGGATCTTCCCCGCATAGAACTGTTTGCACGGCATACGCCGCCCGGCTGGGATGTGTGGGGCAATGAAGTAACCAGCGATATAACACTTTGAAAGGAGGGTTTTACATGGCGTATGTACCCGTACCCAAAGACCTGACAAAGGTAAAAACAAAGGTCATTTTCAACCTGACAAAACGGCAGATCATTTGCTTTTCGGCAGCCCTTGTAATAGGTCTGCCGATTTTCTTTTTGACAAAAGGAAATATTGGGACAAGCACCGCAGCGTTTCTTATGATCCTTATCATGCTCCCGTGCTTTCTCTTTGCCATGTACGAAAAACACGGGCAGCCCCTTGAAACGGTACTGAAAAACATCATCAATACCAAGTTTATTATGCCGAAGGAGCGCCCTTATCGAACCGAAAACTTTTACGCCGTCCTTGAACGGCAGAGACAACTTGAAAAGGAGGTATCAGCGATTGCGAAAGGCAAAAGCAAAACCCGCAGCGGCAAAGCATAAGCTGACCCGCGCAGAAAAGAAGCAGATTGCCGCCGTGATTAAGGTGGCAAAGGGCGACGGCAAGCCCCATACTGCGCAGCAGACGATCCCGTATCTGACTATGTACCCGGACGGCATCTGCCGGGTGACGGAAACAAGATACAGTAAAAGCCTTGCTTTCGAGGATATAAACTATCAGCTTGCGCAGCCGGACGACAAGACCGCCATTTTTGAAAACTGGTGCGATTTTCTCAACTACTTTGACGCTTCCGTGTCGTTCCAGCTTTCCTTTATCAATCAGGGCGCACGGGAGGACGAAGCGGAAAGACAGATCGACATTCCCCCGCAGGACGACGCTTTCAATTCCATCCGTACAGAGTATGCGGATATGCTGAAAAACCAGCTTGCGAAAGGTAATAACGGACTTGTCAAGGCAAAGTACATTACCTTTTCCGTGGAAGCGGACAGCTTAAATGCGGCAAAAGCCCGTCTGTCCCGTATCGAAACCGACGTACTGAACAACTTTAAGGCGCTGGGCGTATCGGCACACCCGCAGACGGGCTATGAACGCTTACAGGTCATGCACGGTATTTTCCACCCGGAGGGCGAGCCATTCCGCTTCTCCTATGATTGGCTGATCCCGTCGGGGCTTTCCACAAAGGACTTTATCGCCCCGTCCTCTTTCCGTTTCGGTGAGGGCAGGACCTTCCGCATGGGGCGCAAGATCGGCGCGGTATCGTTCCTTGAAATTCTTGCGCCGGAGCTGAACGACAGACTGCTTGCAGACATTCTTGACCTTGAAACGGGCGTGATCGTCAATCTCCACATTAAGAGTATCGACCAGACCGAAGCAATCAAGACCATCAAGCGCAAGATAACCGACCTTGACAAAATGAAGATCGAGGAACAGAAAAAAGCGGTGCGCAGCGGCTATGACATGGACATTATCCCCTCCGACCTTGCCACCTACGGCAGCGAAGCAAAAAACCTCTTGCAGGACTTACAGAGCCGCAACGAGAGAATGTTTTTGCTGACCTTCCTTGTGGTAAATCTTGCAGACACAAAGCGGAAGCTGGAAAATGACGTATTCGCAGCGGCGGGCATTGCACAGAAATACAACTGCGCTCTGACCCGCCTTGACTATCAGCAGGAACAGGGGCTTATGAGCAGTATTCCGCTGGGTGAAAACCTCATTTCCATTCAAAGAGGGCTGACGACTTCCAGCACGGCGATCTTCATTCCCTTTATCACGCAGGAGCTTTTTCAGCGGGGTGCAGCTCTGTATTACGGCTTAAACGCCCTTTCCAACAACATGATCCTGTGCGACCGCAAACAGCTTAAAAACCCAAACGGCCTGATCCTCGGTACCCCGGGCAGCGGCAAGAGCTTTGCCGCAAAGCGTGAAATGACAAACGCCTTTCTCATTACGGACGACGATATTATCATCTGCGACCCGGAAGCCGAGTACGCGCCGCTGGTGCAGCGGCTTCACGGACAGGTGATCCGCATTTCCCCGACCAGCCCCCACTACATCAATCCCATGGATATTAACCTCAATTACAGTGAGGACGACAGCCCCCTTGCCTTAAAATCGGATTTTTTGCTCTCTTTGTGTGAGCTGGTGATCGGCGGCAAGGAGGGCTTGCAGCCCGTGGAAAAGACCGTCATTGACCGCGCCGTGCGCAACGTGTACCGCCCGTTCCTTGCAGACCCCGATCCTGCGAAAATGCCGATTTTGGGTGATCTGTACGATGAGCTTTTGAAGCAGCCGGAGCCGGAAGCTGCGCGTGTGGCGGCTGCTTTGGAACTGTATGTTTCCGGCAGTCTGAACGTCTTTAATCACCGTACCAACGTGGAGCTTTCTAACCGCCTTGTCTGCTTTGATATTAAGCAGCTCGGAAAGCAGCTTAAAAAGCTGGGGATGCTCATTGTGCAGGATCAGGTGTGGAACAGAGTAACAGTAAACCGTGCAGAGAAGAAAGCGACCCGCTACTACATGGACGAATTTCATCTGCTCTTAAAGGAGGAACAGACCGCCGCCTATTCCGTGGAGATTTGGAAGCGTTTTCGTAAATGGGGCGGCATCCCCACCGCGATCACGCAGAATGTCAAAGACCTGTTATCCAGCCGTGAAGTGGAAAACATCTTTGAAAACAGCGATTTTGTCCTCATGCTCAATCAGGCCGTAGGCGACCGGGAAATCCTTGCAAAGCAGCTTAATATCTCCCCGCAGCAGATGAAATACGCGACCCATACCGAGGCTGGCGAGGGCTTGATCTTCTACGGAAACGTGGTACTGCCCTTTGTTGACCGCTTCCCGAAAGATACCGAGCTATACAGGGTAATGACGACGAAGCCGGAGGAAATGGGCGCATGATGAAGGACTGTATCATAAACCGCGACGCGCTGCTTGCCCTCAGGGAGCTTCCCGATGAAAGTGTCCATTGCTGCGTTACAAGCCCGCCCTATTATGCCCTGCGGGACTACGGGCTTGACGCGCAGATCGGGCAGGAGGAAACGCCGGAGCAATATATTGAAAAGCTGGTCTGTGTGTTTCGGGAGCTGCGCCGGGTGCTGCGCTCTGACGGCACCTTTTGGCTCAATAATGCAGATACCTATTGCGGTACAGGAAGCAAAGGAACCTACCGCGACCCGCGAAACCCAAACGGCAGAAACGGACAGGCACTTGCCTTAAACAGCCGCGTTTCCGGCTGCAAGCAAAAAGACCTGATCGGCATCCCGTGGATGCTTGCCTTTGCCCTGCGCTCTGACGGGTGGTATCTGCGCAGCGATATTATATGGCAGAAGGACAACCCCATGCCGGAAAGCTGCAAAGACCGACCGAGCCGATGCTATGAGCATATCTTTTTACTGGCAAAATCCAAGCACTACTATTACGACGCTGCCGCCATTGCCGAGCCGATCGCGCCCACAACGGCGGCGCGGTATCGCGGCAGCCGCAGCGAAAGCAGCAAGTATTCTGCCGGAGTGCCCGGACAGGGCAAGGTGCAGAACATCAACAAAGCACGAAGCGGCGGCTATTACGACGACGCCCTGATCCCCACCACAAGGAACAAGCGGGACGTATGGCTGATTAACACTGTGCCTTACAAGGGCGGGCATTTTGCAGCCTACCCGCCGAAGCTGGCAGAAACCTGTATTTTAGCCGGTTGTCCCAAAGGCGGTATTGTCCTTGACCCCTTTTTCGGAAGCGGAACAACAGGGCTTGCCGCAAAGCGCCTTGAAAGGGGTTATATCGGGATCGAACTGAACACCGCATACTGCGAACTTGCGAAAGAAAGGATTGGAGGTGAGAAGCCTTGAAAGAGCCGTTAAAGCCCCGGGATAAGATCGTACAGAAAATGACCCGTGAGGGCGTAATCGAGATCAACGAAACAAAAAGCGAAGCAAAACGGATCAGCAACCGTATTCGTGACGCGGATTTCCAAACTGCGCCGGAACAGACCCCGCAGGAGGCAGAGCCGATTTCGGCGGCTTCCGTAAGCAGCGCCCCAACCGCTTATACAGCACCCTCAAAGCAGAATACCGGGACAGCCGAGCGCGTTTTTGAACGGCTTGACGCGGGACATACCCGCAGCGCCAGCAAAAAGGCAGTGCAAAGAGCGCAGCGGGAAGCAACGGCAAAAACAAAATCCTCCCGCTTGCAGTTTACCGAGGAAGAACGCAGCATCCCAGAGCTGAAACAGTATATCGCAAAATCCGAAAAGGCGGCTGACCGTCTGGACGCGGCAAAGGCAGCGATCCCCAAAGAAAAGAAACTTGTCCGGGAGCGCGTATTTGACGAGGCCGCAGGCAAGGGCAAAACCCGTCTGCATTTTGAGGAACGGGAAAAGCCGCCTAATTTCAAAGGAGCGTCGAGCCCGCTATCCCGCCCGGTGCAGGAGGCGGGCGTTTTCGTTCATAACAAGGTACATTCCGTGGAAAAGGACAATTCCGGCGTGGAGGGTGCGCACAAAGCGGAGGAAGCTGCCGAACGCGGCCTTAGGTACGGGAAACGCAGAGTACAGGATCACCGCCGCAGCCAAAAGCTGAAACCCTACCGGGCATCGGCAAAAGCGGAAAAAGCAGCATACAAGGCAAATGTGGAATATCAGTATCAAAAGCTGCTGCATGAAAACCCGCAGCTTAAAAGCAATCCCGTGTCCCGTTTCTGGCAGAAGCAGCAAATCAAAAGGCAGTACGCAAAAACAGCCAAAGCCGGAGGTACGGCGGCAGCAAAGGCAGCTACGGAAAATGCCCGTAAAGCGGCAAAGAAAACCGCAGAGAAAACGGAAAAAACCGTTTCCTTTGTGGCAAGACACCCGGCAGGCGTGGCAATCGCTGTCGGCGGGCTGCTGCTTACCATCCTGCTCTTTACGGGGCTTTCGTCCTGTTCCTCTCTGTTTTCCGGCGTTCTCAACGGAATTATCGGGACTTCCTACACATCGGAGGACAGCGACCTTGTAGCGGTGGAAAACAGCTATGCAGCAAAGGAAAACGAACTACAAAACAAGATCAACAATATTGAACGAGATCACCCCGGCTACGATGAGTACCGCTATGACCTTGACAACATCGGACACAACCCCCATGAGCTGGCTTCCTACCTGACCGCCTTACTGCAAAGCTACACTCCGCAGAGCGCACAGGCAGAGCTTAACCGTATCTTTGATCTGCAATATACACTGACGCTGACGGAGGAAGTGGAAGTACGGTATCGGACGGAAACGAGGACGGGCAGCTACACCGTGACCGACCCCGAAACGGGTGAAACGTACACGGAAACCTACGAGTACGAGGTAGAAGTGCCCTACAACTATTACATTCTCAATGTGGAGCTTAAAAACCGTTCGATTTCCTCTTTTGCCCCGCAGCGATTAAATGCAGATCAGCTTGAAATGTACCAAGTCTATTTACAGACCAGCGGCAACAAGCCCCTGATCTTTGGCGGCGGTACGGCTGACATGAGCGCGTCCGAGGATTTAAGCGGCGTTCAGTTTGTGAACGGGACGCGCCCCGGCAATCCTGCTCTTGTGGACATTGCAAAGGCACAGGTCGGCAATGTGGGCGGCGCTCCCTATTGGAGCTGGTACGGCTTTGACAGCCGAGTTGCGTGGTGCGCCTGTTTCGTGTCCTGGTGCTACCATCAGGCGGGATTATCCGAGCCGTGCTTTGCCGCCTGTCAGTCGCAGGGCGTTCCGTGGTTTACCTCTCATGGACAGTGGGGTGCGCGGGGCTATGAAAACATAGCACCCGGCGACGCGATTTTCTTTGATTGGGAGCTGGACGGCAGCGCAGATCATGTAGGCATCGTGATCGGTACCGACGGTGAGCGCGTCTATACCGTAGAGGGCAATTCCGGCGACGCTTGCAAAATAAAGAGCTATGCCCTTGACTATGCCTGTATCAAAGGATACGGGCTGATGAATTGGAACTGATATTAGAAAGGAGATTTTTCAGTATGGCTATGAACAAAATTGAACGCATTGAAAAGGAAATGGAAAAGACCCGTGAGAAGATCACGGAGTATCAGAACAGATTGCGCACGCTGGAAGCGCAGAAAACCGAAGCGGAGAACCTGCAGATCGTCCAGCTTGTCCGCAGCGTCCGTATGACGCCGCAGGAGCTTTCCGCGCTGCTTTCCGGCGGCGCGATCCCCGGCATGACTGCCGCGCCCGCAGACTATGACGAACAGGAGGAAACCGACCATGAAGAATAAACGACGCTTCCGCTCTCTTGCCGTGCTGCTTGCCGCCCTTGCTCTCTTGGGCGGCTTTTCTGTGACCGCCTATGCGCAGACCCCAACAGAGGAAACAGACGACAGCGGCGTGATCTATGAGCCGCAGCCTTTGACCCCGGAGGGCAACATGACCCTTGTAGATGACATTTCCGGTGAAGCTGCCGAGGATAAGCAGTTTATCGTTGTGCAGAGCAGAAACGGCAATTATTTCTATATCGTCATAGATAACGCTGCCGAGGGCGAAAACAAGGTGCATTTCTTAAATCAGGTGGACGAAGCGGATCTCCTGTCCATCATTGAAAGCGAGGAAACGCAGCAGGCACCCGCCGTATGTATCTGTACGGATAAATGCAGCGTGGGACATATCAATACTTCCTGCCCGGTATGCAGCGTCAATATGGCAGGGTGCAGCGGAAAGGAAGCGGCACCGCAGCCCGACGAGCAGACCGAGCAGCCGCAGCAAAACGATAAGCAAGGCAGTATGGGCGGCCTTGCACTGATCCTTGTAATTGCCCTGCTTGGCGGCGGCGCAGTCTATTATTTCAAGGTGGTAAAGCCAAAGCAGAATACAAAGGGCGGCACTGATCTTGACGAGCTGGATTTTGACGAGTTCGACGAGGACGACACAGACGAGCTTGACGAGGACGCACAGGAGGATGAACGATGAGCTATACGCTGGTGATTGCAGAGAAGCCGAGCGTGGCGGCGAGTATCGCCGCTGCGCTTGGCGCAAAGGAGAAAAAGGACGGATATATCGAGGGGTGCGGGTATCTGATCTCATGGTGTATCGGGCATCTTGTGGAGCTTGCGGAGGCTGCCGCCTATGGGGAGCAGTATAAAAAATGGAGCTATGACAGCTTACCCATTCTGCCGCAGGAATGGAAATATACCCTTGCCCCCGAAAAGGCGAAGCAGTACAAAATCCTAAAAGACCTCATGCACCGTGCAGACGTTTCCGAGGTGGTAAATGCCTGTGACGCGGGGCGCGAGGGCGAGCTTATTTTCCGTTTCGTTTACAACATGGCAGAGTGTAAAAAGCCCATGCGCCGCCTTTGGATTTCTTCAATGGAGGATGCGGCGATCCGGCAGGGCTTTTCAGACCTCAAAGACGGGCGCGAGTACGAAGCCCTGTATGCCTCTGCGCTCTGCCGCGCAAAGGCTGACTGGCTGATCGGGATCAATGCGACCCGCCTTTTCTCCTGCCTGCACAAAAAGACGCTGAATGTGGGACGTGTTCAGACCCCGACCTTAAAAATGCTGGCAGATCGAGACGAAGCGATCCGCACATTTCAAAAGGAAAAATACTATCTGACCCGGCTTGCCCTCCCCGGTGCGGAAGCATCCAGCGAGAGGATTACGGACAGCATCGAAGCGGAAACACTCAAAACGGCTTGTGAACATTCGCAGGCCGTTTGTACTTCCGTCACCCGTGAGAAAAAGACAGTTTCACCCCCGAAGCTCTTTGACCTGACGAGCTTACAGCGGGAGGCAAACCGCATTTTCGGCTATACGGCAAAGCAGACCCTTGACCTTGCACAGGCGCTTTATGAAAAGCGGCTTTTGACCTATCCGAGGACAGACAGCAATTTCCTGACAGACGACATGAAAGAAACGGCTGAAAAAATTGCCGGGCTGCTTTTGGATAAGCTGCCCTTTATGCAGGGTATCGCCTTTGTCCCGGCGGTTTCACAGGTGCTTGACAGCAAGAAAGTGTCCGACCATCACGCGATCATCCCGACAATGGAGCTTTCAAAGACCGACCTTTCCACGCTGCCGGAGAGTGAGCGGAACATCCTCATTCTGACCGGGGTACGTCTGCTGCTGGCAACCTCTGAGCCGTATATCTATGAAGCGGTAACGGCAGTATTCTCCTGCGCGGATGCAGTATTCACCGCAAAGGGAAAGACGGTGCTTTCGGAGGGCTGGAAAGAGCTTGAACGGCGTTACCGCAGCGGCTTGAAAGAAAAGACGGACGAGGAAGAAGAAACGACGCTGCCGGAATTCTCCGAGGGACAGACCTTTGCTTGTCCCGGTGCAAAGGTCACGGAGCATTTCACCGCGCCCCCGAAGCCCCATACGGAAAGCTCGCTGCTGTCCGCTATGGAACGCGCGGGAAACGAGGACACAGACCCCGACGCCGAGCGCAAGGGCTTAGGTACGCCAGCTACCCGCGCTGCCGTCATTGAAAAGCTGGTGAAATCCGGCTTTGCAGTGCGCAAGGGCAAGCAGCTTCTTCCGACCTCTGACGGCAATACCCTTGTCGGTATTCTGCCCGATACCCTGACAAGCCCCATGCTTACCGCTGAATGGGAAAACACCCTGACGCAGATTGCAAAGGGACGCTCTGACGCAGAGATCTTCATGCAGGGCATCGAAGCCATGACGCGGGAGCTGGTAGAAAGCTATCCTGTTCTCGCTGCAAACGATCCGGCGCTTTTCAAAGAGGAAAAGCCCGTGATCGGGAGCTGCCCCCGCTGCGGCGCTCCTGTCTATGAGGGAAAGAAAAACTATTACTGCTCGGACAAAGGCTGCGGCTTTGTCATGTGGAAAAATGACCGCTTTTTTGAAGAACGAAAAGTGAGCTTCACCCCGAAGATCGCCGCTGCACTTCTGAAAGACGGCAGCGTAAAGGTGAAAAAGCTCTATTCCCCCAAAACGGGCAAAAGCTATGACGGCAGCATTGTTTTAGCCGATACGGGCGGGAAATACGTCAACTACCGTATTACGCTTCCGGGGAAAGAATAACTGACGCAGCAAGCATAGGAAAACGGTACCCTTTTCCGTAAAATCCCTGCTTTCGCCTGACGGCGATTGCGGGGATTTTAGCTTGTTGGGAAAATCCCAAACCCTTATGAAACGAAAGGAGGCAGCGCCATAGCCGAAAAAACAAAAATCGAGATACAAAACGACGTTATGCGGATTGATACCGGGCAAACAGCCTTTGATATGCAGCAGATCGAAAACCGCCGCTTTATGTATCAGCCGCAGACGGGAACGCTCATTCTGGGCTATCAGTACAAAGGAAATCACCTTGCGTCAAGCCACGCCGACGAGCATTTCAAAAGCGGTGCCGCAGAGCCGTTCGACAGCTTTATACGCGGCTGGATCGGCAGCGGAAAATCCTACCCGCACGGCATCATTCACTTTGCACCGAACATTCCGGCAGACAACGTACAGGCCTTTGACCGGGCTTATTCCACCTTGCAGATGTTCCGTGATAACGGCGCAGCCGGCAATACCGTGATACGCGGTTTTGGCGCAAGCTGGGAACAGCCGCTTAATCAAATCATCATCGAAAGGAGTAATCAAATGGACGAACAAAACACAAACACAGCCTTACCCGTCAATCCCATTATGCTGTCCGGGGAAAACAGCGCGGACAGACTGAAAGAAATCACAGACCGCTTAGAACAGGGCATCAAGGAGCTTTTCGAGAGTGAACGCTACAAAGAATATCTGCGCGTCATGTCGAAGTTTTATAATTACAGCTTCAATAATACGCTACTGATCGCCATGCAGAAGCCGGACGCTTCCCTTGTGGCGGGCTTCACCGCATGGAAAAACAACTTTAAGAGAAATGTTATCAAGGGCGAGAAAGGTATCCGCATCCTTGCCCCGGCACCGTTTAAGGTAAAGCGCGAAATGGAAAAGCTCGATCCGCAGACACAGCAGCCGATCATCGGAAAGGACGGCAAGCCCGTAACGGAAGAACAGGAGGTTACGATCCCTGCCTTTAAGGTGGTATCCGTCTTTGACGTATCACAGACCGAAGGCAAAGAGCTTCCCAATATCGGTGTGGACGAACTGACGGGCGACGTGGAGCAGTACAAGGACTTTTTCGCAGCCCTTGAACGAACTTCCCCCGTGCCGATCGGCTTTGAAAAGATCGAAAGCGGCGCACACGGCTATTATCACTTGGAGGAAAAGCGCATTGCCATTGACGAGGGCATGAGCGAACTGCAAACGCTGAAAACCGCCATCCATGAAGTATCACACGCAAAGCTGCATGATATTGACCTGAACGCACCGAAAGACGAGCAGCAAGTAAGACCTGACCGCCGTACCCGCGAAGTGGAAGCGGAAAGCGTTGCCTATACCGTCTGCCAGCACTACGGGCTTGATACGTCGGACTACTCTTTCGGGTATGTCGCCGGGTGGAGCAGCGGCAAGGAGCTTACGGAACTGAAAGGCTCTTTGGAAACGATCCGCAGCGCCGCAAACGAGATCATTAACAGCATTGACGAGCATTTGAAAGAAATCCAGCAGGAACGCGAAGCTGCGCAGGAAAAAGAAATATTACCCCCGTCCCTTGATCCTGCCGTGCAGCCCGTCGTAACCGTCCTTTGGAGTGAAAGCGACAAATTGCAGGAGGGCGAAAAGCTGTCCCTTGCCCGCGCAGATACCCTTTTTGCAAATCTTGACGAAGCCCACAAGGATATTCCCGGCTACGATAAAACGAAGTTCCGCATTGATTTTACAATGAACGGAGAACCCGATTATTACGAGGGCAGACAGGACTTTGGCGACGGGGACGGCGGTCTGATCGCGCATATCGAGAAGTATCACGCCTACTATCAGAACAACGACGATTGGGACAGCTTTCTTCTGCACAGTCAGGGCAAGGAAGCCCTTGACGCAGACAAGGCACAGCGGGATATGCTGCTCAATGAGTTTATCCCGTATCTGAAACTGCATTGCAATCTCTCCGCGCAGGAAAAGGAAGCTTCCGGCGTATTGGAGGGCGGCGAAGCTCTCACCCCGGGGCAGACAGAATACTTTGAAGCCGTCCTTGCTCATGTGGATGTATGCCGTGAAAAGCTGAATAACGGTGAGTATCAGCTACCCGATCCGCCACAGCTTTCCGACTACCTCCACGAAGCCGAAGAACTGGAAACCTACAAAGCCCATGTACGGGAGGAAATCGCACAGGAAGCAGCCGCCGCAGGAATGACCGTTGAGGAATATGCCGCAAACGGCTATGAGCCGAAAACGGACGGACAGGAACAGGACACCTTTACGATCTATCAGTTAAAGCGCGGCGACGAAACGCGGGATCTGCGCTTTGAGCCGTTAGACCGCCTGACCGCTGCCGGGTACAGCGTGGATAAGGCGAACTATGACCTGATCTATTCTGCGCCCCTTACGCCGGATATGACGCTGGGGCGTATTTGGGAAGTCTTTAACACCGACCACCCGAAAGATTTTAAGGGACACAGCCTTTCCATTTCGGACGTGGTTGTGCTGCATCAGAACGGGCAGGACACGGCGCACTATGTTGACAGTTACGGCTATATGGAGATCCCGCAGTTCTTACAGGAGCAGCAAAAGGTGCTTTCGCCGGACAAGCAGATGACAGGCGAAATGATAAAAACGCCGCGCGGGAGCTTTCATGTAACGTCCATGAGCCGGGAGCAGATGGAGGCCGCCGGGTACGGTATGCACCATTCGTCCGAGGACGGCAAATATATCATCATGGGAAACGGCACACAGGCTTATGCCGTAGCAGCCATGCAGCCGGAAAACTATCTGAAATCTGCCGAGCTTTCCACCGAGCAAAACAGCAATATGATTGACGGCGTAATCAACAATACGCCTACTGCTGACGAGCTGGAACAGAAAATGAAATCCGGCGAACCCGTTTCCCTGTCCGAGTATGCCGCAGCCTTGAAAAATGAGAAGCAGAAAAAGCCGGAGCGCGAGGAAAAGCCCTCCATCCGTGCGCAGCTTCAAGCGTATAAGGAGCAGAATGCAAAGGCGAAGCGGACAAGAAGCAGATCGCAGGACTTGGAAAGGGACTGATGAAATGAACAAGTTTGAAAATGTAGATGTGTTTTCAGCCCTCAGTGCCATTATGAAGCAGAACACGGGCTTTTACCAAAGTGATTTTGAGATCGGCAAGAAAATCATATTGCGGGCGGCGGCAAGCCATAACGACGCAGACAAAACGCTTTTGTGGCTCTCCCGTCCCTCTGGAACGCACTGCTTCCGGGAGCGCGACGTTTTCCTGAAAGGCACCGCCCCAAACAATACCTGGCATTTTCATAAGGAGCAGACCCGCGACCGCATCCTTGCCTACGCGGTGGAGCTGACGGGGACTGAAAACGGGAAAATCAAAGGAAACCTGTATGAGCTGGACTATGCGCAGCATTATGAGCGCGTCAGAACAAAGGAGCTTCCTGCTGATACGAACAGACTGATCTACGTTCTCGGAAATCGGGAGCAGCCGACAGATAAACTCTTTGACGGCTGTTCCGATCCGCAGCTTGGGAAGTTTGAACGCTTTGAAACGCTCCCCAATGATCCGTATGCACTGCAAGAGCTGTTACAGGAGGAAAAGCAGCGCCGGGCGCAGCTTGCACCCGGCAATCTCAAAGAACATATCGAAGCTCTGCGTGAGGCGAGGATCGAACAGGAAGCACAGCGCATAGCAAGTGAAATGAAAGGGCTTACCGAGCCGAACAGCCCGAACAGAACGCATTTCATGGTTGAAGTCTCTCCCGTTTTTATGATGCTTGCGTCCAGCCGTGATACGCAGCGGCTTTCTGATCTGCTTCCGTATAAGACGCTTGCCCTTTCAAAAATCAGCGACAGACACGGCATATTTGCCCTTGTCAATCAGAATGAGGACAGGAGCAAGGAAATACGAAAAACCCGTCCGTCCATTCGGGCGCAGCTTAAAGCTGCAAAAGAAACATCTGCCCCGAAAAGGGCAGCGAAAACAAAACATCACGAATTGGAGGTATGAACATGAACGGATTTACCGTAGAAGAAACAAATCTTTTGAGCATTTACCATGAGGGCGGCAAGCAGGAAACAACCCGAAAAATCCGGGCTGCCATGCCGTATATGGACGAGGAAATGCGGGCGCTGGCAGACCGCACGCTTGAAAAGCTGGACAAGCTGACCGAAGCGGAGTATGCAGAGCTTGCCCCCTCTGCCGCAGGGGAAGAATGGGCGAACTGATCCGGCTGACGCCGAAGCAGAGCCGGAAAGTAAATGCCCTGATAAAAAAGACGTGCTGCAACTATGTTGACGGAAACTGTATTTTGCTGGACGATGGCGAGGAATGTATCTGCCCGCAGCGCATTTCCTATTCGCTGCTTTGCAAATGGTTTCGCACTGCCGTTCTTCCGGCAGATCAAAAGCTGTATGCCGAGCTTTACAAGACAGAGGACTTGCGCCGCTGCACGGTATGCGGCGCTTCCTTTGCTTCCAGCTCCAACAGCGTAAAATACTGCCCGGACTGCCGCAGGAAGATCACCCGCAGACAGGCAGCCGAGCGTATGCGCAAAAGGCGCTCCCATGTTACGGAGTAAGGGCATATTTCCCCTTGATTTACAGGGCTTTTCCGGCATGAAAAAAGAGGGGCAAGGTATTTTATCCTTGTCCCTCAAAAACAGCGTTCTACTGCGTAACAAAATATAAATCTGCACCCAACAAAAGACGGGGCGCGGTGGCCTTCATCGGCTGCTGCGTCCCGTTCTTTTTTTGTTATTCTAATACCCCAAACAATCAGGAGGGGCTATAATGCCTAAAAATTTCACGACTACTAAACTAAAAAATCCAATAACGGTACTCAATTCAGAAATCATAGACACACCTCCTTGAATGTTAGCTATCATATTGCAGCCCCCGATCACTTATCACAAAGTCCTATTAGCAACACAATCTCCCGATTGTGTGGGGCGGGGCATTTATATTATACTGACGGCTTCCATACTTTTCAACTGTCTTTCTAATTTTTTATACGTTGTGATGTTTTTCGTTGAAGTGACAGCTAACTTCGTTAATAGTAGAGATAATTCTTCATCTGTAAATCGTTGTTGCAGTAAAAACAAATTAAGCTCATTATATTTTTTATCAGAGATATGCAATAGTTTATATGTGCGTAAGTTTTTGTCTGATTTCAAGGCATCAACAGCAGACATTAGCTTTTCCGATAAAACACATTTGCAACGGTGTACAAAGGGAACATAATAAAAAACTTAATAATGGACTGCCAATC
>ERZ506887.78-NODE-78-length-64896-cov-11.979010_pt1 | contig 64896 bp, 66 predicted proteins | sample MGYA00512905_ERZ506887 | MGnify/ENA metagenome assembly ERZ506887 | reverse complement strand
CAAGGCTCCTCCCACCACCTAAAGGTAGTGGGTTTCCGCCTATGGCAAACGAAAGGATTTTATTTATGAATAAAACAGTAGTTCTTGTTGTGGAGGATGACCGTCCGATACGAAATCTCATCGTAACAACATTAAAAATGCATGATTATAAATATCTTACGGCTAACAATGGAGTATCTGCGATAATGGAAGCATCTTCACATCATCCAGATATTGTCCTCTTAGATCTGGGTCTTCCGGATATGGAAGGAGTAGATGTAATTAAAAAAATCCGTACATGGTCCAATATGCCGATTATTGTTATCAGCGCTCGAAGTGAAGATAGCGATAAAATAGAAGCATTAGATTCCGGGGCAGATGATTATATTACAAAACCTTTCTCGGTGGAAGAACTGCTTGCCCGCATACGGGTGACACAGCGGCGGCTTGCCATTATTCAGGCGGGAGAAGAACAGGAAGCTTCTATTTTTATTAACGGACAATTAAAAATAGATTATATAGCTGGCTGTACCTATCTGAAAGGAAAAGAACTGCATCTGACACCAATTGAATATAAGCTTTTATGTCTTTTGTCACGTAATGTCGGAAGGGTTTTAACGCACACCTATATCACACAGCAGATCTGGGGAAGCTGTTCACAAAATGATGTTGCTTCATTAAGAGTGTTTATGGCAACATTACGTAAAAAACTTGAACCAGATAAAAATGGACTCCAGTATATACAGACGCATATCGGAATCGGATACCGGATGCTTCGGATAGAATAAGGAGGCACTACAAGTGAAAAGAAGTATAGCACAGTATCATCTTCCGGGACTGTTTGAGTTTTATGAATTGTATAAAGTGTTTTTGCCGTTATTTCGGGAACATCGAGAATATTTTTATGATTGGTGTGATATTGGATCTGTCTATGGTGCCCCGGCGGATTGTATCTGGGGCGGAGGACGAGCAGGATTTGGGGATGATGATGCAGGAAAAGTGTTAGATTTAATGAAAGAGTATGGAATCTCTGCCCGGCTGACTTTTAGTAATTCTCTGCTTAGAGAAGAACATCTTTTGGATAAAAAATGTAATGCACTTTGCAAGTTATTTGAAGAAGCTGGGGATACACAAAGTGAAAGTGTATCAAACTCCAATATGCAAGATAAAAGCATAAAAGATATACAAGAGAATAATGTACAGCCTAAGGCAATACAAAATGGAGTTATCGTTCATGCAGACTTGTTATTGGATTACTTAAAAAAGAACTATTCTAACCTTTACTTTGTCTCCTCAACAACAAAAGTCCTGATAAATTTTCAGGACTTTTTAAAAGAAGTAAAAAGAGAAGATTTTCAATACGTTGTCCCAGATTTTCGTCTGAACAAGTCTTTTGATAGGTTAAATACCTTAACGCAAATAGAAAAAGATAAAGTGGAATTACTATGTAATGAATGTTGTTGGTTTAGATGTAAGGACAGAAAGCGTTGTTATGAAACAGTAAGTCGAAAAAATCTTGGAGAGAACTGCCATGAACATCATTGTGCTGCACCAGATGCAGAAGAAGGGTATCGTTTTTCAAAAGCCATGAAGAATCCGGGATTTATCAGTACAGAAGATATTCAAAATGTTTATCTGCCGATGGGATTTTCCAATTTTAAAATTGAAGGACGGGGACTTGGCAGTGCATTGGTGCTGGAATTTTTGCTTTATTATATGGTCAAGAAGGAATATCAGATACATATCAGAGAAGCAATATATCTTGATAATATGCTGGATTTGTTTTAGATTTAGAGCGTTTTATTCGTTTAGAATGGAAATAAAGCCAGGAATATGGTATAATTTAAATATTAAATCGAGATTTAAGGAGGTTAAAATATATGTGGTTAGTAGTGGGTGCTGGTGCAATTATTTTTGCAATTCTAAATTTGACGTGGGCATTTAAACAGAAAAAATCAAAATGGTTTGGTTTCATAAGTTTATCATTGACAGCATTGACTCCATGCTTATTTTATTCGGATGCTGCTATGCGAGCTTTCAATGAAGATTGGGGTGGTCTTACGGATATATTGCCTTTTATAAGCAAAGCGTTATGGGTTTATGTCATCATATCTATTTTGGTAAATTCTATCACACTTTTGGGAGATAAGAAGTAAGTCGATTCCAGCTTTCACTACCTACCGACCGGCAGCGTAAACATCCCGACAACTTCCAGTTGATATTTCACATATTTTAGGAAATTTAATAACTGTTATATTTGATTATCAAATTCTTCGCAAACCCTTGAAAATACTAAGTTTGTAGCAAGTGAACTTTCCCTTACTCTTTCCCTTGTGTTACATTCTCCCATTAGCTTTCATGAACCTTAATATGGGAAAAATTAAGGGAAAGAAAATTTCATAACACAGTATAACATATAACAATAACGACATGGTGAACTGATTGAAATGTTTTCGATATTTAACTCTATTACTGATTATCAAAAGAAAATGGAGATAAGATACGATGAGAACAATTTATGCAGAATACAACATAAATCACGATAGTATTGATGTTTACACAAGTGCTGGATATATGCTTCGCATTGACTGCTGGGAAGCTGAAAAAGATTTAAAAACCACATATGGATCAGAATGTGCACTTACTTCATTAGCTGTGGATGAGCCTTTGGAATATGCAAGATTATATCTTGAGGGCAATTTACAGATGTGGGTGGATGCAGAAGATTCATTAGAATTTTATTAAGTGAAAGAGGGATAGTGTTCATTAAGAGTGCTATCCCTCTTTAAAGAATGTGCGAAATGCAATAATTACATATTTTCTATGGATTAACAGAATGCCTAAAAATAATCCATGTACTTATGAAATAACAAATCAATAAAATTGCCAAAATGCCCATTGTTGCCCCTATTTGTAACATCAATGCACCAAACCCGATATAGGCTGAAATTTCTGCTGATATGGTTTGGATAAAGTAAGCTATTACAACAGCAGCTACAATGATTGCTGTGATAATTGGAAGCCCAAACCAAACACTTAATTGTTGCAAGATAAGTTTTCCGATATGCTTTTCTTCCACCCCCAATTTTCGGAGTACAGAGAAGCGATATTTATATTGTCCTGCGTCTAAGAGTTGTTGCAAGGAAAGTACGGTAAGACATATAATCATCAATACAACAGCACCATAAAGCATTGCAGCCTGTAAAACAAAATTATTTGCTATTGTACTGTTCCTCTGTAATGTACTGAACCGTATTCCATACATAACACCGCTTTCTGCTTGCTCTGGGTATTCCTCTGTAAAAAATTTTTCCAGTTCCCTTGCATTTTCATAGGAGATGTTTTCTTCTGTTGTGATATAGCGGTTTTTTATTACCGGCAACAGCTTTTCACAAATACTGTCTGGAAGTACATAGAGTATATCTGTATAGGAATTGTACGCTGTTTCTCCGATTGCTTCCTCATAATAGGACTGCTCGGAAAGAGTCAATTCTCCTGCGTCTGTCAAAATACTGGTATGCTCTTTCAAAAAGCTATCCCGTTCTTCCTCGGTGGCGATTGCCGCCCATTGTGTCGTAAATTCATCTTCCCCCAGAGAAATCTGTTCATAACCCAACATTTTCCTTATGGTGTTATAATCACTTAAAGAAATTGCCACAATCGGAAAATCATATTTCTGTCTGTTGTGAAAATCGTCTTTCTCTGGCAGATATAGATTGAAAGTGCAATCATAGTCTGTATCTATTTTATGTTCTGCCAGAAAATCAGTAATGATTTCATAACTGTCCTGTGGCAGATTTTCTTCTTCATAAACATCATTGTATCTCGAATATACCTGCACATCATACATAGAGCGTATATCCAAATAACCAGACGACCAGCCCGTCAAAATAGGGGCTGCAACGAACATGAAAATTGCTAATACCAAAGTGATACAAATGACTGCCATAGTCTTGCTGGTCGTATTCAGCTTTGAGGTAATCTGTCCGAAAAAGAAAAGTGCTTCCTCATGGTATCGGTGTTCTGGCGATTTTTCTTTCCATGCTACAATCAAACCACTGGTAAGATAAATGAAGGCACAAATGAAGAAAAGTAAGTCAATCACAACAAAAAGCAGATATTGATTGAGCGTTCCACCACCTAAAGGCAGATAATATTTATTTGTTAATGCTGCAACGCTGGCTGCTGTAAAAGCATTCAATACAGAACATATCAGCAAACCAGCAATGAAACATTCTCTTTTTTTCTTTCTGATTATGCAAAATATCGACCACAGCAAAGTAAGCAGCGGAAAAAGAATATTTCCCCAAAACATAAGCTGCACCGGAAACGCAAAGCGGGTGTCATAATAAAACCAGACCTTTTGTATTCCTGCAATCAATCCCCATACGGTAAATACTTCAAAGAGGACTACTACAACAGAAATGAAGCGGCTCTTTTTTAGCTCTGGTTCGTTCTCTTTCTCTGCGGAAAGCATATCAATAATTTTTGTTTTCTGAATGGTACGGGTATTGAAAATTCCTACCACAAAAAAACTTGCCACAAAAAATACCACTGTCAACAAAACGGTATCCGGGAATAATGTCCATGAGATTTCATAAGGCTTTCCATAAGCAGTAAGGAGCATTGCGGTAATGAATTGAGAACAAAATACACCGCAAAAAATACCAATCAAAATGGAAAACATACCCATAATCAGTGTTTCTGCAAAGAAAATCCTGCCAATAGTTTTTTGTTCCATTCCCATAATGGACTGGACAGCAAACTCTTTTTGCTTCCGTCTTAGCATATAATGATTGACGAACCGTATCAAAAATAACAACAGCAATGTTATCATGCAGATTGCAATTTTCATTCCGTCACTTAACAGAGTAAAATCATACTCGCTGCCTATATCCGGGCTATAATAACTACTGGAAATAGACAAGAACGCATAAAACAAGGTAACACAGATTGTCATTGTGACAATGTAGACCAGATAGTCTTTTACAGACCGTTTTGCATTTCTGAAAACAAGTTTAGCATATATGGCTCTGTCCCCCTCCAATCATGGTAAGGACATTCAGAATTTTATCAAAAAAAGCACTTCTGCTGTCGTTGCCCTTGCGCAGTTCCATAAAGATTTCTCCGTCTTTCAAAAAAAGAATACGGTTGGCATAGCTGGCGGTAAAAGCGTCATGAGTTACCATAAGAATTGTCGCCCTAAGCTGTTCATTGATACTTTGAATGGTAGACAGCAGCATTTGTGAGGAATGGCTGTCTAATGCTCCTGTCGGTTCATCTGCCAATAAGAGTTTCGGATTGTTGATAATTGCTCTTGCACAGGCACAACGCTGTTTTTGACCGCCCGATACCTGATAAGGATATTTGTTTAGAATATCGCTGATATTCAGCTTTCCGGCTATATCCAAAATGCGGGGTTCTACAATCCCTGCAGGGACTTTATTGATTGCTAATGCCAGTGCAATGTTTTCTGAAATTGTCAATGTATCCAGCAAATTGAAGTCTTGAAATACAAAACCTAAATTCTCTCTGCGAAAGCGGGCAAGGAATTTTGGTTTGATTTCCGTTATATCTGTTCCCTCTAAAAAAATATGCCCTGCACTTACGGTATCAATCGTAGAAATACAGTTTAGCAGCGTTGTCTTTCCAGAACCGGACGCACCCATAATTCCGAGAAATTCTCCGGCTTCCACAGAAAAACTAATATCTTTAATGGCTTTGGTAATATTCCCCTCATTGCCATAATATTTCTGGATATGCTCCAGCTTCAAAATTGTATTCATCGGATAAACCTCCTTAACTGTTCCATACCCATATTGTAAATGGAGTATCTCATTTTTTGTATCAAGTTTTCTTACACAGTTCTTACAAAAATGTAAGAAGTGCAGAACCTGTCAGCCCTGCACTCCGATAATAAAATCATTCATTTGAAAGATAAGTGAAATCGTTGTTCCTCTGTTTTCGGAATAAGCAGTAAGTCCTATTCCCAGTTTATCACATAGACGCTTGCAAAGATATAAGCCAATTCCAGTAGAATTTTTCCCGGTTCGCCCATTCTGACCTGTAAATCCTTTTTCAAAAATACGGGGTAAATCACTTTTAGGAATACCTATCCCATTATCGCTGATAGATAGCACAATCTTGTCATTCGTTTTTGTTGCCCCAAAGTGCAAAATAGGCTGCTCTGCATGGTATTTGATTGCATTACCGATAATCTGATTTAAGATGAACCGCACCCATTTTTCATCAGTGTAAACCATTGTTTCTATATCGTCTATCTGAATTGACATATTACTTTGACGCAAAAGATACTTATTATCTGCGATTGCACTATTCACAACATCGCATAAATTGACTTCACGGACAGAATAGTCTTTTTCAGCGTGTTCACTTCTGGCATAGTAAAGTGCCTGTTCTGTATATTGATTGATATTCTCTAACTCTGCCAATACCTCTCTGGAAAAGGGAGAACGGTTATTCTCACACAGCAGCTTCATAGCTGTAATTGGTGTTTTTACTTCGTGTATCCATTGTTCAATGTATTCTTTATATTCCCTGCGTTCCCTCTGTACTTCGCCAATCCGTTCCAACATGGATTTTTCAGCCATTTTCATAATCTGGTAAAAAACCTGTTCATCAGCCCTTTCCGGCACTTGCATGATTTCCGGCAATAAATATCGTTCTTCTAATTGCTCCGTCATATTGAGCAATTTATTCAGATACTTTTTTCGTGAGAAATAAAAAGTCAGCAAAGATAAAACAAGGACAATCGACCAGACCGCAAGAATAAACAGGACTGTTTGGATAGGATTATCGCTTGCAATCAGGAACAAGGCAAAGGCAAGCATACCCAGCAGATTGATTAAAATAACGGGGAGTTGATTTTTCAAATATTGTTTTCCATTCATAATGTATATCCTTGCCTGTGTTTTGTTTTAATGAAATCTACAAGTCCGATTGTTGCCAGTTTGTCACGAATACGGGTAATATTGACACTTAGGGCATTATCATCAACATAAAGCTGATTATCCCAAAGAAAATCCACAATATCATTTCTGGAACAGATTTTTCCAGCGTTCTTAAAAAGGTAGTAGAGGATTTTCAATTCATTCTTTGTCAATTCTGCTTTCTGTCCTTTGTACTCTATCATGCTACTCTCCAAATGCAGGGTAGCTTCTTTCCACATATAAATTTCTGTTTGAGAGGAACGGTAGGCTTTCTTTAACAATGCAGCAATTTTAGCAAGAAGAATAGCAGGATTATAAGGCTTTGTGATAAACGCATCTCCACCCAGCATAATGCTGTTTAGTTCGTCCATATCTGTATTGCTGCTTGTTACAAATACAATCGGAATATCTGAAAAAGTGCGAATTTGAGAACATATTTCAAAACCGTTATTCCCCGGAAGTTTTATATCCAGAATAACCAGATGTGGTGCAGCTTCTTTTAACTGCTCTATTGTTTGGGAAAAATCCGTAACTGCAAATACTTCATATCCATTCCCATACAAAAGAGTTTTAAGCTGTGTTTGTATCGTAAAATCATCTTCAATGATTAGTATTTTTTCCTTCATAGAGATACCTCCCTAACACTTTATTATACTGTATCAGAGAGGTTTTCTCAATCGTATTATTGAATGGGAATTTTAGAATGATTTTGTACATAGCTTTGTAAAAAATGCTTAATAGTTTCTTTTCTCAAGGTACGATTCTAAATAACACCTAAGTCCAACATATGCGCCCTGCAAAAGTACAAAAAGCAATAGAAGATTTACTGACAGTGCTTTTTTGATTGCTTCTCCAAAATAAATGATGACAGCAGCACTTGTCAGTATCATCAGTAGAGTAATGACATCCCAACACTTTTCCCTATATAATTCTATAACCTTTATTTCTATCAGTAGTGATATGAAATGGATGGTAGAAGAAGAAATGAGAAAGATGGATATTGGATTGCCTATATCTTACATGACATTCTGTGGCAACATTATCAACAAAATGGAATTGGGATTTAGTTATGATGATGCAAATGTATGTGACAAAATTGCAGATATTGAAATTCCGGTTTTGGTAATAAACAGTGAAGCAGATACATTAACCCCACAGTTTATGGGACAAGAAATATATGATTCAATACAAAATGAAGAAATTAAAATGATTTGGACGGTAACTGATAGTGAACATACAGAAATATGGTTAGATTACAACCAAGAATATCGAGAAAAGGTTCAAGAATTATTGAATTTTACTAAATAATAGAAATAGGGAAAGTAAACTTTCAGTTTATAGGTCTGTTAGAGTATTGATAAAAGAGATTATTCATGATACGATATCCGAAAAATCGGAAATAGAAAAGCAGAGGAAAGGGTATTGCAACATGAAGATATATGAGAAAATATTTGCAAGACTTGAAGAATTACATATGAGCCAGACGGAACTGTCCAGAAGAACCGGTATTGCGACCAGTACGATCAGTGACTGGCGAAAGAAACAGATTAATCCACAGGCGGATAAACTGGTGTCTATATGTAAGGCGCTGGATATGACGCTTGTGGAATTACTTAGTGACGAAGAAAATGCAGAACAGACTGCAACCAACGATTATATAACAGATGAAAATTATATGATTGAATTATATCGACGATCAGATACAGAGAGCAGACGAAGAATGATCAGTTACCTTGCACTTCTTGATGTCTGCAAGCAAATCAACGATAGTGCCCGGTCCAAGAAACAGCAGCGGAATGTTTCTGTTATTCAGGATATTGATGGGAATAATATTGTGGTGATTAATGATATTCGATTTAAAGGAAAACGTTCCATCGATTGGAAAGAAGTGCGGGCATATTTGAAAAAATATGTCGGCGATTTTTATAAGGTGGCGTCTACCGGCGATGTGATATATATTGGGGATGATCTGCCAAGTGAGTATAGCGGATCAAAATATACACATAGTATCAAAGGAACAAATGCGAAAGCGAAAGCAAATGCTGTACAAGGAATTCCTGAAATGATAGAAATAGCAGTAGGAAAACATTTTCGGGAAAATAAGGAGAGCAAGCATTGGAGAAATGCAATGTATGGCTGGTATCGTTATGATTCAAGATTTGCAATTCCGGTATATAGAGATGATGAAGAGGTGGAGAGGTATAACATTTTTCATGCTTCGCTGATTGTAAGATATTCAGAGGATGGGAAACTGTATTTGTATGACGTAATAGACATAAAAAAAGAAACGAGCAACCCGATTGAGCCGTAAGGCTGTACACGACAAAAAACCCATTTCTTTTTATGAATAGATGATACAATATAGTAGAAGAAATGTCAATCCGAATATTCGAAAATTAAAACGTTAAGATGGTATTTATATATAATAAAAGTAGGGCTATGATTACTTGCTGTAATGACGGTTGGAAAGCTTTTCGTATTCAAGGCGTTCTGGATTTTTCCTTAATTGGAATACTTGCTAAAATTGCCACTGTGTTAGCTGATAATGGAATTTCAATTTTTGCAGTATCGACCTACAACACAGACTATGTACTGATAAAAAAAGAAAATTATCAAAAAGCATTGGATATTCTTCAGACTGTGACCAGTTAGCAAGATTATTTTTTCAAACTGTTCACAGTGTAAATGCAAAAGATTATACAAAAGAACAATTAGATGTATACCCATACGATAGAGAATTTACAAAACGCCTTATGATTGTTGTTGCAAAATGAAAAGATACTGAAAAAAAGGGGCACATATTCCCTCAAATGTCAAAAATAAGTTGAGAATTTTTCCTTAATAAAGTATAATCTTGAAAAAGAAGGGCACAATATCCTTAAATTATCAATATGGAGGCATTATGGAAATAAAAAGAGACATATACCTGCAGAAGTTAATAAACCGTATGCATAACGGGATGATAAAGGTTATTACAGGAATTAGACGTTCCGGGAAATCATATCTTTTATTTACTATTTTTAGGAATTACCTTAAGGAACAGGGTGTTGCGGATGACCATATTATCGCAATTGAGTTAGATATGTTCGAAAATGAGAAGTATAGAGATCCACGCACGCTGCTGGAATATACTAAAAACCGGATGACAGATGATGGGGACTACTATATTTTTCTGGATGAGGTGCAGTTACTGCCAGCCTTTGAAGCAGTGCTGAATTCGTTTCTTCATATGCATAATGTGGATGTTTATGTAACCGGCAGCAATTCAAAATTCTTGTCAAAGGATGTCATTACAGAATTTAGAGGGCGTGGAGATGAAGTTCATGTTTATCCCGTTAGTTTTAGAGAATATATGGAAGTGTTTGATGGGGATAAATATGAAGGCTGGAGTTCCTATGTTAGTTTCGGTGGGCTGCCATTAACTATTACAATGGCTACCGATGAGCAGAGAATGGAGTATCTTACCAGTTTGTTTGAAGAGACCTATATAAAGGACATTATTGAGCGCAACCATATTGAAAAAGTTCAAGAAATAAATGACTTGATAAATATTTTGGCATCCGGCATTGGCTCTCTTACGAATGCATCTAAAATAAAAGCAACATTTAAGAGTGTTATCCAGTCGGATATCAGCCTTAATACCATAAGAGCATATATTGACCATTTGAAGGATGCGTTCATAGTCAATGAGGTAAATAGATATGATGTTAAGGGCAGAAAATACATTGGTACGCCACTTAAGTATTATTTTGAGGATGTGGGACTACGAAATGCCAGACTGGGATTTCGGCAAGTGGAAGAGACACATCTGATGGAAAATGTCATTTATAATGAACTTCGTGTTAGAGGTTATCAGGTTGATGTTGGTGTGGTTGTAAAGCGAGACAGAACAGAAGAAGGTGTGCAGGAAAAGAAACAGCTTGAAATTGATTTTGTTGCCAATATGGGTAGCAAGAGATATTACATCCAGTCTGCTTTCAGTCTGCCGGATGACAAGAAGAGAGCACAGGAAAAAGCTTCTCTTATAAATGTGAATGACTCATTTAAGAAGATTATTATTGTAAAGGATGTTGTAAAACCATTACATGATAATGATGGAATCCTCACGATGAGCATATACGACTTCCTTCTAAATGAGCATAGTTTAGAGCTATAAACGGAGAACGGGATATGTTTTCGTGTACGAAAATAGCCGTTTTATTGCAATTTCCGGATCTTGAACTAAAAGGAGCCTACATGAAATTCACAGAAATCAGAAGAATATTCTCAACAAAAAACGAGGAACAGTACACCACAATTGGGGCCTTTTGGGAGGATGGCCCGCTGCTATATGAAATAGAAGAATTTGACGAGAACGGCAGCTGCCGGATCAGATACTGCAGATAGAAAAGGAGAACGCCATGAGAAGAATATTGATCGTTGTAGACATGCAAAATGATTTTGTAACAGGAGCACTTGGCTCGGAGGACGCGCAGAAGATCCTTCCCGGTGTCAGAGCCAAGATAGACGCATATCATAAAGAAGATGCAGAAGTGATCTTTACCAGAGATACCCATGGAGAAGATTATATGCAGACAAATGAAGGAAAGCATCTGCCGGTTCCGCATTGTATCAAGGGGACAGACGGATGGCAGATCTGCAGTGCATTAACGGATGGACTTTTCGCAGAGAAGGATTATACAGTGGTGGATAAACCATCTTTTGGCTATACAGGCTGGAGAGAGGTGATCGCCGCGCAGGAAGCGGATGGAAGTGATCTGCAGATAGAACTGATCGGTGTCTGTACAGATATCTGCGTGGTATCGAATGCCCTTATCCTGAAGGCGTATTACCCGGAAGCAACTGTCAAAGTGGATGCAGGCTGTTGTGCAGGGGTAACAAAAGAGGCACATGCTGCAACACTTCAGACAATGAAATCCTGTCAGGTAGAAGTTACGAACGAAGCATAAACGAACTCTGTGTAAAAAGAGAGGATAGACAGGCATGAAAAAAGAGCACAAACGAAGAAAAAAGGGGAAAATGGTTGTATTCGTGGTGCTGATTGTGGTAATTCTGGCAGCAGTCGCTATTGTGGTTTCGCGTAATGCAAAAAAAGAAGAACCGGAGATCATCAGTCTGACAGCGCTGGAAAAGATGAGTGGTATCTGGCTTTGGAAAAAGGACAGAACGTGCTGGATAGAATATGCGGGTGTTGCTACGGTTGGAATTGATGCATCGCTGGTCAATATGGAAGCACAGGATAACATGCGCAAAGAGGCCGAAAAAGATACTGTTCTGCTGGCAAGCGCACAGCAGAGGGCACAGAAGCTATTAGATGATTACGTGAATAATATCGGTGCATGTACAGGAAAGACCTATACGATCAAGTGGGTTTATCTGGACGGCGCGAAAGAACTGCAGGAGGCAGAGTCGGAATAGCAGGCAGAGTAGGACATCTGCCACCTTTTTTAACAGGAATAACGTAGATTTGTAAAGCAGACTTGCTGGACACCACCTTTGTGATTTTTTACAATTATGTTAAAAATAATAGCAAAGGTGGTATTTTTATGAGAAAGGTGTACATTGATAATATCCGGTGGATCACAGTGGCTTTGGTTGTGATCTATCATGTGATCTATATGTTTAACGGAGTTGAAACGGTATGTGTGCCCGTTTCTGCCTGGAAGGCTGCTCAGATAAAGCATTTCTGAAAAAGAGAACGCAGAAGCTGCTTGTTCCTTCCACAATAGGATTATTTGTCTTTCAGTGGATACTGGGCTATTATAATATGATGCTCAGTGGTGTTTTTACGGATACGATGCAGGAAATCCCCGGAGTGATACGCTATATCATTATGGCGGTCAGCGGTGTCGGACCTTTATGGTATTTGCAGACGCTCTGGCTGTTGCTATTGTTTACCATTGTCGCATATGGGGCTTGGTGTACCACCAAAAGGAAAACATATCTTTGGCATGGTAAAGGTCGGGGAGAAAGGACAAATCGTGATCCCGGCAAAAGCCAGAAAGCTGTTTGATATCAAGCCGGGAGATAATCTGATCATACTTGGAGATGAGGGGCAGGGAATTGCCATTATCAAAGAAAAAGGACTGGTGGAGCTGCTTGGCGCGGCAAGAAAAATGCAGTAAATGATAATCGACGTTTTATAATTTATCTTTGACGCGGAAATAACTGACGTCAAGGCGGAACATGATCTGCCAGCGCATCAGATAATCATATACTGCAAACAGGATCAGAAAAACAATGATCTGTGTCATGGCATCAAACAATAAATTGGGCATTAGACGATAGAATAAGAAATAAAGCGTAATAAAAGCAAGCGGAACAGAAAAAGTCAATCGGATGATAAAGTCACATATGTAGTAAAACAGCGCCTTTGTTTTTTCTTTGCTCAATACCTTGAACAGTAAAATAATACAGACATTCACGAGCAAAAAGATTGCCAGATAAAGGCTGCGTTTAGAATCCATCAGGTTATCTTTAAATACAGCTGCCATGAAATCGGTAATGCGGAGATCATCACGAATGGCAATAACAGAAAATGATATGACAGCAGCATAAATAATTAAGTTGAGCAGACGAAAAATGTAACGGACAGGTTTATACTTGTACATAGAATCCCCCTCTTTTGTAGATCAAGTGATGTTATGTCTAATATAACATAATGTTAAAAAACAGACAAGTCGGTATTTTGTTCGCGAAATTGATATATTTCCTTTATGTTTCTATAATAAATACAGCAGACAGGATCTGCGAAAAGTCTGAAAGGAGTTTTTGAACATGAGTGACGTACTTACAAAAATGAAAACAAGAAGAAGTATCAGAAAATATAAACCGGATGCTGTTGGGCAGGAGCTGCTTGATCAGATCATCGAAGCAGGACTTTACGCAGCAAGCGGAAAAGGGCAGCAGGCAGCGATCATTATCCAGGTAACGAAGAAGGAGCTTCGTGATAAGATCGCAGAAATGAATGCAGAGATCGGTGGCTGGGATAAGGGATTTGATCCGTTTTACGGAGCACCTGCCATGCTGATCGTACTTGGCAGAAAAGACTGGCCGACGCATGTATATGATGGCAGCTTAGTGATGGGTAACATGATGCTGGCAGCACATGAACTGGGACTGGGAAGCTGTTGGATCCATCGCGCAAAGGAAGAATTTGAGACGGAGTGGGGCAAAGAGCTTCTGAAATCTCTTGGTATTGAAGGAGAGTATGAAGGTATCGGGCATTGCGCGCTTGGTTATATAGATGGGGAATATCCGGCGGAACCTGCCAGAAAAGAGAACAGGGTGTATTATGTGAAATAACCGAGAAGCTTCGCCGGATGTTACAGATGACATCCGGCGAATTGCTTATGCAGATGATTTGCCGCAAAGCATGACCTTTGCACAGAAAATACCATTTTGATGGCTAAACGTACTGGCACCGCCGGATTTTTCCGCAATGTGACGGACGGACTGCAGACCAATGCCTTCTCCTTTCCGCTTGGAGGACTGAAAAACTCCATTTTTTTCCAAAATTTCTCCCACATATGTATTTTCAACCTGGATCAGCAAAAGATTTCCGGCATGCAGGTAGGAAGTTATCCGGATATGCCGGGGTCTGTCAACTATCCGCAGGCTTGCTTCAAGTGCATTTTCCAGAAGATTGGAAAGAACCAGACACATATCTACTTCGTCAACAGGGAGTCTGGCAGGCAGATCAAGCTGCAGAGAAAATGGAATGTTTTCCCGTCTGGCAAGTGCATAGTAGTACCCTGCTACACTGTCTGCAGCCTGATTTTCACACAAATGCATATCAAAATCGGGAATTTTGCAGATGGTGCTGGTAAGATATTCTTTGAGTTTTGGAAGATTCTCTTCTTCTGCCAGTCTGGAAATCTGGTTCAGGTGGTGGCGCATATCATGCCGCGCCTGTCGCATTTCTTCAATGGAAGCTTTTAAATTTTCATATCGCTGCTGCTGCATGGATAGAAGCTGGTTTTCCTGCCGGAGTCTTGCATTCCGGTTCAGAATGGTGGCCATGATCAGGAATGCCGCGCTGAACCAGAGCAATAAAATCAGGAGCGTAAGACTGAGAACGAAGTACCCTTTTAAAATTCGTCCAACATAAAGCGTGCCTGAATATCTTGGGATCATAAACAGATTCAGAGCAATGAAGACAAGCGGCAAAACCCAGAATACATACCAGGTCTGTGCAAAATTCTCATCGTCGACCATTTCTTTTACCGCATGGACTGCCGGATAATAAAAGACAGCGGTAAGCAGCCAGCAAATTGCATTATAGAATATGGAGGCTTGCAGGCAGAGCCATGGATCAGCCTGTATAGGCGGCAGATCCATAAGCAGTACGGCATTGACAGCTCTTGAAAGACTGTTAATACAGGCAAATACAGCACAAATAGACAATGCTACCGTTCCGGATTTCCACAGAGAGATCCGGAGCGTTTTTATATAGAGAAAAGTTGTGACTGACAGGATCAGGGCAAGTGCCGGCATGGTAGAGATCCGCTTTATATAGCACACACTTCCCCCTGTAATGCAAAGAAGCAGAAGAAGCGGTAAAAGCCATATCATAATCTGCCGTATTGGATGCTTCAGGCCGGATTTTACGGGAAAATATGCGAGAATAACGCCGGGGATCACCACACAAAGCTCCAAAATTGGTTGCAGCATATTAATCATGATATACCCCCCTTTGCAGCAGGTATTCCATAAATGCCTGCCGAGCATTTTTTAAAAGCTCCTGACTGACAAATATATGGCTGCCATCTTTCATACAAAATGAGGACCCCTCAAAGTCGGCGGCATGTTCCATATTGACGATCACACCCCGACTGCATATAAAAAATCGTGGATCTGTTGTCAGTGGTGCTGTAAATGCCTTAAAGGTCTGGCGCGTGGCAAGTACCTTTGAGACAGTAGTGTGGACATATATGATATGAGCAAAATGCTCGGCATAAATGATATCCTGATAGCGCAGATGCAGCAGGCTTCCTTCTGCTTTTAATTCCATATATTTGTCTGTGTATCCAATACGTGTGAGCAGCTCATCTGTCAATGTATCAATGTCTTCAGCAGTAAAAGGTTTTACCAGATAATGCATGGCACGAACCTGAAAACCCTCCAGTGCATGGTCAGTTGAGGTCGTTGTAAAGATCAGAAGACAGTCAGTGTCGGTTTTTCGCAGTTCTCTGGCAGCTTCTATTCCTGTCATACCCATCATATAAATATCCAGAAAAGCGACAGAGAACGGCAGCTTGTGTTCTGCTTCCAGAAAGGCTTCACCACATGTATATTCCAAAATATCAGCCTGTATGCCCATGCGGTATAGCTTTTGTTCTAATTGTTCTCTCAAAAAGTGCCGTTCTGCGGCAAGATCATCTACAATTGCAATTCTCATACAGTATATGCCCCTTTTTGTATGGCTTCTATCTGAATTATAGCACAAAGTATTGACACAAACGAGAATTCGTGACAAAAAACGGGATTTTGTGACAGAGTGCTTGAAAGGAGTAATTGCTGTTTTTATACTGACTGCAGAAAGGGCAAGAAACTGGATCCGGAAAATAACATATTGATCCAGAGCAAACACTATAAAATAATGGAGGATATATTCATGAAAAAGAAAAAAATACTGCAATTTTTGCTGCCTGCGATGCTTTGCGCAGCAACAGCGCTGACACTGACCGGCTGTGGTACAAAGCAGCAGAGCGGCGTAGCTGCAATGGAGACGGAAACTGCAACGGATATGGAAACTGCAACGGAGACGGAAACTGCAACGGAGACGGAAACTGCAACGGATATGGAAACTGCAACGGATACAGAGGCTGTGACAGGCAGAGCGCTTCCTGTGAAGGCATTAAGTGCAAAGCGTATAGATGAAAATCCATATATGGCAAAAAGCGATGCCAATATTCATCATGATGGATACAATACCGATTCTACAGATGAGATTCTGCCGCTTGGTATTTATCCGGAGATTAATGTTTCGTATGAAAAAACAAATGCAAATGCTTCACCGGCTATTTATTTTGACAGCTATGAGCACGCTGTTGTTCCATTTCTCGGCGGTATTGCTATCCGGGATCTGAATGCGGAGGAAACGGAAACACTGGGATACTTTTCGCCCAAGCAGCACGATGGCAGCGATTACGTGATACAGAGCTCTTATACATTCCTGGATGCTGAGAATCGTATTGTCTGTCCTACCAGTAATAACCATGTGCTGATACTGCAGGCAACGGATGAGGAAGGCAATGTTCTGCCGGAGTTTAAAAAGCTTCTTGATATTGATATAAAAGCTGCAGCAGAGGCAGCACTTGGGAAAACACTCGAGCAGAATCTTCTGTCAGTCGTTTTTGATTATGACGGAAATCTCTGGTTCGCAACGGGTGGATTTCGTATTTATCCGGAAAGAGGACAGCAGGGTGTGATGGGATACATTGCACATTCTGCCATTGATGCGATTCTGCGAGGAGAGCAGACAGATCTTGAAAAAGCTGTTTTTGTTTATGAACTGACACCGGGAGAAGGCGCAGAAAACGGTATTGCAGCTTCAAAAGACGGAGCGGTCATTCTGACAAATCAGAACTGCTATCTGCTCCGTGCAAATGATGGAGTTGAGGCTGTCTGGTGTACACCTTACGAGAGTGTTGGCGCAAAGGTCAGCGGCAAGAATGATAAAACTACTGGTGGTGGTCTTGCATGGGGCGGCGGCTGTTCTCCATCCCTGACACCTGATCTTGTGATGTTTACTGATAATGCAGATCCGGTCAAACTGCTGGCATTGGATATGAAGACAGGAGAAATTACTGCAAGCCTTCCGGTATTGGATGAGCTGCCGGAAGGATATCAGGTATCTGTAGAAAATTCTGCGATCGTTTATGACAATGGAGAGGGCAGTGTCAGTACGATTGTCTGTAACTGGTTTGGGGCAGGCAATGCCGGCCTGGCAGATCCTGACAGTGATTCTTCTATTCAGAGCTACGCCAATATTTATGATACGAACTGGCTTACCAGAGGAAATGTCATGATCGCACCGGGTGTAGAGCGTGTAGATACAGTCAGAACGGATAATGGGTATGAAATGAAAAGCATCTGGTGCAGAAATGATCTGAGTGATACATCGATGATGAAGCTTTCTACTGCAACAGGATATATTTATGGCTATGTACAGGATCTGGAGAGTGGTATGTGGCAGTACATTATTCTGGATTTTGAGACAGGTGAGACAGTATTTACTATGGATGTGTCGGATAAATATGGCTATAATAATATGGCTATCGGTATGTATGCAGGGAATAGCGGTAATGCACTTTACTGCCCGACCGGTTATCTGGAACTTCTGCGCCTGCAGGATCGGTTTGTATATCTCCCGGAAATGCCTTATCGGAAAGTAGATCTTGATAAAGCAACGCGGAATGTGCTGACACAGGAACGCTTTACCGCAGATGGCGGTGAGGGTAATGTTGTGGGATGGCATTATACTGTAACAGTGGAAAATGTACATCCTAATACAACTGTTGCGATCCGTATGAATAATATCTCCGGAAGCAGTGCAGATCTGAAGCTTTATGCTTACAGGGCAGATGGCACAATGGCAGAAGTTTCTGATGAACTATGGTCAATCAGGGACGAGAATGGCACAGCAGTGGATACATTGTCTGAGGGTACACTTTATGATCTTTATGTCAGTGCTGCAGATGGAGGGGATTTTGATCTGAGCAGTATAGAAAAAGAAATTAAAATTTCCGTTGTACTTGGAAAGTAATGTCATATGAAAACTACAGAGTGCTGATCTTGACGGGATAATAGTTAAATTTGCCAAAAATGAGTAAACTGGGACAAAAGGAGTGAAAAAGCAATTATAATATGCTATACTCGGAAAAGTGAGGGATCACCAAGGGATAATCCAATACAAATGAATAAGTGAGGGGATTTATATGTATAGAGTGTGCATTTATGACAGCAAGGCAGCAGAGGATACTCTATTTATAAAAGAGATAATCATTGATGAGAGGGGAGAGGTACAGGAAATCTCAGAAAGTCAGAATTTCAGTGATTATTACGCAAGAATTTCAGAACAGGAGAAGGAACGTCCGGATATTCTGGTAACAGAGTTGAACCACAATGCGCAGGAGCTGCAGCTGATCGAGCAGATGTGGAAGATGAATCCGGATCTGCAGACTGTTTATGTGATGGATAAGTCACATGTATTGACAAAGCCTGTATCGCAGAGCTCTGTGGTGGAATGTGTGAACCGGCGGATGATAGAAGACAGCCACATGATTTCTTTCCGATCCAAAAGAAAAATGCTTGCTGTGAATGCGCGGGAGGTATCTCATGTAGAGAGCAGGAAACATAATGTGCTGATCTATCAGGATGGAATTCCGCATAAGTTCCGGATGAAAATGGATGAATGTCTGGCGCAGATGCCCGATTATTTTATTCGTATACATCAGAGTTATGCAGTCAATTTCCACTATATAGACAGTTTTCAGCGCAAGGGGATTATTCTGTATAGCGGAAATAAGATTATGGTAAGCAGGAAGTATTTTGAACAGGCAAGGAAGAAATATATGGAGTTGTGTAAAGAAAGTATGTAACGCCGAATGAATTAGGAAGAAAGGCTGTTGCCCAATAGATGGCCGGGCCATTCATAGAATGCTGCGCTGAGCCATTCATAGCCCTGCGGGCTATTCATGTTGGGCTGGGGCCCAATAAGTCTAAAATAAAAAACAGCTGGAAGTGCATAAATGGTTTTCGCCATGCCATTCATAGAATGCTGCGCATTCTATTTCATGAACGGCTGACGCCGTATAAATCAGCAAAAATAAACGCCCTTACAAGTAAACTTGTAGGGCGTTATTTTCACTGATTCGCATGGCTTACAGCTTAACCAAAGTATCTATCCAGTAATCCTTTGAGTGCTTTTCCGTGTCTTGCTTCGTCTCTTGCCATTTCATGCACTGTATCGTGGATTGCATCCAGATTGTTTTTCTTAGCGCATTTTGCAAGATCTACTTTTCCGGCTGTTGCACCGAATTCGCAGTCAACACGCCACTTGAGGTTGTCCTTTGTTGTAGCCTTCATGTTTGGCTCCAGATCTTCGCCGAGCATTTCAGCAAATTTAGCTGCATGTTCTGCTTCTTCGTAAGCAGCTTTTTCCCAGTAAAGACCGATTTCCGGATAGCCTTCGCGGTGAGCGATTCTTGCCATGCAAAGGTACATACCAACTTCAGAGCATTCTCCTTCAAAGTTTGCTTTTAACTGCTCGAAGATATACTTCTTATCTTCATCTGAGATTTCAGGGTTGTTCTTTACTGTCTGACCGTAAACACCATATTCATGTTCAGCAGCAAGTGTCATTTCGCCTTCAACTGCCTTGAATTTGTCCGGACCTACATGACATACCGGACATTCTGCCGGAGGATTGTCTCCTTCATAAACATAACCACATACCTGACATACATACTTCATACTTCATTTCTCCTTTTCTTTTTCATTTTTTTCATTTTATTTTATGCTGTTTGAAATATTTCAAACGTGAAACTGTGATTTTCATCACAGAAGTTACCTTTTATTCTGCTTTGACGCAGGCAGGGCAAAGGCCGTAAAAATGGGTACAATGTCCTTTGATCTTTCCAGCAAAATTTGCGCCTGCCAGCTTATCGATAGAATCAATATCTGGCATTTCAAGATCCAGAACTGCCTGACAGCGCTCACATACAAAATGATAATGCGGTGAGGTATCAGCATCGAAGTGATCGACACCGTCTCCTAAATGTAATCGGAGGAGCTGTCCACGATCGGAAAGAAGCGTCAGATTCCGATATACAGTGCCAAGACTGATATTGGGAAATTCTTTCCGGATATTGGCATATACGGCATCTGCAGTGGGATGGTCTTTACGGGTCATTAAAAACTGTAGGATTGCTTCCCGCTGTCTGCTGTATTTTAATCCTGCCATCTGTTCACTCCTTTCTGTTATTAGAAACAGTAATGATTACTGATATCATAATAACAGAAAACGGAAAAATGTCAACAGGTTTTCATAAAAATTTTCTAAAAAGGATAATATTACTCGAAACTGCATAGACGACTGAAAATGAACAGGCTATACTATAAACATAAAGTAGAATTTTGCGGGAGAAAAGCTATGAGAGATAAGATGAAAAATGTATCGCTTCGTACAAAACTCATTGTGGCGTGTACGGCGATGGTACTGATTCCGCTTGTTTTGACGCTGTTATCTTTTTGCCTGCTCCGTTTGTATATGACACACCGTATGGGATCACAGGCTGCACTCATTTTTGCTGAGCAGAAGATCAGCCGGACCTTCTTTTTTGATATGTTTATGGCAATTGTCCTGATCATGTTTTTTTCCGTTTATATGTTCAAGGGACTGCTGCACAAATGGTTTGTCAGACCGATCGATGAACTCAGTATTGCCATGAAAAACATTGCGGAAGGCAATCTGGAATATCAGTTGAGTGTGCAATATACGGGAGAAGTCGGAGAACTGTTTCATAATTATGAAGAGATGCGGCTGCGGTTGAAGGAATCCACAGAAGAATCCATAGAAAATGAAAAGAAAAATAAGGAACTGATCAGCAACATCACGCATGATCTGAAAACACCGATCACTTCCATTACCGGATATGTGGAAGGCATTATGGATGGTGTGGCGGATACACCGGAGAAGATGGATAAATATATCCGTACGATCTATAATAAATCAAACGAGCTGAACCGCCTGATCAATGAGCTGACGTTCTATGCGGGAATTGATTGCAACAGAATTCCATATAATTTCAGAAGAATGAACGTGGCGGAATTTTTTCAGGACTGTGTGGAAGAGGTCGGACTGGATCTGGAGTCTAAAAATATTGAACTGAATTTCTACAATCTGGTATCTCCTGAAACGCAGATCATTGCAGATCCGGAGCAGCTCCGCCGGGTGATCAGCAATATTATAGGAAACAGTGTGAAATATCTGGATAAGGAGCAGGGGAAGATTGAGATCCGTATTCTGGATGAAGTGGATGCCATCCGTGTGGAGATTGAAGATAACGGAAAAGGGATTGCGGCGAAGGATCTGGGACATATTTTTGAACGCTTTTACCGCACGGATTCTTCCCGGAATTCGACAAAAGGCGGAAGCGGTATCGGTCTTTCCATCGTGAAAAAGATCATAGAAGATCACGGCGGTTACATCTGGGCAACCAGCAGGGAAGGAGAGGAAACCTGTATGCATTTTGTGATCAGAAAGTACAAAGAGGTAGAACATGATGAATAAGATTTTAATTATTGAAGATGAAGAAGCGATCGCTGAACTGGAAAAGGATTATCTGGAGATCAGTGATTTTGAAGTGACGATTGAAAATGATGGTGAAAAAGGCTTAAAAACAGCACTTTCCGAAGAATTTGACCTGATCATCCTTGATCTGATGCTTCCGGGCATTGACGGTTATGAAATCTGTAAACAGATCAGAAACCAGAAAAATATCCCGATCATCATGGTATCGGCGAAGAAGGATGATATTGATAAGATCAGAGGTCTGGGACTGGGTGCAGATGATTATATGACAAAGCCGTTCAGTCCGAGTGAGCTGGTTGCGCGTGTGAAAGCACATTTGTCCCGGTATGAGAGATTGATCGGATCAAACCAGAAGCAGAATGACATTGTGGAGATCCGTGGTATTAAGATCGATAAAACAGCAAGGCGAGTTTACGTGGACGGAGAAGAGAAAGTGTTTACGACCAAGGAATTTGATCTTTTAACATTTTTGGCAGAGAATCCAAACCATGTTTTTACCAAAGACGAGCTGTTCCGCGAGATCTGGGATATGGATTCGGTCGGAGATATTGCCACCGTTACGGTGCATATTAAGAAGATCCGTGAAAAGATCGAATACGACACTTCAAAGCCACAGTACATTGAAACTATTTGGGGAGTCGGTTACAGGTTTAAAGTATAAATATAAGTGCCCCAAATAGTTTCATTGGATGCGCAGCTACGCGCGCCCATATCGCAGGAGCGATATGTTATTTGGGGAGCCGGCTACAGATTTAAAGTATAAATATAAGTGCCCCAAATAGGCTACAGGTTTAAGGTATGATGCAGGTAATAACAGATATGAATATACAATATGAAGATAAGGAGCTGCTGGTTGTTTATAAGCCGGCCGGACTGGCGACACAGTCAGCGCGGGTAACAAGCCCGGATCTGGTATCTTCCGTGATGAGGCATTTAAAGGGTGCTCCTGTTTATGTGGTACACAGGCTGGATCAGCCGGTAGAAGGGCTTCTTGTGCTGGCAAAAACAAAGCAGGCGGCAGCAGGGCTGAGTAAGCAGCTGCAGGCAGGAACGCTGAATAAGCAGTATTATGCACTTGTATACCGGGGAGCGGAAGAGCTTCCGAAAGAAGAAATACTGGCAGATTATTTATGGAAGAATCCGCAGACACAGAAAGCAGAGATTGTGGCGCAGGCATCCGGTAAAGGAAAACAGGCAAAGCTGCATTACCGTGTTATGACGGGGAAAGATGACATAGCACTGCTGGATGTCAGAATAGAAACCGGCAGATTCCATCAGATCAGGGCGCAGCTTGCGCATGCGGGATTTCCGATATTGGGAGATCAGAAGTACGGAACGCAGACGTCTATGGAGCGCTCTGAGGAGCTTGGGATCAAAAATGTTTCTCTTTTTGCCTATGCGCTTACGTTTACGCATCCCAAAACCGGGAAACAAATGGAATTTCAGGCAAAAACGCAAAATCCGGCGATCAGCCATTTATTAACAACTATGAATTAAGAAAAAATGCCCATACTAATCTGGAAGTAAGCAGAGCAGGTGGGTGTTTTTTTATGCATAAAATATGGGAAACATATCGAAAACAAATTAAATTTGCCACAGTAGCGGTCCTGTTGTTTGTCCTGTTTAAGTATTTGATCGGACTGGTGGCTCCGTTTTTGGTGGCGGCGGTTCTGATGGCGGTTTATGAAAAACCGGTTTTTTATCTGAAACGAAGGACAGGAATCGGCGGACAGCTCTGGACGGCTGTTCTGCTCCTTCTGACTGTATTATTTCTGCTTCTGTTTTTCTGGTTGTTTGGCAGAAAAATGCTCGCCTATGGGATGCTGTTCTGGGAGAGGCGGAATGAATATCAGGAAACGTTTCTGTGTACAGTCAGGGACTGCTGTGGTTATATTGAGAAAGGAATACGCCTTGAAAAAGGCATGCTCTGGCAGAAGCTGCAGCAGGGCAGTGTGACAGTCTGTAATAAACTGTCTGCCATGGCTTACAGAAATTCCTATCAGTATTTTACAGGGGCGATACAGGCAGGGGCTTTTTTTCTGGTGACAGTGATTGCTGCCTTATTATATGCAAAGGACTGGGAAAAACAGAAAAAATGGAGAGAACAGGAAGATAAGAAAAGCAGACTATGGCAGGTGATAGATGAAATCATGCGTTATCTGCGCGTGAGTCTGCTGGCACAGGGAAAGATCATGACGGTGATCGCACTTTTATGCCTGCTGGGATTTGGAATCGCAGGGCTGTCAAATGCACCGGGGCTTGCCGTGTTGACGGCTTTTTTGGATGTGCTTCCCTTTATCGGAACGGGGATCGTGATCCTGCCAATGGCAGTCTGGCAGTTTTTAAAGCGGAATCTGTTTTCCGGTACTATATTGCTGCTTACTTATGCGGCGGCTGTATTTGCAAGAGAGTATCTGGAGCCGAAGCTGATCAGCCATAAAATGGGAGTGTCGCCGATTTTGACGCTGCTTGGAATTTATGCCGGTGTCAAAGTATTTGGGGTTGCGGGAATTCTGCTGGGTCCTTTATATGTGATCATTTTAGCGTTTGTATACAGAAGTTCTTTTACAAACGAGACTTCTTTTTGCTCATGAACGGCTAGTCGCCGTATACAGTCACAAATACAGACTTTGGGAAGCGAGCTTCCGCAGTCTGTATATTGTGACTGCGCATGGCTCCGAATATTTCGCAAATCTTAAGAATACTTTTGTGGAAAGATGGGGAGTTATAGCATATAATCAAACTTAGAAAACTGGGAAAGGAAAGTCTGAGTATGAAAAGAAAAGGAATAATTACAAAAGGACTTGCAGGTGTGCTTGCCATATCGATGCTGTTAACCGGATGTGGCGGAAAGTCTGGCAAGGACAACAAAGACATGAAAGATCTGGTTTATAAATCAGAGAAATTAAGCTGCACAGACGATATGAAGGGTGATATCAGCAACTTTACCGTAGCAGGTGATAAGATTTATGTCTATACAACAGAGTGGGTTCCGGGTCCGGGCAATACGGAGGATGCTGAAGCGGAAGAAGAGGCATATGAAGCAAAAGACCAGGAAGAAACAGCTGACGGAGATGCTGCGGTTGCGGCTACAGAAGATGCTGTAGTGGACGGTGATGAGCAGTCTGACAGCACAGACGGAACAAATGCCATCTCTGAAGAAGGAGAAGAAAAGCCGGTTGATGACGCAGAGGCAACAGATGATACAGAGGCAACAGATGGTGCAGATGCGGAGATCGGTGATACAACGGATGCGACAGATGATGTACCGGACGATTATTATGGTACAACCAATCAGTACTTCTACACCTGTAAGGCAGACGGATCTGACCTGCAGGAGATTCAGATGGATGTGGAAAAGAATGATAATAACTGGCTGAACTACTTTGCAGCAACAGAAGACGGCATGTTATACATGCTGTACAGCGGATATGATGAGAAGAGCGAGCAGTCTACATATCTGATCAAGATTCTGGATGCAGGCGGAAGCCAGACAGGCGAAGTGAATCTGAACGGTATTCTGGATGAAAATGATTATGTACAGGCTATGAGACTGGACAAAGACGGTAATATTTACCTGATGGGAGACCAGTCTGTTTACGTGCTGGATAAGGATGGCAATAAGATTGCCCAGATCAAGGCGGATACCGCTAATAACAGCTGGATGATGGCAATGGCAAGAACAGGCGACGGACAGATCGTTGTTGCGATGAACGGACAGGACGGAATGAAAGTTCAGACGGTAGATCTGGCAAAGAAAGCAATGGGCGAAAGCTATGATATAGCTGTTTCGGGATATGGCTCATCCAACAGTGCACTGATAGACGGTGCTGATTACAGCTTCTATTACAATGATGGCAGCAGCCTGTATGGATATGATATGCAGTCAAAGCAGTCAAAAGAGATCTTAAACTGGATCAGCAGTAACATCAATACAAGCTATGTAGGAGATACAAGAGCGCTTAAGGGTGGTCAGTTTATTACGAATTATTCTGACTACAGTTCAGAAGATGGTGCAGATAACGGTTTATATATTTTTACAAAGGTAGATCCGAGTGAAGTGGCAGACAAGGTAACGATCACTTATGCAGGTCTTTATGTGGATGATGCGATCAAATCAGCTGCGGTGAAGTTCAATAAGAGTCAGGATAAATACCAGATCATGGTAAAGGATTATTCGACCTATGATGATGCACCTACACAGATGAACAATGATCTTCTGGCAGGTGAAATACCGGATATCATCGATCTTTCCGGCATTTCTGCTGAAAAATACATTTCCAAGGGAATGCTGCTGGATCTGTATACGCTGATGGATAAAGATTCAGATATCAAGAAGGATGACTTTATTGAGAATGTATTACAGGTAATGGAAACAGACGGAAAACTGTATCATATTTCTCCTACCTTTGGCGTTAATGTGCTGATTGGCAAAACTTCTGATATCGGTGGCAGAGATAAGTTTACCGTACAGGATCTGATCGATCTGGAACAGTCAAAGGGCAATGATGCAAAGGCATTCTACATGAGATCTAATACAAGTGTGCTCAACATGATCTGTACAGCAAATTATGAGGATTATATTGATTGGAATACAGGAAAATGCAGCTTTAACAGTGATGAATTTGTCAAGCTGTTAGAGTATGCAAATACGTATCCGAAGGATGAGGATATTAATTGGGACGAAGATTACGAAAGCCTTCCGACGCAGATCCGCAGCGGCAAAGTAATTCTGGCTGATATTTACAGTCTGGGTATGGAGGAGATCGAGCTTTACAATGCAATGTTTGAAGATGATATCAGTTTTATCGGATATCCTTCTGATAAATCAGCAGGTGCATCTGCAAGCATGAATATGGATCTTGGTATTTATGCAAAATCCAAAAATGTGGATGGTGCGTGGGCATTTTTAAAGACGTTCCTGACAAAAGATTATATCTGTAAGGGGGCTAATAATTATTACAGTGGATTCCCGCTTCGCAAGGATGCACTGGAATATCAGATTAAGAGATATTCCGCAACAGAAAAATACACAGATGAATATGGCAATGAGATAGAGCCATACCAGTCTTCCTGGGGTTATGATGATCTTGATGTTGAGATCGGACCGCTTTCTGAGGAGCAGGTCAACAAGCTTCGTGAGGTTATAGCATCCGTAGATCATCTGTATGTATACAATGATGATGTGATGACGATCATCTCTGATGAAACAGGTGCTTACTTCAGTGGACAGAAGTCTGCAAAGGAAGTGGCAGACATTGTACAGAATCGTGTTTCCAACTACGTGAATGAAAACAGATAGAAAGGTAAAACATGAAGAAGAAACATAAAAAATGGAAGGAAAGGAAATGGGAACTCGGATTTTTACTCCCCTCCCTGATCGGAGTTAGTGTTTTCTTTGTTGTACCGTTTGGCGTGATTTTCTATTATTCCATGGTAGACAGTCCGATCGATCCAAGGTTTGTATTCCTTCGGAATTTTGTGAATCTGTTTCATAATTCTGCCTTTTTACAGGCAGCAAAAAATACGGCTGTATTCAGCCTGACGGCAGTACCTCTGGCGGTACTGCTGTCGCTGGGTATGGCGATCATTCTGGAGCAGAATATCCCACTGAGAAGTACATTCCGAACCTTCTTCTTAACACCGCTTATGGTACCGACGGCTTCGATCGTCCTGATCTGGCAGGTGTTTTTTCATTATAATGGTGCGATCAATCAGTTTCTGGTTCATCTGGGAGCAGGTAAGATTGACTGGTTTAAGTCATCTTTCTCGCAGGTTATTGTACTGCTTTTGTTCTTATGGAAGAATCTGGGCTACAATATGATCCTGTTTCTGGCAGCACTCAATGATATACCACGGGAATATATGGAAGTAGCTGACCTGGACGGCGCGAGCGCATGGCAGAAATTTATTTATATAAAGATCAGATATCTTTCCCCGACAATCCTGTTTGTGGCAATCATGTCGCTGATCAACTCCTTCAAGGTATTCAGGGAAGTGTACTTGCTGACAGGTGATTATCCGTATGATACACTGTATATGCTGCAGCATTTCATGAACAACACCTTTAAGGCGCTTGATTATCAGAAGCTGTCTGCAGCGGCGATCATCATGTGTTCTGTCATGGTTGTTATCATAGGCCTTCTCTTTGTGGTCGAAAATCACTTTGGAAAGGATGTGGAAGGATGAAAAGCAGACGGAAGCAGAAATGCACAAAGGTTGTATTGTTTGTCATAGCATTTTTCTTTGCAACCTCATTTTTAATGCCGATCGTCCTGACGGTCGCAAACTCATTTATGCAGGAGAGTGAGATCTCTGCTAATTATGGTGCGGTATTTGACAGCTACACCGATGATTCCAATAATAATTATTATGGGAATCAGCAGCAGACGAAGTCCTCTTATACGTCGGAGGCTGCAAACCTGAAGTTTATTCCGGATATGGTTACTTTTAAGCAGTATTATACCGTGCTTTTACAGAGCCCGGATTATTTGCTGAAATTCTGGAATTCGGTCATTTTGGTTGTACCGATCGTTGCGTTTCAGATCTTTATCGCATTGGGAGCGGCGTATAGCTTTTCGCGGTTCCGGGGACGAAAAAAGGAAATTATCTTCTTTTTATATATTATACTGATGCTGATGCCATATCAGGTCAGTCTTGTACCGAACTTTCTCGTCAGTAAATGGCTGGGGATCTTAAATACCAGAGCGGCGATCATACTGCCGGGTATTTTCTCGACATTCAGTGTGTTTCTGCTGACAAAGTATATGAGACGTATTCCAAAATCGCTGATCGAGGCTGCTGAGCTGGATGGTGCTTCAGAGTGGCAGATTTTCACAAAAGTCTGCATCCCGCTTTGCAAAAGCGCGATCGCGAGTACGGCGATCCTGGTATTCATTGATTACTGGAATATGGTTGAACAGCCGCTTATCCTGTTGTCTGACAGTGATAAATACCCATTGTCGATTTTCCTGTCAGAGATCAATAAGGGAGAAGTCGGACTGGCGTTTGCGGTTGCGGTTATTTATATGGTACCAACCATACTGATCTATCTGTATGGGGAAGAATACCTCATCGAAGGAATTTCCTACTCCGGTGGAGTCAAGGGATAGAAAGGATAAGAAAGTGAACGAAAAAAAACAGACCAACAAAAAAGATAGAATTAAAAATATTGCGATCGTCTTTCTGGTGATCATGCTGCTTTTGACGTTTTTCTCCAATACGATCATGAATTATTCCCTGCCTGAGGTTTCTGCGACGTATGCACAGAACGGAAGTGTAACAGCAAAGGTCAGAGGAACGGGAACAGTAGAGACAGCAGAAGATTATGATGTCAAAGTAACGGAAAATCATGTGGTCGGCAGTGTCAAGATCAAGGTGGGTGATGAGGTTTCGGCAGATCAGCTGTTGTTTGAGCTGGACGGAACAGGTACAACGGATGAGACCGCGCTCAAGGAAGCGCAGGATACGCTGGATAGTCTGGAACTTGATTACAGCAAGGCACTTCTTGCCGCAGCTCCGAATTATGCACTTGACAATCTGGAGATCAAATCCGCAAGGGAAGAGCTCAGTGATGCTGTCGCCAACCAGACTAAGGCAGCAGCCAGAGCATCTTTAGTAGAACAGCAGGCAGCAGCACAGAAAAAGGTCAATGATCTGCAGGCTGATGTTGACTATATTCAGGCGCAGATCGATTCCTCCGTATCCGGAAACAGTGTGAGCAAATATAATAAGAAATTAAAAGAGAAAAAGAAAGCACTGGCAGAGGCAAATGCCACGCTGGCACAGATCACTTCCAATCTGGAAAGTACACCAACCGTGGATGATGCCAATGCAGCAGTCCGCGAGAAACAGAAGGCACTGGATACTTTAATCCTGACGCTTGCAAACAAGCAGACGGATGACAAGGTAACACAGGGACAGGCAGCACTTGATCTGAAGGCTTCCAAGAAAAAGGTAGATGACCAGAGAGAAGTGGTCGAAAAGCTGAAAAACGGTGGACAGGAAACAGAGATCAAGGCAAAAAATGCAGGTGTTGTAAAATCTGTCAACTGTATCGCAGGTGATACAGTAACACCGGACAGCGCACTTGCATCTATTGCAGTAACAGGAAACGGATACAGTGTCAGCTTTTCCGTGACAAAAGAGCAGGCAAAGCTTGTCAAGGCGGGACAGGAAGCAGAGATTCAGAATATCTGGGGAACAGATATGAAAGCAACGCTGGATTCTATCAAGGCTGATATAGAAAATCCCGATAAAAATAAAATACTGACATTCAAGATCACGGGAGAGGATGTAACTGTCGGACAGTCATTAAGTCTTTCTGTTGGTGAAAAGAGTTCACAATATGATGTAACAGTACCAAACAGTGCGATCCGTGAAGATAATAACGGAAAATTTGTACTGGTTGTCAATGTAAAGAGCAGTCCGCTCGGTAACCGTTATGTATTATCCAGAGCAGATGTAGAGGTTCTGGCAAGTGATGATACGAATTCTGCTGTCAGCGGAGGGTTATTCGGATATGAATATGTCGTAACAAACTCTACAAAACCATTAGAGGCCGGTATGAAGGTACGTCTGGCAGATCAATAGGAGGAACCGGATATGAAAGTATTAATCTGGTGCAGAGATCATATCAGATTTCTGGTATGTCTCCTGTTTTGTCTGCTGATGGCAGTTGTTTTGACAATTGCGGGGAATACACTGGTCGGAAAGCAGTATTCCCAGCAGGAGGCAGAGCGATGGGCGGCAAATGATATCAGATACCATCAGGTCAGTGCGTTTATGCAAAGTGACAGTCAGATCACAAAGGATATGATCTCGGAGGTACGAAGCACACTGCAGTCAAAGCTGACAGATGCTTCTATTACGGAAGAAGCTGTTTCCGGAAGGCTTTGGATCGATGCTTATGCAGCCATGCATGACAGCTCCATCGGTAAGCTGACAGATATAGGAAGTGCTTCGGTGGATAGTTTGCAGATCATAGGTGTCGGTGGTGATTTCTTTCAGTTTCATCCGCTTAATATGATCTCGGGAAGTGTTTTCTCTGAAAATGATATTTCAAAGGACAGGGTTGTGCTGGATGAGAATACAGCATGGACATTGTTTGGCGCATATGATATAGCCGGAAAAACAGTAACCATCGAAGGCAGACAGTTTGTGATTGCAGGTGTTTATAAGCCGTCGGATAATAAATATGAAAAGTATGCAAGAGGAAATCAGTCCTACTTATTTATGGACTATGATACCTTTCAGACGCTTTTTGAAGGAACCGGTATAACAGCATATGAGGCAGTTCTGCCGAATCCTGTAAAGGGATTTGCATTAACTGCATTAAAGACAGCGTTTGGCGAGGATGAAGAGACAACACTTTCTGATTCGTCAGTTAGTTTTTCTGATAAAGAGTATGTTGATAATACAGATCGTTTCTCCAATCTGCAATTATATAAGAAGATCTGGAATCTGCCAAAGCTGATGATGCGGGGGAATGCAGTTGCATATCCATATTGGGAGAATGCTGTGCGCAGCATTGAAATGAAGGCAGCATTTCTTCTTATATTGCGGACACTGTTACTTGCGTTCCCTGTAATTTCACTTGCTATATGGCTTGTAATAACTGTAAAAAGGGAATATCATAAGTGGAAAGCATTTGTCAAAGGCGCGATTGAAAATGCGATCGACAGACAATATGCAAAAGCAGCGGCAAAGCGCGCAGAAAAAGAAGGCGTGGATCGGGCACAGATCGTGATAGATGCACTTTCGGATGAAAAAGAAAAGATTGCGGATCCTGTACAGTCAGAAAATCTTCCGGAGAATGAAAAACCGGAAGAGCCTGCCTTGTCGGAAGAAGAACTGATGGAGAAGATCGTCCGGGAAGCAAAGATTTCCTGGGAAAAGAGAAAAGAGCGGGAAGAGCTTATGGAAATCCGTCGGAAAGAGCAGATCGAAGCAAGAAGAAAAGCGCGCGAAGCTGAGGAAGAGCAGGAAAGTAAAGATGAAATTTAAGGCAGTGAATGAGTTGGAGCATTTCAGTTTCAGAGATGCGCAGATTCAAAAAGCGGAATGGACAGGAGATGCCCTCCGGTTTGAACTGGAGGCTGTGATCGTAAAAGCCGATAATTCCCAGAATGGTAATTATACGGACAGCTATGCGGGAACAACGCAGATGGAATTGAAAAATGCCGAAGTCCAAAAAGCTGTAAGGGAAGGATATAAGTATTATGATGCCAATGATGTATTGCGGGAAGAAAAGCCGGATGAACCGCTTTCCGAGGAGGAGCTTGCAGCGCTTCTAAAGGGAAGTAAGGGCTATTATCTGTTTGATGTTGTGAAGGTAGAAGATACTTATAATACAACAAACCGTTTTTTATATCTGGTCGGGATTGATGCGGACGAGGAGACATCCTACTGGTTACAGATCGCATTTGACAGCTCTGAGCTTTGCTGGGATAAATACATGAACCGTGTACAGAACGGATAAGTGACATGAAGAAAAAAGATAAAAAGCTGCTTTTGGCATTCCTGCTTTTGTTTGGACTGCTCCTTGCTTTGGCTGTACTTTCGGTCTGGGGCAGACATAGAAAGATATTTGACTATGGAGCACACCTGGATGAGACGGTATTTTCAGTAGATGAAGTGCATGTAACGCTTCGTGAGTTTGGATATTATATCTATGAAGTGGAGGATTATGTAAATCAACAGGCAAAAGCCTATGATTCCGCGAATCCGCAAAGCTACTGGAATGTACATTTTTCAGCAGGGAAAAAGAGCAGATTTTTAAAAAATATGGCAAAGGATACAGCGGTTAATACATGTCTTGCCGAGATCATTTATGCAGATATGGCAGAGAAGGATGGGTATGAACTGACTGTAGAGGAGAAGGATGCAGCAACGGAGCAGGCTGCAAAGCTGCTGGACGAAATGACGAAAGCGCAGATCGAAAAGACAGGTCTGACGCAGGAACTTGTGCAGAAAATTGAGCTGCGGAAGGCACTTGCTGCCAGATATGCAGAGGATTATGTGCAAAAAGTTGATCTGCAGGGTTACGAAGGAGAACCTTTGGAACTGATCTCTGGAAATGGTGCATACTTCCAGGACGAAATCTTGCCAAAATATCATGTCGTATTTGTCAAAAAACTACTAAATCAATTGTATTTTGGCAAAATTACCGTAAATATGGAAAAATAGAGCTTAAAAAAGACTTAAAAATTTTAAAGATTTTCTCAAAAAAAGACTGTACAAAATAAGACTTTTGATATATAATAAATGATGCAGAGGGAAGTGATATTCCTGATGCAACCTAACAATTAGATAATAAACAGAAATGTTTATTATAAATATGAGAAGTTTTACTTCTCAGATTATCCCCTCATAATCCGTTAGCCAATCCCCTCGGCTAACGGATTTCCCCTTTTATGGAATCTTTTCAGATCAGGATATCAGCATCCTGTCTGTCTGTTTTCTGATAACCGTAAATGGTTAATTTTCCCTGATTATCGCACAAAGCGAGAAGGATGTCTTTGTAATCGTGGAATCCTTGATTGTGGATCCGGCGTGTGAGCCATATTTCGTCTTTGCCGCTGTGTTTCAGATTGTGTGGCAGAAGCTTTCCATCCATGATAAGAACGGCAGATAACAACGTCTGTTCCGGCGCAAGGGCAAGATCTCCCGGCGTGACAGGCCTGCTCGAGGATTTGGGCAGAAAGCTGAGTTTACCGCTTGGCTCCATCATAATGACTTCTAAAGCGGACAGATCAAAATAGCCGCTCAGCCTGGCAAGCGTCAGAAGCTCTGACAGATCCAGCCTTGCTTTTCTCAGGTTCTTTTCAAAGATCTGCCCGTGGGAATACAGGGCAATGGGCTTCCCGGTAATGAGGCGCCTGAGCATTATACTTTTACTGGTGGCATGGGACAGCAGAATACCGCAAATGCCATAGACGACCATGGCGGTAAAAGGCTGCCAGAAGCTTTGCTCCAATGATGTTGCCATTTCTGCGGCGATCGATCCGATCGTAATGCCGTTGATATAATCAAACATGCTCATTTCCGACATCTGCCGGTAGCCCATGAGCTTGGTCAGAATAAAAAGAGTAATGATCGATCCAAAAGACAATACAATAATATAAATTATTTCCTGCATAAAATCCGCTCCTTTGAGATAGTCTGATTTAGTCTGTGCAGGAACTGTGGAAATCATGTAAATTTAATAGTTCCTTTATTGAAAAAGAAGTATCGGAAGTATATGATGTAATAAAAAGGAAAAGGTATTTTACAGGAGGTAGAAACATGGATTTTTTGAATAAGCTGAGCGCAAAGGCAGGAGAGACTTTCCAGACGATCAAGGAAAGTGATGCCACAAAGAAAGCAAAAAATTACGCTGAGATTCCGGGACTTTCCCTGCAGGTCGGCAAACAGGAGGGTATTGTAAAGAAAGCATATCAGGAGATTGGAGAAGCCTACTATCTGGCACATAAAGACGATGTGGACAGCATCTACAGCGAGCAGATGCAGACGATCACAAAGGCACTTGCAAAGATTGAAGAACTGAAAACAGAGATTGAAAACAAAAAGAAGGATCCTTCCGACGCAGCAAAGAACGTCGCAGAGCCGCACGAAGCAGAAGGCGCAGCTGTCGTTCCATCCACAGTCGTAGAACCGGAAGCGGCAGAAACTACTGAAGATATATAGAATAAGTTAGATATCATCATATGATGTTGGAGCCAAAAGTCTCAGGGCCTTTCACCCGCTTATGAGTAAGCACGCGTGGGTTTAGACCTTTTGACTCTGGCATCATCAATGGATCACATATTAAATAGCAGATTATCAATGTTTAATGTTAATAGATGTGAATGTTCATAACGAAAAACCAAAACAGCTCCGTAGTATATTTTGATGCACGCTGCGCATGCTTTTCTACTAAGGCACATGCTGGCATTCATATGGCACGCGGATATTCGACATCCCTGTCTCAGATCCGCTGCCACGACGTCCATGTCGTGGCACCATATTCATCACCAGCATTTAGCCAAGTAGAAATACGCATTTGCAGCTATCGCATCCTAATATACTACGGAGCTGTTTTTTTAGTTAGTATTCCATATTATTTATTGCATAATCAAATGGTTTCAATCTTAATATTCATGCGCCTTATACTTCGCGATCGCAGCCTGGATACGATCACTCGGATTGAGCAGATCACTGATGGAAGCATCGTGATTTAACGTATCAATGATGTAAGCAATGTATTTGCTCATATCGCAGTTGATGTAGTACGGACGCTGCAGAAGTTCAGGCGTCTGGTATATAAGGTTTGTTGTCAGGACACCGGCGATCAGACCGTCTTCATAAGCAATATCGAATTTGGAAAGTCCGTTTGTGAAAAGACCAAAGGTGGCACAGATGAATACACGTTTTGCTTTGCGTGCTTTCAGTTCTGCTGCAACTTCCAGAACACTTTCACCGGAACTGATCATGTCGTCTATCACGATCACATCTTTGCCTTCCACGCTGCTTCCTAAAAATTCATGCGCAACGATCGGATTACGACCGTCTACGATCTGTGTATAATCACGTCTCTTATAGAACATACCCATATCGAGCCCAAGTACATTTGCCATGTAAATAGCGCGTCCCATACCACCTTCATCCGGGCTGATGACCATCATATGATCGGAATCGATCGTAAGATCCTTTACATGCTTCAGTAATCCCTTGATAAACTGGTAAGTTGGGGAAACAGTTTCAAAGCCGCTTAATGGGATCGCGTTCTGTACACGGGGATCATGCGCGTCGAAAGTAATGATATTGTCAACACCCATGCTGGTAAGCTCCTGCAGAGCCAGTGCACAGTCAAGTGATTCGCGTGCTGTTCTCTTATGCTGTCTGCTTTCGTACAAAAATGGCATGATAACCGTAATACGACGTGCCTTTCCACCGACAGCAGCGATAATTCTCTTTAAATCCTGATAATGATCATCTGGAGACATATGATTTTCATGTCCGCAAAGAGAGTAAGTCAGACTGTAATTGGCAACATCTACAAGCAGATAGAGATCGTTGCCTCGGACAGATTCTAAAATAACGCCCTTTGCTTCACCGGATCCAAAACGCGGTACTTTTGCCTGCAGCAGGTAAGAGCTTCGCTGATACCCCTTGAATGCAAGGCTGTCCTTGTGCTCATTTTCTCTTTCTGTACGCCAGTCAACCAGATACTGATCGACCTTCTCGCCAAGCTCCTGGCAGCCCTTTAAGGCAATGATCCCGAGCGAGCCGACGGGGATGGTTTCCAAGTTTCTCATTTCTTCACGTTTTGCCACGATGAAAAATCCTCACTTTCTGCCTGATAATTTTTTCTGAATCCGGATATCGGAACCGGTAAATTTAAAAAGTTCATAATTACTGGTAATGCGTGAAAACAGTCTTTCCGAATAATGCTCACTGAGTTCTTCCAGTGAAATGTTGCTGGAAATGATCGTAGATCTTTTGCGCAGGTGCCTTTCATTTAAAATAGTGAAAAGCTCGGATGCAACAAATCCGTTGGAAAGCTCCGTCCCCAGATCGTCGATGATCAGAAGATCACATGCGTACAGATCCTGATAGAGCTGGGCGAGATTTTCCCGGTCTTTAGAACCGAAGGTGTATTCGGAAATTCTATCAAATAATGAACAGGCACTGAAATAGAGAACACAATAGCCTGCATCCAGTAATTCTTTTGCAATACAACAGGATAAAAATGATTTCCCGGTACCTACTGTACCATAAAAAAGCAGATTGCGGTAGTGGGAACTGAAATCTGATACAAATTTTCTGGCATTTTGCACGGTTTTCTTGAATCGCGCCAGATCTTCGCCCTGATAATAATCGGTGGAAAGATGAGAAAAATTTTCGGTTTCCAATAAATTCTCAAGACCTGACTGCTCATAAAGATAATGTGCTATTTTCTGCTTCATGCAGTGACATTTGCTGTGATCGGGCAGATATCCTGTATCCTGACAGTCCGGGCAGTCATACACCGGCTCCAGATAATCAGCCGGATAACCATGCTCCTTAAGCAACTGCTGTTTCTGTGCGGAAAGTGCATGGAGCTGTTTTTTCATATCATCGAGAGCCTGCTTGTCTCCACTGAGGAGTTTGCGCCCCTGCATGATACACAGACCGGAGATCTGCTGTTCCAGCTCCTGATAGGCAGGAATCCGGGCATAAATCTCTTCTTTGCGCTGCAGGAGGATATGACGGTTTTTATTCTGTATTTTTTCGTAGTCGGCGGTAATTGCCTTGAACTGGGAATTTGTGATCATTAATTACTGAGAAGCTCCTTTTCTAAAGCATCGTAGTCATATTTGCGCTGTTTAAAATCGTGGAAACTGCTTGTCTTTGCGGCAGTTGTCTTTTTTTTCTGAGAGAAAGCCTTGTTAGCAGCTTCCGCCTCTGCAAGATTATGTATATTTTGTTTCAGCCAGCTTTTTAAAATACCGTCTGTATATTCTATGCGGTTTTTATCAACGGCAAGTGCTGCCTTTTCACAGGCCGCAAGGATCATATCGTGCGTGAAACCATATTCCTTTTCCCAGCGGTTTACAAAATCCGCTTCCTTTTCTGTCGGTGCACCTGTCCGCCCGAGTGCATTCATGACTGTATAGACGATCTTATTATATTTGTAGGATTGCTGTTTGGCCTGCTGGACAGTTGTAATTTTTTCCTCGGACCAGTTGATCGCAACCTTTTCGATATAACGCATTTCTCGATGCCCTTTGCCGACACAGTATTCGATCAGATAATCGATCAGGTCGGTCGAAAAATGCAGCCCTTTATATAAGAAGATGATTGTTTTGATATCGGGAACTGTCAGAACACGCCCCAGATATTGCTCTGCAATAAAAATAATCTGGGAAGCTTCCTCTTCCTGTTGAAAGGACGTAACCTCGTCCAGACTGTAGGAGGGCTTGCTTTTTGCCGGCTGTACCTCCGGCGCAGGAGCTTTCTTCGCAGTCTTATGCTGTGAGGCTTCTGCAGGGGCTTCCTTTGGACAGGCCGGAACAGTGGGCGTAGAAGAAGTGCCGGATTGCATATGCAGGGCAAGGATCTCGCCGTTTTCGTCATATTCGATCCGCACCAGATTCTTCTTTTCCCAATAGGAGAGCGCACGGACAACATCCTTTTCCGTATGGTTAAATTTGTCTGCGATATCGGAGATGCTCGTAGGCAGATTGGCATGCATCATGCGCAGCAGATAAAGGTAGACCTTGATCTGCGCATCATTGGCATTTTCCATATATTCATCAATAAACTGATTGGATACGATCGTAGCATCACTATAATCATCTCTGTATATCGTAAGACGACTCATTTCATTCACCTGACCTTGTTTTAATAGCAAATGAAATTATAGCACAGACATTTTTAAAATGAAATAGCCATTTTTCTGCAAACCCTTGTAAATGCTGGGTTTGCGGGAAATGTGGACAATGTGGATAAAGTGGATAAGCTGTCTGTTTCATTGCTTTGTAAACCGGGAAAAGGTGTGATGGATTGTCGCTTTTTGACAGGATCAGCATGGAAGGCTGGACACGGGTTATGTAAACAAAATTATCCACATCTTTTTCTGTGATTTACACACCAAAAAATGTGGATAATGTGGATAAGTTATTTGCCGAGCAGGTTTTCGCCGATTTTATAGACATCTCCGGCTCCCATAGTTATCAACAGATCATGCGGCTCACAATTTTCTAATAAAAAATTTTCAATCTGATCAAAAGACGGGAAATACTCGCATGGCGTTCCCAGCTTTTCAATCTCAGCCTGCAGCGTACGGGAGCTGATGCCGAGTGTATCTGTTTCCCTTGCTGCGTAAATATCGGCCAGTACAACATGATCTGCGAGGGAAAGTGCTTTTGCAAATTCCGGCAGAAGTGCTTTGGTACGCGTGTAAGTATGCGGCTGGAAGACACACCAGAGCTTTTTGTGCGGATAATTCTGCGCTGTTTTTAAAGTCGCGGTTATTTCTGTCGGATGATGTGCATAATCATCTATTATAGTTGTCTCAAGAAGCTTGCCCTTATACTGGAACCGTCTGTCGGTACCACTGAAGCTTTTCAGGGCTTCACAGATCGCATCCGGCTCTCCGCCGAGCAGCAGATAAGCGATCGCGATCGCTGCCATGGAATTGGAAATATTGTGACGACCCGTTACACCGAGAGAAACTGGGAAAACAGTCTCGCTGCCGTCTTTCTTTAAATGGATGCGGTAGGAGCCGCGCGCCATGGCATCAAAGGTAATATCGGTTGCATAAACATCAAAATCTTCTGAAAAACCGTATGTGATCACATGGCAGGGAAGATCATGGGTGATCTCGGAAACATTCTCAATCTCACCGTTGATAACAAGTGTTCCGTCAGCGGGGAGCAGACACGCAAATTTACGGAAAGAATTGCGGATATCCTGCAGATCCTTGAAAAAATCCAGATGATCGGCGTCAATATTTAAAATTGCGCTGATCTTCGGGAAAAAGCTTAAAAAGCTGTTCGTGTACTCGCATGCTTCCGCGACAAAAAGTTCAGAGCTTCCGATTCTGATATTACCGCCGATATCTTTCAAAATACCACCGATTGATAAAGTAGGATCTGTATCCATTGCCAGCAGGATTTCGGATAACATGGAGGTAGTTGTTGTTTTGCCGTGCGTTCCGCTGATGGCGATCGGTGTCTGATAATTCTGCATGATCTCGCCGAGCAGGACTGCTCTGGTCATACAGGGAATATTTTTTTTCTCCGCTTCCATAAGCTCAGGATTATCCGGATGGATCGCCGCCGTATAGACAACGAGCTGGATATCATCCGTGATATTGGAGGCGCGCTGCCCATACTGTACGACAGCGCCCTTTTGGATCAGATGCTTTGTCAGATCACTTTCCTTCGCGTCGGAACCGCTGATGCCAAAACCGCGGTCTAATAAGATCTCGGCAAGACCGCTCATGCTGATGCCGCCGATCCCGATAAAATGGATATTGATTGGTTTATTAAAATCGATTTGATACATAATGACACTTCCTATTAAAATATGTTTGATTGGATCAGAACCATTATACTCTAAAGAATATCATCTGCACAAGAGAGAGAATGGGAAAATACAGATGTATTTTAGACAAATTTTACAAAAAAATAATTGCTGTAATATTCTGGGAAATAATAAAAAGATATTTTGCACAAAAAATAGACGAATATAGGCGAAATATTTGACTTTATGCACGAAATAAACTGGAAAAAGAGGGATTTTATTTGTAAAAAACATTCACTTTATCAATATTATATGCTATAATCAGAATATCGATGAAACTGAAATGATAGATTTCGGAAAATATTGTGTAAAAAATCGATATTACACAAGTAAGGGGTGACAGTATGATCAAAAAAGAGATGATCGCCATGCTTTTAGCTGGAGGTCAGGGCAGCAGACTTGGTGTATTAACTGCGAAGGTTGCAAAACCAGCAGTAGCGTTCGGGGGAAAATACAGAATCATTGACTTTCCACTTAGTAACTGCATTAATTCGGGAGTTGATACAGTAGGTGTTTTAACACAGTATCAGCCGCTTCGGTTGAATACACACATTGGCATTGGTATTCCGTGGGATCTGGATCGTAATATCGGCGGTGTTTCCGTACTCCCGCCATATGAGAAGAGCACAGATACGGAATGGTATACAGGAACAGCAAATGCTATCTATCAGAATATTGAGTATATGGACAGCTATAATCCGGATTATGTATTGATCCTTTCCGGAGATCATATTTATAAAATGGATTATGAAGTAATGCTGGATTATCATAAGGCAAAAGGTGCAGAAGTTACATTGGCTGCAATGCCTGTACCGCTTGAGGAAGCCAAGAGATTTGGTATCCTGATCACAGACGAAGACCGTAAGATCAGCGAATTTGAAGAGAAACCGGCAAACCCGCGAAGTAATCTGGCAAGTATGGGTATTTACATATTTAACTGGAAGACTTTAAAGGAAGCATTGATTGCAAATGCGTCCCAGCCTGCACTTGACTTTGGTAAACATGTCATTCCGTATTGCCATTCCAATGGCGCTCCATGCTATGCATATGAGTTCAATGGCTACTGGAAAGATGTAGGAACACTGAATTCTTACTGGGAAGCAAATATGGAGCTGATCGATATCGTTCCGGAGTTCAACCTGTATGAAGAATACTGGAAGATCTACACAAAGAGCGACATCCTTCCGCCACAGTACATTTCCTCCGACAGTGAGATCGAGAAATGTATCATCGGTGAAGGCTCTCAGATTTACGGTAAAATCTACAATTCCGTTATCGGCTGTGGAGTAACGATCGGTGCAGATACGGTTGTACGGGATTCTATCATTATGAATGAAACACAGATTGGCAAAGGCTGTGAGCTGAATAAAGCGATTGTTGCGGAAAATGTTGAGATCGGCGATTATGTCAAGCTCGGTGTCGGTGAAGAAGCAGATAACGAAACCGATCCGCATATTTATAATCATGGACTTGTCACAATAGGAGAAAAATCCGTGATTCCTTCCAAGGTAACAGTAGGAAAGAACTCTGTTGTATCCGGCATTACAACAGTGGAAGATTACACAGATTACTATCTTGGAAGCGGTAAAACTTTGATTAAGGCAGGTGACAGGTCATGAGAGCAATAGGAATTATCTTAGCAGGTGGAAATAATCACAGAATGAAAGAACTGTCGCAGAAACGTGCGATCGCTGCAATGCCTGTAGCAGGCAGTTACCGCAGTATTGATTTTGCCCTGAGCAATATGACAAATTCACGTATCCAGCGCGTGGCAGTATTTACGCAGTATAACGCAAAGAGCCTGAATGAGCATCTGAGCTCATCCAAATGGTGGGATTTCGGTAGAAAACAGGGAGGTCTCTCTGTCTTCACACCTACCGTTACAAGTGAGAACAGCTCCTGGTATCGAGGAACAGCAGATGCGATCTATCAGAATCTGGATTTCCTGAAGGAAAGTCATGAGCCGTATGTTGTGATTGCTTCCGGTGACTGTGTATACAAAATGGATTATAACAAGGTGCTGGAATACCATATTGCAAAAAAAGCGGATATCACGGTGGTATGCAAAGATATGCCTGCAGGTGAAAATGTAGACCGTTACGGTATCTTAAAAATGAATGAAGAAAGCCGTATCGAAGAGTTTGAAGAAAAGCCGATCGTAGCCAATTCCAATACGATCTCCTGTGGTATTTATGTGATCCGCCGCCGTCAGCTTATTGAGCTGATCGAGAAGGCCGCTGAAGAAGGACAGTATGATTTTGTAAAGGACATTCTGATCCGTTACAAGAACTTGAAGAGAATCTACGGTTATAAGATTCAGGATTACTGGAAGAACATTGCAACGGTTGATGATTATTTCAACGCCAATATGGATTTCTTAAAGCCTGATATCAGAGACTATTTCTTCCGTCAGTATCCGGATATCTACTCCAAGGTAGATGATCTTCCTCCGGCAAAATACAATGTAGGTGCAAAGATCAAGAATAGCCTGATCTCCAGCGGAAGTATCATCAATGGTACGGTAGAGAACTCCGTCATCTTTAAGAAAGTATTTATTGGAAGTAATTGTACCATTAAGAATTCCATTATCCTGAATGATGTTTATATCGGTGACAATACTTATATTGAGAATTGTATCGTGGAAAGTCATGATACAATTCATGCAAACTCTTACCACAAAGGGGAAGATGATATTAAGATCGTCATAGAGAAAAATGACCGCTATGTCATGTAGTTTATACTAAAATTCGATAAAGGGGGAATTTAAGATGAACATTACAGACGTTCGTGTACGCAAGATCGCGAAAGAAGGAAAGATGAAGGCAGTTGTTTCCATTACGCTGGATAATGTGTTTGTTGTACATGATATTAAAGTAATAGAAGGTGAAAAGGGAATGTTTATCGCGATGCCGAGCAAGAAAGCATCCGATGGCGAATATCGTGACATTGCCCATCCGATCAACTCCGAGACAAGAGATCATATGCAGAAAGTTATTCTTGAGGCATATGAAAAATCGCTTTCAGAACCGGAAATGGTATAAAAGAAGCAAAGAGCCCAAGGTTTGCGTAAAACCTTGGGCTTTTTTAACGGAGAGGAGCATGGTATAATAAACTCACAATGGGGAAAATAAGCGCAGGGAGGATATATATATGTGTACGAGCAGACAACTATATAGCATAACGCATGACATGGTACAGGAATATCGCAGAGTTTATGGCAGTGCGGTTGAAAAAATACTTTTATATGGATCCTATGCACGAAACGAACAGGATAATGAATCAGACGTGGATATCGTTGCAATCGTACATGGGGAACGAAATGACCTGCAGGAATTGTTGAAACAGGTATGGGATTATTCGACTGATATTGGAATGGAGAATGATGTAGTGATTTCCCCGTCTGTGATACCGTATAGCGAATATGAAAAATACAAGAGAATTCTCCCTTACTATATGAATATAGAAAAGGAGGGAATGAAAATTGGATGATTTAGTTCAATACAGATTAAGCAGTGCAAAAGAACGTTTGGAATCTGCAAGACTGCTTCTTGATGCGGGGCAATATAAAGATTCTATTGGAAGATCCTATTATGCTATATTTACGGCGGTAAGAGCAGTTCTGGCAAGAGATCAGGTTGATTTCTCAAAACATGCTGGGGTGATAGCGTATTTTCAGAGAGAATATATAAAATCCGCAATATTTGATATAAAATATTCCAAGATTTTGCAACGGGCATTTCAGATAAGAAATAATTGTGATTATGATGACTTTTTTATTGTGTCTAAAGAGGATGCAACAGAGCAGTATAAAAATGCTGTGGATATGGTTCAAGCGATTGAAACATATATAAAACAATAAGTAGTAAAACAAAATAGCCAGATCCGACTTTGCCGGGACTGGCTATTTATATGAATTATAATTTTTAATCTTCATTCTCATCCTCATCTAGATCATATTCGTTCAGTTCCGGATAATCCAAAAACTCACAGAGCGTCATACCGAATGCGGTTGCTATCTTATGCAATGTATAAATTTTAGGATTCTTACTTGTTCCACGTATAATGTTATCGACTGTAGACTGCTTTAAGCCAGCCGGCGATGCGAGATGATTGATCGTAATGCCGCGTTTTTTACATAATTGTTTGATACGCAGAGCCAGGATATCAGAGTATGTCATTTTCTACCTGCTATTTTCTATATTACCTTTGTGAGGTTAAGAACATCATAACAGGGATACCACTCAAATTACCTTTGCTCTGCCCCGCTCCTATTGAATTTCCCCTCAAAATCAAGTACACTATGATTTACGAATTAATCTATCCACCGGAAACAAACTTCGGCTTAGTCGTAAAAGAAAGGACATCCATATGTATATCATAGTCGGACTCGGAAACCCTACAAAAGAATACATGCACACCAGACATAACGTCGGTTTTGACACTATAGATGCCATTGCAGAAAAATACCGGATCTCCGTTACGGAAAAGAAACACAAGGCACTGATCGGAAAAGGCTATATAGAAGGACAGAAAGTGATCCTCGCAAAGCCGCAGACCTATATGAATTTAAGTGGTGAAAGCGTGCGGGAACTCATAGACTACTATAAGGCAGATGAAACACAGGAGCTGATCGTGATCTATGATGATATTTCTCTGCCGCCCGGACAACTGCGGATCCGTAAGAAAGGAAGCGCAGGCGGACATAACGGAATCAAGAATATCATTGCGCATCTGGGACATGATAGCTTTATGCGGATCAAGGTCGGCGTCGGAGAGAAGCCGCAGGGCTATGATCTGGCTGCTTACGTGCTGGGACATTTTGACAAAAAAGATCAGGAAGTCATGCAGCAGGCATTTGCGGATGCAGCGGATGCGGTCGTGATGATGATGAATGATTCGGCAGATGCTGCAATGAACCATTTTAACGGTAAAAAGCAGGGATAACTTGCATTTGAGGGTAATAAAGTGAAAGCGTTTACAGAATATTTGAAGGAATTATCCTTTTATGAGGATGCCAGACGTGCACTCATGGCGCAAAAGACAGTTCTGATCTCAGGCTGCGCGGACGCACAGAAGGCACAGATGCTTTGCGGGCAGGGCGAGGACTATCCATACAAACTTGTCCTGACCTTCAGTGATGTCAAAGCAAAGGAATTATATGAGGATTATTCCTTTTTTGATAAAAATACCATATTGTTTCCTGCCAAGGATTACATTTTCTTTCAGGCGGATATCCGCGGACAGGAGATGACAAAGGAACGGATCTGCTGCTATCGCCGGATTCTGGAAAAGGAGCCTCTGACGATCGTAACGACAGTGGATGCGCTTCTTGCGCCCTGCCTGCCACTGCAGATGTTGGAGGAAAACTGTATCACGATCTCTGCGGAAAGCATCGTAGAGGAAGAAGCGGTTGCGATGAAGCTCGTAAAGATGGGCTACGAAAAGACCTATCAGGTAGAAGAACCGGGGCAGTTTTCCATTCGCGGCGGTATTATCGATATTTATGATCTGACAGAAGAAAATCCGTATCGTATTGAGCTCTGGGGTGATGAGGTAGAGTCGATCCGTCGGTTTGATGTACTCAGCCAGCGTTCGGTGGAAGCACTGAGGACAGTGACGATCTATCCGGCGACGGAAATGATCCTGACAAAGCAGCAGAAGCTGGATGGCCTGAAAGCGATCGAAGCGGAGGCAAAACAGGCAGCGGAGGCATTGAAAAAGGAAAACAAGCTGGAAGAGGCGCACCGCGTGAAGGTGCAGACCGAGCAGCTCAGAGAGCAGATGGAAGAATTTGGCGTGATGGCAAATCTGGACAGCTATATGAAATATTTCTGTCCGCAGCTTGTCAGCTTCCTTTCTTTGTTTCCGAAGGACGAACTGCTGGTTACTCTGGATGAACCGCTGCACGGGAAAGAACATCTGAATGCAGTCGAGCTGGAATTTCGGGAAAGCATGGAGCATCGTCTGGAGAAGGGCTATGCACTGCCGGGGCAGGCAGCACTTCTGTATACTGCCGATCAGGTCTGGGCAATGCTGACCGGGCAGAGGCTCTTGCTTTTGTCTGTGCTGGACAGCAATCTTCCGTTTTTAAAGGTGGAGGAGCGGTATTATGCAGATGCCAGAGCGGTCAATTCGTTCCAGAACAGTTTTGAAATCCTGTTGGAAAACTTGAGGCGTTACCATAAAAACAGGTATCGCGTGATCCTGTTGTCTCCTTCGCGGACAAGAGCAAAACGACTGGCAGAGGATATCTGTGTCAATGAGTTGACTGCTTTTTACAGCGAAGATACGGAGCGTGTGCTCCAAAATGGGGAGATCATGGTCATGCATGGGCAGATCAGCAAGGGTTTTGAATATCCATCGATTCGTCTTGCGGTGATCACGGAAAGCGATATTTTCGGCAAGCATGCAAAGAAACGGAAAAAGAAGCGATATGAAGGACAGAAGATCCATGACTTCACAGAGCTGAAGGTGGGCGATTATGTTGTACATGAAACACATGGTCTGGGCATTTACCGTGGGATTGAAAAGGTATGCGTAGACAAGGTCATGAAAGACTATATGAAGATCGAATACCGCGACGGTGGAACTCTTTATGTGCTGGCAACGGGCTTTGATGCGGTCATGAAATATGCTTCCGCAGAAAGCAAAGCACCGAAGCTGAATAAGCTGGGTACACAGGAATGGACAAAAACGAAGTCCAAGGTAAAGGGCGCAGTCAATGAGGTAGCCAAGGATCTGGTAAAGCTGTATGCAGCAAGAGAACACGGAAAAGGTTATCAATACGGAAAAGACACCGTATGGCAGCGGGAATTTGAAGAAATGTTCCCATATGAGGAAACGCAGGATCAGCTTCTGGCGATCGATGCGACAAAGGCGGATATGGAGAGCAGCCGTATCATGGACCGCCTGATCTGCGGGGATGTCGGCTATGGCAAAACAGAGGTGGCGATTCGTGCAGCGTTTAAGGCAGTGCAGGAAGGGAAGCAGGTTGTATTTCTTGTACCGACGACCATTCTTGCGAAACAGCATTACGATAATTTTGTGCAGCGTATGAAGGATTTCCCGGTCACGATCGAAATGATGTCGCGTTTCCGGACGGCTGCACAGCAGAAAAAGACGATCGAAGGTCTGAAAAAGGGACTGGTGGATATTGTGATCGGAACACACCGCGTTTTGTCAAAGGACGTGGCGTTTAAGGATCTGGGGCTTCTGATCATCGATGAGGAACAGCGTTTTGGTGTTACCCACAAGGAAAAGATCAAGCAGCTCAAGGAAAATGTAGATGTTCTGACGCTGACAGCAACCCCGATCCCGCGTACGCTCCACATGAGCCTTGTGGGAATCCGGGATATGAGTGTTCTGGAAGAAGCACCGAATGACCGTATGCCGATCCAGACGTTTGTCATGGAATATAATGAAGAAATGGTGCGGGAAGCGATCGGGCGTGAGCTTGCCAGAGGCGGGCAGGTCTACTATGTATATAACCGTGTCAACACGATCGCGGAAATGGCGGCCTTTCTCCAGAATCTGGTACCGGAGGCAAATGTGGCATTTGCACATGGTCAGATGAAGGAAAGCGAGCTGGAGCGGATCATGTATGATTTTGTCAGCGGTGAGATCGATGTGCTTGTTTCCACAACGATCATTGAAACAGGACTGGATATCCCAAATGTCAATACGATGATCATTCATGATTCGGATAACATGGGGCTTTCCCAGCTGTACCAGTTAAGAGGCCGTGTCGGCAGATCGAACCGGACAGCGTATGCATTTTTGATGTATAAGCGGGATAAAGTGCTCAAAGAAGTGGCGGAGAAACGTCTGCAGGCGATCAAGGAATTTACGGAGCTTGGCAGTGGATTCAAGATCGCCATGAAGGATCTGGAGATCCGTGGCGCGGGGAACCTTCTGGGCAGAGTACAGCATGGGCATATGGAAGCGGTCGGATACGATCTGTATTGTAAGATGTTAAACGAAGCGGTAAAATCAATGAAAGGGCAGAAACAGGTCATCGATTTTGTCACAACGATCGATCTGGATGTGGATGCTTTCATTCCGGAGAGCTATATTGTCAACGAATACCAGAAGCTGGATATTTATAAGCGGATCGCCGCGATCGAGAGCAGGGACGAAGCGGAGGATATGCGCGGCGAGCTGATGGATCGTTTTGGACAGATCCCGAAAAGCGTGGAAAATCTGTTGCGTGTATCGCTGATCCGTATGTATGCGCATGATCTGTATATCACGGAGATCCGGGGAAAGAAAGACGGCATTACGTTCCTGATGGATCCGGGCGCAAAGATCCGTGTGGAAAATATAGAAGTGGTGCTTGCCAATTATGGCGGAAAGTTGACCTTTGCGGTAAAGGGAACACCGACTTTCTTCTACCGCCTGTCACCGACAGGTGTGGTGCAGAAGGATGAAGAGCAGATGCTCTCGGCGGCAGAGGATGTGATCCGGCAGATGCGTGCAAGATTGTTAGTGTAGTTTTGAGGAAATGACACAATAGATCACGCAAGTCATAGGATGCAATATGGCAAGTGGCTGGTTCGGATCTGAAATATGCGGATTGCCTGTTGAAAACGAAAGAAAGGGAGAAGAAGAGATGTATACTTATAATCTGACACAATGGCTGGCATTTTTTATTATTTATTGCTTTATCGGATGGTGCTGGGAATCCTCTTTTGTATCTGTAAAGAAGAAAAAATGGGTAAACAGAGGTTTTATGCATGGACCGTTGCTTCCTATTTACGGAAGCGGTGCGGTACTGATCCTGTTTGTATCCCTTCCGTTTAAGGCGCATCCGGTTGCAGTTTATTTTGCAGGCATGATCGCTGCCACGATTTTGGAATACGTTACAGGTGTTTTAATGGAATCTCTGTTTAAGGTGCGTTACTGGGATTATTCGAATCAGAAATTCAACTTTCAGGGGCATATCTGTCTGACTTCCTCTCTGGCATGGGGATTTTTCAGCATTGCCATGGTTTATTGGGTACATAAGCCGTTTGAAAAATTTGTATTATCCATTCCGGAGGCAGTGCTTTCGCCGATCGTGCATGTGGTCATGATGCTGGCAGCAGCAGACTTTGCACTCAGCTTCAAGACAGCTATCGAACTGCGTGACGTCCTTGTTAAGGTAGAAGCTGCAAAGAAAGAACTGAAGCTTTTGCAGAAGCGGCTTGAGGTTGTCGAGGCTGTGATCGCGGATGAAGCACAGCAGCGGATCGAACAGGCGCAGCAGCAGAAAGAAGAGATCAGAGCAAGAATTACGGATGAGAAACAGCTGAAAAAGGAACAGGCTCTTGTGCAGAGAGAAGAGATCCGGAAAAGAATCGAAGAAATTATGCAGAAAGGAAAAGACAGATCTTATCTTACAAAGGATAAGCTGCAGCTTCTGCGTCGTAACCCGGGCGCAACTTCCGGCAAATACAAGCTGGCTTTTGCGGAATTCAGGAACGAAACATGGCCGGAATTTAAGGCTGAAGTAAAGGAGAAGATCAAAGAAAAGCTCGAAGAAAAGCTCGAAGAGCGGGAAGAGAAATAATTTACATTCATTTTACAATAATTTTTCCCATGTGTGATAGAAGGAAAACACTACTTATCGGATGATAATCATGTAAACAGAGTTGTATGGAAAGAGATAGATATCAGACGGAGGTAAGCAGATATGGGAAGGATACAGGAATGGTTAAAACAGGCAAGGCAGAACGGGGAAGATCCGCTGATCAAGATCATCTGGATCTGGGGGATGATCCTCGTGTTCTGCTTTGCTTATTTTATATGGAATACTTTCTTATATGGTGGCATAGAATTATTAGTGAGCCCGGAGACAGCTGCATCGGTTGTGGCGATCGTGGCAGGGCTTATTTTCGTGATATGGTATGTGAGAAAGGAATAAGCAGAGAAGTATGGGTAAAAGCAAAAATGCGAAACAAAACAGGGAGGGGCTTGCAGAACTGACAAAAGCATTCGCAGAGCCGGAATACATAAGGAAACAATCGTATGCGATCGCTACGGTGGAAAGCCTGATCCGGCAATATGAGCAGCGGAAAGGCGCGAAGCATAAGGTGATCGATTCCGTGTCGGAGCGGATCAAAACGGCGGCAAGTGCAGCGGAAAAGCTGGAACGGAAAGGGTATGAAATTTCATATGAACAGGCGGTGCAAAGGTTGAACGATCTGGCAGGTGTCCGGATCGTTTGTTCTTTCCGGGATGAAGTATATCAGGTGGCAGAGTATCTGATAGAGCATCCGCAGCTTACGATCATCAAAACAAAGGATTATATCAAAAAACCAAAGGCGAGCGGTTATCAGAGTGTGCATCTGATCGTCGGTATGCCATATCCGTACGGAGAGGAAAACGAAACAGTACGGGCAGAAATACAGATCAGGACTGTGGCAATGAATTATTGGGCAAAGCTTGATCACCAGCTCTGCTATAAGCAGGAAAAGAGCACGCCCCAGGAGACGGAGCAGGTGCGCAGGGAACTGCTTTCCTATGCGCAGGAGATCGCAAGGATCGATAAAAAGATGCTGGCACTCCGCAAAAAAATAGAAGCAATGTGAGAAAACAGATATTAGATCATTTTACATGAAACTTACAAATTTCTTACGGAAACATGATTTTATGTAAGAGGTATCCGGTGTTACACTCGTTCCTGTGATAAGGAAGAGAAAACATGCGAATACCTCTTTTTTATTGTATCGTACGGAAGAAAGCCGCACGAAAAACAAGAGACTCATAGTGGAGGAGAAAGAAAATGAAAAAGAACAAACTTATGACAGTACTTATGGCTGCAACTGTTGCAGCAGGCTTATTAACAGGATGTGGCAGCAATGCAGCAGATACAACAGCAGATGCGACAGCAACGGACACAGCCGCAGATGAAGCAACAGACGCAACTACAGATGCAGCAACAGATGAAACTGCAGACGCAGCAACAGATACAAACGCAGATCTTTCAGGAAGCATTGCAATGGCAGGATCCACATCTATGGAAAAGCTTGCTAATGCGGTTGCAGAAGCTTTTATGGAAAAATATCCGGGTGTCAGCGTAACAGCAGAATTTACAGGATCTTCAGCAGGTATTGAATCTCTGGAAGGTGGCAGCGTAGATATCGGTAACTCATCCAGAAGTTTAAAGGATGAAGAAAAGGCAGCAGGCTGTGTAGAGAACATCGTAGCGATCGACGGTATTGCAGTTGTACTTGATCCTGCAAACACAGTAACAGATCTGACACAGGATCAGCTCGTGCAGATCTACAAAGGTGAAGTAACAAACTGGAAAGATCTCGGCGGATCGGATGAACCGATCGTCGTAGTAGGCCGTGAAGCAGGTTCCGGTACAAGAGGTGCTTTTGAAGAATTACTTGGTCTGGAAGATGCATGCCAGTATGCAAATGAGCTGGATTCCACAGGAGCTGTTATCGCAAAAGTAGCTTCTACACCGGGTGCGATCGGATATGCTTCTCTTGATGCAGTAGATGACACAATTATCGCGGCAAGACTGAACGGTGTTGAGCCGACAGAAGAAAACATCAAAGCAGGCAGCTATATCCTTTCAAGACCATTCGTTATGGCAACAATGGGTGAAGTAAGTGCACAGAGCGAGCCTGTACAGGCACTGTTTGACTACTTAAAATCTGATGAAGGAAAACAGCTGATCCAGAGCGTAGGACTTATCACGGTGGACTAAATATATGCATACATCAATCTTTGCAAATCATAAAAATAAATCTATAGTGGAAATCATCGCACACATCATCTTTGTGGTATGTGCACTGGTAGCAGTAATGGCGGTCTTCGCCATTACTGCTTATATGATCATAAACGGATCGCCGGCACTTTTCAAAGTAGGGATCAGGGAAATCTTATTCAATACAAAATGGGCACCTGCGGCAGCGGAACCGCATTTTGGTATTTTATATGTGATCCTGACCTCTATTGTCGGTACATTTGCCGCAATCCTGTTAGGTGTTCCGGTTGCACTTCTGACTGCGGTATTTCTGGCTGAAGTTGCACCAAAGAAGCTGGCGGACATTGTAAGACCTGCAGTTACCCTTTTGGCAGGTATTCCCTCCGTTATCTACGGACTTTTGGGAATCCTGATCTTAAATCCGCTGATGTATAAACTGGAAAAAGCTGTATTTGCAGGATCTTCCACGCATCAATATACAGGCGGTTCCAATATGCTGTCTGCGATTCTGGTTTTGGCGATCATGATCCTGCCGACAGTGATCAATATCAGTGAATCAGCACTCCATGCAGTACCGGATCACTTAAGAAGTGCTTCTCTTGCACTGGGCGCATCCAAGATCGAAACAATATTCAAGGTAGTGATACCTGCAGCAAAATCCGGTATTATTTCTGCCATTGTTCTAGGCGTGGGAAGAGCGATCGGAGAAGCTATGGCGATCACCCTCGTTTCAGGCAGCAGCGTCAATGCACCGCTTCCGTTTAATTCTGTCAGATTCCTGACAACAGCGATCGTCAGCGAGATGGGATATGCGTCGGGACTGCACAGACAGGTGCTGTTTACGATCGGTCTTGTCCTTTTCGTATTCATTATGATCATTAACCTGGTACTGACAGGTATTTTAAAAGAGAAGGAGGAAAAATAAATGACCGGCAGTATTATGCATAAGACCAATAAATTAAAAGATCACATCCTTCTTTTTCTGATCTATCTGTCAGCACTTTTCTCTGTACTTGTGCTGGTATGTATCATCGGATATGTTGTGATCCGTGGTATCAGAAATGTGAATCTGACTTTTCTGACAACCGTTACAAGCGCGATCAGGCAGACGACAGGCATTGCGGGAAACATTGTAAATACACTTTACATTGTTGTTCTGACATTATTGATCGCAACACCGATCGGAATCGGATCTGCGATTTATCTGAATGAATATGCAAAGGGCGGAAAACTTGTACGTCTGATCGAATTTACGACGGAAACGCTTTCCGGAATTCCGTCGATCATATTCGGTCTGTTTGGTATGGTGTTCTTTGGAACAGCCTGCGGATTTGGTTATTCGATTCTGACAGGCGCGTTCACCTTGACGATCATGATCCTGCCACTGATCACGAGAAATACACAGGAAGCGCTCAGGAGCGTTCCTGAAAGCTACAGGAGCGGAGCGCTTGGTATGGGTGCCACAAAATGGTATATGATCCGTACGATCCTCCTTCCGTCTGCAATGCCCGGTATTTTAACGGGGGTACTTCTGGCAATCGGTCGTATTGTCGGTGAGTCTGCAGCGCTTTTGTTTACAGCCGGCAGTGGCTTTGTACTTCCGAAAACGGCGGTCGGTTACCTGAAAAAGATCATGGAATCAGGTGGAACGCTTACGATCCAGCTGTATCTGTCAATGGCAAAAGCCCAGTATGATGTAGCATTTGGCATTGCGCTTGTACTTCTTGTGATCGTATTTTTGATCAATATGCTGGCCAGAGGAATGGCAAAGAAGCTGCAGGTAGACAAAAAATAACAGCGTAACAGCATTACATAGATAGAAAGAGAGACAAAGAATGAAAAAGGAAACAAACCCTTCCAAAATCGTTGTGCAGCATCTGAACCTGCATTATGGTGAGAATCATGCACTCAAAGATATCAATATGAATATTGCGCAAAATGCAGTCACTGCATTTATCGGTCCCAGCGGATGCGGAAAGTCTACATTCCTGAAGTGCTTAAATCGTATGAATGATCTGGTAGACTGTGTAAAGATTGATGGAACGGTAACAATTGACGGAGAAGATATTTACAGCCCAAAGGTTGATACAACCCTGCTCAGGAAAAAAGTAGGCATGGTATTCCAGCAGCCGAATCCATTTCCGATGAGCATATACGATAATATCGCATATGGTCCGCGTATCCATGGTATTACAGCAAAAGCAAAGCTCGATGATATTGTGGAGCGTTCGCTGAGAGATGCTGCCATTTTTGAAGAAGTGAAAGACAGATTGAAAAAATCCGCACTTGGATTATCAGGCGGACAACAGCAGAGACTCTGTATCGCAAGAGCACTTGCGGTAGAACCCGAAATCCTTCTGATGGATGAACCAACTTCGGCGCTTGATCCGATCTCTACCTTAAAGGTAGAGGATCTAATGGAGGATCTGAAAAAGAAATATACAGTTGTAGTTGTAACCCATAACATGCAGCAGGCAGCACGTGTGTCTGACTATACAGCATTCTTCCTGCTTGGTGAGCTGATCGAGTTTGATACAACGGATACAATCTTCAAGCATCCGTCCCAGAAGAAGACAGAGGATTACATTACCGGTAGATTCGGTTGATGGAGAGCAGAAAAGGAGAAGGAAATGTCACCAAGAAGATTATATGAAGAAGAATTAAAACAATTGCAGGAAAGCGTTGAAGAAATGGGAATGGGCGTGCGTGCTACATATGCCAGACTGTTTTCAGCGCTGCAGCAGCAGAAGGAAAGCGTGATCGAAGAGATCATTGCAAGTGACCAAAGTACACATACCCTGCAGAGAAGGATTGAAGGAAGCTGTCTGAACCTTATCACAAAGCAGCAGCCGATCGCCAGGGATCTGCGTCAGGTCAGTGCATCATTGAAGGTAGTAACGGATATCAGCAGGATCGGAGATCAGTGCAGTGATATCGCAGAGCTGGTAAAGCGGATGCATTTTAAGGATCTGCAGGAGTTTTCCGCTCATATTCCGCAGATGATCGAGGAAACGGGCAAGCAGTTGACAGAAGCGATCAATGCATTTGTAGACCGCAACGCAGAAAGCGCACAGCATGTTGTGACAGGAGATGATACAGTCGATGATCTGTTCAATCAGGTCAAAAACGATGTGATCGCACATCTCAGGTCAGAAGCAAAAGATCCTGATGACTGCATCGATGTGATGATGTTTGCAAAATATCTGGAGAAGATCGGAGATCATGCGGTCAATATAGCAAACTGGGCAATTTTCCAGGAAACGGGAGAAGTGGATCACATCCGTCTGCTTTAAAAAGGAGCCCTGATGATCTGCAGATGCCGCGCGAAGTGCGCAACAGATGCATTTACTTTACAAGCACCGGAAATGATATTGATGGAATCGATAGTGCCGACGACTGAGATTTGCCTGACATTTGCCGAGCGGAGAGGCCACCACGCGTTTTGGTGGCCGGAGCTCGTGCAAAATATGTCCTGGCAAATCGCAGGGTAGTCAAACGTGATTCCGGCAATATCATTTCCGGTGCTTTTATATGTCTGTTTTATATGTCTATCATCTTACAATTAGCCGTTGAGATAAAATACAAAATGAGCTATAATATTCTCATATGGGCATAGCAGACTGCTTCATAAATCTTTGATCCGAAATGGGAGGAAATCACGTAATGAAAAGAATTGGTATGTTGACAAGCGGTGGCGACTGTCAGGCATTAAATGCTGCCATGCGTGGTGTGGTAAAAAGTATACTGAATGCGGAGAGTGATGTAGAGATCTACGGCTTTTTGGATGGTTACAAAGGTCTGATCTATGGAAATTTCCGTATGCTGACCGGGCATGATTTCTCTGGTATTTTAACAAAGGGCGGAACGATCCTTGGCAGCAGCCGTACTCCTTTCAAGCTGATGCGCGAACCGGATGAGAACGGATTGGACAAGGTAGAAGCAATGAAGCAGAATTACTATAAGCTGCAGCTTGACTGTCTGGTGATCCTTGGCGGAAACGGAACGCATAAAACAGCAAACCTGTTAAGAGAAGAAGGACTCAATATTGTGACACTGCCAAAGACGATCGATAATGACCTCTGGGGAACAGATATGACATTCGGTTTTCAGAGTGCGGTTAATATTGCAACGGAAGCCATTGACTGTATCCATACAACAGCAGCTTCCCATGGCAGAGTATTTATCGTGGAAGTTATGGGACACAAAGTTGGCTGGCTGACATTAAATGCAGGTATGGCAAGTGGTGCAGATATCATCCTGATCCCGGAAATCCCATACAGCATTGACAGTATTATCAATAAGATCGATGAAAGAATACAGAACGGAAGCCGTTTTACGATACTTGCTGTGGCAGAAGGCGCTATTTCAAAGGAAGATGCAAAGCTTTCTAAGAAAGAATACAAAGAAAAAATGAAAAACTATCCATTCCCTTCTGTATCTTATGAACTTGCACAGCAGATCCGGGAAAAAGGCGGCTATGATGTACGTGTTACGGTTCCGGGACATACCCAGAGAGGCGGAAGTCCGTGTCCGTATGACCGTGTATTTGCTTCCCGTCTCGGTTCAGAGGCAGGCAAGCTCATTTTAAATGGCGAATATGGCTTTATGGTAGGGATCAAAAACCGTGAGATCATTAAAGTACCGCTGGAAGAGGTAGCAGGCAAGCTGAAAATGGTATCACCGGATGCTTCTATTGTACAGGAAGCTAAAATGCTTGGCATCTGCTTCGGAGACTGATCATGTCATATCAGGCACTATACAGAAAGTTCCGTCCGGACAATTTTGCGGATGTCAAAGGGCAGGAGCATATTGTAACAACATTGCAAAATCAAATAAAAGCGGACAGAGTCGGACATGCCTATCTGTTCTGCGGAACGCGCGGTACCGGTAAAACAACGGTTGCAAAAATCCTTGCAAAAGCCGTAAACTGCGAGAATCCGCAGGATGGTAATCCATGCGGAAACTGCAGGATGTGCAGGGCGATCACAGCCGGCGCGAGCATGAATGTGATCGAGATCGATGCAGCGTCCAACAACGGCGTGGATAATATCAGAGAGATCGTGGATGAGGTTTCTTTTTCTCCGGCGGAAGGAAAGTATAAGGTGTATATCATCGATGAGGTGCATATGCTCTCCATCGGTGCTTTTAATGCACTGTTAAAGACACTGGAAGAACCGCCGTCTTACGTGATCTTCATTCTGGCAACGACAGAAGCACATAAAATCCCGATCACGATTTTATCCCGTTGCCAGCGTTATGATTTTAAGCGCATCACGATCGATACGATCACACAGAGACTGCAGGATCTGATGCAGCAGGAAAAGGTAGAGGTCGAGGATAAGGCACTCCGTTATGTGGCAAAGGCAGCAGACGGTTCCATGCGTGATGCACTAAGCCTGCTGGATCAGTGTATCGCATTCCACTATGGCGAAATACTGACCTATGATATGGTACTGGATGTACTGGGTGCGGTTGATACACAGGTATTTGGCAAAATGCTGCGCCAGCTTGCGGATAAAAATGTGCAGGGCTCTCTTTCTCTTCTGGAAGAGATCATATTGCAGGGCAGGGAGCTCACACAGTTCGTAACGGATTTTATCTGGTATCTGCGCAATCTCTTACTGCTCAAAACCTCGGAGAATATTGAAGATGTGGTGGATGTTTCCACGGATAATCTTTCTCTGATGCAGGAAGAGGCAGAGCTTGTCAGTGAAAATGCACTGATGCGGTATATCCGTATTTTTTCGGAGCTGTCAGGACAGCTTCGATATGCGGTCGGCAAACGGATCATGATCGAAATGACGCTTATCAAGATCTGCAGACCGTCCATGGAGACAAAAAACGATGCTTTATTAGAAAGAATCCGTGATCTGGAGCATAAACTGGAAACAGGAAATTTTGCTGCGCCGCAGAGTACTGTGACAGTAGCTGCGCAAGATGCACCGGCGGAAGAAGTGCAGGAAAGACCGCAGCTCCCAAAGGCGGTTCCGGAAGATATACAGCAGGTTGTCGGGCGCTGGGGCGAGATCGTCCAGAAGACAGGACAGCCCATGCGGACATATCTTTCAGGCAGCAAGCTGAGTCTGGGCGGTGAGAACAGACTTCTTATTGTATTACCGGACGGACTGCAGTCCGATTATTTTATCAAACATCCGGAAAATAAAGACAGCCTGCAGGATCTGATCGGACAGGTGATCGGGAAAGAGATTCAGGTCGAGGTCAGACCGCTTGCAAAGGAACAGTCATTTGAACGTTCTTATATTGATCTGAGCCAGATCGTTCATATGGAAATAGAAGAAGAATAAAACAGGAGGAAATGAAATATGGCAAAAAGAGGTGGTTTTCCGGGCGGAGGAATGCCTGGTAACATGAACAATCTGATGAAGCAGGCGCAGAGAATGCAGCGTCAGATGGAGGAAAACCAGAAAGCACTGGAGGAGAAGGAATTTTCCGCAACAGCAGGCGGCGGAGCTGTAGAAGTGACAGTGTCCGGCAAGAAAGTAGTGACGAAGGTAAAACTGGATAAAGATGCAGTAGACCCGGATGATGTGGAAATGCTGGAAGATCTGATCATGGCAGCCACAAATGAAGCACTGGGAAAAGCAGATGAAGCAAGTACTGCAGCAATGTCATCCATGACAGGCGGTCTGAATCTCGGAGGACTTCCGTTCTAATGGATCTGTACAGCGGTTATATCAATCAGTTAATTGAACAATTTGCTTCACTGCCCGGTATTGGCAATAAATCGGCGCAGAGACTTGCTTTTCATATGGTCAATATGCCAAAGGAGCAGGTAGAGCGTTTTGCAAAGACGGTTGTAGATGCCAGAAATAATGTCTGCTACTGCAAGATCTGCTGTACACTGACAGATCAGGAGATCTGCCCGATCTGCAGCAACCCTAAACGGGATCACAGCACGATCATGGTAGTGGAGAATACGCGTGATCTGGCGGCTTATGAAAAAACCGGTAAGTTTGATGGTGTTTACCATGTGCTGCATGGTGCGATCTCACCGATGCTCGGGATCGGACCTTCGGATATCAGGCTGAAGGAATTGATCACCAGATTGCAGACGGACGAAGTGAAGGAAGTCATCATTGCGACCAATTCCAGTCTGGAAGGCGAAACAACGGCGATGTATATCAGCAAGCTGATCAAGCCTACCGGCATTAAGGTAACAAGGATCGCCAGTGGTGTTCCGGTCGGCGGCGACCTGGAATACATTGATGAGGTAACACTTTTGCGTGCGCTGGAAGGTCGTACGGAACTGTAACCGGTATCAGCAGATGTCCGGGACGGCGGAAAATTGTTGCTGTCGATACCTGGAGAGGAAAGTAATGTGTAATGAAAAGTAGAAAAGATATGCTCTCTGTCGGAGAAATAACAGAGGGAGTGATATCTGTAATGGGAGGAAAAGCATGATAGAAGAAAGAAAATTTGGCAGAACGATCGCAGGAGAAGACATCGTACTGTATAGTCTGAAAAATAAGAAAGGGATGCAGGCTGATGTCATGAATTTTGGCGCGATCCTTGTAAATCTGTTTGTACCGGACAAAAACGGAGAAGTAAAGGATGTTGTACTCGGTTATGACAGAGCAAAAGATTACTTTGTAAACGGAAGCTGCTTCGGCTCTACGATCGGACCGGTTGCAAACCGTACAGCAAAAGGACAGTTTGAACTGGATGGCACTATATACAATCTGATCATCAATGACAACGACAATAATCTGCACAGCGATGGAAATGCTGGACTGCATAAGACGATGTGGCAGGCGGAAAAGAAGGAGGCGGAAAATGCAGTGACATTCTCTGTTTCCTGCAAGGACGGTCTGCTGGGATTTCCGGGAAACCGTAAATTCGCCGTGACGTACAAGCTGACAGAAGACAATGCACTGGAGATCCACTATTTTGCATCTACGGACAAGGATACACTTGTCAATATGACAAATCATTCTTATTTTAATTTGAAGGGAAATGACAGCGAAACAACCGTGGAAGATGTCAAAGTATGGCTGAAGGCTTCTCATTATACCAAGATCCGCCATGGTGCCATTCCGACGGGCGAGATCGCATCCGTAAAAGGAACACCGTTTGATTTTACAACCATGAAGCAGATCTCTCAGGATATTGATGCGGAGAATGCACAGCTTGCGCTTGTAAAAGGCTACGACCATAACTTTGTGATCGATGACTATGAAGCAGGAAAGGTACAGAAGATCGCAGAAGTGGTAGATGAAAAAGCATTAAGAAGCATGGAAGTTTATACAGATCTGCCGGGCGTACAGCTTTATACAGGCAATAACATGGTTCCTGAGCTTGGAAAGGGCGATGCGCTGTATCCATGTCGTGGCGGTATCTGCCTGGAAACACAGTTCTTCCCGAACTGCGCAAGACAGGAAGGATTTATCAAACCGGTTGTCACACCTGAAAAGCCGTTTACATCTACAACGATCTACAAATTTGTTAACTAGCCAGAGCTATACAAAGCTGCAATGGCTGACTGTATAGTGGCATGAAAGAAGGAAAAAAGATGTCTGGAAAAACAACAGCGGGCATATTGACGCTGCGTCTGTGTATCGGCGGTTATCTGATATATCTGGCATACTCGCTTGTCATTCCGCTGCCGACTGATACCAAAATGCGTGTGATCAGTATTGTATTTGCAGTACTGTTTGCAGTGATTGGATTTTATATTGCACTTAAAGCACTGGTTCGTCTGATCAAAAAGGATTATTACGATCCGATGCGTGATACGCAGGAAGAAGTGCAGGCGGAAGAAAAAGAACATACAAAAGATGAGACAGAGCAGGACGCAACAGAAAAAACAGACGAATAAATATCGCAGAAAAGGCTGAAATAAGAACGGATTTCCGAAAAAATAATGCCGGAATATGAGAGAAAGAGACGAGATAAAAGAGCTCGTCTCTTTTTTTGCGCGGTAATGTCGGATGAAACAGGAAAAAAGGTGGCTTTTTTTGCTAAAATCTGCCAACTTCAAATGCTATTCTAAAACAGGATGATCATACAGGATATGCAAAATGCTGCCTGTTTAGAATGGTATAAGGAGGAAAAAAGAAATGGCGGAACAAGGAAAAGAAGGCATGCTGCCAAAAAATATCAGACAGATCGGACAGATTAGCGGAAACCAGAAAATATATCTGGAGGATTATGTGATCACGTACCTGAGGCAGATCTTAACTCCGGATGAGAATATGCGCGTCATGATTCTGTACGGACACAAGGAAATGATAGAGGATGAGCTTTACTGGTTTGTCAATGGGGCGGTGGAAGCGCAGCATGACTTCTTCATGGAAAAAACGATCATTGATGAAGAATCGTGGAAAAAAGTTAATGAAATGGCGGGAAAATTTTTTCCGGAGCTGACAGTTATGGGGTGGGCGATCACCAGAGAGGATTCCACGGAGGATCTGGAAGAACAGATCATGCGGACACAGCGGCAGTTTTTCAGACCAGATCAGAAGCTGTACTTTGAGTACATAACAAGTGACAAGACAGAGGCACTATATCTGCATGAAAAGGGAAAACGGAACATGCTCAGCGGTTATTACATATATTATGAAAGAAATGAATGCATGCAAAACTACATGGTTTCCCTGCGGACAAGAGAACGCCATCCGGAGGAAATGAATGCAGACCATGCGGCGCGGCAGTTCCGGGAAGTGTGTCAGGAAAAGAAACAGGATCTGCACAAAAAGAGAAGCTCTGCATTTGCAACCTGTGTCAGTCTGCTTCTTGTTATGGCGATACTGGTGATCGGTATTACGATGCTGAATAATTATGAAAAGATGCAGAGCATGGAACGCGTGCTGTACCAGATTTCCGGGAAGATGGATGATGCAACGGAAGTGGCGGCGGATGCGGATGCGATGCAGGATCAGGCGGTGCAGGATGCACTGCTGACAGAAAATGCGCAGGCAGCAGACCAGACGGCGCAAATGACAGCAGGTGTACAGGAACTGCCACAGGCGGCAGATACAGTGGAAGCTGTGCAGACCGCCGGGACGGATGCGGCAGTAGATGTGAGCGCAGCAGAGCAGGCAGATCCGGCGATGGCAGAGCAGACAACAGCAGAGCAGACAGCTGATGAAAACATGACAGCAGAGAACCAGGCGGATAACGGACAAGCGGGTGATGGACAGACGGCGGATCCGAATGCAGCAACAGAAATATCAGACAAGCCGTCTGCAGAGACATCGACTGCAACGGATATGGATGCAGCAGACACAGATGCGACAGAAAACAGCGGTACAGATGCTTCTCAGACTGTGGATGAAACAGCAGAGCAGGCAAGTACATCACAGACAAACGCATCGCAGGAGACGGTTTATATGATCAAGCAGGGAGACACGTTGGCAAAGATCTGTATGCAGTACTATGGCAGTCTTTCCAAAATGGGGGAAGTTTGTGAAAGAAATCAGATCGAAAACAAAGATAGCATCTACTATGGACAAAAAATAGTTCTTCCGTAAAAAGTATGCTATAATATATTGATATCGGGGTCAAAAGCCCGGGCTTTGATGTCTACGGATTGTTCCGTGCTCTGCACTCCCACAATCCTGCCCAATATTCGCATATCGTGGGATTAACATCCCACTTTTATGCTCATATCGGGGCGGGTCCCAAGGTCTTTCAACCACTTATGAGCAAGCGCATGTGGTTTTAGACCTTTTGACCCTGGCATCATATATTATTACCGTGTAACAGACGGTACTGAGACGGGCTGTACAAAGGAGAATGGAATGAAACAGATCAGAAAGAGTAAGACAGATTATAAAGATAAAATCTTTCATCATAAGCTGACAATCGTCTATAGAGTACTTCTGGTGATCGTGCTTGTGGCAGCAATAGCTGCTGTTGTCAAAATTTATCTGGCAAATCAGGTATATACTAAATTTGAAATGATCAAAACGATCGACAAGGTAGGCACATCGGACGGTGTATTCCGGAAATATCAGGATAACCTGCTGACATACAGCAAAGATGGTATTTCTGCCTATGATAAGGATGGCAAACAGCTCTGGAACCAGACTTATGAAATGCAGGAACCGATCGTTGTATCCAGAGGCGGGTATGTGGCGGTTGCAGATTATAAGGGCAGTGTTCTGTATCTGATCGGACCAAGCGGAAATGCAACAACGGTGGAGACCAATCTGCCGATTCTGGATCTGGACGTATCTTCCTCCGGTATTGCGGTCGCTGCACTGCAGGATGATGCTACGATCTACCTCAGAATGTTTTCGGCGACAGGTGATGTGATCTCAGAGATCAAAACATCCATGCAGAAGAGCGGCTATCCATTGGCGTTTTCTATTTCGCCGGATAATATCAAGGTGGGTGTATCCTATCTGAAGGCAGAGGGCGGCAAGATCAACACCAGTCTGGCGTTTTACAATTTTGGCGATGTCGGTCAGAACGAAACGGACAATCTGGTCAGTGGCTATGATTATGCAGGAGAACTGTTTCCGCTTCTGTTTTATCCAAATGAAGATAATGCCCTTGCAGTGGGAGATAAGCGTGTCCTGATCCTGAAAGGAAAACAGAAGCCGACACTTCAGACGGAAATAGAGCTGGATGATGAGGTGCAGTCTGTGTTTTATAACGGAACCAATTTTGCGCTTGTTTTCCGCAATACAGAACAGGATGGCGGTTACAGCATCCGGGTATATGATATGAACGGACGGAAAAAAATGACGGAAACGATCGATTTTGAATATACGGATCTGATCGTCGAGAATGACAGGATTCTTGTATATAACCAGAATCAGCTGGTTATATACGGATTGAACGGCGTGAAAAAATACGAAGGAGAGCTGGGTGGAACGATCCGGGCAATCGTACCGACCTCTTCCGATACAAAACTGCTTGTTGTATTGGAAGACAGCATTCAGCTGATAAAATTAAGATAATGGAATTGTTTGATATCATAGGAATTGTGATCATAGTGGCTGCAGCACTTAAGGGTGGCAGAAGAGGCTTTGTCGTTACCCTGGGCAGATTATGTGCGGGTATTCTGTCTCTTCTGCTCGTTTACCTGCTCAATACATGGGCGTTTGCACAGCTTGTCCCGACCCTGCTGGTCGACCATCAGGTTATAATTGTCAGAGTGCTGCTCTGCGTTGTTTTATATATTGTTTTGTTTCTGGTACTAAAAACAATCATCCTTTCCCTGCGGATCCTGACAGGGCTTCCTATTATAAAAGGATTGAATAAACTGCTTGGTTTCGTGGCGGGCGCTGCCTATGGAGTTCTGCTGGTCGGTATTTTGCGTATGATCCAGGATATGCTGCCTATTTTCTGATGTACGTGATATGGCAGAGCTGTGATATATCCGAAATACGGGTATGTGTATATGATTTATATGATCCCTGCTATGTTTTTTCACCGGGTATATCCGGAAAATGGTCGCATTTATTTATATAAGAAGATATGAGTGTCAAAAGTGAATTTTGCAAGCACGATCGCATTTTGGACTTCTCCCTAATATTCGCATATCGTGGGATTATCATCCCGCTTTTATGCTCATATCGGGGCGGGTCCCAAGGTCTTTCGCCCACCTATGAGCGAGCTCGCGTGGGTTTAGACCTTGAGACCCTGGCATCATTATATAGAAGAAAGACATAAAGAAGGGATTGGAACAGAGAATGACCACAGCATATAGTGTCTGTAAAACACACTTCCTACAAGCTGACAAAAAAAGAAAAAGAATTATGAAAAAATAGGGAAAAGCATGTTGACAAATGGAAAAGGCAGTGCTATTATAAAATTCGCCGCGAAAAAGTGGTGAAGATGAGATTGAAAAATCTCAAAAGAAAATAAAAAAAAGTGTTGACAAACGACAAAACACATGATATTATATCAGAGTTGCGTCGAGAGATACA
>ERZ506887.75-NODE-75-length-65318-cov-11.886015_pt1 | contig 65318 bp, 49 predicted proteins | sample MGYA00512905_ERZ506887 | MGnify/ENA metagenome assembly ERZ506887 | reverse complement strand
TGAAAAATCCCATAACATTTTTCTATATATCCAAGAACATCGGCTTCTTTAAACAGAAGAATAATCTTCTCAACAGGTAAATTCCACTCATCTGAAGCAAGCCGGATTAATCTTGTCTGCATGAAAGTAATCTCTGTTTTCTCACTCATTATGAATCCTCCCTAATTTCTTGGTCAATAAAACTGGAATTTGACGCTCTATTAATGCTATTAAACCCAATCAATAGCATTCTTTACAAGTTTGACAAATGGTTCACAGGTCAGATTTTGGGTAGTGTGTGCAGGAACGATACAGCAGATTTTTCCCTTGCCATAGGTGTGAATCCATACAGCAGGCTGAACGCCGTTCTTTGAAACGGTTTCTGCAAGAATCGTTGTATCAGCATTCGGAATCATTTTCATTACATAATGTTCGTCAAAATCAGGGAATGTGAATTTGCCAATGCCTTCAATAATCGGATGTTCTGCTATCGGTTTTACAGTAAGCGGACATTGTTCGGGATGAGTGATAAAGTTACTTCTTACAACATTTGTGAGGATTGCGTGATTTTCTGTGTAATCAGTAAGTGATGCGTGAAGCATAATCGTTCCCATACCATTCTGAATATCATTCAGAAATTTCTCCGTCCATTTTTCATCACACCAGATTGGAGTAGGAATCTGATCATTTTCAATAGGATCTTTGAAAGACAAAAACAAATCAAACTGCCCCTTGAAATAATCATTTGGATTCTTTGTGAATGTTACTTCATAATCTGCGTTAAACAGATAGTTCATCATAGGCTTGATGGAATCATCGTGATGCCAGTAATCGTGTACCAAAACAAATACTTTTTTACTCATAAGTTATACGTCCTTTCATCACCATTTTATGGCTACGTTTTTGTGAATTCTCGTTTTTTAGATGTGCGTTAAATTCCGATTTCACGCTTTCTTTCACCCTATATGTTTGTATCTGAGGTATTCAGTCACAAACTTCGGGGATAGGCACCTATGCCGCAAGGGGAAACTCCCCTTGTACGAATTATCTGATTTCGCTGTATTTCCCGGATTGAGATTTTTCAAAATCGGAACCGCGCTGCCAAGAGATTTATGCCATATCCTGCGTGTTATCTTTTTCAATTTCTGAAGCATTCTGTCAGTTCTGATAATTTAACATGTCTGCTCATATTATTCATCATCTGTAAATTCTATCATCTCATCAACGGTGCAGTCCAGCTTCTTGCAGATCTTCTCAATCGTCTCCATTGATACATACTGGTTTTTTCCCATCCGGAAAAGTAATCCGTTCTTATCTGTTTTTGGTGCTTCCGGCAAATCCACTCCGACACCGCTATCCTTGTTCTGGGCAAATAATTGCGGACAGTAAACCGCAACACTTAAATTTCATCTGCATTTGGAATGATCGCTGCTGCAATAAAGTAAACAAGCAGCCCGGTTCCTGTGCAGCCGAATATGGCAAACAGCAGACGGATGATCGTCGGATCCACGCCGAAATACTCGCCAAGTCCGCCGCATACTCCACAGATCATTCTGTGTTCTCTTGATCTTGTCAGTTTCTTCATATTATTATCGTTCATATTGATACACTCCTTTTCTTCCGCCTATTCATTCATGATACATATTATGATGTCAGGGGCATAAGCCCCGAATTGGTTACCTGCTACTATCTGAGGAAATCCACATTGACACTTCCCATGCCACAATCGATCTCCAGCTTCTTTCCTGCTCCCTTGTCCGTCGTATATTCCTGTGACAGACCGCTGAAATCATGGGATCCGCACTCTACAGATCCGGCTCCGACAGATATATCTGTATCAAAGTCTGTCTCGCTGCCTGCCACGATCAGGTCTGCTTCTCCCATACCGACATCCACTGTCAGCTTTTTGGAAGCATCCACTGCTGTTTCAAGCGTTCCCATACCAACTTCCAGCTCCACCTTTTCAGCCTGCAGCGTCATTTCCGATACGGCAGTTCCGGCTCCGATGGAAAGTGAGATCTTTTTGTACGCCTTTTCCGGCAGATAGACCGTTGCAGTACCTGCATTTGTGTCATGTACGCCAAACAATGTTATCGTCTGTGTTTTCGTCCGGATACTGAGCGTTCCGTTCTGTTTTTGGAACTGTAGTCTGCTTTTGCCGTCATAGCTTGCATAAAAGGAATCGTCCCCGCTTGGCTTAATCGTAAACTCTCCTGCACCAAGTGCCAGATCGATTTTTTGGATCTGATCGCTTTCGGATGCTATCATTGTTTTTCCCGATTCTTCTGCATCATCCCATGCATCATCAGTGGCTTCGTCCGAATCATCATCCGAGTCATCATCATCCGAATCATCGTCATCTGAGTCATCGTCCATCTCTTCTTCATACCGGTCATCCGTAATAGCCGCAGCATTTTCAGAAACACCTAAATCCGGATCTGTATAGACATCACTCCAGTCATCCTCTTCATCCGTATCTTCCCAATCTGCGTCATCACTTACCACGTTCATATTGAGCCCGTCTGTTCCTGCACTCAGGCGAAGCCTTAAGCTGTGCGGAAACAGTACGACCGATACCTCTCCGTTTTCCCTGACATATTCCCTGTACTGCTTATTGCCGCCAAGTGCGACACTGATCAGGATCAGGATCATTCCTACAGCGGTTAAAACCGCTGCTGTGATCAAAACAATTTTCGTTGATTTTTTCATGCTTTATGTGCCTCCTTTCCGCGAAATGGCATACCGATCAAATGAATACAGCCTTTGATCACTTCCGGTACAACAACTGCACAGAGCTTGATGAGTCCCCAGCCACAGAGCAGGAACAGTCCCGCGCATAGGAAGGAGATGCCGATCATCATCAGTCCGACAAGTGGAAGTCCCATATTGGATATTCCAACTACAAACAAAAGAATTGCTGCTACAAGGAAGGCTGCTACAATACTGACAACCAGTACGACAGCGCTTACGATCAGTGCAACCACGCATGCCAGAACCGCGATCACAACTCCAAACAGTGCAATAGCGAGCGGGATCACCACCGGTGACACAAGCACACATACGAGCACGATAAATGCGATCTGCCAGCCGTTTCTTTCCTTTTTCTGCTTCTTCTCTGCCCGATAAGGCACAATGCCTTTGTCAGCCAGTTCCTTATGGATCGTCTCTGCTACCGTCTCAGGCGTTCCCAGTTCGCGCATCACTTCTGCTTCCCGCTCCGGTCCTGCCTCTTCAAAATATTCCACATAATACTCCATTGCTTCCCGGCGTTCCTCTTCCGGCAGATCCGATAGCAAGTATTCTAATTTTCGTAAATATTGGTCTTTATTCATCCTTCTTGCCTCCCTCAAAAATCGAAGTTATTTTTTCGGCATATCCCAGCCATTCTTTCCTGTACTCGGAAAGCTGCGCCTTACCAAGCGCTGTCGTCTTATAATAACGCCTGTTCCTGCCCGCACATTCTCTGTCATAGACTTCCAGAAAGCCACTTTTCTGCAGCCGCCTCAGAACCGGATACAGTGTGGATTCCGAAATCTCGAGCACCTGCCGGACATCCTGTGTGATCCGGTAACCATAAGTACCAATCTCTTCTTTATCTACAACAGCAAGCACGATCGCATCTAAAAGCGCTGCTCCTGTATTGAATACCATATACATTACTCCTTCCTGTGCAGTATTATATCTTTTGTAATACTATATGTCATATAATATTATTTGTCAATACTATATTATATGATTTAAGTGTAAAAAGCCAGAATTTGATGCTCATATCGGGGCGGGTCCCAAGGTCTTTCACCCACCTATGAGACAGCTCACATGGGGTTAGACCTTTTGACTCTGGCTTCATTATATATTTTCCAAAAATAAATAAGGAGCACCTGTCTATCGACAGGTGCTCCCAAACACTTCTTTCTTTATATTTTTTGTTTTACATTTTAAAGCTGCATGGAATCTACAAGACGCTTCTTCTCCTCATCGAACTCTGCCTGAGAAATAATACCGTTGTCCAGTAAGATCTTCAGCTTCATGGCTGCCTTCTGGAATTCATCCAATGACATTGTCTTTCCTGCGCCATCAGATGCAGCAGGTGCGCTCTTGGCTGCAGCCTGTGATGCTGCTGCAGCAGCTGCGGCTGCGGCTGCAGATGCGGTCTGCTGTGGTTTCTCGGCAGGAGCCGGTGCAGGAACCGGTTGTGGCTGGCTCTGCTGCTTCATAGCGGCTACAGCTGCGGCTGCGGCCGCATCAACTGTCTTAACCGGTTCCTGAGACTGCCCCTGTACTGCTGCCTTTGCAGCTGCAGCCTGCTGTCTCTTTGCTTCTTCTTCATACTTGCGGAACTGAAGAGCTTCTGCTGCTTTTCTTGCCTTCTCAGCAGCTTCTGCCTTTTCTCTTGCTTCCTGTTCCTTACGGCGTTTCTCTTCTTCTATTCTACGCTTTTCAGCTTCTTCTGCTTCTCTCTTTGCACGTTCTTCCGCTTCTTTACGTGCTTTTTCTTCTGCAGCAAGTCTTGCCTTTTCTTCCTCTGCACGACGGATCTTCTCTTCTTCCATCTTCACAATGGCATCCTTGGCAAACTTCATGGCTGCAGCTGCAGCTTCTTTCTGTACATATTCTTCTACCGCGCGTACATTCTTGGCATCTTCAGCCTTGGCTGCTTCCACTTCTTTTGCTCTTGCATCCGTACCAACCTTTGTCACTGCTGCCTCTACTGCAGCTGCAGCCTGCTCTTCTGCCTTCTTACGCGTCTCAGCAACCTGCCTCTGTGCTTCTTCCTCAGCCTTGGCTTTTGCAGTTTCTACCATCTTTTTGGCTTCTTCCTGTGCTTTACGAAGCACCTCATCTACCATCTTCTTGGCTTCGGCTTCTGCCTGCTGTACCTTCTCTGTTACTGCCTGCTTTGCTTTCAGATCCGCAGCTTTGACTGTTGCTTCCACAGCCTGTTTGCCTTCAGCTTCCGTCTTTTTTGCAACTTCTTCCTTCAGCTGCTTTATGCGCTCATCAGACTGCTTTGCAAACTCCTGCGCTTTCTTGATATTCTCTTCTGAAAGTTTTCTGGCTGTTTCCTCCGCAATCTTTCTTGTATGCTCACTGGCTGCTTTACGGATTGTCTCCTCCTCCAGCGCTCTTCTTGCCGGATCTTTCTCGGAAGAAGTACTTTCTGTTACATCATGTGCTGCCTTTCTTGCGGCTTCGTCCGCAATCCTGAAAGCTGATTCGATCGCTGCTTTCTTTGCGTTCAATCCGGCAGTCTGTCTGATCGCATCCTCTGCGGATTTAATATTGCTGCCATCACCTGCTGCAGCCTGCTCTTTTTTCGGTTCAGCCTTCTCCGGTGTATTTTTAATTGCTGCTGCTGCCGCCTTTCTTGCGGCTTCTTCTGCTGCTTTTCTTGCAGCTTCCATTCCTACATTTTCCTGCATGTCATTCGCCCCTATTTCCAGTATTTGTACTAACTGTCTCACAAAGAAATCTGCCTGTGGAAGTTTTACACTATTCAAAATACAGTATACCATAAGCTTTTAGAGATTTCTACTAATGAACAGAAACTTCTTTCGTACTTTTTTATGAAAATTTCATACATTTTTTGTGCACCTCGTCCTAGGTATTTTTTTCTTTCATAATTCACAAGACAACTTTTTTGCGCCGATGCTCATCGGATATTTCATACACTTCTGCCATGTCCCGCTTTTTGAGACGAATTATATTTTCAGCATTCAGCAAATTCATCCTTTACTACATATTTTCCCGCCGTTGGGCGAAATTTCCCGGCACAGGATTCATTTCCCGGAAAAAGAAAGAAACGACACCCAAAAGATGTCGTTTCTTGCCGCGCATTGCGGTAACGCTGTCTGTCCGCCGCAGCCATATATAATTCTCTACAGCTTCCAAATATCGCGGTTATATTCAGCGATTGTTCTGTCAGATGAGAAGAAACCTGCTTTTGCCGTATTGATGAGCATCTTCTTTGCCCATGCCATGCGGTCTTCATAGTCTGCAAGCATCTGCTCTTTCTTTGCAATATAATCTTTAATATCCAGAAGTGTCATGAACCAGTCTTTATTGCAAAGCTCTTTGTATAAACGTCCCAGATTTTCAGGATCACCGATCTGAACCAGTTCCTTGCTGACAATAAAATCAACAAGCTCTGCGATCTGCGGGTCTGCATAGTAGTCCTGCGGATGATAGCCTGCTGTATCGTACAGACGGATCACTTCTTCGCTGGACTTACCGAAAATGTAAATATTGTCTTCTCCAACCAGGTCATGGATCTCCACATTTGCGCCATCCATCGTGCCAAGTGTCACAGCACCGTTTAACATAAACTTCATATTGCCTGTTCCGCTCGCTTCCTTACTTGCCAGAGAAATCTGCTCAGAAATATCGCAGGCAGGGATCAGATGCTCCGCTTTTGTCACATTGTAATTTTCTACCATGACAACCTTCAGGTATGGACTTACCTCCGGATCATTATCGATCAGCTCCTGCAGGCAGAGGATCAGATGAATAATATCCTTTGCAAGAATATAAGCCGGTGCTGCCTTTGCTCCAAAGATCATGGTAACAGGTGTCTTCGGCTTCTTGCCTGCCTTGATCTCCTTATATTTATGAATAATATAAAGCGCATTCATCTGCTGTCTCTTGTACTCATGCAGTCTCTTGATCTGGATGTCAAATACAGAATCTGCTGCAATATCAATATTCTGTGTTTCTTTCAGATAATTTTTCAGATCTGCCTTCTTTCCGTCCTTGATCTCAATAAAACGGGAAAGCACTTTCTCATCATTCTGGAATTCCAGCAGCTTTTCAAGCTCTGCAGCATCCTTCTTCCATCCGTCTCCGATCAATTCCGTAATATATGCTGCAAGCTCAGGATTACAGTGCAGCAGCCAGCGGCGGAATGTAATACCATTTGTCTTATTATTGAATTTTTCCGGATAAATATCATAAAACGGCTTCAGTTCGGACTTCTTTAAAATCTCTGTATGCAGTGCAGCAACACCGTTTACGGAGAAGCCGTAATGCATATCCATATGTGCCATATGGACTCTGTTTTCTTTGTCAATGATCGCTACCCGCTCATCCGGATATTTGGCTTTTGCCATTTCATCCAGCTTGCGGATGATCGGCATCAGCTGCGGTACAACCTCTTCCAGATAAGAAACCGGCCATTTTTCCAGTGCTTCTGCAAGGATCGTATGATTTGTATATGCACATGTTTTTGCCACAATCTGTGCAGCCTCTTCAAAAGCAACTCCTCTTTCCTGCATCAGACGGATCAGTTCCGGAATGACCATGGAAGGATGTGTATCGTTGATCTGGATCACCACATGATCACTTAAGGATCTGATATCATAGCCCTTGTCCGCAAGCTCTTTCAGGATCAGCTGTGCACCGCTGCTTACCATAAAATACTGCTGATAAATACGCAGAAGCTGTCCTGCCTTGTCACTGTCGTCAGGATATAAGAAAAGTGTCAGATTCTTTTTCACATCATTCTTATCAAAAGAAATACCCTCTTTGACAAGTGATTCGTCTACTGTATCAATATCAAACAGATGCAGCTTGTTGACACCACTGTCATACCCGGGTACATCTATGTCATATAATGTGGATTCCACAGTAAAGTCCTTAAACTGTACAGGAAAATGTAATTCTGTCTTTGTAAGCCAGCTTTCCTTTTCGATCCACGGATTTTTTTCTTCCCGCTGTTTGTGATCCACAAATTTCTGCCGGAACAGTCCATAATGATAATTCAGTCCGATGCCTTCTCCGTTCAGACCGAGTGTAGCAATAGAATCGATAAAGCAGGCTGCCAGTCTGCCAAGTCCGCCGTTTCCAAGCGATGGTTCCGGCTCAATCTCCTCAATCTGGGCAAGTGACTTGCCGTTCTGGGCAAGCAGCTCTTTTATCTCTTCATAAACGCCAAGATTGATCAGATTATTGGATAACAGTTTTCCGATCAGAAATTCTGCGGAAATATAATATACTTTTCTGTCTCCTTCATTTGGCTTCTTCTCGCTGCAAAGCTCTTTTGTCAGTCCGAGCAGTGCGTAATACAGCGCCTTATCATCCGCCCCGGCGATCGTTGTACCCAGACGTTTTTCTATATTTGTCTTTAAATCCATGCGTGCCTCCTCGTTTTCTTTTTTGCAGATTACCTCTGCAGTGTTATTCTTTCCCTGTTATTTCTGCTGTGTTATCTTTCTTTCGTATCTGTTGTTACTTCTGTTTCTTTCTCTTCTTCTGCTTCCTTCTGTACCTTGGGCAGACGTGCACAAATCTCCGTCATTCGTCTGATTTTCCGGATCTTTGCCGCATCAAATGTCTTTTTCGGCAGTCTGTATACCCAGTTACCACCAAGTGTTGATGGTGTATTGATCCGCGCTTCCTTGCCAAGCCCCAGATAATCCTGCACCGGAATGATACACGTATCTGCCACACTGCGCATGGCAAGTGCGATATAATCCCAGTAGATCTCTTTTTTCGGTGTGTATGCATTATGCAGATAGTCAACTGCCAGCTTTTTATCCTCAGGGGACAGTTCATCATACCAGCCCATTACAGTATTGTTATCATGCGTGCCCGTATATACCACACAGTTTCTTTCGTAATTGTGCGGCAGATAGTCACTTTCTTCCCTGGAGTCAAAAGCAAATTGCAGCACCTTCATGCCCGGATAGCCGCTTTCCTTCAGCATCCTTCTCACGCTGTCTGTCAGAAAGCCGAGATCTTCTGCAATGATTGGCAGATCGCCAAACTGCTCTCTGACCGCACCAAACAGATCCATTCCCGGACCCTGCTGCCATTTTCCGTTTCTTGCTGTTTTCTCTCCGTAAGGAATTGCATAATATTCATCAAAGCCCCGGAAATGATCAATTCTGACGATATCATACAGCGCAAAGCAATGTGCGATCCGCCGCATCCACCATGCATATCCGGTCTTCTTATGATACTCCCAGTCATAGAGTGGATTTCCCCAAAGCTGTCCGTCTGCCGAAAAACCGTCCGGCGGGCAGCCTGCCACTGCAACCGGCAGATTGTCCTCATCCAGCTGGAACTGCTTTGTATCACTCCATGTATCTGCACTGTCAAATGCCACATAGATTGGAATATCTCCAATGATCTGTATGCCCTGCTCATTCGCATACTTCTTCAGGGCATCCCACTGTCTGAAAAACTCATACTGCACAAATTCATAAAAACCAATGTCGGTTTTATATTTCTGTCCGGCTTCTTCCAGCGCTTCCGGTCTGCGGTTCCGGATGCCTTCTTCCCACTCGCTCCAGCTTTTGCCGTGATTGGCATCCTTCAAAGCCATAAAAAGTGCATAATCCGGCAGCCAGCTTTCATTCTTTTCCACAAAGCTGTGATAGTCATCCGTTTCCGTAATACCATTTGTCACAGCCCGCTGGTACGCCATATGCAGGATACGGTATCTGGTATGAAACATTTTTTCATAATCTATGGTGTTTCCTGTTCCGAAATCTGCTCCTTCACATTCCAGTCTTCCCAAAAGGCCATCCTTGACCAGTGTCTCCAGATCAATAAAATATGGATTTCCGGCAAAAGTAGAGAACGACTGGTACGGCGAATCCCCGTAACCGGTCGGTCCGAGCGGCAGAATCTGCCACAGGGACTGCCCGCATTTTTTTAAGGTATCCACAAATTCATATGCTTCTTTTGAAAAACAACCGATCCCATAATTGGAAGGCAGGGCTGATATCGGTAAAAGCATTCCGCTAAGTCTCATATCGTTATCCTTTCCCAAAAGAGCGCTTAGCCTTTGACTGCACCGTCAGCTACGCCCTTGATAATATATTTCTGTCCGAACAGGTATACAATGATGATCGGAATGACGGTCAGCATGATACTTGCCATCATCGGTCCCATTTCTACCTTTCCGTAGCTGCCTCTGAAATACTGGATCAGCATCGGAATAGTTTTGTATTTCTTAATATCCAGTACAAGTGTCGGCAGAAGGTAATCGTTCCATACCCACATAGCTTCCAGAACACCTACTGAAATCATGGTTGGTTTTAAAATCGGTACAACCACCATGAAGAATGTCTGAAGTGGATTGCAGCCGTCGATCATGGCAGCTTCCTCGATCTCGATCGGAATGGATTTTACAAAGCCGCAGAACATAAATACCGCAAGTCCCGCACCAAATCCGAGGTAGATCACCCAGATGTTGAACGGTGTGTTCAGTTTCAGCTTATCTGCCGTCTGGGACAGCGTAAACATAACCATCTGGAACGGTACGACCATGGAAAGGGCACACATATAATAGATGATTTTTGAAAAAACGCCGTTCAGTCTTGTGATACACCACGCACACATGGAGCAGCAGAGCAGAATAGCTGCCACAGAAGTGACTGTGATCAGTGTACTGTAGCCAAGACTCTTTAAAAATCCCTGGGATGTCAGGGAACTTACATAGTTTGAAATACCTGCAAAGGTATCTGCTGTCGGCAGTGTAAATGCTGTACTTGTGCTGATCGCTGTTTCTTTCTTTAAAGAGTTAAACAGGATCATCACGATCGGGTATATCCAGAGAAGGGATGCCACTGTTAATACTGTGATCCAGATAATATTTGATACTTTTCTTTTCTGTTTCATTACTGCTGCACCTCCTTAGATTTGGTAAGCTTCAGCTGAAGCATGGAAATCGCAATGACTAAAATACAGAACATAACAGCTTTTGCCTGACCGTAGCCCTTGAAGAGCGCGCCTGCACGTGCGTAGAAGGTCTGGTAAATGTTCAGGGCAAGCATTTCTGTGGAATGGTTCGGATCACCACCTGTGAGGGCTAAGTTCTGATCAAACAGCTTGAAGGAGTTTGTCAGTGTCAGGAATACACAGATCGTTACGGATGACATAACCATCGGTAACTTGATCTTCCATAATACATCCCATGTATTTGCTCCATCGATCTCAGCTGCTTCCACAAGATCTGACGGTACATTCTGCAGACCTGCAATGTAGATGATCATCATATATCCGATCTGCTGCCAGCACATCAGAATGATAAGTCCCCAGTAACCGGCTGATGAATTCAGTGCCAGAAGCGGTTTGCTTGCAAGTGACAAAATACAGTTGATGAGGATCTGCCAGATATAACCAAGTACGATACCACCGATCAGGTTCGGCATAAAAAATACGGTACGGAAAATATTGGTTCCTCTCAGTTCCTTTGTCAGCAGAAGTGCCAGACCAAAGGCGATCACATTAATGAGTATAATGGATACGACCGCAAATAAAATTGTAAATTTAAAAGAGTTTAAAAATGAAGCATCCTTCAGGATGACATTATAATTTGCAAATCCAACCCACTTCGCATTATCAACCGTTGTAAATTTACAAAAGGAAAGATATAACCCCTGTGCAAACGGAACAATGAATCCGATGATAAATGCAAGCAGTGTCGGCAGCACAAAAATGGGCGAATAACGTTTCAACGCTTTATGCATAGTACCTACCTCCAAAAAAGGGGCAGGCAGCTTATCCTGCCTGCCCTTTATTCACAATCTCTTATTCCTGAGAAGTTAATTCGTATTCAGTCTTCCATCCGTCTACGAATGCAGATCTGACTGCTTCCCAGTTGTCATCTGTCTGATCAGCTGCATAAGCTGTAAGAGCCTGACCTACGCCGTTTTTCCACTCTTCTGATGGCATTGTAGGGAAGTTCCATGAAACAGGAGTCTTTCCTTCTGCTGTCATTTCCTTATCCTGCTGTACGAACAGGTTCTGAGATTCAACAGCGTTCTTGAAAGGAATTACAAATCCCATATCTTCGCCCATAGCCTTTGTTCCTTCGTCAGAAGTTACACACCAGTTCATGAAATCAAGTGTTGCCTGAATATCTGCTTCATCAGCTTCCTTGTTTACACACCAGTAGTTTTCTGTACCTGTGCAGAGACCCTGGTTTGCTTCATCGCCTACACCGATGTAGATCGGAATCATAGCCAGATCATCATCTGTAAATGTGCCGTCTGCTGTCAGGTTTCCGTATTCCCAGGAACCATTCTGGAAGAATACTGCCTGGCCTGCAAGGAATTCGTTTCTGGAATCATCACCGGTCTTTGCTGCAAGTTCTGCAGGAGCACATGTACTGTTGTTGATGTACAGATTCCAGATATCACGATAGTTGTCAAGGTACGTGCCTTTGATTTCTTTTGTAGTTCCGATTCCGTCTGCCTGATACTCGAAGTAGATTGGAAGGTTTGCAAGGTGTGTCTTAAATCTCCAGTCAGAAGATCCGTCCATACCTGCTGATGTAAATGCAGCAAATCCAAGTTCATCCTTACGTGCTGTGATATCTTCTGCAACCTTCTTTAAATCTGCGAAAGATTTAATATCATCAATTGTATATCCTGCTTTTTCCAGTAATGTTTTGTTTGTGATCAGTCCGTAAGACTCGATAACGTATGCGATACCTGCTACAGCATCTCCATCCTTCAGTGCGAAATCTTCGCTTGTCAGCTCACCGTAGATTGCTGAATCTTTTAAATCATAGCAATAATCTTTCCAGTTTGCAAGACCTACAGGACCGTTTACCTGGAACATAGTAGGAGCACCGCTCTTACCCATTTCACTCATCAGAGTTGTTTCATATTCGCCGGATGCTGCTGTAACAACTGTTACATCTACGCCTGTCTCTTCCGTATATTTTGCAGCCAGCTCCTACCACTGTGGATCCTGCTCCGGTTTGAAGTTCAGGTAGTAAACAGAACCGCCTTCTGCGTTTGCTGTTTTGTCATCTGCGGAAGCATCTGTTGCTTCTGCATCTGTTGCTTCTGCATCTGTTGCTTCTGCATCTGTTTTTGCATTTGTGTCTGCATCTGCAGCTCCTTCATTGCTGCTGCCGCAACCTGTCAGCATGGATGCTGTCATGGTCACTGCAAGTCCGAGTGCCAGTAATTTTTTTACATTTTTCATAAACTCATCTCTCCTTTTCTTATCCTTCAGAACTCTGTGTTCTTGTTGATGAACTTATCTTAGCAGAGAAACTCGGGGAGTATTAGCAATTTAAAAACGTAAACTATCAAAAATCATACATGCCTGTCTATTCTTTTTTATACTTCTTTTTTTCTTTTTTATGCTTCTTTTCTCCTATTTCATACCGTTTTCTATTCTTCCTTCTTCGATTCCGTTATACTCTCCGTGAGCATTCTGACAAAATCTGCCTGGGTGATCTTTTTCTGTGCCAGCGCCGGAAGCGCCTCTCCCAACGTGCTCTCCTGCAATACAGAATTCCATTTTACCTGATAATTCGGTACGATCTGCGGCTGACCGCGGTACGCCCGGATATAATCCTGCAAAAGACGTGATGTGTTCTGATCCTGCGAAAACAGATCTTCCTTCAGCTTCTTGTTTTTCTTCGTACGGAATTTCAAAAATTCGACCGCGCCCTGCTTCACCTCATCACTGTAGCTGTCTACTACCGCCCAGCCGAAGGTTTCCGGAGAAGAAATCAGCTTATTACCCGGGAACGGTGAAAATCTGACTTTTTCCCTGAATTCCTCCGGGAGCTGGTCGATCATCCAGTAGCCGTTTGCCAGCATGGCAGATTTTCCGGCAATAAAATTATTGTATGCCACATCAAAATCCGCATTCATGGCATCCTTTGTCGTATATTTATAAAGCTTTTGCAGTGTATCTGCCATATGATAGATGCAATCCTTCTGATAGCTGACCGGATACAGTTCATTCATAAACGCCGCACCTTCCTCACTGTCTGCCATTTCAGCGGTTGCCAGCAGCATGGCGGACCAGCCGGTTCCTTCCGTGTGCAGCCCAAGCGGTGTGATTGCCCTTGCCTGCAGCTTCTCGCAGCAATCCCAGAATTCCTCCCACGTCTGCGGAAATTCCTCGATTCCTGCCTGCTCAAACAGCTCTTCGTTCCAGAAAATACCAGAACAGGAAAATGCCGCCGTACTGACCGGCCCCAAATAAACGCTTCCATCTTCCTCACTGCAGCTATCAAGCACAACCGGTTCTATCATCTGTTTCCATTCCTGATCTGCCTCTATATAAGGTGCCAGATCCACAATCCTGTGATCTTCGACCAGCAGGCGGTAATAAGAAGGCAGCATACGCAGATCCGTGATGACCGCCGGCAGCTTATCCGTCACATTCAGTCGTTTCAGATTCTGTCTGTAATCACTCTCCGTTTCCATGATCCATTCCACTGCGATATGGTATTTTCCTTTATAGGTAATATTAAAAGCATCCACCAGCTCCTGCTCACTTTTCTTTCCGCTGGTAGGACTGACCGTCAATATCATGGGAATCTCAACAGCTTCCTCTTCGTTATCCGTCTTCTGTATCTGTTTTTTCCCACATCCGCCAAGCAAAACAGCAGTCAGACATAAGATCATTAAGATGTACACGCTGCGCCGTACTTTTAATTTTCTTTTCGCGTTCATATGTCTGTCACCTCACACTCTGTCCAATACCAGCCTCGGAATCCTGATCACAAACGTTGTCCCATCCTCTTTCGCGATCACATAAAAGGAAACACGCCCCTCATATGCCAGCCTGAGTCTTGTCAGCACATTCACAAGCCCATAACCGTTCTTTTTGCTTTTGAAACTTTCCTTCATCTCAGCGATCGACATCTGCATCAGACCATTGATCTTCTCACATGCATCCGGCGCAATCGGTGTTCCATTGTTATATGACGTCAGCACCAGTTCCTCCTCTTCCCTCCGGACTGTAATCTCTATCCTGTAATGTGCAGACTGTCCATCAAACCCGTATTTAATAGCATTTTCCACCAGCGGCTGTAAAACAAGCTTCAGCATCCGTTCCTTGTCCGCATCCACTTCGCAGTGTATCTCATACCGGAACAGATCCGCATTCCTGATCTGCTGGATTTCCATATAGTTTCTCACGTTTTCCAGCTCATCCGCTACTGATACGATTTCTTCTCCTTTGCTTAAGGAAAGCCGCAGATATTTGGAGAGTGCCTGAATCATACGCATGGTCGTCTCTTCCTTATTTATACGCGCCAGCATGTAGATCGTATCCAGTGTATTATACAAAAAATGCGGATTCATCTGGTTCAGAAGCATATTGACCTCGACTGTCCGCAATTCTTTTTCCTGCGATTTTACCTCTGCCACAAGCTGCTCGATATTACCCAGCATTTCATTATAAGAATGACCAATCTGATCCAGCTCTGTTTTGGTATGTAGCTCTTCCATCCGCGTATAATCATTTCCGTGAAATCCTGCCATCTTTTTGCTGATCTTCTGAATCGGCCGGGAAAGGATCCGTGAAAAGTATACGCTGAGAATCAGTGCCAATACCATCGTAAACAAAAAAATCAAAAGCATCACGGTCATTATTCTTCCCATCCCCGCATGCAGCACATGATCCGGTACATAAACAGAAACTGTCATCCCGCTTTCCTTCTGCCTGTATGCACACAGCATACCATGTCCTATTTTCCCCCTGCTGATGATCATTCCGTTTCCTTCGGTTGCAAGAATCCGCTCTTTTGCAAGTATCAAAGGTTTCCTTGCCTCATCACTATCGTTATTTTGAAAGCAGACTTCACCGTCCGCATCCATGATCTGCATCAGAATACCTTCTTCTGCCAGATCGCTGTCTCCGGTAATATTCTGAAAAAAAACAGGATCCATTTTCAGAAACAGCATTCCGGGTTCATGCTCATAGTTCATGTTTCGGATATAACGCCCTATAAACAACGCGTCCTTTCCTGTCCCGAACAGTGTATCCTTTGTCCAGAACCATGTCGTTGTCGCATAAGTCCCCTGCAAAAACTTCTCCATGTCACTTTCCCTGAATTTGTGATATGTGAGTTTTGAATAGGATCTTGTATATACATTTTTTTTATTATCCACATAACAATATTCTGCCACATCATCCAGATTGATAAATGCAAAATACCGGCTCAGCGCACTTCTCTGGGTTCTGCTCATAGCTGATTTACGCAGACTTTTCTGCACACCGTCATAAACGATACAGTCCGCTGTCGCCTCATCCGTTTTATCAAACAAAAGATCCATTGCAGCACCCAGATTTTCACACATGGTATTATAATTATCCATCATTACGGTTTCCTGATTTTTCTGCACGACCCAGCCGACGCCCGTACCACACAATACCATGGCAGATAACAGAAGACATACTGTATACTTCAGATATCTTATTTGAATGCCTGATCTCTTCTCCTTTTTTTTCATGCTTCATATTCCTTTTTATAGTCGCTTGGCAATATACCGGCGTACTGCTTAAACAAATGTGTAAAGTACGAGGGATTACTGATACCAACCGTTTCGCATATCGTACTGATGCTCGCATCCCCCTCTTGCAGCATTTTCTTTGCTTTCTCCATCCGACGCTGTAATAAATATTGCTTGAATGTCATCTGCATGGCGTTTTTAAACACACGTCCGAAATATACCGGATTCAGGAACACATATGATGCGACCGAAACAATTGACAGGTTTTCATCCTGCAGATTTTCTTCTATAAAGCCAAGTGCATCTGCCATATATTTTTCGGCTGATTTTCCGTCATCTCCTGCTGCAATCTCTTTTCTGTCCTGAGTTGCTTCCAGAAGAATTTTATAGCAGACATCGATTGCCCTGGAAGGGCTCAAATTCTGCAGATTCTGGTAGTACCTGCCAAATTTGTCCCGTAGTCTGTCTGTCATCCCATATGTCTCCATCAGCATATCATCTGCATGGATCATCAGATAATGAATATAGCCGCACTGTTTTTCCTCTTCCGGCGGCAGCTGATATATAAAAGAAACAAATGCATTTTTCAGATCCTCATCCGCATTTTTCCGTATCGCGCTGAGCACAGATGAAATCGCTTCCATCATCTCTCTCTGCTTAAAATCCTCCTCCGTCTTCCGGATTGCAAAAATGCCTTCATTGTTTTCGCCTGCCTGCATAAGGATCCGGTCTGCTTCCACACAACTTGCCTGCAGTCCTTCTATTCCCTTATAAGGTCTTGAAACAGCCATGGCAAGCGGTCTGTTGATCGCATTTCTTGCCTCTTCCAGCATCTGTCTTGCCTTTTGTACAGCTCCGTTGTCCTCTGTATGCAGAATATAAATCAGCACGCCCGATCTTCCTATAAAATGATAGCAGGGATATAACGGCAGCAGTTCCCTTTCCAGAAACTCCGCTAACGCCAGACGGCTGTTTTCAAAATCCGCCGGAGAAGTAATCTGATATACAAGATCGATATCCGCAAACACAGCAATATATTTTTCATTTGGCTGCGGTATTTCCTCCAGCATTTCAAAAATTTCCATCATCTGCTTTTGTAATATCTCCCCGCGGATATATTTCTGCACCATAACCTGCAGAAAATTATTTTCATCCCTTCGCAGGATATTTTCCATTTTATGCAGCTTCTGCGTTTCCCGGATCTTTTTCATGCACTGCTCATAAGCGCCCTGCATTGTTTCCGTCAGCTTATCATCCTCGATCGGCTTTAAAAGATAAGCATACGCACCCATATCGCAGGCTTTCTGTGCATATTCAAAATCCCTGTAAGCACTGAGCACAATGAATAGGCAGTCAATACCTCTTTTTGCCATTTCCTCCATGACCATCAAGCCACTGATCTGCCGCATCCTGATATCAGTCAGCACAACATCGGGCCGCTCTTTTTCAATGACCTCGATCGCCTGCTCGCCGCTCATGGCACTTCCGACAACACGAAAGCCCATCTGCTCCCAGTCATAAGTCTGCAAAAGTCCCTGCAGCAGAATTGCCTCATCATCCACGATCACCAGTTTTAATAATTCCATGCCATGCCTTCCTTTCTGTTCATCGCCCACAAAAGGGCAGACTGTGGCAGTTTATCCATTATATATATTTATAATAGTACCTGTTTTAAACACCCGATACTTTTTATTCTGTCCGGATCGCAGCCAATGGGCTTAATTTCATCGCCCGCAGGGACGGGAAAAATCCTGCTATCATACCAACTAGAACCGCAAATACGATTGAGATAACCGCCAGCCACCATGGAATATAGGATAGTCCCACACTGGCACTGACCGCTTGGTCCACACCCAGATCAGCTGTTTTGACCACAGAATTGATCACGCCAGACAGTCCGTAACTCAAACCAAGTCCGACTACGCCGCCGATCAGACCGATATAGCCTGCCTCCATCAAAAACATACTCTGGATATTACGCATATCACAGCCAAGTACCTTCATAATACCGATCTCTTTTGTGCGCTCATAGATTGACATCATCATTGTGTTCGCGATCCCGATTGCCGCAACAAAGAGTGAAACCGCACCAATCCCGCCGAGTGCCAGCTGGATATATTTGTACTGTCCCTGCATGGATGCCACCCACTCCGCATTTGAGGTGGCCTGATAGCCCATATCATTGATCTCATTCTGCACCTGCTGGACATAATCCATGTTATCTACATTCACAATAACACTGGTATAGTAAATATCTTTATATGCCTTCCCATTTGCCGTCGTTGGCTGTCCGGGGATCACGGAACCTCTGAATTCCTTACGCAGAAGTGTTTTGAGCTGTTCCAGATCACAGAATACGTAACTACTGTTACTGTTATAATCCTCCATACCGCCTGCCATGACACCTGCTGTATCCACCACATATTTCTTTGGAACAGTCACTGCCTGTCCTTTATCATCCGTACCGCCCCAGATTGCATTATAATAACGATCCACATCAAAGACATACAGGATCGTATCCTGCATCAGATCAATATCCGGTAATGTTCCATTGTACCAATAGCCCTCTCCGGTCTTATCATTATAGAAATCACCCAGCACCATATTGCCGTATACAACGGAAAGCTGACCTTCTCCCGGCTGGGGGAGACTGCCCCTTCCCAGATCAAGCTGCAGATTCTGCATTTTATCCGCTGCCACACCTCTGAGCTGGATATTTGCCTGAAAACCGCCGGAAATAGCAAGTGCATCCGTATCCAGCACCGGATAGGCGTCTTTCACATGATCCAGCTGTAGGATATTTTCCACCAGAGCATCATCCAGATGCTCCGCTGTCTGTGACTTGGAAGCGGCTCCGGTAATAGAGGAATCCACCGTATAAGAATCCTGTTCCATTACAGTAACGGTTGTTATTCCACCATATTTTTCGATTTCAGCCATCGATGCTCTGGAAAGCCCCAGTCCGAGGGAGATCATGACCACAATAGACGCGGATCCGACCACAACACCAAGCACGGTCAGAAACGTCCGCACTTTTCGTTTCCACAGACTGCTTAAGCTCATGCGAAACATATCACGAAATTTCATCCGCGTCGTCCTTTCCGTTTTTATCCTTTTCTCCGTCATCTACAGAATCTGTTTCTTCATCATCCTCTTCCAATAGATCTAATTCCTCTGCCAGAAGTTTCTTTGCCTTCCGCTTTTTCAGGAGAATTACAATAACAACCGCTATTGTAAGCAATACAACACCGATCAGTGTAATGATCACAGCCTTTTTACTGCTTCCCGTGGAATCATCATATTCCACTTCCTCCATATCCCAGTCATCCATACCGGCCAATCCTGTATCTTCTGTCACCATCAGCGTCATTTCCTGTTCGTAGCTGGATTCATTCCCTGCTTCATCTTCATAGGTGATAACTGCCTTGATCGTTCCATCGTCTTTTGTGGCAGCCTGTCCTGTCACAAGTGCATCTACCGTTCCGGTACCGCCTGCTTCAATCTTACCGATAAAGCTCTCACCGCCTGTGACGGAATCTCCTTCAAATTTTACCTGTACATTGTACAGTGTTGTTTTTCCTGTATTGTAAATACTGAACATGATGTCAGCTTCGTTTCCGACCGAGATCGTAGCAGGCAGGATCTCAGGTGTGCTGAGCTCAAATTTTGCAGCCTGATGGATCGGGATCGATACATCTGCCGTAGACGTATACGCCGTATAAGCATCATCCTCATAATCCATTGTCACGTCAAGCTGATATGGTTTTTGTGACAAATCAGACTTTGCCGTCATTTCTATCGAGAGATCTGTTGTCGCATTTTTGCCGATAGAACTGATATAAACCGTATTGGAGCCGGAAGTCGGCAGAAAAGCCGCATAGGTATTTTCCGTATCACTGCCTTCCGACGGTGCGTTAAAATTAACCAGCATATTGGATACTGCCGTTCTCTTGGATGTATTTTTCAGATGTAATGTCAGCGTAAAGGTATCTCCTGCATTGACTTCCGCAGGATCTGTCGTAAAACCTGTCACAATGACACGCGGCGTCGAACTGCCGCTTCCTTCCGTTTCCACATTTCCGCTGCCCGGTGCTCCGACAACCTTCACATACGTAGTCAACGTTGCACTTTCGGCTTCCGTTCCTACATAATATAAAGCAGTAAACTGCAGCTTGTAGTACCCTGACGGTGCATCCTCTCTTGTCTTCAGCGTCCATGTCAGTTCACGTCTTCTGTCCATATCACTCTGTCCGTTGCCTTTGCCGGGCAGATCTGTGATCGTCTGGGTATAACCGCTCGTTTCAATCTCAAACGGCCATTCCGTTACCGAATTTGATATAACCGGTGTAACAGATATGTTAGCCAGATTAACACTTCCCATATTGACAACTGGCAATACAATATTGACATTTTGTCCGTAGGTTGCGACCGGCGTGACCCAGTCACCACCCACCATCACAAAATCGCTCGTGGAAGATGGATTCACGCTTGCGTCATCCTGTCCGTTGTTATCGTCTCCCGCCACCAGTGCATCGATTGCCGCCTTTGCACTTGAAACGCAGTCCTCAATACTGGCAGAAGTGGAAAGACCCGATTTATTCTTATCCTTATCCGCAGTTCCGATCAGCTCCTGATACTTTGCAACAAGCTCATCTATCTTTTTTGCGGTTTCCGCATCGGTCTTCAGCTTTGTAATACTGCCGTAGTCCGCGATCACTTTTACCGCATCTTCTTTTTCTTCCTGCAGTGTATCTGTCTTTGACTGTGTCTGCTGTGTCCCCGCTGTCTGCGTTGCCATAACAGGTGTTACATTTCCCAGAACAAGCATTGCAGACAGAAGTGCAATTCCCGTTTTTTTCAATTTCATAGTCATGAAACGAACTCCTCCTTTATTTCATGCGCTGTATGCCCATTATTGTTCTCTTCCTGCTTCAATACTGACGATCTTACCGTCAGAAATCCGGAAAATCCGGTCTGCAAACCCGGCCAGATGGTCGTCATGCGTTACCATAACAAGCGTCTGGTTTTGTTCATGTATGATCTTTCTGATCAGCTCCATTACTTCCGCCGAAGTATGGGAATCCAGATTGCCCGTCGGTTCATCCGCAAAAATAATCTGCGGATTGACAACAAGTGCCCTTGCAATTCCGACTCTCTGCTGCTGTCCGCCTGACATCTGCGTCGGTTTATGGTTCTTATGTCCGGAAAGCCCTACCAGATCAAGCACCTGCGCTGCTTTTTCCAGCCTTTTTGCCTTATCCATTCCCTGAAAGGTAAGCGGCAAAGCTACATTTTCCACAGCACTTAAAGCCGGCAGAAGATTAAACGACTGAAAGATAAAGCCGATATGTTCTCTTCTGAACTTTACGAGCTGATTTTCACTTTTCTTTTCGATATGTTCTCCCGCGATCACGATCTGTCCCTTTGTCGGTTTTTCAAGTCCTGCCAGCATATTCAAAAGCGTAGACTTACCGGAACCGGATGTACCTACGATAGAACAGAACTCTCCCTTTTGAATGGTGAAATCCACGCCATTCAGCGCCTTTACCTTACTGTCACCAACTCGGTATACCTTATAGAGATCTTTTACGCGGATAACTGTTTTACCTGCCATCTATCGCTCCATTTTCCAAAATGCCGCACTGTATGGTGCCAACTCACTGCCACCGCCAAAATCATGTATATCGCCCGTTATTAAATCAACAGCCTGTCCACAGCCCGCATCAAAATGTGCTATGTAGCTGTTCTCATCTGCATTGATCGCAACGAATACTCTTTCACTTTCTGTCTCTCTTGCAAAGATGCACTGTCTGTTTGTCAGTACCACGCTGCGGAAGCTTCCATAATTCAACGCTTCGCTGTTCTTCTTTGCTTCTGCCAGCTTTGTAATAAAAGCAGACAGGTCATTATATACAGGTGCATCAAAGCTTACGCGAAGCGCCGGATCCCCCTCGCTCTTATTAGCCTTTGCGCCCCATTCACTTCCGTAATACACACATGGGATGCCCGGCATACCAAACATCATCGCATAAATAAGCGGCAGATGCTTTTCATTTGTCAGATTGCTTGCAATTCTCGAAACATCGTGGTTATCCACAAATGATAACAGATGTTTTCCTTTATATAACGTCCAATTCTCCGGTCCGAACTGACGCAGCAAAGAATGAACGATCTCAAACATGTTCATGCTGTTGAAGCTGGAGAACAGTCCCTTGTAACACTCGTAATTCGTTACGGAGTGGAACATCTGGTCATTCATCATTCTGTTATAATCTCCATGCAGCATTTCCCCTACCAGAAAGAAATCCTGCTTCTGACTGTCACAGAAGCTCCGCAGCCGTCTTGCGAAGTCTTCGTCCAGGCAATATGCCACATCAAGGCGCAGTCCGTCGATATCAAATTCCTCGATCCAGCCCTTGATCGCGCTGAAAATATGCTGTACCACCTCTTCATTTCTGAGGTTTAATTTGACCAGATCATAGTTGCCTTCCCAGCCTTCATACCAGAGACCGTCATTATAATTGGAATTGCCGCCGAAATCGATCCGGGCAAACCAGTCTTTATAACGTGAGTTTTCCCGGTTCTGTAAAACATCCTGAAATGCCCAGAATCCTCTGCCCACATGATTGAACACGCCGTCCAGCACAACACGGATACCTTCCTTATGTAATGCATCACATACTTTGGCAAAATCTGCATTCGTGCCAAGACGCTTATCGATCTTTGTATAATCTCTTGTATTATAGCCATGCGTATCAGATTCAAACACCGGCGAGAAGTAGATTGCATTTGCTCCCAGCTTTTTGATGTGCGGGATCCAGTCGATCACTTTCTGAATTCTGTTTACTTCCACACCATCGTTTTCAAACGGAGCACCGCAAAAGCCCAGCGGATAAATCTGATAAAACACACTTTCATATGCCCACATAATTCCATTCCTCTTTTCTGAAGTTTGTTTTTCTTATCTTGTTTTTCTTATCTTGTTTTTCTTTAGCGCTCATTATGATTTGCTCACGAATTCCGTGCTGTCGCACTCCATATCCTGCTACGGTATCCCTTGCAGGATATTCGTTCGCTAATGGCGCTAGAAAAACAAATGCCACCTGTCATGGAACCACGGCTCACGCACAATCGTCTACGACGATGAACCGCGGCTACATCATGCATCTTTGATGCATGACAGTTGTCGCTTGTTTTTCTTTAGCGCTCATTATTATATCACACTCCGGTTGCAAAACCAAGATATGGCTCCCGGATTCCGGCATGGTTTTTGTGAAATATATGTGACTGCTTCCATTTTGCATTTTCATTTTGCATCTGCTGTTATTTTATAGATGTATCTTTTTCAGTTAACATAAACATATTATGGATTTCTCTTTATTTTGCAAGATGTCTTGCAAGATGTTTTTTATATCTGCAAGAGTGACATTTGGAATAAGTTATCCACTTTTCCCGAGAAATCCACACTTTCCACATAGTTATCCACAGATTATGACAAACCTGTCTTATCCGAAATTTGCTGTCCAAAATTGCAAAAAATGCATGTCATAATTGATTTTTCGAGTTTTCTCGACATTTTATCAATTTCATAACATGCATTCTTATTTTTCTTTTATGTCAACTTTCCTATGTGGATATCTTTGCGTTTCAAGTGTTATTTATCATCCTTGGTGTATTTCCAAAAGTTATCCACCGCCTCTGCACAGGTTGCCCCCGTTACACACCGGTAGGACTGCCACTCCCGTGGGAACAGCTTCTGATAACCGGTCTGCAAAAAACGGTCATCCAGAAGTGCTACAATCCCGCGATCCGTTTCGCTTCTGATCACTCTGCCTGCTGCCTGCTGTACCTTGTTCATGCCCGGATAGCGATAGGCAAAATCAAAGCCGTTTTTTCCCTCCGCATTAAAATAATCCTTCAACAATTCCCTCTCAAAGCAGACCTGCGGCAGACCGGTTCCCACAATAATGGCACCGATCAGACTTTCCCCCTTCAAGTCGATCCCTTCCGAGAAAATACCGCCCAGCACACAAAAGCCGAGCAGACTCTTATCCTCCTGTTCAATCTCCATATGCACAAGGCTTTCCCATGAGGCAGCTCTGCTTCTATCATCGGTATCCGGATGAGGTTCTGCTATTGCAAAACGCTTCAGGAACTGCTCTCTTGCCGCTTCATTCATATACTCCTGCTGCGTGATACACTCCTGTGTTTCTTCTATATAAAAGCGATCCATATAACAGTTATATACCTGCTCCAAAAACTGGTGGGACGGAAAGAAGATCATATAATTACCATTCCTCTGCGCTACAATATCAGAAATATAGGAAGCAATATGATAATATTCCAGTTCGCAGCGTCTCGTGTAACGGCTTGTGACATCACTTGCCAGAAGCAGCTGCATCTGTTCCTTATGAAATGCAGAGCTTGCATACACTTCAAAATCTTCCTTCGTTCCGCCTAAAAGCTGCTTATAATACTGGATGGGCAGAAATGTCGCCGAAAACAGGATGGATGCAACCCCCTCGTCCATACATTCCTGCAGGCGCGAAGATGGATCGATACAATACTCCCGGATCAGGAAGCTGCCATCCTCCCTGAGACGCGTATAGATCCTGTAGTGGTCATCCAGCCGCTCACTGACGTCCAGGAACCGTCCGGCTTCAAAATAAAACTGCAGAATTTCTTCCCGCACCGGACTATCCTCATGATCCTCCAGATAAGTACCTATCGCGCTGTGCAGCCTGGATAGCTGCATTGTAAAGTTGCCTGCTGATTCCACGACCATATCACATTGCTCCTTTTTGAGCGCAAGCAATTCCTTATTACAGCGGTCAATATATTTATCCAGTCCCGTCTTATATTCTTTAACAGTCTTCTTCAAAGTAAGAAAATCTTCTTTCACAAGCTGTGCACTGTACATTTCCCGCCCACGTTCCACAAGATTGTGTGCTTCATCGACAAGAAACAGATAAGGGCCTTTGATCCCCTCCGCAAAAAAACGTTTCAAGTGCACATAGGGGTCAAACAGGTAGTTATAATCACAGATCACCGCATCCGAAAACAGGCTCATATCCAGCGACATCTCAAACGGACAGACCATAAACCGCTCCGCATACTCCAGCACAGTATCCCGGTCAAAGCAGTCCCGTTCCTGCAAAAGTGCATAAATGGCATCATTGATCCTGCTGAAATGTCCTTTTGCATAAGGGCAGTCCACAGGATTGCAGCTGCATGCCTCCATTGGGCATATCTTTTCTTTTGCGGTCAGCAGTACGGTTTTATAGCAAAGTCCGTTTTCTGCCAGGATTGAGAACGTTTCTTTCGCTACTGTCCGTGTGATCGTTTTTGCCGTCAGATAAAAAATCCTGTCTGCCTTTTCCTCCCCGACTGCCTTCACCGCCGGGAAGATCGTGGAGATTGTCTTGCCTACGCCGGTCGGTGCCTGAATGAACAGCTTCTTTTTGTGGCAGATCGTCTGGTACACATGTCCGACCAGTTCCTTCTGACCTGTGCGGTAATCAAACGGAAAAGCAAGCGCATGAATGCTCTCCTGCCGTTTCTGATGCCATTCATAGGTAAAGTCCGCCCACTTTTTATATTGATCCATAAGATTCCAGAACCAATTACGGACTTCTACCCTTGTATAGGTTTCATGGAAATACTTAATCTCCTCCGTTTCCATGTTGCAATAGGTCATACGGACACCGATCTCCCGCAGGTCTTCTTTTTCTGCCACAATAAATGCATAACAGAGCGCCTGCATCAGGTGGACTTTCTTTGGCTCCCTGATATGCTTCAGTTCCTGGTAGGTTCCCTTGATCTCATCTACGATCACCTGTCCGTTTTCCCGGTGGATCACGCCATCCGCACGTCCCTCAATCTGAATTTGATAGTTCTCATATGGTACGATATAACGAAGAGGCACCTCCGCTTCATACTCCAGCCCCATGCGTTTCTGGATCATTCTGTGGATCCTGCTTCCGTCCTGCATGGCATCCGGCGAAGCCGCATGTCTGTTATCAATATCACCTTCCCGGAAAATAAATTCCACAAGATTCCGCACCGAAATCTGAATATCCACGTTGGTACCTCCCTTCTGTTTTCTCTGTCTGTGTTTTCTGTCAGTATCTTTATCTATATTTGCTGTCTGCTGTTATCTGTATTTTTTTCCATGTTTCCTTCCTATTTTCCATACTGCATGGATCCTCCGCCCGGAGCCTCCTCCCGAATTCTCTGCATGGAGCCTCACATAGCATCTTTCTTATTGTCTCCCACCGCATGGAATGTGTCAAGTATCGTATGCAGGTTATGGATGACGGTCTGCCTTTTATCTCCTGCTGCCATTCATACATATTTGTTGAAAATCATTATTTGGGATGAATAACAATACAGAATCCGGCAAACAGAGACGAGATACGCTCTGCGAATCTCGCTCTGATTAGCGGTCGTCAAATGCACCGCATAAATGCGTGCATTTTCCTCGTCGCCATAACAAAAAACACCCCCGACAACGTCGGGGGTGTTCGTCTGTTTCTGCAATATAATTAGCAGGCCATTGCATACTTGCCAAGATATTTTTCAAAGCCTTCATCATAGCCGTGACAGCATACTGTCAATGCCTGTCTGAAGTCCAGAGCTAATACGCCTAAAATGGATTTTGCGTCTACTGTATAGTGATTATAAGAAATGTCAATGTCAAAATCGCACGCGGATGCTCTCTTTACAAATTCCTTTACCTCATCTTGTCTTAAAAAAATCTTGTGTTGTGTCATAGAAATTACCACCTTTCTTACTATGCCAGAATACTGATTTTTGTTTCATTGTTTGCATTATACCCAATTCACGCCAAAAGTAAAGTATTTATTTTAATACAATTTTGCTTTTGGATCTTTTCCGTGCAATCCTGCACAGTGCATTTGTTTCCCATCTGCCGGCATTGTGAAAATTTCACTAATGAAATGTGGTATCCTTTCACTTTTTTGCACATTTTTCTTGCATTATATGTCTTTTTTTCATTTTGCGAGTCAAAACGATGTATTTTTTACTGAACATACAGATTAGAATAACCCATCAGGCTTTCATCTACTTCACGTGCGCATTCACGTCCCTGTCTGATCGCTTTGACAACCAGAGATTGTCCTGTGTGCATATCGCCCGCTGCAAAGACATTTTTCACGTTTGTTTTAAAACTATCTTGCTCTGTCTTCACATTGGTTCTTGGTGTCAGTTCCACCTTAAAAGCATCCGTGACGTATTTCTGTGCCCCCAGGAAGCCCGCAGCAATGAGTACAAGCTCGCAGTCCATGATTTTTTCACTGCCTGCTACTTCTTTACTATTCATTCTGCCTGTCTGAGGATCCTTTTCCCATGCAAGTTTTACAATCTTAACCGCTTTCAGCCTGCCGTTTTTATCTTTGATGAACTCCTTTACCGTGGATTCATAAATACGCGGGTCATGCCCGAATACAGCGATCGCCTCCTCCTGACCGTAATCTGTCTTGCAGATCTTCGGCCATTCCGGCCACGGATTGTTTGCCGCACGTTTGTCCGGTGCTTTTGGCATCATTTCGATCTGTGTCACGGATTTACAGCCATGTCGCATACAAGTACCGACACAGTCATTTCCGGTATCGCCGCCACCGATGATGATCACGTTTTTGCCCTTTGCGCTGACATAATTTCCATCCTTGAAATCAGAATCGAGAAGCGATTTTGTATTCCGGCTCAAGAAATCAACCGCAAAGTAAATGCCTTCCGCATCTCTGCCCGGTGCTGTAATGTCACGCGGGTTGGAAGAGCCGCAGCAGAGTACAACACGGTCAAAGTCCGCAAGCAGCTTTGCCGGCTTGATATCCTTACCGATATCTGTATTTGTCACAAATGTGATACCTTCTGCTTTCATCACATCGATCTTCCGGTCAATGATCCGCTTTTCCAGCTTCATATTCGGAATACCGTACATGAGCAGTCCGCCGATCCGGTCATGACGCTCAAATACCGTTACCAGATGCCCACGCTTATTGAGCTGGTCTGCAACAGCAAGTCCGCTCGGGCCGCTGCCGATTACCGCTACCTTTTTACCGGTTCTCACTTTGGGCGGATGCGGCAAAGCATAACCCTTTTCATATGCATTTTCTATGATGGCATACTCATTTTCCTTAGTTGCCACCGGATCTCCGTAAAGTCCGCACGTACATGCATTTTCGCAAAGTGCCGGGCAGACACGGGAGGTAAATTCCGGGAAGTTATTTGTCTTTTTCAGTCTGTTATATGCCTGCTGCCAGTTTCCTGTATATACCAGATCGTTCCATTCCGGAACGAGGTTGTGCAGCGGGCATCCGCTCGTCATACCGCACAGATCCATCCCTGCCTGACAGAACGGTACACCGCATTCCATACATCTTGCACCCTGCAGCTGCTGCTTTTCTTTCGGAAGGTGCATATGGAATTCATTAAAATGTTTGATTCTCTCTTTCGGTTCCTCGGCTACTGAAACCTGTCTTTCATACTCCATAAAGCCTGTTGGTTTTCCCATGCTGCCACCTCCTACTTATTTTTGTTGGCATAAAATGCCTCAATCTGTGCCTGTTCTGCGGAAAGTCCTTTTTCCTCCATCTGCACGATCGCTTTCAGCATACGTTCATAGTCATGTGGGATGATCTTCTTGAACTTCGGCAGATATTCTCCGAAGTTATCGAGGATCTGTTTGCCCTTTTCGGAATTTGTATAAGCAACATGTTCCTTGATCATATCCTTCAGCTCCAGTACATCGTATTTGGATGTAATTTCGGAAGAAGAAACCATGTCTTTGTTGACCTTTGTATACAGATCATTGTTTTCATCGAGTACATAAGCGATACCACCGCTCATACCGGCTGCAAAGTTCTTTCCGACACAGCCAAGGATGACTGCACGGCCACCTGTCATATATTCACAGCCGTGATCGCCGACACCTTCCACTACAGCGATCGCACCGGAGTTACGAACGCAGAAACGTTCTCCCGCTACACCGTTGATAAAGGCTTTACCGCTTGTTGCGCCGTACAGTGCCACGTTACCGACGATAATGTTCTCATCCTGCTTGAATTTGCTGCCCTTCGGTGGATATACGATCAGCTTACCGCCTGAAAGTCCTTTGCCGAAGTAGTCATTGGAATCGCCGACAAGTTCCAGTGTCAGACCCTTTGGAATGAAAGCACCAAAGCTCTGACCGCCGGCTCCGTTACAAAGTACACGGTAGGTATCCTCAGGTAACGTATTGTAGAAGCGCTTCGTGATCTCTGCACCGAGGATCGTACCGAATGCCCGGTCTGTATTGGTGACATCCACTTCAATACTTCTCTTTGCACCTGTCTCCAGTGCTTTGCCAAGCTGCTTTAAGAGTACCTTTTCATCCTTAGTCTTTTCCAGATGGAAATCATATGCCTGTTTCGGATCAAAGGTTACCTTCTCCTTACTGCCTGCATATGGGTTATTTAAAATATTGCTCAGGTCGATACGTTCGTATCTGGCATCCAGTCCCTCGCGCACCTTCAGAAGATCAGTACGTCCAACCAGTTCATCGATCGTGTGGATACCAAGCTGTGCCATATATTCACGCATTTCTTCTGCAATAAAGCGCATGAAGTTTTCGACGTATTCCGGTTTGCCGCGGAAACGCTTACGAAGCTCCGGATTCTGGGTTGCGATACCAACCGGACAAGTATCCAGATTGCAGACACGCATCATCACACAGCCCATCGTTACAAGCGGTGCTGTTGCAAAGCCGTATTCCTCAGCACCCAGAAGTGCTGCGATCACAACGTCACGACCGCTCATCAGCTTACCGTCCGTCTCGATGATGACCTTATTTCTCAGTCCGTTCATGATCAGTGTCTGGTGTGTCTCAGCAAGACCAAGCTCCCACGGAAGACCTGCATTGTGGATGGAGTTACGAGGTGCAGCTCCTGTACCGCCGTCATAACCGGAAACAAGCACTACCTGTGCACCGGCTTTTGCAACACCTGCTGCAACTGTTCCGACACCGGATTCCGATACGAGCTTGACAGAAATACGGGCATCTTTATTGGCATTTTTCAGGTCGTAGATCAGCTGCGCCAGATCTTCGATCGAATAAATATCATGATGCGGTGGCGGGGAGATCAGACCGACACCCGGTGTGGAATGACGTGTCTTTGCAATCCATGGATATACTTTACCTGCCGGCAGATGTCCGCCTTCACCCGGTTTTGCGCCCTGTGCCATTTTGATCTGGATTTCCTTTGCACTGGTCAGATATTTACTTGTTACACCAAAACGTCCACTTGCTACCTGCTTGATCGCAGAGCATTTGTTCAGTCCGTCCGGTCCGATGGAAAGCCGCTCCAGATCCTCGCCGCCTTCACCGGTATTGGATTTACCGCCCAGGTTGTTCATAGCTACCGCCAGGCATTCATGTGCTTCCTGTGAAATGGAACCATAGGACATCGCACCTGTCTTGAAACGTTTTACAATCGAATCAACACTTTCCACTTCATCAATGGAAATACCTTTTTTCGGATAGTTGAAATCCATCAGTCCACGCAGTGTCTTGATGCTTGTTTCATCATTCACGCAGGCTGTATACTGTTTGAACATCTCATAGTCGCCACGTCTTGTTGCTTCCTGCAGCAGATGGATCGTCTTTGGATTATACAGATGTTCATCACCGCCGGAACGCATCTTATGATGGCCCGGGCTGTCAAGTGTCAGGTCAGTTGCAAGCTCCAGCGGATCAAATGCCAGAGAATGCAGCTCGTCTACCTGCTGCTCGATATCCTTTATTGTAATACCGCCGACGCGGCAGACTGTATCTGTAAAGTATTTGTTGATCACATCATAATCGATACCGATCGCTTCAAAAATCTTAGAACCCTGATAAGACTGGATCGTGGAAATACCCATCTTGGATGCGATCTTGACGATACCGCTCAGTACCGCATGGTTATAATCGTCTACTGCCGCATAGTAGTCCTTATCCAGCATATGGTTGTCGATCAGTTCCTTGATGGACTCCTGTGCCAGATACGGATTGATCGCGCAGGCACCAAAGCCTAACAGTGTCGCAAAGTGATGTACCTCTCTCGGCTCTGCACTTTCCAGAATGATCGCTACGCTTGTACGTTTCTTTGTGGTAACCAGATGCTGCTGCAGAGCAGAAACTGCAAGCAGGGATGGGATTGCCACATGGTTTTCATCCACACCTCTGTCGGACAGGATGATAATGTTGACACCGTCACGGAACGCTCTGTCCACTTCTACGAACAGTCTGTCGATTGCCTTCTCCAGACTTGTATTTTTATAATATGTGATCGGAACAGTTTCTACCTTGAAGCCTTCCGCCTTCATGCTCTTGATCTTCATCAGGTCTGTATTGGTCAGGATTGGGTTGTTGACCTGCAGCACGTTACAGTTCTTCGGTGACTCTTCGAGCAGGTTACCGTCAGTTCCGATATAAGTCGTTGTAGAAGTAACGACTTCCTCACGGATCGCATCGATCGGCGGGTTGGTTACCTGTGCAAACAGCTGTTTGAAATAGTGGAACAGCGGATGTTTTGCTTTGCTGAGTACCGGAAGCGGAGTGTCCACACCCATGGCTGCGATCGCTTCACCGCCATTTTTTGCCATCGGCAGAATGCTCTGCTTCAGCTCATCATACGTATAACCGAATGCTTTCTGCATACGCTGTCTTTCTTCATAGGTAAATTCCGGAACACGCTCATTCGGGATCTTTAAAGAATGCAGCTCTACGAGATTGGAATCCAGCCATTCTCCATATGGCTCTTTTCCTGCATAAGCATCCTTGATCTCATCATCATCAATGACACGGCCTTTTACCGTATCCACAAGGAGCATCTTGCCCGGACGAAGCCTTTCCTTCTTCACGATCTTTGTCGGATCGATCGGCAGAACACCGACCTCGGAAGAAAGGATCAGCTGATCGTCATCCGTAATAAAATATCTGGAAGGACGCAGACCGTTACGGTCAAGAACCGCACCCATCACATCACCGTCCGAAAACAGGATAGAAGCCGGTCCGTCCCATGGCTCCATCATCGTTGCATAATAATGATAGAAGTCCTTCTTTTTCTGGGACATAGTTTTATTGTTTGCCCACGGCTCAGGAATCGTGATCATGACTGCCAGTGGCAGATCCATACCACTCATGACAAGAAATTCCAGTGTATTGTCAAGCATTGCGGAATCGGAACCGGATGCATTGATCACAGGCAGGATCTTGTGAAGCTCTCCGTGCAGATGCTCGGATTCCATATTCTCTTCACGGGCAAGCATCTTATCTGCATTACCGCGGATCGTATTGATCTCGCCGTTGTGCACGATAAACCGGTTTGGATGTGCTCTTTCCCAGCTTGGGTTTGTATTTGTGGAGAAACGGGAGTGTACGATCGCGATCGCTGATTCGTAATCCTCATCCTGCAGATCCTTAAAGAAGGTACGAAGCTGTCCGACAAGGAACATACCTTTATAGACGATCGTACGGCTGCTCAAGGATACCACATAGGTCACATCTGTAGACTGTTCAAAGACACGTCTGACAATATAAAGCTTCCGGTCAAAATCAAGTCCCTTTGCCACATTATCAGGCTTCTTGATAAATGCCTGCATAATATAAGGCATGCATTCGATCGCTTTATGGCCGAGCACGGACGGATAGGTAGGAACCTCTCTCCAACCTAAAAACTCCATGCCTTCCTTTTCTACAATGATCTCAAACATCTTTTTTGCCTGATTACGCTGCAGCTCATCCTGTGGGAAGAAGAACATACCTACTCCGTATTCTCTCTCCTTACCAATAGAAAAGCCGAGGGTATTTGTGACCTTTGAGAAGAACTTGTGTGATACCTGTGTCAGGATACCTACTCCGTCTCCGGTCTTACCCTCGGCGTCTTTGCCGGCTCTGTGTTCAAGATTTTCTACAATTCTAAGTGCGTTTTCTACGGTCGCCCTGCTCTTTTGTCCTTTGATATTTACGCAGGCACCGATACCGCAGTTGTCATGCTCAAACGATGACCGGTATAACGGCGGTCGTTTGGCAGATGGTTGTGCGTCAAACATATCTGACTCCTTTCCCTGTCTGCTGCCAGTCGGTTTTCTTTTGTTAGAGAAACTATACCTCTATTTTTTTCATTTGTAAATAGTAACTTTTTGGCAAATTGTCAGATTATTTGAATATTCGTTTATTTTTGTATTATTGTTTGAATATTGTATTTATTTTTTATGATATGAGCTATTTAATATACAATTATTTTGCATATCCTCCCATTTTTCTTTCCGGTTTTACAGATCCAGTCCTTATTTCTTTGAAAATAATTGTTCCGGTTCTTCCTTTTGCAAAAAACATTATCTTGCCTGCCTGTAAAATTTCCGGTACAAAAGCAGACTGCCTGTCGTTGTAATGATCTCCGTGCAGGGGAAGGTCAGCCAGAACCAGTCAAGCCCCAGACGGGAAAAAGCATAGCCAAGCGGTACAAATAAGCACACCGTACGAAGCACCGTCAGAAAGGAACTCTGAAAAAACGAACCGACTGCCTGAAAGAAAACAGGGAATGTCAGTGAGCTGACAAGCGGCAGAAAGGCCAGCCCGATAATGTGAAATGCATGAATACCGATCCTGATCACTTCCTCATCTCTCGAAAAGACCCGCAGCATCGGCCCCGGGATCGTTTCAAAACAGAGCACACCTGTCACCAGCATAAAGCCCATGCCAAATAAAAGAGCTTCCATAACAGTTTTATGACACCTGTTCCAGTCTCCTGCGCCATAGTTATAGCTGATAACAGGCACAATACAGGTCTGCATCGCACCAAGTGGGATAAAGAAGATCGTCTGCCACTTGTAATACAGTCCCAACGTTGTCACTGCCTGATCGGAGAAGCCCTTTAAGATCATGTTCAGACCGAAAATGTAAAACGTATAAGCAGACTGCATCAGTATATTCGGAAAGCCCAGATAATAAATACGTTTGATATAATTTTTCCACGTAGAAACCGCGGGCACTTTCCGATAGCCCTTCGGCATGACAATGAGAGCTGCTGCGATCTGTCCTGCCACGGTCGCAACCGCCGCTCCCGCAATACCCATTTTGGGCACAAAACCAAGCCCGAAGATCAGCACCGGATCCAGCATGATATTGACAACCGCTCCTGCAATCTGTGCCACCATCGGCAGACGCATATCTCCCTCTGCCTGCAAAACCTTTGTCCAGCCGCTTTCCAGAAAAAGCCCTATGCTGCACACACAGACGATCCGCCCATACACAATGACTTCCCGGATGACATCGGCTGATTTTGTAGAAATCCGTGCATAAGCGGGCATGAAAAAAAAGCAGAGCAGGGCAAACACGATCCATGACAAAACGGCAAGCGGCATTGCAAGCCCCGCACTCTCCTGACTTTCTTCTTCTCTTCCCAAGCCGCTGAAATGTGCCATCAGCGTATTGATCCCGACACCGGTCCCTACTGCCAGTGCGATCATCAACAGCTGCAACGGATATACGATAGACAGCGCAGTCAGTCCGCTCTCCGAATTACGTCCTACAAAGAAACTATCCACAATGTTATACAGTGCCTGGATCAGCTGTGCCAGCATAACGGGCGGTGCAAGCCGGAATAATATCTTTGCGATCGGATCCTTGCCAAAATCAACCGTTTTTTCCTTCATCTTTCCCTAAGCCTCTCTTAGCGTTTCTCTTTTTTCAAGCATCTTTATCGACTTCTTCATACAAAGAATACAAGTTGGTACAATATAGATACATGCTGACACCCATGCAGTCTGATCTGCAAAACAGATGGCTGTATAGCCGTAAGTACCTACGAATCCCAGGCTGACTACGGTTCTGGCGATCATTTCCGTGACACCGGAGAATACCGCTCTGCCCGAATAACCCAGTCCCTGTGTGACCATTCTCGCCACATTTAAAATTCCAAGACTCCAATAGAAGTATCCCATGCAGCGCAGATATTTGGCAGAAGCATCCAATACTTCCACTGCATCTTTCTTGATAAAGATCATAGAAAGCGGTCTTCCTAAAAAGACCAGAATCACACCTGCAAACAATCCATACAAAACTGCGACACTGATTCCTTCCCAGAATCCTTTTTTAATCCGGTCAGCCTTTCCAGCTCCCAGATTCTGGCTGCAAAATACAGAAGCTGCTGTACCGAATGCATCAAACGGGCACATGGTAAATTGTTTGATCCGCATACCTGCTGTAAAACCCGATACACAAATACTGCCCAGTCCATTGTTGGCAGACTGCATCACCATACTGCCGATCGCCGTGATGGAAAACTGGAATCCTGTCGGCAGTCCCATTTTTAAAAGCTCCGCACTTGTATTCCTCTGCATGATCCGATTTTCCTTTTCCAGCCATAAAAGCGGCATTTTTTTCTTAATAAAAAGCAGACATAGTACCGCACTGACAGCCTGCGCCGTTACAGTTGCAATAGCTGCCCCCATACATCCCCAGTGTAAAACTATAATGCAGAACAAATCCAGAAAAATATTCAATCCTGCTGAAAAAGCCAGAAACAGAAAAGGTGTTCTGCTGTCTCCGACCGAACGCAGGATACTGGATAGATAATTATACATCAGCGTAAACGGGATACCCAGAAATATAACGATCAGGTATCTGTATGCATCCGCATAAATATCAGACGGTACTGACAAAATATGTAAAATACTATTACATAAAAGGGAGCAGGTAATTGTCAGAATAACTGCGATCAACGCTGTCAGAGCTGCACCGTTAAATACGCAGTCCCGCATCTTTTTCTGATCCCCTGCACCAAAATATTTCGCAATGGGAACGCCAAATCCCGCACAGCTTCCCATACAAAAACCAAGTACAAGGAACTGTACACTGCTGCTGGCTCCTACGCCGGCAAGTGCCTGCGCACCAAGTGTCTGCCCAACAATTGCTGCATCTATAATATTGTATGTCTGCTGCAAGAGATTCCCTGCCAGAAGCGGCATTGCAAAGCGCAGCATTAATTTCAGGGGGCTTCCCTCTACCATGGATGTTGACATAAGCTACCTTCTTTCCTCCTAGTATTATATCCATCCCGTTTTATTAGTCAAGATACCACCAGATGATGCATGACATTATGGGGAACCTCGCTCTTGCAAAATCTGCTTCGCAGATGAGCGAGGCTACATCATGCATCTTTGATGCATGACATTATAAAAAAGGAAGCCACTGGGGCTTCCTTCCGTTTCATATTTTACATGTTTTACAGATCCAGCTTTTTTCGAATGATCGTCTCAAGCAGCTCAGCCGTTCCGCTTGTCCCAAGCAGTCCGCTGTTTATCATGATATCCTGATGATTTTCATCATTTGGCAGATATCCTGCATATCTGCTATGGTAAGATTCCCGTGCCTGATCCACTTCCTTGATCATCTTCCTTGCCTCCCGGGGATCCATACGCAGTACATCTACACAGTTTTTCAAACGCTGCTCCTCACTTGCATAAATATAGATCCGGATACAATTTTTATGCTCTTTCAGGACGGCATCTGCACATCTGCCCACAATAATACAATCCTCTCTGTCTGCAATATCCTGAATAATATTCTTCTGAATATCGAAAATGTGATCCTGTACCATTCTTGTCTCGGATAAAATAGGGAATTTCATCTTCCAAAAGCTGTTAGAAGCACTTTCTTCATTATCACTGATTTCAGCAATACTAAGATTGGTCTTTTTCGCAACACCCTCTACAATATCTCTGTCATAATAATGAATTCCAAGTCTTTCTGATAGTTCCTTTGCAATCGGTCTTCCCAGACTGCCAAACTGCCTTGTTATCGTTATTGCATAGTGACTCATACTGATACAACCACCTTTCTGCATTGCATTCAATGCGCTTTTTTTCATTTTAGCATGCTGCAAAACGGTGTCAATTGTACAGGATACAAAGGAATCTGACTTTTTTTATACCATTTTCCATAGGCATCTACGCTCTTTGCTGTTCCTTCCTGATATACCAGTAGGTCAAGAGCAGAGAAAGCCCCAGCATCAGGATCATACAGAACATGGTCTTAGTGCCTCCCGCAAAAAAACCAAGCTTGGAACAGGTATAGACAACTGCATTGGCACTGATATGGAACAGGATCGGTGCGCTGATCCTTCCGTAGCTTTCATACACAAGTGCCATGGCAAGTCCCATCAGGGATGCGTATAGGATCTGTACCGGATTTCCGTGATAACAGCCGAATACAAGTCCGCTCAGCAGCATGGCAAGGACACGCGGGAAGTACTTTTTGATCCGGTTGTAGATCACACCACGGAATAAAAGCTCCTCCGTGCAGGGCATCACCAGTCCATATACAAGAAGTCCCAGTGGAAGGGAAATGCCATATTGTGCACCTGCAACTTTCTGATAAGAAGCAGAATTTTGTGCCAGCTGCAGCAAAGAAATAAACAAATTCAAAAACAGTGCCAGACTGATCCCATAGCACGCGATCAGCCCCCATTCCCGGATAAGGCGTTTCTTTTTTCTTCTTGTCACAACCTCTGCACAGTCCGGTATGCGGCTCTTTTGATAGCATCTGACCACATACGGCCATGTCGCCAAAGCTGCTGCCACGTTCAGCCATGCACTGCATACCGCCGATACGTCCCCGGACTTTGCCAGCACATAATATAGAATATTATAAACAGCAAGCTGGATCAGCCAGTAAGCGGCAAGTGGCGCAAGGATCTCCAGTGTCTTTTTCAGGGAGCTCATATCCGCATACTTCTGATATGGCTTTTTCCCGGTGATCAGGCTGGCAACTGCCTGCGGATCTTCTGCCAGATAAGTTGCTCCCGCCTTTGTCAGTTCGCCGTCATTTGCATAGCCGTAGGTAACTCCTACACTGTCTACGCCGAAATGCCGGGCACCTTCAATATCAAATTTACGATCACCGATCATCAGTACCTTCTTTTCGCTGTAGGCTCTTCCCACCCTCTTTTTGAGCTGGGCAAAGGTCTCTTCCATGACTTCGATCTTTGTCGTTCTCGTTCCGTCCTTCAGGCTTCCGACAATGATGCTGAAATACTGCTCGATCTCAAACATCTGTAATACCCGGTGAACAGATACCTCCGGCTTACTGGATGCGATTGCCAGAAGACAACCATTATCCTTAAGCTCCTGCAGCATTTCCTTCACGCCCGGATAAATCTTGTTTTCCGTGATCCCGACTGTTTCAAATCGTTCCCGGAAGGTGCGTACCGCCTTTTCGGTGTCTGCCTCATTCATTCCATAAAATTCCCGGAAGCTGTCTGAAAGCGGCGGTCCGATAAACGGCTCCAGCTTGTCCAGATTTTTTTCTTCTATTCCGAAAGACCGGAGGGCATACTGGGCTGACTTGGTGATGCCTTCTTTAGAATCGGTTAATGTGCCATCCAGATCAAATAAAATATATTGATACATCATTTTCCTCACTTGTTTCACAGGTTTGTTGCTCTCGAATCCGTGCTGTCGCACTCCTCATCCTGCTTCCGCAGGATATTCGTTCGCTAGTCGCGCAGGAAAAACAAATGTCTGCTTCGCAGCCGCTTGTTTTTCCTTTGCGCTTTACATTATACGCGTAAACTTCCTCTTGACGCAACCGGAAAATGTCGTTATAGTTGTTGTGTAAAAATTAAACAAGCGCTAGGGGAGCAACTGCTGAGATTGACCTATGGTCTAACCCTCAATACCTGATCCGGATAATGCCGGCGAAGGGAAGCCGAAAATACACAGCCATGGCTGTGTCCTTTTTCTGTTTCATTCTCCCCTCCTGCACACAAAGGAGGATTTTTTTATGTCTACATTTATCACCCGTGAGGACGGTTACTTCGCCCTTACCAAACCGGGCTATATCGCCCTTGTCATCCTGATGCTCATCATCATGTTCCTGACTGCTTTTATCGTGGATAAAAAGCAGAATGCCAAGAAGTTTCAGGCAAAGCAGCTTGCATTTGCAGGTATCGCCCTGGCACTGGCTTTCATCACCTCTTATATCAAATATGAGCTTCCGATGGGCGGTTCCCTTACTTTATTCAGTATGTTTTTCATCTGCTATATCGGTTATCTGTATGGCATCAAGGTTGGTCTGATCACAGCCTTTGCTTACAGTATCCTGCAGTTTATCCAGTCAGGCGGCAGCTACTTCCTGTCTCCTTTCCAGACCTGCTGTGATTATTTCTTTGCGTTCACCGCACTTGGTCTTGCAGGTCTCTGGTACGGCAAAAAACACGGCCTGACGATCGGTTATATCGTCGGTGTGCTTGTCCGCGGTCTGTTCCATACGATCGGCGGTTATATTTACTGGATGGATTATATGCCGGAATCTTTCCCAAAATCATTGTCAGCGATCTACCCTATCGTTTATAATTATTCTTATGTACTGGCAGAAATGATCATCACACTGATCGTCATTAACCTGCCGCCTGTAAAAAAAGCCATCGATAAGGTAAGTGATATGGCACATTCCTGATGCCGGTTCTTCCTTATCCATTTGGTATGAAGCGCTGTATCCCGTCGATACAGCAGGAAAGGAAGAATGCCTATGATCACAATCAGTCTTTGCATGATCGTCAAAAACGAAGAAGAAGTACTTGACCGCTGTCTTTCCTCCATCGCAGATCTGATGGACGAGATCATTATTGTCGATACCGGTTCCACAGACCGCACGAAGGAGATTGCGCGGCGTTACACATCAAAGATCTACGATTTCACATGGACAGGCAATTTTGCCGATGCCCGGAACTATTCCTTTTCCAAGGCATCTGCCCAGTATATTTACTGTGCAGATGCGGATGAGGTGCTGGATGCGGAAAATCACGCCAAATTCCGGCTTCTGAAAAAAGGACTTCTGCCGGAGATCGACATCGTGCAGATGTACTATTGTAATCAGCTTTCCTATAATACAATCTATAATTACGATAAAGAATACCGCCCCAAGCTGTATAAGCGGCTGCGTACCTTCACCTGGGTCAATCCGATCCACGAGACAGTACAGATTCAGCCCGTCATCTATGACAGTGACATAGAGATCGGACATTTTCCGACCTCTTCCCATGCTTCCCGCGATATTCAGGCATTTGAAAAAATGTATACGGATGGGCTGAGAATCCCTGCTTCGCTCCATACGCTTTATGCCAGGGAGCTTCTGATCGCCGGTCAGTACAGCGAACTGATGCACGCCATTCCGGTTTTTACCGATACGCTGCAGGACAATACGCGCAGTCTGGATGAATGGATGGAAGCCTGCTGCGTTCTGACAAGAGCTTACCGGGAGAAAAACGATATTCCGTCATTTTTCAAATATGCCATGAAGGCAGTAACCTTTGAAGGAGACGGCTGTGCAGAGGTCTGCTATGAGATCGGCTGCTATTATCTGTCAGTCTCCGATCCGCAGGAAGCATCGATCTGGCTTTCCGCCGCTCTGTCCGCTCCCTGTATTCTACAACTTGAGGTACACAAAAGGGCGGAATCCGCTCTGCAAAAATGTCAGGGAAAACTTTCTGAATAAAATGTGTCATCGCACAAAAATCCCCCCTTTCGTCAGACTTATTTTGTCCGGCAAAAGGGGGTTTCTTTATGATATGTGGGATGCCTCTTCCAGTTTCGCAAACGAATAAATTATTTTTTCTTTCACAGGTTTCCCGGACAGGCGCGCTACCGCCTGTCCGTAATAATCAAGCTGTGTCTCATATCTGTTCCAAAGCTCTTCCATGCTCTGTACCCTGTCTGTTTTATAATCGAGGATCACGATACCGTCCGCTTCCTCAAAGTAAACGTCGATGATTCCCTGCACCAGTACCTTTTCCGAAGCCGGAAATCCTTCCTGTACTTCGTCTGCCGCCACGGAAAGCACAAATGGCTGTTCTTTAAACAGCAGTCCTTTTTCCTGCGCCGCCGCCATTCTGCCTGCCACATCGGACTGCAGAAACGCATCTATTTTCCGGATATCGATCAGGCTGCCATATTCTTCACTCATTCTGCCCTGTGCCACAAAAGATGCTATGTCCTGCTGCAGCGCTTTTTTTCTTTCTGCCGCACTGTCATAGTTCCGATAAGCCGCAATATCCAAAAGCTCCAGCAGTCTGTGGAAGGCGCTTCCCCGTGCAGTTCCGCCACTCTTTTCTTCCTCACGCATAAATGCCGGAAGATATGGCTTTGTCACATCTTCTGTCTCAAACATCTGATGGACTTCCTCATCCATTGCCGCGATCTTCAATTCCGACACACTTGTCTTTGTGTAAAGTCCCTGCAGACCCGCATGTGGATATACATAAGAAAAACGCTCCTGCAGGCTCTCATACTGCGGATCTTCTGTCCCCTGCTCCAAAAGCTCCAGGGCTTCCTTTCTTCCGAGCTGCGCCGCCTGCGCTGCCAGATTTTGATACCGGAGATTTTCTTCCCGGACGATCCGAAGTCCGATATGCTCCGCATGCTTTGTCCGGGCAAGCAGAATATCATCCAGAAAACAGCCCACGCTGCTTCTTTCATAATCGGATACGGCGGTATCTTCTCCCTGCAGATACGCATATTCTAACAGGCGCTCCTCTGCCTTTTTCGTCGCCGCCGTCAGATACAGCCGCTGCTTTGCTCTGGTCATTGCCACGTATAATACGCGGGTCTCTTCTCCCAGACTGTCCCGTTTCAGTTTTTCCGCCAGCATCTGCTTGTGCAGTGTCTTCCCGGTTACCTGCCGCTTACTGTCAATATAGTTCATGGCAATGCCCCAGTCCGCATCCATCAGCACCTGCTTTGTCGTATCCCGCAGATTAAATTTACGATCCAGTCCCGCCACAAAGCAGACCGGAAATTCCAGTCCTTTACTTTTATGGATCGTCATGATCCTGACAACATCCGCCTGCTCGGAAAGGAGAGACGATTCTCCAAAATCCACGTCATATTTCTGCAGCTGCTGCATATAGCGGATAAACTGAAACAGCCCATGATAGCTGGTTGCTTCAAATTCCACCGTCTTTTCCAGCAGCATTTCCAGATTGGCACGTCTCTGCTCTCCGCCCGGAAGTGCTGTCATATATTCGATATAATGAAAACGACGCATCACTGCCTGCGCAAACTCAGGCATAGTATCCGTCACTGCCTGCTCCCTGAGCTCTGTCAGCATCTGCAGTGCTTTTTGTATCTTTTCAGCCAGCACAGGATCTTCTGCCTGCTCCGGATCTTCTGCCAGAAGCACATATTCCCGGAAGCTTTCGTACAGGCTTCTGCCACGCGTCGTCTTTGCCCGGATCATTGCCAGTTCATCTTCCGTAAATCCCATGAAAAGAGAAGTTGCCACACTGCAGAACGGAATATCCTCATATGGATTGTTGCACACCCGCAGAAAATCCATGAACAGACTGACCTCCATCGCGGAAAAATACCCTGTTTTCGAGGTAACGTGCACAGGGATCCCTTCCTCTGTCAGCACTGCCTGCAGCTGCTCGATCGCACTTGCGCCGCCACGCACCAAAATCACGATATCCCGGTAAGACAGCGTATGCATCTGTCCGGTTTTGACATCCTCGATCTGCTCCCTGCCTACAAGCGCACGGATCTGTTCTGCGATCATATAGGCTTCGCCTTCGCGGACTGTGAGCGTATCTTCTTCCTGACTTTCATACAATAGCAGCTCCGTGCTACCCGGCTGCATGGAAAGTCCCGGATATAACCGGGCATCCGCATCATATGCGATCCCGCCGATCTCAGGCTCCATGATCACAGAAAATACGTCGTTGACACTCTCTAAGATTTCTGCACAGGAACGGAAATTCTTCTTCAGCGTGATGAGGCAGCTTTCTTCCTCTCCGCTCTGATAGCTTCTGTATTTTTCCATGAAAATCTCCGGTCTGGCAAGGCGGAATTTATAAATACTCTGCTTCATATCGCCCACCATGAAACGGTCAGGCTTTTCCCCCTTCCGGGAAACACTCGAAAGCAGAAGCTCCTGTACCATATTGGAATCCTGATATTCGTCGATCATGACTTCTTCATAAAATGCCTGATAGCTCTTTGCCGTTTCTGTCAGCTCATCGTCTCTGATCAGAACGGATAATGCTGCGTGCTCCGCGTCGGAAAAATCCAGTATATTTTTCTCCTTCTTTGCCTGCGCAAGTGCCTCTCTGTATACAAGTGTCAGATCAAGCAGCGCCACGGAAAGGGCTGCTGCCTGCTGCTCCCTCTCCAGCATAATATCTGCCGGATCCGAAAAGTACACCGCAAGCTTTGCAAGCAGTGCTTTATAAGAATCGCGCAGATTTTTTGCCTGCTGCCTTTCTGCTTCCCCGACACTTTCATCCTTTTTCCGGGAAAGCATACTCCATTTCACTTTGCTGATCCGCTCTCCCAGTGCATACAGATCTTCTATCCCCGCAATGTGTCTGCTCTGCGCAAGACAATCCTGCAGGAAAGCTTCATCCTGTTCCAGACATTCCGCATACATATAAGGCCCCGCCGGCTTTTCACATATCTTCTGTGCTGCCCCTGCAAGAGAAACAGCCGCCTGCAATGTCTTTTCCAGCCGTTGCAGCAAATACTGCATCCACTGCGTCTGCCAGAGCGTATCCGCCGTTATATGTTCCAGTTCTTTTCTACAGTGTAAGAGCCACTCCTCCGGCCATGGATGGCTGTCCGCATAACGATACAGTTCATCCACCAGTGCTTCCAGCCTGCCATCCTTTGCATCCGGGCTGAGCGCATCCGCAAGCTCCAAAAAAGAAGGCTCCGCTTTGTTATATGCCTCTTCCAGCACCGCCTGCATCACGTCCTTTTCCAGCAGCCGGATCTCTCCCGGATCTCCGATCCGGAATGACGGATCCAGATCGATCTCATGAAAGTGGTTGCGCAGCAGGAACATACAGTAGCTGTCGATCGTCGTGATCTGCGCATTATGGATCAGTGCTGCCTGCCTTTGCAGATTTTCATCCTCCGGGTGCTCTGTCTGTGCCTGCAATAAGGCTGCATGGATCCTTTCGCGCATTTCCGCTGCTGCTGCACTCGTAAAGGTCACAATGAGCAGCCTGTCGATATCGATCGGATCCTTTCCCGTGATCCGTGACAGGATACGCTGTACCAGAACCGCTGTCTTGCCGCTTCCCGCCGCAGCGGATACCAGTATATTTTTATTTCTCGTCTCGATGACCTTCTTCTGATCCTCCGTAAACTGCACGTTCCATCGCCTCCTTTCTTTCCTCGTCTGTGAGCGACGTAAGCTCCTGCAGACGATAGCCGTCTATTCTTTCATCCATCCGGCAGACTTCCCGGTATTCACAAAAATCACAGCTTGTATGATTTCCTGTTTTCAACGGTGTTACCGCGATCTCTCCTTCTGCCATCTGCTGCATCATCTGTTCCGCCTTTTTCTGCGTGTAGGAAAGCAAAAGCCCCAGATCTTCCTGTGAAATCACCTGCGAAGCCGCCTTAAAGCTGCCATCCTTTTTTCTGCCGACACGCATGACATCCGAATCCGTCGTAAAGCCCTGATCCAGCATGGTAAGGACACAATCCTCTCCCAGAAGCAGCCCATCCGGCTTCATCTGCTTGCGGATCTCTGCTTCGATCTCCTCTTCTGCCTTTGTACCTTCTATTTCAATGATCGGCTTCTGCAGTCTGTAATACAGCATTGCCGCCGGTATAATAGTTGTCTGTGGGTAACGTTCCTGCAAAAATGAAACCGCCGCATTCATATAAACAGGGAGCTGCATGGACAGCCCATAATATACATCATCCAGTGAAAACTCTTTCCTGCCCGATTTATAATCCATAACCTTCAGATAGATCTCATCGTTTTCCCTGCGGATGTCGATCCGGTCGATCTTGCCGACCAGCGGGAAAGCACCCTTCATACGGAATTTCTGCTCAAAATAAGCCGGCTCAAAGCTGCCCTTCTGCATCTGATACTGCATTGTCCTGACACTACGCAGCAAAAGCCTGTGCATCTGCCGGATTCTTCTTTCGTTTCTGGCACTGCTGTACAGGATCGTTTCACCATATTCCTTCGTGAGTACGGAAAATGCATCCCAGAGCCGCTGTTCCATTTCTTCTTCGCTCAGCGTCCGAAGCGAAATGCCATCCTCTTTCAGGCTCCGTTCAAACAGCTCCAGCACGCCATGATACACACTGCCAAAGTCCACCGCCTCAAAGGTATATTCCGCTCTTGGCATCAGCTCCAGTCCATAGCGCAGGAAATGCGCATAGGCACAGGAAGCAAAAAGCTCCAGTCTGCTGACACTGCCCTGATTCCGCTCCGCATACAGGCTGTCTGCCGCCTGTCTGGACAGCTTGCCCGGCTCATATCGGTAAAAAGCTGCTTCCCGGATCTTTTCCGCATCCGGTGTATCATACACCTTCTGCAGGACACGCAGCTTAGGAAGTGCTGTCTTTTCCAGACTGCCTTCCCTGTATTTGCGCAGTAGTCCTGCAAAATCGTCCAGTCCGTCCTCTGCACTTTCCACTTCTGCAAGAAATCCTTCGTTTTCCTCTATTTCCGTCTGTACATGCAGCTTTGGAAACAGCCCTGTCATGACGCGGATCAGATAGGAAGGCAGTCTTGTCTTTCCGGCGCTGTCCACCTTGGCATAGGACAAAAAGAGATATTCCGCCGGCTTTGTCATATTCTGATACAGGTAAAGCTGCTGTTCAAACAGCTTCTGCCGCGGGGAAGGTGCCAGCTCTCTGCCGCTCTCGATCAGATATTCCCGTTCCATATCCGATAGCAGGCCACCATTGCCGCCACGCGCAGGGATCACCCCGTCGTTAACACCAAGGAAAAACAATGCTTTGATCTTTTTTAAACGGGTCCGTTCCATATCGCCTACCACAACCTGATCGACATTTTGCGGGATCGTTCCGATCTGGATCTCCGAAACACCCGCCTCAAAAATCTGGATAAATTCGTCCAGGGAAAGCGGATCTTCTCCGATCAGCCCGTAGATCTGGTCAAGCAGATCCATCAGCGCCGGATAGATCTTTTCAAATTCCTTTGCTTTGACAAGATCTCCCGTCTCTGTAAACTTTTCCGCCAACTCCCGGCACTTTTTCTGCAGGCTGTTTTTCTCACACAGGCTGTATACCTGCATCGTATATTCCTTTGCTGTTTTGCAACGGACAAGCAGTGGTGCGATCTCCTCCATCAGCTTCTCGCGCAGAGCATTCATCTCGCCTGCTTCCTCTCCACGTGCAAATAGCTGTCCATACTGCTTTCTGCCGTGGATTCCCATTTTCATCACATACAGATCCAGCCTGTCGATCTCATCCATCGTCAAAGCCGTCATACCTGTCCGCAGGAAACGGAACACACTTTCATAGGAAAAGTTATCCCGCACAAGCTGCAGGGCACCTTTGACATATTCTACCGCCGGCTGGTGCAACACACTCCGGTTCTGGTCTAAAAACAGCGGGATTTTGTAACGCAGAAACTCCTTCTCCACAATGCTTGCATATCCACTCAGATCACCGGTCACAACTGCAATATCCCGATAGCAATACCCCTGTTTTCTGACAAGTCTTTTGATATGGATACACATCTGCTGTACTTCGCTGACAAGCGTTTCTGCCTCCTCGATCCGGATCATCTGCGTTTCCTTCGGATAAAATGCCTTATCATAGCGGAACAGATGCGCCTCCAAAAATGCCAGCTCCGGGTTATGCAAATACCTGTTGACCGGCTTCTTTGTCAGATAAATATTCTGTCTTACCGTAATATCTTCCTTCCGGGCAAGCCCTGACAGCTTATGGTACGTCCCTGCGGAAAGCCCGAACAGATGCTGCTTTGTCCGGTGCAGATCCGCCCCGCTGTCCGCATCCAGCGTAATGATCACTTCCTGCGCCACATGCATGAGTTCTAAAATGACCCGGTTCTGAATCGGCGTAAATCCGGTAAATCCGTCAAATACCAGCACCGCATTTCGCAGGATATGAGACTGCGGAATCATATGGCACAGCTCATCAAGTGCTTCTTCCGTTACAATATATTTCTCCTGAATATACTTCTGAAAGCCTTCATACAAAAGCTTCAGATCACGCAGCTTATAAGGAAGAAGCCCTCTGCCCTTTGCTGCATCTGCCATGTCCTCCAGCTCATCCGGGGAGATATCATACTGATAAAATTCCGACAGCATGGACTTGACCTCATGGATATAGCCCGGCCGCTTCAGTTTCTTTTGAAACAGTACAAGCTCCTCTTCCACATCCGCTGCCACCTTACGGAGCACAAGGTTTTTCCCCGTATCATCCAGCATCACACGTTCTTTCTGTCCCACTTCGTCCGCGATCCGGTGGATCAGTCTGGAAAAGCTCAGTACATCGATATTCATAATGCCGCCACGCGGATGCATCTCACAGATCTCTTTTTGTGTGTACATCGTAAACTGATCCGGTACCATCAGAAAGAAATGCTTTGCCATATCCTGCTGTGACTGTTCTATGACCTTTTGAAAAACCAGCGTGCTCTTTCCACTGCCGGAGCCGCCAAATACAAATTGTAATCCCATTTTCTGTCCTCATATCTGAAAGTTCTGATCTACTTTTATTTCTTCATCCAGTGTACCATTTTTAGAGGTAATTTGTCACACTTTCTCTCTCATTTCCAAATCATTTTCAACGCGTGCTTTTCTATGGGCGTATTGACATTTTCACACACGCTTTATAAGATAATGCATGAAATCTATATATACTGTTTCGTTTACTATTTCATTGATATAACATCGGAGGCACTATGGCAGAAAACAGACCTGCAGAAGCAGCATTTGAAAATTTGATCGGCAAGCAGCCGCTGACTGACGAAGAGTTAGCCGCGCTGCTTAATGCGGCAGACTATGATGACCGTCTTTTTGCAGAAGCGGATCTTGTCCGCAGACAGGTGTACGGAGATACTGTTTTTGTGCGCGGTCTGATCGAGTTTACCAATTACTGCAAAAATGACTGCTACTATTGCGGTATCCGGTCCGGAAACAGTCATGCCGACCGCTACCGGCTGACAGAAGAAGAAATCCTCTCCTGCTGCAGAGAAGGCTATGCACTCGGCTTTCGTACCTTTGTCCTGCAGGGCGGGGAAGATCTTTATTTTACAACAGAACGGATCTGCTCTCTTGTGGCTGCGATCCATGCGGCATTTCCCGACTGTGCTATTACACTCTCCATCGGCGAAAAGACAAGAGAAGACTATCAGGCCTATTTTGATGCAGGTGCAAGGCGCTATCTGCTGCGCCACGAAACGGCAGATCCGGCGCACTATGAAAAGCTGCATCCCGCTTCCATGTCTCTTGCTAACCGCAAACGCTGTCTGTATGACCTGAAGGAGATCGGCTATCAGGTCGGTGCAGGCTTTATGGTAGGTTCCCCTTACCAGACGACCGCACAGCTTATCTGCGACATCCGCTTTTTGCAGGCACTTTCTCCGGATATGATCGGTATCGGACCTTATATTTCCCACGCCCAGACACCTTTTGCCGGTCAGCCAAACGGTTCGCTTGCGCTTACCTTACGGCTGCTTGCCATTTTACGGCTTCTGTTCCCTTATGTACTGCTCCCCGCCACGACCGCACTCGGTACGATCGCACCAAACGGCAGAGAACTCGGACTGAAAGCCGGAGCTAACGTAGTCATGCCCAATCTGTCACCTGTCCGTGTCAGGAAAAAGTATGAACTGTATGAAAACAAAATCTGCACCGGCGAAGAAAGCGCACAGTGCAGAACATGTTTAGAGCAGCGTGTCAAAGCTGCCGGCTATCATATTGTAACGGACATCGGTGATGTCAGACGTTAGACAAACACTCTTTTGATGCTGTCATAATGCAGGAACTTGCCCTCTTTTCCAAGTGCGGCGATTTCCTGCGCAGTTGCCAGCATATAACCGTCTGTTTCCGCTTCCTGCAGCTTCAGATCCGTTTCCGCAAAATCCAGTGTGAAGCAGTAAACATCTACAAAATAGTTGTCCCCTTCTCCCGGATTTTCTCTTTTATAAGTAAACACATAACCGCCATCGGCATTTGCCACATCAAGTCCTGTCTCTTCCAGTACTTCACGACGTACCGCATCTTTAGAATCCTCACCAGCCTGCGCAGCACCGCCGGATACTTCCCAGCAGCCCGGTGCCCATGCCTTTGTCATGACACGTTTTGTAATGAGGAATTTCCCATCCGTTCTTTTCACCACGCCAAGCACGGTCAGATGATATTCCCCGTCCTGCAGGATCCAGTCGTTCCGCTTCATCGTACGGCCGGTTCTTTCTTTATTTGCATCATAAATATCCCAAAATTCCATAATTTCCTCCTTCTTACAGAAGCGGTGCAAACAGACGCAGGAAGTACTGTCCCAGTCTCTTGAGCGGAGATCTTGCAGTGTGGTAATTGTTTCCTACCTCGGTTGATACCGCAAATACTTCTTCAAAATCCTCCCGGATGTCTTTGATCGCCGGTACATCATATAAATACACACCGTTTTCAAAATGAAAATACAGACTTCTATAGTCTAGATTGATCGTTCCCACTGTCGCGATCTTTCCATCGCAGATACACTGCTTGGCATGACAGAAGCCCGGCGTATATTCATAAATACGCACGCCATCCCGGATCAGCCCCGCATAATAAGAACGCGTCAGCCTGTATACCAGCTTTTTATCCGGAATACCCGGTGTGACGATCCGCACATCGATACCTCGTTTGGCTGCCAGCCCGAGCTCACGCTTCATTTCATCACTGATGATCAGATACGGTGTGATAAAGTACACATATTCCGTTGCGCCCTTGATGATGTTCATGTAAACATTTTCGCCTACGCGCTCTCTATCCAATGGGCTGTCCGCATATGGCTGTACATAACCGCCGCCCTTTGCTTCAAATACGCCGTCCGGCAGATACTTTTCATACTCTGTATCCGTATCCCGGATGGCATTCCACATTTCCATAAAGATCAGCGTCAGACTTCTGACCGCTTCTCCCTCCAGACGAACGCCGGAATCCTTCCATACACCGTACGGATGTGTAATGTTAAAATACTCATTTGCCAGATTATAGCCGCCCGTAAAACCGACTCTGCCATCAATGACCGTGATCTTACGGTGATCTCTGTTATTCATAAAAATATTCAGAACAGGCATCATCGGATTGAAGATCCTGCAGTCAATGCCATGCGTCTTCATCTGCTTGACAAATTCCGGACTGATAAAACCGACACTGCCCACATCATCATACACGATGCGGACCTCCACGCCTTCCTTTGCCTTTGCAAACAATACCGCTTTCATTTCCGCAAATGCCTCTCTGTCCTCTATGGCATGGTATTCCATAAAGATGAACTTCTGCGCCTTCTTCATCTCTTCAATCTGCGCATGAAATCCATCAGCTGCTTCTTTATAAAAAACAACATCTGTATTCTCATACAGCGGATAGCCTACCTTATGCCCGATGTAATAGCACTGATGATAAGCAGTCACGTCCTGCACTTTCAGCTTCTCCATAGCCGGATCATCTTTTCGCAGATACACACGCAGCCTTTCCCATGTAGCATGAAAACGCTTCCGCATTCCTTTTGTGGCACTGGAATGACCGCAGAACAGATACAGGCAGACACCCATGATGGGGAACAGCAGGATCAGCATGATCCACGGCATTTTCATGCCCGCATTCATTTCTCTTCCGTAAATATGCAGCACCAATATAAATGACAACACGCTTGTTCCCAGTGAGATCCAGGTGGAATATGCATTTAACCGGACCAGAAGATACAGAATCCATAAAACCTGTACCAGCACTGACAAAGCTGCAAAAATCAGCCTGCTGACACTGTTTTTTACCGCGCCTTTTGTTTCAGCTCTCATTTGTATATATCACCTACCTCGTACCATCATAACAAAATCCTGCGGAAAAATCTACCTGTTTCCGTTCAGACAGCCAGCCGGCATTTTCATTCACGTAACCAGCCGGATCACCTGCCAGCTCTGTCAGTTACCCGCCTGTTTCCTAAAAAATGGTTGACATTATGGTGCAATCTCCATATAATTACTTCCGGTAATTACCTTTGGTAATTATCATGCAATAATCAGGAAGGACATGTAAAAATGGAAATAGCAACTATAAAAGCCGTGCTGGATGCCTGCTATCAGGCGCAGCGGATCCGCGCCATGCTTCCCACGCTTCCCGATGGCGTTACCCCCTCCTACATTCATTTCTTTGATCTGATCGAAACAATGGAGCAAAAGGGCATGCGCGTAAAAGTATCCGATATCAGCGACAGACTGGGCATTCCGCGCCCCGGCGTAACACGGACTGTTAAGGAAATGGAAGCAAAAGGCTATCTGCAGAAGGTTTCTTCTGCGCAGGATAAGCGTGTGACCTATCTTTCCATGACGGAAGCCGGAAAAGCACTTTCCCGGAAATATAACGAAGAATTTTTCAGTCAGCTTGCACCATTGCTTTTGGATATCACGGAAGAGGATGCAGACTGCACGATCCGCACGATTACAAAAATGTATGACATAATGTCTGAAAGGAGGATTTCTCTTACATGAATGATAAAACTGATTTTACACAGGGAAGCATTCTCAAAAAACTGGCACTGTTTATGCTTCCAATCTTAGGTGCCCTTGTCCTGCAGGCAGCCTACGGTGCTGTTGACCTTCTGGTTGTCGGACGCTTTGGTTCTACAGCAGGCCTTTCCGGTGTTTCCACAGGCAGTCAGGTACTGAATCTTGTGACCTTTGTGGTCATACAGCTTTCCATGGGTATTACTGTACTGATCGCGCGTTACCTTGGTGAAAAAAAGCAGAAACAGATCGGAGCTGTACTCGGCGGCGGTGCCATCGTCTTTACCATACTTGCCCTCGTCCTGCTCGTGATACTGGTATGCTTTGCGCGTCCGATCTCGATTCTGATGCAGGCACCGCCAGAAGCACTGACAGCTACAACAGGTTATGTCCGGATCTGCGGTTTTGGTATTCTCTTCATTGTTGCCTATAACTTACTTGCTGCCATTTTCAGGGGACTGGGGGACAGCCGCTCTCCTCTGCTCTTTGTACTGGTTGCCTGTATCGTTAATATCATCGGCGATCTTGTCTTTGTTGCAGGACTGCACATGGATGCATCGGGTGCTGCCCTCGCCACTGTTCTGGCGCAGGCTGTCAGCGTTGTATTTGCGCTCTGCATTCTGGCAAAAAAAGAGCTGCCCTTCACGATCACAAAGGCAGATTTCAGATTAAACACACAATGCCGCAAGTTTTTAAGCATCGGGCTTCCGCTGGCACTGCAGGAATGTCTGACCCAGATTTCCTTTCTGGCACTCTGTGCCTTCGTCAACCGTCTGGGGCTGACCGCTTCCTCCGGTTACGGTGTTGCCTGCAAGATCGTCAGCTTTGCCATGCTGATCCCTAGTGCCCTCATGCAGTCCATGGCTTCCTTTGTCGCACAAAATGTTGGTGCAGGCAATTCAAAGCGAGCCCGCCAGTCCATGCTGACCGGAATTAGGATTGGGCTTGTCTTCGGCTGCTTTGTATTTGCACTTGTTCTGCTGAAGGGCGACCTGCTGACCGGTATTTTTTCTACCGATGCAGAGGTTGTCCAAAACGGCTTTGCTTATCTGAAAGGCTTTGCCCCCGAAACGATCCTGACCGCTGTTTTGTTCAGCATGATCGGCTATTTCAACGGCAATAACCAGACGCTCTGGGTTATGATCCAGGGGCTCACGCAGACACTGCTTGTCAGATTACCTTTGGCTTACTTTATGAGCATCCAGCCAGATGCCAGCCTGACAAAGATTGGGCTTGCCGCTCCTGTTTCCACGGCAGTGGGAATTGTGCTGAATGTACTCTTTTTCATCTATTTTCAGCGGAAGCTGGCAAAAGCATCCGCCCAAAGGGTCTAATCCCTTATCAGAGACAGAGACGAAAACCGGGCATGTGGAAGCTTCCACATGCCCGGTTCCTATTTTCCTATATTTTGTTACTATGCAGCAACTTATTTGTTGTCCATGAAGTTCATGTCCAGACCACGGTTCTTATCAGCCTGTGGATTTTTACCGAATTCATAATCCTTGCCCGGCAGGATCGCATTTAATAAAACGCCTGCGATAGCTGCGATTGCAAGTGCTGTTAATGTGATGGATGTACCACCGATCGTAAATGTCAGACCACCTGAGAAACCAAGACCGCAGACAAGGATAACTGCTGCAATGATCAGGTTTCTTGATTTTGTCAGATCTACATGGTTTTCTACTACGTTTCTTACACCGATTGCAGAAATCATACCATACAGCATGAAGCTGACGCCACCGATGATAGCGGAAGGTAATGTACTGATCAGATCAGCTATCTTCGGGAAGAAGCTCAGGATAACTGCAAATACAGCAGCCAGACGGATAACACGTGGATCGTATACTTTACTCAGTTCCAGTACACCGGTGTTTTCACCGTATGTTGTATTGGCAGGACCACCGAACAGAGCAGATAAACTTGTTGCAAGACCGTCACCGATCAGTGTACGGTGAAGTCCCGGATCTTCAATAAAGTTAGAACCAACTGTTGCGGAAATGGCAGACATGTCACCGATATGCTCCATCATGGTTGCGATCGCGATCGGTGCCATAACAAGAATGGCTGTCAGGTCAAACTTGCAAAGCTGGAAAGGCGGCAGACCGACTACCGCATCTGTTGCTGCCTGAGAGAAATTCAGGATAGCGGAGCCATCTGCATTTGTCATACCTGCAAAGTGCATGATCAGCGCTGCAATATAAGAGATCACAACACCCATCAGGATCGGGATGATCTTGAACATACCCTTGCCCCAGATATTGAAGATAACGATGACGCCAAGAGCGATCAATGCCAGTAACCAGTTTGTGGAAGCATTTGATACTGCTGACGGTGCAAGACTCAGACCGATACAGATAATGATCGGACCTGTTACTGCAGGCGGCAGGAAACGCATAACCTTCTTAACGCCGACAAGCTTGATGATCAGCGCCAGAACCAGATATAACAGACCTGCCACTACGATACCGCCACAGGCATATGGAAGTTTTTCTCCCATTGTCATATCCGCAAAAATACCGGTATCCAGATTCGCTACTGTAGCAAAACCACCAAGGAATGCAAATGACGAACCAAGGAATGCCGGTACTTTAAATTTCGAACAAAGATGGAAGAACAGTGTACCAACGCCGGCAAAAAACAACGTCACCTGAACGGATAACCCTTCTCCTTCAAAATAAGTGTTCACTAAGATTGGAACTAAAATAGTTGCGCCAAACATGGCAAACATGTGCTGCAGACCAAGTAGCAGCATTTTGGGAACACCGAGCTCCCTCGCATCACGAATGCAGGTTTTTTCTTCCGTATTCATAATACACATCCTCCTTCATAAGATAAATTTCTGTTACCGCTAACCATTCTAACATAGACACTTCGATTTTGCACTCTTTTTTTGCTTGTCTTTTTCCCCGCTCACAGGTAAACTGAAAAGGAATACATATCAATGAATATCCTGTTTCCCGCCAGATTTGTACCTATATCCGGATCTGCGCAGGAAGAAAGAAGAGGCAAATGAAAGAAACACTATACACCATACCATTAACCGATGCATTTCATGCAAATGACGAGTGTCCGCTCTGTTTTGTGGAACGGGAAGTAGAACAGGATCTTTTAGATCTGGTGCTCGGCTCCAGCTCCTCCTATATGGAAAGTGATATGCGTGAAATGACAGACAAGGCGGGCTTCTGCCGTGCCCATTTCAAAAAAATGTTTGACTATGGTAACTCTCTCGGAAATGCCTGGATTCTGAAAACACACTATATCCAGATGCAGAAAGAGCTGGAAGGTCAGATCAAGATGTTTGCACCGGGCAAAGCTTCCTTTATGAATCGTCTGAAAAAGGCAGACACCACAGATAACGCCATTTATAACTGGGTACAGGAAAAAGAAAAATCCTGCTATATCTGTACAAACTTTGAGAAAACTTATGAACGATATCTGGATACCTTCTTCTTTATGTATAAGAAGGACGGCGAAATGAAAAAGATGATTGAAGGCAGCAAAGGCTTCTGCCTGCATCACTTTGGTGATATCTGCAGACGCGCGGAAACAGAGCTGAATGACAAGCAGAAGGCTGAATTCTATCCGCTGATCCTGAATCAGATGCTGGACAATCTGAAACGTGTCGGCGAAGATGTTGCATGGCTTGTTGAAAAATATGATTACCGGAACAAAGATGCTGACTGGAAAAATTCCAGAGACGCCGTACAGCGTGGCATGCAGAAGCTGCGTGGCGGTTACCCGGCTGATCCGGTTTATCAGCAGTCCAAATAAGCCGAAGCTACCAGCACATATTTTCTTCTAACAGCTGCAGGTAACTTTCCACTTCCGTAAAATACGATTCCGCATCGATACTGTCGTTGCGGAATTGTTCATTTAATACCCCATCCGCTACAAACAGACACATTTTCAAAACGGCGGATGCATCAATTCCTGTCTTAAAGCAGCTCAGATCCGCCTTTTGGTAAATACCGGAAAGCATTGTGGAATACTGATCCATACTGTCTGCGATCAGTGTCAGGATTTCTTTTTCTTCCCGAAATGCCAGCGTCACAAACAGATTCATGTACGGATAATTGCGGATGATATCACGCTTTGCTTCTTCTACCTTGCGCTGCAGGGAAAAGAAATCAATGGAAAACAGCGGTACGGTACGGGAATATTCCATACTGATATATTTCACGCTGTACATATAGACAAATTCGTATAGCCCCTGCTTACTTCCGAAATAATGGAATAACAATCCCTTGGAAATGCCGGCTGCTTTCACGATCTCATCGGTACTTGCCTTTTTGTAGCCATTTTTCGCAAAGATCTGCAGTGCTGCATTGATAAAACGATCCTGTTTTTCCTTTGGAAGTTCAAAAAAACGATTGTTCATTGTAGTTCCTCTTTTTCCGTATCATTGACTCCGGCGGTCACTTTATCCTACCACAGAACAGCTACTCTTGCAATTCCATAAACTTCTTATAAACTGTACACAAACTCCTTGTGTTCCGGGCAAAATTATTTTAAAATAAAGAAAACAGATTCCATAGAAAGGGGTTTACAATATGGCTAAAAAATTTGGTAAATTTCTGATGTTCAGCGCTGCTGTCGCTGCTGCGGCAGGTGCTTATTACTATTTCAAAAAATCTGATGAAGACAGATTTGACGATGACGATTTTGATAACGATTTTGATTTTGACGAAGAGGAAAAAGATCTCTCCGGCGGCAAGGAACGCAGCTATGTACCGCTTCGTTTCTCTACCGTAAAATCTGAGGAAGAGACGGCTGCAGAAGAAGCCAAAGAAGATGTACCGGCAGAACCTGTCAGGCCAGAAGAACCTGCTGTAGATCCTGTTGTTTCCGGGCAAGAAGAGAAACCGGCAGTAGAAGAAGTAAAGGAAGCGGTCTCTCCGGCTGCTGAAGTTAAAGAAGAAACTCCGGCTCCGGAACCGAAGGAAGAAGAAAAAGAAGAATCAGCCGAAACTGAACAGGCTGACGATGAACCTTTCGATGAAGAAGATGAAGAACCGATCGACAATGTAGAATCCTCAACCGAGACGATCGAAGAATTCTTTGATGAAGAGGAAGACAACAAATAAGATATGCAGCTAAAACAAGCCCGAGGCAAAACGCTTCGGGCTTGTTCTTTGCATACAGCTTTAAAATATACCAAACAATTTCGGAATCTGTGTAAACGTCAGCTTACCAATATCAAGTATCTCTCCCTGCAGCGGCTGCAACTGCCCCTGCTCCAGATAAGAAAGCTCCAGACTCAGACTGCCATCGGATCCGATCCTGATCTGTTCCAGATCAAGCCGCGGTATTCCTTCCTGATCTTCTGCCAGCGTAAGCAGTGGCTCACCATCTGCTTCAACGCCGATCGCCGCAAGCTGCAGTCCTTTTTGGTAAAACCGGAAAGTGATCTCCTCCTGTTCCCCAAGCCATTCATTCTCCGAAAGTACCGGAAGCAATACACCATCCTTTTCACAGATGCGGGCATAGCCTTCGTAAATATCCAAAAAATCTGTCACAGGTAGCACGATCTCCGTACAACTGCAAGTTTCATATGTTCCGTTTATGTATGCATGCTTTTGCTTACCTTCTGTCAGCGAAAGCCCCTGCATCACTTCTTTACTGTAGGAAACCAGCTGCTTCTGCCGCTCTTTTCCAAGTGCGCCCGTACCATTTCCCGCAGAGCTTCCATTCTCTGTTCCTTCGATCACTGACAGCCAGAAATCGATCTGCGTCTCCGCTTCCTTACCCAGAAGCTTTTGCAGTGCCTGTTGGTTATCCGCATCCTGATACACATATTTGTAGAGAACCTCACTGTTGGCCGTCGGCTGGAATAATACCGTTCCATCGGAAAACTGCGCGGTAAATTCCATATTTTTCTTGCCAAGCAGTGGCAGAGAGATCCGGTATCTTCCATCCAGCTGCGCAAGCTGCCCTTGTTCCCGTCTTTCCCAAAATTCACCAAGCAAGCCTTTTTCTCTGAGAGCCTGCTGCATTGTGACCAGAAATCTTGTTTCCGGTTTTTGCAAGATCCATACAGCAACTGCAGCAGCAATAAGCAAAAGCACACCCACCGTCGCTGCACATGCCCCAAGAACTTTTTTCTTCATATTATTTCACCTGATTTACCGGGTTGACCGCTGCGTTTTTGAAATCCATTGCGTTCTGCAATGTTGTCCGGCTGATCGCCGCAAGTGCCTCCTCTGTTAAGAAGCCCTGGTGGGAAGTTACGATCACGTTAGGGAAGGACAACAATCTTGCTGTTGTGGAGTGCTCTAAGAAATCATCCTCTCTGTTTTCAAACACATTATTGGTTTCTTCCTCGTACACGTCCAGTCCCACCCCAAAGAATTTCCGGCTTCGGATGCCTGCGATCAGATCATCCGTCTTGATCAGCGCACCGCGCGATGTATTCACAAGGATCACTTCATCCTTCATTTTCCGGATCGTATCCTGATTGATCAGATGATAATTTTCCTCCGTCAGCGGGCAATGCAGGGAGATCAGGTCACTGTTTGCAAGTAAGGTGTCAAAATCCACATATTCCACAAAATCCAGATCCGGGTTCTGATAAATATCATAGGCGATCACCTTCATGCCAAATCCGTGACAGATCCTGCACATGGCTGCGCCGATCTTGCCGGTTCCGACAATACCTGCTGTTTTTCCATAGAAGTTAACACCGGTTAATCCTACCAGGCTGAAGTTGTTCTCCCGCACCTTGATATACCCCTTATGGATATGCCGATTCACCGCCAGTGCCAGTGCCATGGCATGCTCTGCTACTGCCTCCGGAGAATAGCCTGGTACGCGAAGTACAGTAATGCCGTTGGCATCCGCAGCAGCAAGATCTACATTATTAAAGCCCGCACACCGCATCAGTACAAGCTTTACCCCACGCTGTCCCAGTATCTGCAGCACCTTCTCACTGACATCCGAGCTGACAAAAGCACAGACTGCATCATATCCCTTTGCCAGTCTTGCCGTCTGCACAGACAGATCGGCTTCCAGATAATCTATTTCCGTCTCCGGAAAATCTGTTACTACTTTTTCAAAAGAATCTCTGTCATATTTTTTTGTATCATAAAATAAAATCTTCATTCCGGACCTCCTGACTACGCCCTAGCTCTACTGTTTAGTATATCTGTTTTCCAGGATCTCTATTCTCTCAGCTTTGGCTGTGGATCGTTTTTGTATAATTGAAAAATACCTGATTGCCAATGATCTGATACTCACTTTTTTTATACACCGAGAAGAAATCTGAATAATTTCTTGCATAACTGAGTGCCCAAAAGTTGCACCAGGTAAACTCGCTGCGCGGAAATTCCTTTACACTGTCCTGTGCTGCCTTATAATCTTTCAGCAGCAGCTTTGCAGTATTTCTGCACTCTGTACTGATCCTTGTCTGATCCTTCAGAAGTGCTGTCAGAACGCCGGTTCTTGCCGGTTCAAACTGATACTGCGCATAGACAATTTCCTTTACGGTCGACGGGTAACTTCTGCTCGCCATACGGTTTAAGATCGTATAGCCCACAGCTAACTGCCCCTTATAGACACGAATTGTTTCCTGATTCAGCGTTGCGGAAAGTGCTGTCTGTCTCTCGCCGCCTGCTTCCGCATACAAAATTGCTGCAAGTAATATTTCATCACTGACCTGTGGGTCTGTCCGATACTGCACCTGCATCTTTCTGCCATTTACCATACAATAGGAGGCTGTAATCTGATATGCCCCGTTTTCATCAAAGCGCGCATAGATCTTACCGACTTTTTTCGTTGTGTTCCTGTATGCCTTGCCATTCGACGCAAAATAATATTTCACACCATTGACTGTTTTCCAGCCTTTCTGCATCACACACGATGTATTAAAATAATACAGGTTCTTCTTGATCGTCTTCAGTCCCCTGACCGCTTTTCCGTTCGCGCCAAAGTAGTATTTCTTTCCTTTTACGGTCTTAAACACCTTCTTCTGCATCACGCCGGTTACTTTGCTGAAATAATATTTGCTGCCATCGATCGTTTTCAGCCCTTTTTGCTTTTTCCCGTTTTTATAATAGTACGTTTTGCCCTTCTTTTTCACAAAGCCTGTTGTTTCCTTTGTCTGCGCTGCCTGTACACGCGTCTCCGTAACTGCCGCCGCACTGATACAAAACAGTAATGCCAACATTAAAATACAGATCCATTTTCTTTTGTTTTTCCGCATACAGCCTCCATTTTTCTGTTTTCTTACTCTTTCCATATCGGATATTTCTGTTTATCAGCCTCTGTGATCTTACGGATCACTCTGCACGGATTACCCGCTGCCACAACGCCGCCCGGAATATCTTTGTTTACCACACTGCCTGCACCGATCACGGTATCATCTCCGATCGTTACCCCGGGCAATACTGATACATTTACGCCGATCCATACCCTGTTTCCGACTGTAATGGGTAATGCAATTTCCATGCCTTCTGCGCGCATCCGAGCATCCAATGCGTGTCCTGCTGTAGAAAATACACAGTTCGGCGCAATAAATACGCTGTCTCCGAATGTCACCTTTGCACCATCCAGAATAATACAATTGTGATTGGTATAAAAATTATCCCCGATCGAAATATTACTGCCATAGTCACAGTAAAACGGAGCCGTGATCGTAAAACTTCCTCTGATTTCACCAAACATTTCCCGGATCAGCTTCTCCTGTGTCTTAACATCCGACGGCCTGCACGCGTTAAACGCATAACACAGATCCGCACATTTCGTTCTGGCATCTACGATCTCCTGATCATAACTTGCATCATATAAATAGCCCTGCTGGGCTTTTTCCCATTCCGTCATATCCGCTTTTTTCTTTCTGTCAGTTTTGGGGAATCTGTCCATCCACATACAAAATATGGTTTACCAACCATTCTGTAAGATATTTTAAAATTTCCATGATCTGTTCATCCTGATCTTCTGCATCATCATTATGGTGTTCCATAAATTCATCAAGCTTCTGTATAAATTCATGATGCTGGATTTTCTGTGTGAATAACTTCTTATAATTGATAGATTCCATATACTGTTCTTCATCAGAAAAATGCTTCACGGTATAATTCCGAAGATTCTCTAATATTATATCAATTTTGTCATACTTATCAGGTGTAAACTCATCATGAAGCAGCTTATATGCCTCGTCCGCATACTCAAACAGCTGCTTATGTTCCTCATCAATCATATCTATTCCAATATAATATTCCGGTTTCATTTCATACATAAAATATCCCTGCTTTCCTTATTTATTCTGCCTTTAAACATTACTCTGTTCCGGCAAGTCTGATATTATGCCGTTTTTTTCTTTCTGTCAAGAGAGCCCGTTAATGATTCGCCTACCCGGCTAACCCCTGTGTAATAACAGCTCATAGGTCACACCGTACTTCTGTGCGATCTGACTCGCATATGACTTTCCTTCCGGTGGTGCCACTTCAATCTGATAGGAACGCTTTGCATCTTTTGCATGCACGATCAGGGAAAACGCTCTTCCCTCTGCCTGCCCCTGTTCTTCATTGATCCGGGCAATATCAAATGCCAGCTTATGCATATGCGTATTATAAATAGTCCGCATCCCCTTACATAAAATTGCCCTGATGCAATCCTTTGCAATATAGTACCCTTCCTCAAATGAGGTAGTTGAAAAGGATTCATTCAGCAGCAGTAAGCTTCTGCTATCTGCATTTTCATAGATTTCCTTAAATCGTTTACATTCTTCGCCCAGACGTCCCAGATCCAGTGTTTTATCCTCATCTGCCGGAAAATGGGTATAAATACAATCCGCCGGAGAAAAGGTAAATCCGCTGCCCGGTATATAAATACCGCCCTGTGCCAGTACAAACAGTTGTCCGATCGCCTGCGTGATCGTTGTTTTACCACCGCGGTTGGCGCCCGTCAGCACATAAACTCTGTGGAGCTTATCAAAATCCAGATCATTTGTTACGATATTACCGGATTCTTCCGTTTCAAAAACCGCAAGCTTCAGATTATAAATGCCCCTTGCCCGCATTTCATATCTGTCTGCCTCTTGATCAGATGCCTGAGAGACTACTGCCTTTGCAAAGGAAAAGCCTTTATCCTGCAGCTTTTTCATATATTCCGCCCACCGGATATAGTACATCATCTCCGGGATCAGATCGGTCATATCGGTGATCGTAACAGAAACATATTTATTCAATACTTCCTTTGCTCTTTTGACCATATGGGAAACCATATGATTTACAATGCGGTCCGTATATCGCGTTACATCTTTTGCCTGATCGCCTTCCGGAATACCGACAATTCCAACCATGGCATCTGCTACCGTCGCCCCTGCTCCCATCGCTTTTTGCAGCGGTGTATGCAGCGCACCTTCCGCATTGACATCAAACGGCTGGAATTTAAAATCCTTCTTCCATGCTGTATCCGCATTGATCCGATCCTTCGCCGCAATATGCTCATAGAAATTACCGAGAATGCCCGCTTTCGTAAAGTACTTGCTGTTAATCGAAACAAGTCCGATCCCATCCGCTTCAAACCGGTCATTCAGATTGATCCCTACCGTGATACTTTTCAGCTGTGAGGTATCCAGCTTCAGTCCTGCAATATCCTGTTTCAGCTCTGCAAACCCATTATCTGCATAGATTTCTTCCACATATTCCCGCAGTCCCAGAAATCCCGTCGAGTGGAGCTGCGGATCCGCCAGACAAGTATGCAGTGCATCCACACATTTGATATAATCGTTGATCTCATCCAGCCTGTGCAGCAGATCCCAGATGCTGGCACTGTCATCGTATTCCCTTTTAAAACCACCATAATCCTTCAGGAAGCTGATACGCCCAAGTATTTCCATCATATCGTCCCGCATCTTTTTATTCTGTAGCACATCTTCAAAAATATCACAGCGATACTGCGTCACCACAGGGTCTGCATACATCCGTGCCATAACATTTAAGATATAATTCTGCTCTGCCTCTTTGGCTGACAGTTTTTTACAGATCTGATCCAATCCCAGATCATGCATGGTTGTCTGACTCAGTGTTTTATATTCCGCCTGCTCTGCCGGATATAGCAGGCTGTATTTCCTACGGCTCATAGACACCCTCCGTTCTCATCCTTATAATGATATTTTTTCCAGATCATCCGGCACATACAGATTGCCATGATAATACCGCTTTCCTTCCTCTGTATACAGTTCTTTTCTTTTTGCAAGATTTCTGTCTTCTGTGTGATAGAGAAGCAGATTTTTGACATGGAGCTGCTCCGCCAGCTCACAGGCATCTTTCACCGTGGAATGATGCTTCTCATACGGATGGAAGATATCCGCCTGTCCGTGCAGACAAAAGGCTTCGTGTAACAGCCAGGTGCTGTCCTTCGCATATGCTTCCTCACAGCTGTTATACGGTTCGTCTCCGCAACAGGTCAGCTTTCTGCCTGCGCCCAGATCCATACAAAATCCAAACTGTTTTGCCTTGGTAGACTGAATATCGAAAAAGGTAACCTTCTTTCCCAAAATTTCTTTTGACGCACCATCTTCTACCGGGATCAGATGCAGTCTCTGCCCGATCATCGCCACGTCCTTTTTCTGGATCAGCTTTTCGGAAAGCTCCCGCAAAAGCGCGATCACTTCCGCATGTCCATAGATGACAGCTTCTCCGTCATATGCCCCCTGTCTCATATGCTGGCAGATCATGCGGATCATCCAGATAATTCCCATGATGTGATCAATATGCTTATGTGAAATATCTGAATCAATAAAACCATTCTGTGCCATATCATCAAGGATATCACATGTTTTTTCAGTCACTCCTATAGAATCTGCATCCTATCATAATATATTTATATCAATTCACCTTAATAGTTTTCTTCATGTACTTCAAAATAACTCTGTGGATGATTACATACCGGACATACCTCAGGAGCTTTTGTTCCTACCACAATATGTCCACAGTTACGGCATTCCCATACCTTAACCTCACTCTTTTCAAATACCTGTGCAGTCTCAATGTTCTTAAGAAGTGCACGATATCTCTCCTCATGGTGCTTCTCAATCTCTCCTACAGCCCTGAATTTTGCTGCAAGCTCAGGGAAGCCTTCTTCCTCAGCCGTTTTAGCGAAGCCTTCATACATATCTGTCCACTCATAATTTTCGCCTTCTGCAGCAGCTGTCAGATTTTCCTTTGTATCACCAATTCCTGCTAATTCCTTGAACCACATCTTTGCATGTTCTTTCTCATTATCTGCTGTTTTTAAGAACAAAGCTGACATCTGCTCGTAGCCTTCCTTTTTCGCTACAGATGCAAAATAGGTATACTTATTTCTTGCCTGGGATTCGCCTGCAAATGCCTCCTGTAAATTTTTCTCAGTCTGTGTTCCTGCGTATTTGTTTACTGCCATTTCTTTTACCTCCGTATTCTTTACTATTTTTTCAAAATCTGATGCCGGGTGCTTGCACAAAGGACATATAAAGTCATCCGGTAATTCCTCGCCTACATATTCATATCCACAAATTCTGCAACGCCATATTGTCTGACCATCCTCGGTTTTTCCAACTGCCTGCGGCTTGGGCTTAATATTATTCTGGTAATAATCATATGTCACTGATGGAACATTACTTAAAACTTCCATATCGGTTATTTCACCGATAAACATCGTATGTGATCCTAGATCTTCTGTTTTTTTAACTGTTACAGAAATGTATGCATTTGTACCTTCTGTAATATAATAAATACCATTTGTGTCCCTGGCACACTGCTCAAATGCTTCAAACTTATTGGTATCTCTTCCTGATTGGAAGCCAAAATGTTTGAACAATTCAAATTGTGCCTTCTGACTTAAGACTGATACAGTAAATTTTCCGGTTCTTTGAATCATATCATGCGTATAATTTGCCTTATTTACACAGATACTTAACTGGTTTGGTTCCGAAGCTGCCTGAATGGCTGTATTAATGATGCATCCGTTATCTTTTTCTGCTTCTTTAGCGGTCAATATAAACAGTCCATAACTCAGCTTATACATTGCTTTCCTATCCATGCTGTTCCTCCTTTACCTTCTCCCTGCATTTCGGGCAAATGCCTTTAAATGAAATATCATAATCCACAAATTCAATTCCATGAGTGTTATGAATTCTTTCCAGCAAATCCGGTATTTGATCCATATCCACATCAAAAATTTCACCGCACTTTATACATCTTACATGGTAATGATTTTTCAATATAAAATCAAATCGGTTCGGTCCATCCGGAACTTCAACCTTTCTTAATGCACCTTCCTCTACCAATATATCAAGATTTCTATATACAGTTCCTTTTCCAATTGTTGGATATGCTTCTTTTATAAATTCATACACTTCATTTGCCGTAACGTGTCTTCTCATTTCGTATACGGTATTTCTTACAAGATCTTTTTGAATGGTATTTCTCCTACTTGTCATTCGTCCTCCTTATTAGGATTAGTTCTTAATAAGGATTATATACCACTATTATCTTGTCGTCAATAAAAATAGTAATAATTCTCATTATTATTATTTTATTTACGTTCAAATACATATTCTGAATCTGAAGATAAATCAGACCTAAACGAATATCCGA
>ERZ506887.68-NODE-68-length-67800-cov-10.695874_pt1 | contig 67800 bp, 51 predicted proteins | sample MGYA00512905_ERZ506887 | MGnify/ENA metagenome assembly ERZ506887 | reverse complement strand
ACTTAAAATGAGTTGGGGTAAATTTATAGCTACCGCTGGATTATTTGGCGCTTACGTAACTTCAAAGTATTTGCCATAAAAGCCTCCAAAAAATAATCCGCTATACTTAATACTAGTATAGCGGATTGCCATGTAAAATACAATTCAAATACTTGCATTGTATGCACAATTTATTCAATGGAATAGCCTACAATATGTCCAGCCTGATCTGATTTCAATCTATGGAGATGATGAGCAGTGGGGCAATGAAATGAGCAGTTGCCGGACAAAAATGAGAGTCGAATTTGGACAAGGTAAGAAATCATAAACATTGAGCAAAGCCTCAAGCTGTTCATCTGACATGTCTTCACTTGGACGATGTTATTAAAAGAAAAGGAAAGGCTCCGGAGCCACTCCTGCAAGATTGGCTTCCGGAACCTTGGTAAACACCATATATATTGTAACCGATTTTACAAAAAAGAACAGCATATTTTTATCAGAGGGATTTATACGTATTTTTTGTTGCTGAGTAGCCATTAATTATTATTTCATTGTAATCACAAAAGTAAATTAATAGACCTACTGCCACTATTGGACTTATTTATCTAATTTTGTAATTGATATGCTTACATTATAGGTAATTCCCAATCCTCAGATTTTATGAGTGTTACATTTACAGTATTACTTATAACACTGTTTCCATTTCCATCTGTTATTACCACTCTGACTTTAAGGTCATCGTATGTTTCATTAAGCACTTTTTTCATTGTACATGCATTTCCACTTGTAAAATTCACCCAATTATTCCGGCCTTTTAGCACATACTGCCACTGATATTTTAGGTTTGTTCCGCTTGCTCCTACCCTGAATTCTACCGCATCACCTATCTTTCCTGCTACTGCTGCTGGCTGGCTTGTGATTACTGGTGCTTTTTTTAGTGTCACTGTCACAGTATCACTTATAACACTGTTTCCATTTCCATCTGTTATTACCACTCTGACTTTAAGGTCATCGTATGTTTCATTAAGCACTTTTTTCATTGTACATGCATTTCCACTTGTAAAATTCACCCAATTATTCCGGCCTTTTAGCACATACTGCCACTGATATTTTAGGTTTGTTCCGCTTGCTCCTACCCTGAATTCTACCGCATCACCTATCTTTCCTGCTACTGTTACTGGCTGGCTTGTGATTGCAATTGAATTAGATACATTATTATTTTCTAAAGCATACGTAGTAATGTGACCTTGTACAATAAAAAGCATCATAAATACCAATCCAAAACAAATCATTTTCTTCATACAGTTCTTCATAAAGATTTCCTCCTCTAATCAATATTTTCGTCAATTTCCAGACCTTTGATGAAACATCCTGACGAGTACTCATATGATTTTAAATTCGTGTCTTCTAAAGTCTGACTCAAATATAATGTGTCTTCCTCAAATCTTAATATGAACTATCAAGTACTTTTTCATTGTACCCGCATTTCTATTAACAAAATCAATCCATGCTGTCTGTCCTTTTAAGATATCAAATACAAAATAAATAATAACCCCAAAATTGTATATAAAAAATAATTCATAATTATAACTCAAAATATATTTTATAATTAAAACTTTCTTTCAAAATAAGATGTATATCTAGCTATCAAATACTTGAGTAAATTTTTTACTCCCTTAATCTCTTTCAATCTTGTTTTTTCTTTTGTTATTTTATCTGCATAACCCTCAAATTTCCAATCAATTTTATCAAATTTTGCTCCATTATTAATAAACCTAAGTAAACATTCCTTTAGTCCATCCTCCGGCTTTTTAGCATCAATCATTAAAGGATCTATGCTACATATTTTACTGTTATCAAATTTTCTATCATATAATCTATCATATTTTATTTGTTCTTTACGGTTTGTTACTTTTCCAAGCGCATTTGAATCATTAACATAAGTAACTTTTAAATTATCCCCCAATACTGACATATATATTTTTAATACATCTCCCCACTTAATAGCTCTATTTTGCATTATTTGATATGTATTTCCCATTGCTATATTCTTGCCTATAAGCTCTACTATTGCATTTGCTACATCCCCTCCATAGGTCAAAGTTGTAATTTTTTCATTTATGTCACTTGGAAAAATAATTGTTTTACCTTTTATAGCTCTATATAACCATAATTCTTTTTCAAAAAAACCTAATTGCAATCGTGAATCTGAATATGTAATATAAGGTCTTACAATTGTCCAATTTTTAAAATCACTATTTCTTAATATATCTTCTTGCTTTGCTTTTGCTATCGCATACTCGTCAGATTGAATATATTGCGAATGAATACTCGAATCTAAAAGTCTTTGCGAATCTTCTGTTAATAAATCACTGTTTGCATATACCCTAGCACTACTAAAATAAAAATATTGTTTAGTTGCCTCTAAAAGTAATTTGTATCGACATCTAAACTCCTCTGTCGAATAAACCATAAAATCAATAATTGCATCATATTTTATATTTAATATACTTTTAAGAAATACATCATTCTTAGCATCCCCTAAAATATAATTTATTTCTTTGCTCTCGTGAAATGTTCTCGAAGTAACATATAATTCGCAATTCTTTTGCTTAAGAATCTGAACTAAATATGTTCCCATTGCACCCGTTCCACCTAATATTAGAATTTTCATTTAATTTACCTTCTTAGCCATAATAATATTTCTAACAGAAGTAATTATAAATTTTCTTTTATATATTACCCCAACACAAATAACAACAATTAAACTATATCTCAAAAATAGATATTTATATAAAAATAAAAATGTAAAACCTAAAATAATAAACCCTACCACTATTCCAAAATAAATTTTAAAATTATATGGATAAGTATTATTAAGTTTATCGTCACAAATTTTTTTCATAAATACAAAATGAAAAACAGCATAAGCAATATAACATATTAAAGTTGTATATCCAGCAGCATAATATCCAAATATTTTTATAAATAAAAAATTAAGTACAATGTTTAATATTGCTCCTCCAGTAGTTGCAAGTGACACAAGAGTAGTTTTCTTATAATAAAATTCAAAGACAGCAAAAAAAGTATACGAAAACATAAAGAAAACACTCATAGCTACTGGGGGAATTACATATATTGCGTCATAATAATCTTTAGGTGCAAAAAGAGCAACAGCTTCTGGTGCAAATGCAATTAATAATATATTCGCAAACGCAATCACTCCAAATGCCGGATACGCAACTTTTGAAATATCCTCTACTTTTCCCTCGTTTATTTTTTTATACATCCACGGCTCAATCGTTTGCATCAACGAACTATTTAACATAGTTAAAATCATAGATAATGAATAAGCAAGTGAGTATATTCCAGCCTGCGATTGACCTATCATTTCTTTAATCATTATTTGATCCGCACCACTAAGTACTGATGTTGAAAGATAATGAGGGATTAAAGGTACATTGAAAGATAGTGCATGCTTCCAATAAAATGCCTTAAAAAAAAATCTTCCTTCTTTCATTTGTAACAAAAAGAATACTCCATATCCTACTAATTGAACTAAAGCTAATCCTAAAATTCTCGCTGTAACTTTATCATCAGATGCACAAACAAACACTATTCCTAAAAATGGTTTTGCCAATGAAACAATTAAAGTAACTATAACCAATTTCTTATATCTAAAATCAACCCTTTGTGAAGTTGACCAGAAAGAAAAAACTGCAGTAGTCCACATTAATATAAACATTAACAACATCTGTACAGTTGTCAGTCCAAATAGATTATTCCAAAATGTTCTAAATAATATATAGATAATTAGCCAAAAAAAACACAAAGTAATTGTTAATCCTTGCAATGTCGAAGTAAAAATTGCACGATCTTTTTCAAATTTAACCAAGCCTCTTGTGTAAACACCACTAAATAAATTAAGAGTAACAATAACTATTATTATATTCATCCACGAATTAAACACATTATATTGTCCATATTCTGATGTTGATAACAATCGTGTAAAAATTGGTGTTGTAATAAATGAGATACCTTTTTGAAGAAAAGCACATATTAAAAACCATAATGATGCTTTAACTTGAACTGGTATACTACGATATTTTACTAATAATTTGTTCATTCTACTCATTCAAAAACTAACCTTTTATCATTTTTTTTATACTATTATATCCCTTATTTCCTAATACTTTTTTTGCCACTTTTTTTGCGACAGCTTTATTCGATGTAATAGTTCTTTTAGTAGCATTATATGCAAACTCATCATCTTTAGGATTAACAAACACTTCAAATATTAGGGGCTTCTCATGCAAGTTAGGATCCACAAAATATTCTATATTATTTAAATATTCTTCTTTTGTTTCTGCCTTTATATAGTCAAATCCCAAATCTTCTGCAAAATGTCTAAGTAATAATCTTGATTGTGAACCAAAATGTCCTCCTGCACAAAAGAATCTATCAGCCTCAGCATAATCAAATTCTGAACCAATACTTCCTTTACAATGCATTTCAAATCCAGTTCCATTGTTAGATACAAGTAATCTAAAATTATTTCCTATATGTCTATTTCCCAACACATTTAAGTCGTAAAATGTAGCTAAATCTCCTGAAACACAAAAATACAACTTTTGTTTATTTACAAGCGATGCACCTACACATGATGAAATGCAGCCATCTATTCCAAATCCACCTACATTGGAATATGAATAAACAGAATTAGGAGTATCAAATAAATTCCATGATCTCAAACTATTCAATATTGCTAAATGTAATACTGAATTTTGGGGAAGTCTATGAGCTGTTTGTTGACACATCCATGCATTAGAAAGTGGTAATTCTTCTATCATAGATTCTATTTTTTTATTTTCCATTTTCCACTCATCGAAATATGTATTTTTCTTTTTTGAAACTAAAGAATTATAATAATTAAAAAAATCCAACTCATTCATTTCAAATACACTTTCTAATAATCGAAATGGATCTCTTATTTCTCCATCTTCATTAACTCTCCAAAATATTCCTTTTTTAAAAAGATAATACGATCCTGATATTTCACCTATATGAATATATAAATCTGCATATTTACAAGCTGCATCATAATCTGACTGTGCTGCAACTAGCCCACCCAATATTCTATATTTGCCTTTATAATTTGACGTTTGATCACATAATACTATCGCATTATATTTTTCACAAAATTCATCGATTGCATTTTGTAACTCCATTGTAAATTTACTATGGGATCCTACGAAAATACAGACCTTTTGTGCCTTGATATTTGGAAGTTTATCATTGTTGTAAAACTTCATTATAGCTCTTTCTTCGGGTAATGTCTTAACAGAAAAATCCGAGCTAAATAAAGTTTCAATATTAATATGTACCGGTCCTTTATCCTTACCTTTTAATTGGAGTAATACTTTATTTATTTTAATATTATTTGACCATTTTTCTTCTTCAGAATACGGATATGGTATTTGTACACTCTCCTTTGCTACATCATTCGATATAACATTTCTATCTGTGAACTGTGGAAATAACTGTCCAACTCTTCCAAATGCTTGAGAAGATGTAATTGCCACTATTGGCAATTTTCGATAAAATGCCTCGGTTAATCCAGATGGGTAATTTCTCGCTGCTGTAGCACCTGTACAACTTAAAACAACTGGTTCATTACTCTCCTCAGACAATCCACAAGCAATATACGCTGCAGAGCGTTCATCTACACACGAATAAATTTGAAAAAAAGGGTCCTCCTGTATACTACCAATAAAGGATATATTCGTATTTCCTGGACTAGCAACTACTTTTTTAATATTATGTTTTTTCAGTAATGCAATTAATTGCAATGTATTACTTTCATTAACGTACATTGTATTTCTCCTAAACTATTAATGTTAATCTTATTACTTTCATAAAAAATTTATTAAATAATATTTCCTTCCAACTTCTTATATGCTGAAACACTTTTCGATAAATATAATACAGTTTACATTTATAGTTAAATCTTACAAAATTCAATTGGAATATCTACTGCTGCTTCAATTTCTTTTTTATACTTAACTATAAATTCATCATCTATACCACTATAATTAGGTACTGGTAAAGATAAAGATTTATACTTAGAATTACCAAGATCATGTTCTTTAATCAATTCAATACGTATAATTGAATCTTTGTGTCGTTCAATTTCTTTAATTACTAGTCTTCTATTTTCTGCATCATCAGTATATCCTCCTATTACAGGAATTCTTATAATATATTTTTTCTTAGAAGATAAGAATCTAAGATTTGTCTTATATATATCAAGATTGCCTTTAATTATATCTTTGCAAATTTCTTCATTCATTATTTTTATATCCACATAAAAAAAATCAATAAACGGTATGACCATCTGAAGCTTTTTAGTTGGAACAAAAAGGCTGGTTTCAACTGCTGTAGTTATATTTTCATTCTTAAGCATTTGAAGTAATGGTAATAACATTTGTGCTTGTAATAATGGTTCTCCTCCCGAAAACGTAACTCCACCATTGTCTCCATAAAATGGTTTATCTTTTATAACCTCATTGAAAACTTCTTCAACGGTATATTCTTTACCATATATACCTCTTTTACCATCCTTTATATAATATTCAATAAAAGATTTCAAATTTTCTGGATTTGAACACCAAGGACAGCATAAAGAACATCCTTTCATAAATACTGTAGTTCTAATTCCTGGTCCATCATGAAGTGAAAATTTTTGTATATTTGTTATTATCATATTCCCCCCGCATTTTAGTATAGCCTATTATATTTATATAATTTTCGTTTTATTAATCAATAAGTGCTTTTTTCAAATAACTATAACTGTCATTTCTTAAAGATTCTAAAATAGAATTTATTCTGCTATAATCAATTTTCTTAAACTCATTATGTAAAGAATTTATATCATAAATAATCCTATCATCTAATCCAATTCTTTTTAATATATCTGTCTTTCTAAATTCAGAGCCAAAATTTTCGCATAAAGAATAAACTTCTTTATTTAAATTCACTGCCAAAATAGTACCATGATATGAATCTGTAACTATCATATTTGCATTATATATTAATTCAAGAAATTCTTCCGGTCCAACATCTGGATGCATTTCTATCATTTCATCATTTAATTTCAAATATGCAAATGGCGTAATAACTTTTATTTTTAAATTTTTTTTATTAGCAATCTTTCGAAGTACAGTAGTATTCTCTCGAAGTGGCTTAATTCCACCAAGTGAATAGTACAGTATATATTTATCTTTGTCTTTTTTTTCCCCAAGTCCCATATTATTTATCCATTCATTCTTATTTAATAAAAATGTTGGATCAACAACTGCAGTAATTTCTCTGTTCAATAATTTTGTCATTCTTTTTGCACTTTCAACTTCTCGCATGGAAATTGCGTCAAACTTTTTTATTTCCAATAAAATCATTTCTAATTCTTGATCTGACATATTAGCTATAGATGAACCATATGATATTTTTTTCCCAGAATACTCTTTCAACAAATATGGACTCATAAAATTAATATCATTATGCTCCATTTCTAACGAATGTTTATTCCAAATTTGATCACTTCCGCTTATAATAATTGAATATTTCTCCCAAATTGTCTGCACTTCCTTTGGCGTTGAGCACTCCTTTGTTATAAATAATTTTTTATTTATAAAAGATTCAAATTTCTTTATTCTCTGAATTCTTTTTCCCTGTATAGGTATCTGCATTAAATCTTTTAATAGAATTTTTAACCCAAACCCATTTCTATATAGAGCGTAAATTTTTTTTTGTTCTCTCATTCGGTAATTAATTATTTCAGCATCAAATCCTAATTTCTTAACAGCTACTTGTGTAGCGTATGCTTGTAATACAGAACCATAATTATATGCAGAATGATATGTAATAATACCTACTTTATTCATATAACACCTCCATTTTGTAACATTTTCTTTCTAATATAAAATACCAACAAATAGCATTTATAATTGTGCACAAAATTCTACTTTGTACAACTGTAACAAAAAGTAACATGAATGCCATAATAACAAAAGCCATTTTTTTTCTTGTTTCTGGTTTCCTAATATAATTTGCAATTGCAACAATAAATGGCACAATATACCAACTGCCCCATAACAAACCACCATATGCTAAAATAGCTCCCACTCCAGTACTTAACCCTGCATTAGACCGCTTAAACAATCTGTATGATTCTATTGCGTCCATATTTTGATAACCAACTCCATTAAAAAAATTCGAAAAAAAACATTTAAATGATGCTAAAATATCATCAGTTCTTACAGATGCTGAATATACATTACTAGTAAACTTATCCTCTACTACAAAAAATAGAGAATATCCAACTATACATATAACAATAGGAACAATTAAATATTTTATAAATTTATTTTTCTTTACAAAATCATAAAATTTCATATACATAAGAAAAATTACAATTAGAATACCTGTAGTTGAAAAAGAGGTTGCTATCGTAATAATAAAAACTCCAATAAAACTCTTTCTAAAACCTAAACTTCTAAAAAATAACTCATAATACATTGCAAAACCAATAACATATGTAAGCATTGGACCTTCAACAAACATGCTGATATTTCTTACTCCACTATAACCAAGTGCAACTACCGTCTGCCCTTCACAATAAAGATGATAAAAATCACTATAATTATTCTTTCCCCAACCTATCTCTGTATACGGATAATACCCTGTTGGCTTGATAATTCCCATCAAAGATCCAAAAACAAAGAATATTAAGCTTAAAATACATATAATAAAAATAATATTTGTAAATGCTTCCATAAACCACTCCAAACTATTCGTATTCATTATAAATAGTAAAAAAAGAGGAAATGGTAAATAAACTGATAATAAGAATTCAAAATTTCTATAATATCCACTAATAAATAGTAATGCAGTCAATGCTAAATAGCATACCAGTAACATTTCGATTTTTATGTTTCTCTTTATTTTTAATTCACAAACAATTAAACCAATCAACAATATATTAATTATAATGCAAAAATACTTATTAGGTATAATCATAGATAACAATGAATAACACTGTAATATAACCACTATCGTAAGCAAATATATTAAAAATTTTTTTAAATATTTCAAATTTAACACCTCACCATTTAGATATCATAAAAATTATTTGGTTTGTGATTCTCCTCCTTATCAACTGAATCCGTTGCCAAAATCCCATTTCAATATTAATAATGTTTAAATGCTTAGCTTTAAGCTTATTATGTTTTACCCAAACATTAAGAAGCCTTTCAGACAAGAAACCATATAATCTCTTTTGATATTCATCCAAGTGTGTCAAATCAACATATTTTTCCATTTCAAACAATATGTCAAATAACCATTCACAATATGAGTCAAATAACTTTTTTTTGCAAAAAAACATATTAAACAACGTACATTTATTGTTTGAAAAAACATCATTAAAGTCATTTACATATTCAGGATACTTTTCTTTTACTATTGACTTTAATTTAGCAAAGATTTCAGGTGTACAACAATGTATTAATATTTCTTCTTCTGCATTTTGTTTAAAATGTTCAACATATGGTAAAATTATATCTGCATTTTTCAAAAATGACACCATTTCATCGTATGAATATATATCATTAATGTTGCAACTTAAGTTACTTTTTCCAAAGTACCTTCGATAATGAACTAATCCCTTATACGCATCATCTACATTTTTCCATATCCAATACAGCCCCGTCAATTCACAATAATTTTGATTTTTACAGGAAATATTTTCCCCTATATTATCTTGTAAAAAGCCTAATGTTTCTTTATTATATGCTCCCACTTGCAATGGCATATAATCTTTTATATCAGGTACATCAAACGCTTTATGTGTTGCTATATAAATCACTCTTATTCTCCTTTATATAAACTTAAAAAGCTATATATCGTATCTTGTATACTAAATTTTCTATTTTTTAGCTCCTGATAGGTGTCATATCTTTTTTTCCCTATATCATGTAATATTTGTCTAACCCACTCATCAATATTATCTTCTGCTATATCTAAAAACTGTACATTCTGTGTTATTTTCGCTTCAGAAGTTATTAAACTAGAAAATATTACAGGTAAACCAGCAGCTTGTGCTTCTACTCCAACTATAGGTAACCCTTCAAAAAAAGAGGGGAGGACAAATATATCCATGGCTTGAAATAATTCATTAACACTGTCACTTGTACCAAAAAATACTATAGTATCCTCTAATCCTTTATTTTTTACCAAATCGTGAATTTCTTTTTCCTTAGGTCCCTCTCCAACTAGTAAAAGTTTAATACTGGAATCAATTTCATGAAGTCTTTCCATTATTTTTATAAGATATTCATGATTTTTTTGATATGCAAATCTACCGACATGTCCAATAATCTTGCTATTTTGTAATCCTAGCCTTTTACGTTCTTCAATTCTTATTTCAGGATTAAATCGAAACTTATCCAAATCAACCCCATTGTTTATGATAACAATATGATCTTTAGCAATATTGGGAAACATCCACTCTGCTGCAAGTTCAGAACATGCAACAAAATCCGTGGCAACATACGCAAGCAACCTACGACACATCAAATGAATATAACGCTTAAAAACTCGGTGATTACCATCAACTCCTGCTGCATGTGAATGCACAATAATTTTCTTTAATCCTACACATTTAGCTGCAAAAGCAGATACTAACAACTTATTGGCTACATCAGCATGAATATGAACACAATCATAATTATTACTTTTTAACAATTTCTTCAAATTTTTAAAACAAACAATTTGCTTTTTCCACTTACTGCCATCATATCCTATATAATGAACATCACAATCATACTTATCTAACATTCTTATGTTTTCAATATTAACAAATTGTTCAATTGCTCCAATATCTATTTTTATGTCTGTTCCCTTGTTAACAATCACATTTTTTATTAATGAAAACACTCCACCAGAATGAAGATCATCTACATTAACTTCTAATACTTTCATAATTTCACCTCTTATGACGATACAAAATTTTAAATATATTATAATATGGTAAATTTATATGTAACATTTTTTTTAAAAAAGCAATTTTCCAATTTGAGTTTGAGAAGTCATAAAAAAAATTTTTAGGGTGTAAAATGTATCCTATTATAGACTTTGGATCAGCAGCATTTACAATCCCCACACCCATACGAAACGGAAATTTTCCAAAAGAGTCTATCTCTTCCTTTTGAGGTTTAGTTCCAAGTTTTTTAATTCCATTAAGTGCCTCATCAATAGATATATCAATCAGGTTTTTTATTATACTACCATTAAAATCTTCTACAAATCGAATCGCTCCTTTATGTAAATCACGTATTAGTTGCGCTGAAGAAAAATCATTTATACATTCGTGTTCACCCAAAATGGGATTACCATCAATATCATACCCTTCTACTGTTCCATGTAATGCTGAGAAAAAAATTTCTATCAATGCAGTCATAGCTGCTAAAAAAACTTTTTTTTCTTTATCATCTTCTCCATTTAAAAATAAACCCAAAAAATTATTCTTATCAATAAATGCATCTTCTCGAACTCCTAAATAGTAACCCTTTATACTATTTTTATTTTTCAATAAATTTTCTAAACAATATTGCATTGTACAACGCCACCCAATATCCACAACCTGTAAATCATGAGTACACTTCAAAGACTCTATATATTTAACAAATCCTCTATATGTCATTTCTGAATTTTGTTTAACTTCATTTTGAATTGAATTATAAAATAATATAAAATTCTTATTCTCTGCCAAATGGTCTCTTACTAATATAGAATCTAAACACAAAGAATATCTTTTTAAAGTTTCTCTATAGTCTTGTGGACTTAATCCTATTTTTTTTAATAATCCATATACTGTAAACTGTGCTGATTCTGACTTTACTAAACGACACAAATTCTCAACAGAAGAATCTAAATAGAGGGCTGGTACTAAAAGGCTTCTTCGTGAACCATAAAAATATATAGAATTTTGATTATTTGACGCAACAATTTCATATGCTCTTTTTACAACATAACAATCTCTTGAAAAGAACAGTATGCTTTTATTAGAATCAATATTGTCTTTTAACCAGTTAACAAAGGAATACAATACCGGTCCATACACTTCATATCCTATAGCTACATTTCTATTTTCAATATATGGAAGTCTATTATTAATAAAGCTCCATATTGTTGTATCATCTACATTACTTCCCAAATCTTTATATATTAAATTAGTATTATTTTTTGCTATATTTATTGCACTAATCCCCATTTTTTTAGCGCAAATCCAATCATTTCTTTTGTTGTCTCCAATATGAATTATAGTCTCCTTCTTAATGCCTTCTAACTCTAATACATACTTAAAAAGATGACCGGTTCTTTTCTGTAATCCAACTTCTGATGATAAAAATAATCTTTTATATGTATTATAACCATTCTTTATAAGCATACGTTCAATAAGATTTCTTGAAAGATACATATCAGAAATAATATATATTTGTTTATTTTTCGATACACAATAATCATAAACCTGCTTAATCAATTTATTTTGATAGCATATTTCATATTCTATTTCTTCTTCTAGCGATAATAACTCACGAATCTTTGTATTATACTTATTATCTATTTTTACAATTGACGCATAAATTTCACTTAATGAAACTTCTTCTTTATCACTAATTTTTCTTGCATTTTTTTCTGCTTCAATTCGTATATCTTTGAAATTTAAAATATTATCTCCATATGTAGAATTATATTTTTTTTCTACCAGGTCAAATACATCATATTCTTTATATACATCACGTTTTATTAAAGTATCAAAAATATCAAAAGAAACAATATCATATTCTTTTACTATATCTATCAACTTAGCGGTTGATAACTTTGGAAATCCATTAATTGTTTCTTTAATTTTCATCAATACAACCTCTCTTATACTGTTTTTTCTGCTGCAATTGCTCTTTCAATCAACAAGTCCTTATAACTTTCTGGAAGATCATTAAAATACGCACTAAATCCCCACACTCTAACTATCAATCCCATGTATTTATCTGGATTTATTTTTGCATCTATTAATGTTTTACTATCAAGGACATTTAGTTGCATTTGGAAAAATCCCACTCTTATTGCAGCTTTCATGAAATCAAAAAATTTTTCATTTGAGACAATTTCATTTGAACAAAAGAAATCAACAACATTTCCATTAAAACGTTGCTTATCATATTGTATTTTAGATGCAAAATTTACTACTTCTGTATAACAAGCATCAGTACACGAAATATGTGTATTATATGGTTCTCCCTCTTTTCTACCAGACAAATCTGCTGCAGAATGTTTACTCAAAATATTATACCCTGGTGAACTAAGGCCAAATTTAACTGTCCCACCAAGTTTGTTTTTAAAATCGCATGCAACCTCTGCCAATCCCAATGAAATCCTATTCGTCAATTCAATTGCATCGTCTTCATCATGCCCAAAGTGTTTAGATAATCCTTCTCTATTTCTATTACAGTTTATATCCTGAATACTAATTCCCATATTCATAAGGTTCTTAATATTAAGCAAACTATCTACAACATTTGAAATTGCCACAGTAGTTATACCATAATTATTATATTTTGCTGCGCCTTCCGAAATATCCTTATTCTGACATCCTGAAGTAAACAATGAAACTAGTGGATCTTTTGCCCATTTCATATCATCAACACTTTCTAGGAAATCCTTAAACCTCTTTTTATTCTTTTCTTCATATGCTTTAAGCAACTCATCCCAGCTATTATAATCTTCTGCAAGACATTCATCTAATGCTGGAAAATAATCGAAAACTGCAATATTATTTTGATCCATTGATTTTCCAACAATAAAAGGTTCCCAACATGCCGAAACACAATACTCTGTTGATTCATCAATTCCAAATTCTTTAAGACATGGTAAAACTACATCATCATTTGAAAATAATGGACTTCCAGTTTTAGATTGTAAACACTTAATAGCCGTCCTCAATAATTCATCCGGCATTTTATGACTCACACGAAGAAGAGTTTTCGGATCTGGTTTGTTTAAAACTGCCTGAGCCTCTAAAAATGCATATGTCAAATCGTTACAAAAATATTCTCCATTTGATTCGATACCGCCAAGAACAACAATCTGTCCTATATCCCCCATCAAAGCATCACTCTTATATTCTTTATATTTACTGAGTTCATTAAAAAAGTCCAATATAATTTCTTTTGCCGTTTCTTTATTCAATCCATCACTATAATAGAAATCAGCTAAAATTTTATCAAGTCTTCCAAGACCATTTAAGCGATGTCGAGTTTGCCATAATATCTGATTAAAAAAAAGAATTCTTTGCAATGCTTCATCAAAATGTTCTGCTGGTTTTTCTAATATTTCCACAAAAAACTTTTTTCTGTGATCTATGCCCAATTCTTTAACTATTCTATTTCTAAGTATTTCTATTCCACTCGCTATCGATTTCGTTTCACAGTTGCCATCAATAGGTAAATCTTTAAAAGCTCCATGAACTATTTTGTCATAATCCAAAGTAAAGTTAGATAATATATTACCTTGTACTGCAATCGTTTTTGCAGTATCTATAAAATATACAAACCTACTATCAGAATTAATTATTATATCAACTTTTGATAAAAGTTCCTTTGTATCATTTCCAACACTACGATATCTAGATTTAATTGGCTTGATTTTCCTGTAAGTACTAATAACGTGTTTAATAACATCAATTTTTCCTTTTTCTTCAAATTGATATTTTTTTACAAATGGAATAATATAATTCCATCTCCACATATCATTTTTTATTTTTGTTTTTATACTCATTTAAAAACTCCCCTCATATTTCTTTCCTAAAAACTTTGCTTTAAGAAATGAAGGGATCTTTTTTATAAGATTTTCCTCCACATCACAGCCTAATTCCATAATTTGGCTTTTCTTTATTTGATAGCTTCTCAACATTTTTTCAATCCAAACATTAAAAAGTATTTCACTAATTCTTCCAATATATCTTCTCTCAAAAGATTGATAATTACTGATATCCACACGCTTAAACACTTCAATCAAAATATCAAATAACCAATTACAATACTCATCAAGTAAGTTCTTCTCCATTATCATCATATTAAACATATATCCCCATCTTCTATTTACAACTTTGTCATACACGTTTATATCATTTATACTTTTTTCTGCTAAAACGTCTCTAGTAATTTTCAAATGTTCAGGATAATGTGTATGATCATAATGCGACTTTAGTGTTTCAATTACATACCAACGCTTTGTGGGAACAAAAACCCTAATTTTACCCAAATACGTTCTTAACTCCGCATATGTAAGCACGTTTTCAAATCCAGCTTTCTTTTTTAATGAGAAATGCCTTCTATAATGTACCAATCCGATATAATCCGCATCAATATTTTTCCACGCCCAATACAGCCCGGTAAGTTCACAAAATGAAGAATTTAAATTTGAAATATTATCACCAGAATTATCCTTTGTATATCCTAAATCTAAATCATTCCCATCTTCATCAAGCTTACCTTCTGCTCCAACATGTAAAGGTAAATACATATCATCCTTCGGCATCTGATATTTCTTATGAGTTGCAACTATTATCTTTACTGTATAATCTCTCATCAATCTAATTCCTTTTCACACATATCAAGTACAGATGCAATCGTTGTATCCATATCATAATATTTGTACTCACCAAGTCTTCCACCAAATATTACGTTCAATTCCTTATCTGCAAGTTCTTTGTATTTAGCATAAAGCTGTCCATTTTTCTCATCATTTACCGGATAATATGGCTCATCACCAGCTTTCCATTCTGACGAATACTCACGGCTTATTATTGTCTTTGGCAGATCATTCCCGTTCTCATCTTTTCCAAATTCAAACCATTTATGCTCAATAATTCTAGTCCATGGTGTTTCTCTATCTGTATAGTTAACAGCTGCATTTCCCTGATAATTTGGCATATCCAGCAGTTCATTTTCAAAACGTACTGATCGATATTCGAGGGTTCCGAGTTCAAATCCAAAGTATGCATCAATAGGACCCGTGTATACTATTTTGTCAGCTAAAGCATCAAGTTCTTCTTTATTCTCTAAATAGTCTGTATTGAGCCTCACTTCTATCCCCTCAAGAATGTTTTCAACCATCTTTGTATATCCACCAATTGGTATTCCCTGATAAAGCGCATTAAAATAGTTGTTATCAAACGTAAGCCTTACCGGAAGACGTTTAATAATAAAAGCCGGAAGTTCCTTGCAGTCACGTCCCCATTGTTTTTCTGTATATCCTTTTACCAGTTTTTCGTATATATCTCGTCCTACCAGTGATATGGCCTGTTCTTCAAGATTTTGTGGCTCACCTGTGATTTCTTTTCTCTGCTCCTCAATCTTTGCAGCCGCTTCTTCCGGTGTAACAACACCCCACATCTTATTAAATGTGTACATATTAAAAGGCATAGAATATAATTCACCTTTATAATTAGCTACAGGACTATTGGTAAATCTGTTAAATTCAGCAAACTGTGTGATATAGTTCCATACCTTTTTATTGTTTGTATGGAAAATATGTGCACCATACATATGTACGTTGATGCCTTCCTGTTTTTCTGTATAAACATTTCCAGCAATATTAGGTCTCTTATCTACTACAAGTACTGATTTTCCTTTTACTTTTGCTTCATGTGCAAATATAGCTCCATATAATCCTGAGCCAACAACTAAATAATCATATCTTTTCATTTTCTACATTGCTCCATCTTTCTTCATTATTGAAATAGCTGTTTGAAAAATAATCCTCAAATCATTCTTCACACTCCACTCCCCAATATACTGTGTATCCAGCTTTACCACTTCCTCAAAGTCTGTGATATTACTCCTGCCGCTCACCTGCCACAGCCCAGTTAGTCCCGGCCTGAATGACATTCTGGCTCTGTGGTGTGGTTCATACTTCTCCCACTCATCGAGTGTCGGTGGTCGTGTTCCCACCAGACTCATATCTCCTTTGAGGATATTCCAAAACTGTGGCAGTTCATCTATTGATGTCTTTCTGATAAACTGTCCTATGCCGGTTTTCTTTGTTCCATCCGGCAGTATCTTGTTGCCTATGATTCTCGGGTCAAAGTCCATCTTGAACATCATTCCATCGCTCACCTTGTTTTGTGCCATGAGCTCCTTCTTTCGCTCCTCGGCATCCATGTACATGCTTCTGAATTTGTACATCTTGAACTTTCTGCCATTTCTTCCGATTCGCTCTTGTGCAAAGAAAATCGGTCCGGGTGATGCGATATATATTGCCGGTCCCACAAATATCGTCACTATCAAGGTGATGATGCATCCGACCAGCCCTCCGAGTATGTCCATGCCTCTTTTTGCAAGAAGCTGTGTGGTGCTCGCATAGTTCATGCTTGCGGTGATGACTGTGTAGTCACCGATTTTTTCTATCTGATTAAAGCTGCCTGCCATGGCTTTGTTTTTGGTGATGCCTCTGTGAACAGCTATACCCATCTCAAGGAATATGTCTGCCATCTCATAGGGATATTCGCTTTCTGCGCACGGTGGTATAAGCACCTCGTCCACCCATTCCTCACAGGCGTAGTCCACTATCCCGTCGTGATTTGCAACGATTGGTATTTCGCATATTGTTTTACCCTTCAGGTCGGTATCTGTTGCCGCTGCTACAATCTGTGTGTATCCAAAGCCATTTTTCTTTAGTCCGTGAAGTGTCTCCCGAAGGAGCTTTTCCGGTGCTATGACAAAGAGTGATTTTTTCGATGAAGCAAAGCCTCTTTTTTTGATAATTTTCTTTAACACCACTCTGCCTAAGTACGACACGAGAATATATATTGGAATCATGATGTAGTAAGACATACGCGAATATATCTCGCCCATCTGTGTGGTAAACAGGAAGAAGGTTGTTATTATTTCTACAAGCACCACATGCTTACATGTAGCTATAAGCTCATCGAGATAGCCACGCTTCAATACATTTTTGAAGGCATCGGATACTATTTCCACGAAGAAATCTATGAGCAGAAATGCTGCTGCCAGTATCCTGTAGTCTTTATCTGTGTATGGATTGCCAGGTCCAAAGCGCCATATGTATGAAACTATGAATGCTATCTGCATGCACAGGACATCTAAGAGCATAAAATCTATATGCTTGGTCCAGCCTCTTCCTTTCTTTCTGTACATTTTTTCTGTGTCTCCCTGTATTTCCTGATTACCCTATTTCCAGTTCATCCCTATGCTGTCAAGCCTTGCTATGCGCTCTGTGTCGAGCACCATGCCGCTGGCGTTAGGGTTTTTTCTTTTACATCTGATATTTGATATCCAGCGTCCCAGCTTCACTCCGTCTGTGGAATATGATACCGGCACGTCCAGATTGCCGTTTTTCTCGTAATATGTTTTCGCAAGCTCAAACTTTCTGTTCCACTGTATGGCAGCCTTGCTTTCTGACCTGTAGCCTATACTATGCAGGCGCTTTAGCTGCTCGTCTGTCATTGAGTGGCTATTGGTCAGGTTGGACAGCCACCGTCCAAGTGGTATGCCGTCAGCTGTGACGTACTTTGCAGGTACTTCGAGGTTTCCATGCTCCTTGTAGTAGGCTTTGGCTGCGCTGTAGTACTCTTCCCACTTCTGCTTGTTGTGGTCCCATATCATGCCAAGCTCCTCAAGTGCTTTTCTCTGCTCATCGGTGAGTGCCTGCTCTATGCCATACTTTTTCACCTTGAAGCGCATGTTGTTGATCCATGAGCCGAGCCTGAAGCCTGTAGGTGACACGTATTTGGCCTTGATGTCCAGATTGCCGTAGGTATTGCGGTAGCATTTCAGCTCTTCAAGTACCTCCTGCCAGCTTGAGTCCGTGACATCCCATATCATGCCTATATCGTTTAGCTTTTGTATCTTTTCCCAGGTAAGGTTTCCGGATATATTGCCTGACTTCACACGCCTCTGGGTGTTTATCCATGCTCCCAGTGTGAGTCCTGACTCAGTGACATAGCTCTTTGATATCTTGAGATTTCCATTTTCCTCATACCACTGCTTTGCTGCCTCATAGTATGTATCCCATGCGCTTCCCAGATTTTCCTGCAGGCGCATGAATATTTCCCTACTGTCCTTGGTCTCGTCTATAATGCGGAACCTATCGTCAAAGTGCTCTCTTGGCGAGTGAGTGTCCGGATACAGTAAAAATGCTTCCTGCATCTCGTTTTTCAAGCAGTCTATGCAGTGCAGGCTGTCAAAGTTATTGACCAGGTCAAATATGACCGGTTGGTTTTTGCTTCCTGCTGACAGTGCTCTGCCTATCTGCTGCAGATAGATGATTGGCGACACCGTAGGGCGAAGCAGTATTACTCCGTCCACGTCATCCACATGTATGCCCTCGTTCAGCATGTCTATGCAGTAGAGGAGCTTTAAGTGGCTTCCTGTGTCCTTTTTGAATTCGGCAAAAGCTTTGCTGGTCGATGCTTCGTTGTAGTACGCTGTGTATATGTGTGGCTTTTTGTCCACCTTGCTAAACCAGTCGGCAGCCTGCGACTTCATCTCGTCCATATGCTCCCTGCCCGAGCAGAATACTATGTATTTGCCATCCGGCTTTGTCATCTGTCTGGCAAAGACCTCTGTGAGGCCGTCTGCCTGCTCGAGTGCACGCTTTAGCTGCTCTAGAAGCTTTTCGTTTTCCGATACAAGTCCCGGGTTTAATAAGCCCTCGATTCGTTTTTTCAGTTGTTCGAGTTCTTTCTTGTATGAATACATGGCTATGACATATTTAGGCTCCGGAAGTATTTCCCTCACGATTGCCTCTCCGAGTGTCATCTCTGAGGCTATGTTGCCCTCAAAGAGCTCCTCTGCCATATTGCGCTGGTTGTCCAGATAGCGTATGTTTGTCGCTGAGAGCCCCAGGCGCTTTGCCTTCGGATATGCTTCCAGAAGCTTTTTCACACTCTTGCCCCACTCTGCGGCTCCACAACGGTGGAACTCATCGAGTATGATATAGTCAGGGTGCAGGGTGTCTATGCTGTCCTCATGCTTCATGAGCCTGCTGTATGACATGTATTCTATATTCGAGAACTGTGTGTCTATATTCTCAAGCTGTGTCTTGTAGATGTACTCACTTGGTGATAACCATAGAAAGTGTTTGTGTGGATGCTGCTCCACGAGCTTGAAGGCTATCATCGACTTACCCGTGCCTGTCGGATGGATGACGGCTGCCATCTGCTTTTCCTCCAGCATGGTCTCGACTGCTCTGTATGCATCTTCGTTGTGCTTGAAAAGATGTATGCTCATTTGCTGCCTCCGGGTGAAACACTACATTAAAAGGGAGGTTGGATTTCGCAGATTATTACAATCTGCGAAAATCACCTCGGTTAAAAACACTAGATATATCATAAAACTTTAGTCAATTTATGTCAACTGCTGTATCTTTTTTTGTATCTTTTCACATTTTTAAGGGAATATTGGGATGTATTTTATATATTTTTTATTTTTAGATGGTCAAAATTGTGGTCAGAAATAAATTAAATTATATTGACATTTTATATCCGATTTGGGTATAATAACAAAAAGAGTAACCAAATTGGATATATTTTTTATGGGAGGTTTGTTATTATGAACATTAAGGAAATACGAAATACTACCGGCCTTTCGCAACGTAGTTTTTCAAAGATGTTCAATATACCAATAAGTACATTGCAAAAATGGGAGCAGGGAGAAAGCTCGCCAACGCCGTATATTATAAAATTGATTGCCAACCAGTTACCGATAGATAATGATAATATGTGTAAAATTGAAGATAATAACGGTAAGATTTATTATTATAACAGAGACGCTGGGTATTTAATTGATTCAATAGGTACAAAAATCAAGATAGGTGAAGATCTTGATGGTGTTAAGGAAAAAAATCTTTCATTATATGTGGCTGATTTATTTGAATCCTATTATGAAATAGTTGATAAATTTAATCGTGACTGTAGACTTGATAAAACAGAAGATATTATATGGAGTTAATATATGGCGAAGAAAATAGCTAAAGAATACTATTTAATGCATAAAGATATACCTGTTTGCCTGATGGAGCTGACAGAAGGTGGAACTCTCGGAAATTACAGAAAAAATGAAGCAGCTCTTGCCCACTTTCCTATAGGTGGACAGATGAATGATATGAAATTTCATGATTGGTGGAAGGACAGGGCTATTCCTAAGACGAGGCACGGAGCTAAGACTGCCCTGCAAAGACTTGGATATTCTTCAACAAACAGTGCTTTGGTAGATAATTTGGCCTTAAGTTTGTCGGATTGTTATTGGATTAAACCTCGTGGTGAAGATATCGAATGGAAAGATGTAAATCTGTTTACAAATGATTTCGTAGATACATTTGGTGAAATAACACTAAACAAGGACAATTTACTTGATTTAAGGAAGAAAACAAAATTTAACTGCGCTGCTTCACAGGGAGAACTTCAGAAAAAATGGTGTATTGACACTTCAGGCCGCAGATATATGATTAAAGGTAATTATGGAGAATCATACCAGCAAAGTATAAACGAACTATTTGCAACAGAACTTCATAGAAAACAAAAATTTGAAAATTTCACAGTATACACTCCCACATTGTTAACAGTAGAAGGTGGAATTGAAGGACTTGGATGTCTTTCATATGATTTTTGCTCAGAAAATCTGGAATGTATCAGTGCATGGGAATTATTGCAATCAGTCAAGCTTAAGCAAAATGAATCATATTATTATCCATTGAAAAAGGTCTGTCTTGGTTTGGGAATAAAAGAAGAAGAGTTTGATTATTTTATGGATTATGAAATAATGACTGACTATCTCATTTCAAATACCGACAGACACATGAATAATATTTCTATAGTCAGAAATCCTGACACATTAGAAATACTTGGATTTGCACCTATATATGATTCCGGTAATTCTATGTTCTATAATATTCCATACGAGCATCTTGGTTCAATTCGTATTGATGAGATAAAGACACATTCTTTTATTTCTAAAGAAGTACGGCTTCTATCATATGTAAAGGATAGAAATATTGTAAATATTGATAAAGCAGAAATGGATTTTAGTTTGTATAAAAAAGATTTAATCGAACGTTATATGCGTATCCCAAGGCTACAAGCATTATATGAAAAGAAACTCACAAAGCTGAGAGCATTCCAAAATGGTAAAGACATATGGAAAACAGATAAATATTAAGTATTTCATTCCTCTTCTATTGAAATAAATAATCACAAGGAGGCATACATTATGTCAAGAAGAGGAACCAACATCAGAAAGAGAGCCGACGGACGCTGGGAGGGCCGCTACTACATAGTAGACACAGCCGGCAGTAAAAAGTGCAAATCGGTATACGGCCACAGCTATAAGGAAGTAACAGAAAGGCTGCTTTCAGCAAAAGCAGCTTCACTTAATCAAACTATAGCCCCAAAGCAGTCTGCTATCACCGTAAAAGAAGTCGCTGAGAAATGGCTTAAAAGTATAGCATCCAGCCGGAAGTGCTCTACCATTCAAAAGTATTCTACTATATACAACAAATATATCAAACCAAACTGGGGAGAAAGTGTCATAGATCAGTTAAATCACAATGAAATACTTAAGCTACTGCCTGAGACAGCCGGTGAGAGCGTTACAAAGAGCATACTTTGTATATTCAATTCAATCCTTGCATATGGAGCTGCCACATATGGCACCGTAGAAATTCATCTGTCGTACCGGGCAAAACGTTCATCCGTCACATCCTCAAATAACATAAATACAATCAATACAACAGACCAGCAAAAGCTAACCGAGTATCTTCTTACCGAGCTTGATATCTATAAGCTCGGTATTTTATTGTGCCTTTTTATGGGGCTGCGTTTAGGAGAAATTTGTGCCCTGAAATGGGAAGATATCGACATGATTAGTCGCACTCTGCATGTCAATCGCACAGTGCAGAGACTACCGGTAGATACGGTACACACATCCGGTTCATCACAAAATAACCACACAGCCACGAGAAAGACTTCTTTATATATAGATTCACCAAAGACTTCAAATTCACTTCGTGAGATTCCTATTCCGGACTTTATATATGACAAGCTGTCAGATTATTATAACACTTCAATAAAAGGTGACTCTTATTTTCTAAAGAAAAATCAGCCTATGGATCCCCGCACTTATCAGAATAGATTTCATATCTATATAAGAGAAGCAGGTATCGGGAATACTCACTTTCATGCATTACGCCACACCTTTGCCACAAACTGTATCAGCAGTGGGGCTGACGCTAAGAGTGTAAGTGAGATTCTTGGACATTCCAATGTAAATATTACATTGAATCGCTATGTGCATCCAAATCTGGAGACTAAGCGCTCCGCAATCAATTCTATAGTTATCCCATAAATGGTCAGAAAAATGGTCATATTTATATAAAATGCTTATTTTATACATAAGGGAGGTTGGATTTCGCAGATTGTAATAATCTGCGAATTTTTTATTATATTCTTTCTGATTAGACATTAGCAAAATATCATGAAAAAAGAGAGCGGGCCGGCGAATGGGAAGTTCGCCGGCCCAGATTTACACTAGGAGCAAAGTTTATACTTTGCGGAGATAAAATATGTTTTTCGTGGCCTTTCATGTTGTCGCGGCCACGCTATAGTTCTGATTTGCTTATACCGCTGCAAGCTTCTTTCCAAGCTCCTCGCAGGCTGTCTTTGCATCATCGTCCGGTGCATCCTGGCAGATAACACCCTCGCCGCCTACCACTGTAGCTCCGGCTGCTGTCATCCGCTCTACCCAGTCGCGCATCCACTCGCCATCGCCCCATCCGTATGAACCGAACAGACCGATTGTCTTGCCTGCCACGCAGCCCTCAAGCTCTGTGACAAACGGCTCCATCTCGCCCTCCTCAAGTACCTCTGCACCCATTGCAGGGCATCCGAGTGCGAATGCTGTCTCTGATTTAAGCTCATCTATTGAAGCACTGCTTACGAATACGATTTCTGCTTCCTTTCCGGCGTCTGTGACGCCCTTTGCCACTGCCTCTGCCATTGCTGCTGTATTGCCTGACTGTGACCAATAAACTACACTGATTTTGCTCATTTTAAATCCTCCTATACCGCAATCTGCTGCGGTTCTTCTTTATATATTTCCAGTATCAGCCTCATATCTATATCCTCGGCCAATAGCTGTATGACACTTTCCTTCGCCTTTTCAAAATCCTCAAACATCTTCTTTTTGAGTGGTACGTTGCGGTACACCTTCCAGTATCCTGAATACAGGTATCCGCATCCGTTATGCTCTATAAAGCCTCTCACATCCTCTATCGGATATCCAAGCAAAAGCCCCATCTCATGCGGAAACTGCTTGTGTTCGTCATTCAGATACGCTTCGTAGTGTTTTTTGAATCTAAGTAATATCTTGCCGAATGAAAAATCCTCATATCCCGCTTTCTTTAGTATGTCCAAAGCCTCTGAATTATTCAGATATGCTTCTAAGAGGCTCCTGCGGAATAAGAGGAAGGCGGTTTTCTCATTCCTTGCTGCGAGCCTGAAATGCGATATCCCGGAAGCTCTCAGAATCACTCTCATGGCACTCTCATCAGCGCTGTCTATCATGAGCATATTTGAAATTCTCGCTCCTGTAATTAGCGGGGCACACTGGAGTGCAAGCTGCATTTCCACACTCTTTAAATCCATGCTCATAGCAATCTGAAATACTTCCTGGCACATTTTGGCTCCTTTCGTGTTAGTTATCTCTAACCTGAGTTAAATATATCTTACTTGCACCTATATGTCAAGTATTTTTTTGCCATTTTTACACTTTTTATTTTCAATTAATTGCAACAAAAAACACACTAAGAATCTTTAATTCTCAGTGTGCTTTCCTTATTACCGTTCTTCTTTTTATACAATTCCTATAAAACCAGGCTTATGACACCTGCACTCTATACATATTTTTGCGGTCAATCGCTCCAATCTCTTCGAGCGTATTGATCATCCGATACACCGTAGCAGTCCCGATAGAGCGGTCTATCTTCGATGCCCGGTAATAAATCTCTTTGCAGCTTCCGCACTCGCCCTCGAGGATTACATCAAGTAAAATAAGTCTCTGCTTTGTAATCCTGCATCCGCTGTCCTTTAGCTTGCCAACGATTACCTCTTTTTGCTCTATTGCTTCTTTCGACATACATCCTCCTATCGTTACCGATGCCGGCAGATGCAGCTTAAGCGGCAGATGAGTTCTTTTCATGAAATGCCCATCCTGTGCTTCATACACACCATGCCGTGGATTAATGACAGCCCTTGCAATGGCTGCAGTCCATTCCACACTGCAGGCTCTTGCCTGCTTTCTTTGATTTGATTATTGTCCTGATTACAAGTGCAACTATCACTAAGAGAATTGCAATTACAATGATATCAGCCAGCATGTCATCATCTCCTATTCACTACAAATGCTACTAAATATACTACTGCATTATTTCTTTTCCTTGAAAAATCCTATTATTATCTTTACGGCAAGCCCCAGCAGGCATAGAAGAACTATGACTGCTATGAGGTCTGCTGTGTTAAATTCCAGATTGATTCTCATTTAAACATCTATTACACGTTTGATGCCGCAAATGAAGTGCTCTTTACTGTTGCCTTATTAGGGTCTTTTCTGAACAATAAGTATAATACACCTGCAAGGAGTACAAATGCAACTACTGTCCAGAAGTTGAAGGCTACCTCACCTATGCAAAGTCCCACAATCTGGTAGAACATAAGTGTTACACAGTAAGCTGATACGTTTTGGAATATGATTGTAAACCAGAAGAACTTACGGTTGTTAAGCTCTTTAGCGGTTGTTGAGATAGCTGCAAGACATGGTGAGTCAAACAGGTTGAACAGCAAGAATGATACTGCTACCATTGTTGTTGGGAAGAATGCTGCAAACTGATCATGCATGCTTACTGCATACTCTTCTACCTCTCCAAGTCCTGAGAGTACACCCATTGTTGAAACGATACCCTCTTTTGCTACAAAGCCTGAGAGTGATGATGCTACTGCCTGCCATGTATCGAATCCAAGTGGTGCAAAGATAACTGCGATTGCAGATCCGATTACTGCAAGTAAACTGTTTTCTTTGTCAACAAGTCCGAATGCGCCATCCTGAATGCCGAAGCTTGAAAGGAACCACATAACTGCACAGCAGAGGAAGAGGATTGTTCCGGCCTTCTTGAGGAATGCCCATACTCTCTCCCATACGTGTAACAGCACACCCTTTACTGAAGGGATATGATACTGTGGGAGCTCCATTACGAACGGTGCAGGCTCTCCTGCAAATGCTCTTGTCTTCTTTAAAATGATACAGTAGATGATTGTGAGGCCGATTCCTGCAAAGTACATAAGAGGTGCCATCCACCAGCAGCCGTCACCCATGATAAAGCCTGCGATAAGTGCGATAACAGGAAGCTTTGCTCCACATGGGATATTTGTTACTGTCATCATTGTCATACGACGGTCTTTTTCGTTCTCGATAGTACGTGTTGCCATGATTCCAGGTACACCACATCCTGATCCGATGAGGAATGGGATGAAGGACTTTCCTGAGAGACCGAATCTACGGAAGATTCTGTCCATGATGAAAGCTACTCGTGCCATGTATCCGCAGTCCTCAAGGATTGAGAGGAATAAGAATACGATAGCCATCTGTGGTGCAAATCCGATAGGTGCACCAAGACCTCCGATGATACCTTCAACTACAAGTGATACAAGCCATTCAGAGCAGCCTGCATTTTCCATAAATGTCTGTACTGCCGGCTGAATCCACTCACCAAAGAGTGTGTCGTTTGTCCAGTCTGTTACAATTCCACCAAGTGATGATACTGCAACATAATATACAGCCCACATGATGAGTGCGAAAATAGGCAGTGCCAAAAATCTGTTTGTAACAATCTTATCAATTTTGTCTGATACTGTCTCTTTTCCGGCGCGTGCCTTCTTTACACATGAGCCGATGATTGAAGATATGTACTGATATCTCTCGTTTGTGATGATACTCTCTGTGTCATCATCGTATTTGTCCTCGAGAGCTTTAATCTCTGCGTCCACATTTGGAGCACTCTTTAATACCTCAGAAATCTTTGAGTCACGCTCTAAAAGCTTGATTGCAAAGAATCTCTTCTGGTTCTCTGCTACTGCAAGACCAAGCTTATCCTCGATGCCTGCGATTGTGCTCTCCACATCATCTGCAAAGCGGTGTACCCTCTGAACGGATTTGCCTGACTTTGCTATCTCGATAGCCTTCTCTGCTGTCTCCTTGATTCCGGTCTTCTTTAAAGCTGAAATCTCAACAACCTCACAGCCGAGCTTCTCGCCGAGTGCCTTGATATTGATTTTGTCTCCGTTTTTTCTTACGATGTCCATCATATTGATAGCCATAAGCACCGGAATACCAAGCTCAATAATCTGTGTTGTAAGATACAGGTTACGCTCGATATTTGTTCCGTCCACGATATTGATAATCGCATCAGGCTGCTCTCCGATTAAGTAATTTCTTGCAACAACCTCCTCGAGAGTATATGGAGAAAGTGAGTAGATACCCGGTAAATCCACCAGGTCTACATCCTTGTGACCGATAAGCTTTCCCTCTTTTTTCTCAACTGTAACACCAGGCCAGTTACCAACATACTGATTGGCACCTGTTAAGGCATTGAACAGTGTTGTTTTTCCGCAGTTCGGGTTTCCTGCGAGAGCAATTTTTACTGCCATGTTTTAATCTCCTTATTTCTGTTTGCTTTTTCTCCCTTTAGTTCGCATTCGCTAACCTCTAGTCAAAAAAATTTACTCTACTTCTATCATAGAGGCATCATCTTTACGAAGTGATAGCTCATAGCCTCTCACTGTCACCTCTACCGGATCTCCAAGCGGTGCCACCTTGCGGATAAATATCTCAACACCCTTAGTGATTCCCATGTCCATGATACGTCTCTTGACTGCACCCTGACCTGTGAGCTTGACAACCTTGACTGTCTCGCCTACTTTGGCTTGCTTTAATGTCTTCATGCTGACTACTCCTTTTTTAATTTTATTGTTGTTTAAAAAATTTATATAAACGTTTGCATAATATCATATACAAAGTCGTTTAAATCTTAAATTATTACAGCTTATACAGCACATTGATGCATGTGTTATATATGTTATATATGTCATACATGCTATATCCATGCCTGTTACATATGTTATATCAGACCATGATCTTATTTGCCATGTCCTTGCCGATTGCTACTCTGGCGCCCTTTACATTGACTATCATATTGCCGGCTATCTCTGAGATGACAGTCACCTCTCCGCCTACTACAAAGCCCAGCTTCTCAAGGAAAGATCTCACCTCTTCCTTTCCGCCGATTTTCTTGATTATCTGTGCCTCCCCAGCACCACTCATTGATAATGGCATCATATTTACCTCTTTTCACGTCTTTTCTTCACGACTTTAATGATAAAAAACATCATTTGGTAGCTCTTACGGCTGTTAGTATACTCTAACGTGGCTTAGATGTCAATAATATTTTTTAGATTTTTCTTACTTTTTTCAGTTGTGGCTAATAGGGTGGGTCCCAAGACTCGGTACCATCGGGCTTGCTCGCGGAGTCTCACCAGCTTAGTACTCTCGCGTTCGCTACTAAGATACTGTACGAAATTATGCTTGTTAGGATTTTCTGCAATTTCAGCTTCTTTTTCACGCAATTTTTCTGGCTTATGGGCTGGGTTGGGGAGCTGTTTTGTGGATTTCTACGGTTTCAGCTACTTTTTTCTGGATTTTTTTCGGCTTTTGGGTTTGGTTTAGGAGCTGTTTTGGGGATTTCTGCGGTTTCAGCTACTTTTTTCTGGATTTTTTTCGGCTTTTGTGTTGATTTTGGGAGCTGTTTTAAAAGTTTTATGGATTACAGCTCCACAAGGGCCTGCCTACTATGCTATCAACCTATGGCTATTGTACATTATGCTAATTTAGTCCTACTTAATAAATATACTTTTTTGACTGAGGTTCGGTACGCGTGCCCCGGGCACCGATGGCGCACCCGTACTCTCCTGCAGGCACATAGCGAAACAGTTTAGATACTGTTAGAATTATGCCCACGAAACGCAGAAACGCTCCTGCAAGGACGCAGGAGCGAGGAGAACCGCGCCATGGACGGCGCGTTTTGACGGTTTCGTCAAGCATAGAAACCCTAAAAAACATAATTCATACAGTATCTTAACTGTGAAGCGTAGCCTGCAGGAGAGTACGTGTGCGACACCCGGTGCCCGGGGCGCGCGTACCGACCTCAGTCAAAAAAGTATATTATAATATTATATTACGTAAAACCAGCTCGAATCCGTCTCCATCTCGCTGGCCACAAGCTCCTTTCGCTCTCCTGTTCTGATGGAAAGCTCCTGGTTTTTGATGCTCACACGAGCCCCCGGCTCGATAGATGAAGTAATAAATGCATTACTTCCGATAACAGCACCTCTTCCGATAACAGTCTCACCACCAAGTATAGAAGCTCCGGCATAGATGATGACATTATCCTCAATAGTAGGATGTCTCTTCACGCCCTTTAGCTTCTGGCCTCCTCTGGTAGAAAGTGCTCCGATAGTCACGCCCTGATATACCTTTACATTGTCACCGATAATAGTGGTCTCACCGACCACGATGCCTGTTCCGTGGTCTATAAAGAAATTCTTGCCAATAGTGGCACCCGGATGGATGTCAATACCGGTTTTGCTGTGTGCATGCTCTGTCATCATACGCGGGATGAGCGGTACTCCAAGCAGATGCAGCTCGTGGGCTATACGGTTTGTAGTGATTGCAAGCAGTCCCGGATAGCAAAGGATAATCTCATTGTAATTGTAGGCTGCAGGGTCTCCGTCAAAAAACGCAGCCACATCAGTCTCTACCAAAGCCCTGATTTTTGGAATCCTTTTAAAGAAATCATTGCTGATTTTCTCAGACATATTAACGAGCTCGTGATGTGATAAGCTCCTGTATTTAGGATTCTGTGGCAGGGCAAGCACCACCTGCTTGCGCAGATTGTACATGATATCCTCCAAAAGAACAGCAATCTGGCTGTCCAGGTTGTAATATCTGAAGCTCGTGCCCTTGAAATAGCCTGGATACATTATCTTAATAAGCTTTGAGAGCAGATCACAAACAGCCTCCTTGTCTGGCTGTGAAAAAAGTGCCTGCTGATTTATGATTTTGTCATCATGATAATCGTCAAGTATCTGTGATACAAGCCCTTCTATCATTTCTTTATTATTATCCATATATTCGAAGCCTCCGAATTTACTATTTATTGTAACTATTTATTATAATATTTTTTGGCATCCATACGCTCCTCCCATGTGCGGTTTATTATACCGCCTATAAAAAGCACATACATGCAGCCATATAACCATACCATTATAAGCGCAATAGTGGTCATTGTGCCATAAAATGAAGAATAATTATTGTATTTATCCACGTACACAGAAAAGATTCCCGAAAAAATCATCCATGCAGCAGCCGCAAATACCGCTCCCGGCAGCTGGTACTTTGCCCTATGCTTCTTGTTTGGCAGAAACACATAAATCACCCAGAAAAATAAAATAAGCACCGGCAGGCAGATTACCAGACGATAATCGACCACACTGCCTATTATACTTCCAATTATATGATGAACATTCGAAAAATACATCTTCCTGAGCATATTTCCAAACACCATGATACCCAGTAAAAAAATGAGCGCCAGTGCAAAAACGATACTGTAAAGCACCGAATATATGCGCCGCAAAATAAAATTTCTGTTTTCCTTCACATGGTACATATCGTCAAGCCCAAGCTGAAACGAAATAAAAGCCTTTGAGCTTAAGTACACGGCTGTAATCATCGTGATAGAAAGCCTGCCTGTGCCGCTGGCATACACCTCACTTGCCAGATCCTTCATGATGTTGCCAAACGACTCCGGAATAAACGAGCTCGCCCACATCAAAAAATCAGCCTCTGTAAGCGGTGTCCAACTCAGCAGCGAAAAGAAAAACAATAAAAACGGGAAAAACGACAGCATCAAAAAGAAGGCTGCCTGCCCTGCGTATGCAGAAATAGAGCTCTCTGAAAAATTGGTCACAAAATCAAAGGCTGTCACAATGATATCCCATCTTCTGCTGTATTTCCTCGCACTTTTTCCTTCGATGTTAGATTCCTTACAATCACCACCTACGGCCTTACGTTTCTCCGTTTTGATTTCCGGTGTTTTACTATCTAAATCCTGTCTATTTTGCTTTGTCATCTGCCTTCTTCTGGAATTTCTCCTCAAATACTATAAAACGCTCATGCGTACCCTCACCAATGAGACCTGCCTCATCAAAAGCCTTCACAGAAAAAGTGAGCGCTCTACCATCCACCTTCACAAGCTCCGACTCACAGGTCACCTTCATGCCAACCGGTGTAGCCGAAACATGCTTGATATCAAGCGCAGTACCGACAGTACCACTTCCCTCCTCAAGCTCAGACGAAACACTCTCAAAAGCTGTATTTTCCATCAGCGCAATCATAGCCGGAGTAGCAAACACATCCATCGTGCCGCTTCCCATAGCCTTCGCTGTCTTATCCAAAGTCACTGTAATCTCTTTCTTACCTTTAATACCTGCCTGTAACATATCAGTCTCCTTATATCTATATTAATTATAAAATAAATCCTAGCATTTTTACGCCACAATGTCCAGTGAAAAATAAGTTTATAAACTTTTCACAATTCCAAAAATGCCCAATCCATGCGGTTTTTTGTCATTTTGTTAGCACTCACTATTTTTGAGTGCTAATTTTCTATTGACTTTTCCGATAATGCGAACTATTATTTTATTATGCTTATATAACAAGCTGATTTATTACAAATAATAAATGACCTACACTCGCGGAAACAAGTTAAATTGCGGGTAGCAGACAGTTGTTCCGAAGATAAAATATGAACTGCCGCAGGGTTCCATTACCGGACAAGGCGGCACAACAAAAAGCATGCCACAAACTATCTATACAAAATCCTGTGGCTGACTTCATATTTTCTCTGAGGAATTATTGGCTGCTACACCGCAACTTCACAGCTCATAACCGCGGCGTAAATGTAAAATAAAAACAAGGAGTGTGTAAAAATGACAGAAAAACACGGCAATCTTTCAATTGACAGCGACAACCTGTTCCCTATTATAAAGAAATGGTTATATTCAGACCACGATATCTTCTATCGTGAGCTCATCTCAAACGGCTGCGATGCCATCACTAAGCTCAAAAAGCTCGACATGATGGGTGAATATTCCCTTCCTGCAGACTATAAGGGCAAGATTCAGGTGCTCGTAAACCCTGACGAAAAAACAATAAAGATTATAGATAACGGTCTTGGTATGACAGCTGATGAGGTTGAGGAATACATAAGCCGTATAGCTTTTTCAGGTGCTACAGACTTCATCGAGAAATACAAGGACAAGTCAAATGATGACCAGATTATCGGTCATTTCGGTCTCGGCTTCTACTCAGCATTCATGGTAGCCGACGAGGTAACAATCGATACTCTCTCTTATAAAGAAGGCTCTACACCTGTACACTGGTCATGTGACGGTGGCACAGAGTACAACATGGAGGATGGCGACATGGACGACGTCGGAACAGAGATTACTCTCTACTTAAACGACGACTGTCTCGAGTTCGCAAATGAGTACCGCGCACGTGAGGTTATCGAAAAGTACTGTTCTTTCATGCCTACAGAGATTTACCTTGCAAAAGAAAATGCTCCTGAAGAGTACGAGACAATAGACAAGGCCGACAAGCGTGACACTGACACTGTCATCGAGGAAATCCATGAGGACGCCAAGTACGAGGAAAAAGAAAATGACAAGGGCGAGAAGGAGCAGGTAGAGGTATCTCCTGCAAAGGATCAGCTCAAAATCGTTAAGCGCCCTGTTCCGCTTAATGATACAACCCCACTCTGGACCAAGAGCCCGAATGAATGTACCGACGAGGAATACAAGGAGTTTTACAGAAAGGTATTCTTAGACTACAAGGAGCCTCTTTTCTGGATTCACCTGAATATGGACTATCCTTTCAACTTAAAGGGTATCCTCTACTTCCCTAAGATCAACACAGAGTACGACTCAATTGAGGGAACTATTAAACTTTACAACAACCAGGTATTTATCGCAGACAATATCAAGGAGGTCATTCCTGAGTTTTTGATGCTCCTTAAGGGTGTTATCGATTGTCCTGATTTACCGCTTAACGTATCACGTTCTGCTCTCCAGAATGATGGCTTCGTAAAGAAGATTTCTGAGTACATCACCAAGAAAGTAGCTGACAAGCTCATCGGTATGTGCAAGACAGATAAGGAAGCCTATGAGAAATACTGGGATGACATCAGCCCATTCATCAAGTTTGGCTGCTTAAAGGACGAGAAGTTCTGCGACAAGATAAACGACTATATTCTTTTCAAGGACATCAATGACAAGTATCAGACTCTTCCTGAGCTGCTCGCACCTGTTGCGGAGGATGAAAAATCAGATGCGGAAAGTGCCGATGCTTCTGATGATACAAAGAAAGCTGACAATACTGATGCAAATGCCTCTGATGAAAACAAGGAGCCTGAGAAGAATACAGTTTACTATGTCACAGATGTAGTACAGCAAGGTCAGTATATCAAGCTGTTCAAGGAACAGGGCATGAACGCTGTTATTCTTGACCACAATATCGATACCTCGTTCATCACACAGCTTGAGCAGAGAAATGACCACTACAAGTTCATGAGAATAGATGCAGACCTCACAGAGTCTCTCAAGGATGAATCCGGCGCAGACCTCACAGAGGCAACCACTACTCTCTCAGAGGTATTCAAAAAGGCTTTGAACAATGACAAGCTCACTGTAAAGGTAGAAAACCTTAAGAACGCAGATGTAGCATCTGTGCTCACACTCTCAGAGCAGGGCAGACGTATGCAGGATATGATGAAGATGTACGCAGCCGGAGGCATGGGTGGAATGGATCCAAGCATGTTTGCCGCTGACCAGACACTCACATTAAATGCCAACAACGAGCTTGTAAAGTACATCTTAGACAATAAGGATTCTGAGCACGTTCCAATGTTTGCTGAGCAGCTTTACGACCTTGCAATGCTTTCTAATCAGCCGCTTTCAGTTGACCAGATGACTAAATTTGTAAAAAGAAGTAATGATATCATGCTTCTTCTCACAAAGTAATCTAACAAAGTAATTTTACTGTTAACATCACATAAAAAAGCTGTACACTATGCAGGTTTCATAGACCTGCATGTGTACAGCTTTTTATTAATTACCGGCTCTCTTAAACAAAAAGTTCACAAACACAGCCGATACCACCCCAAGCACTGCTCCTGCCAGGACATCCGTTGGGAAATGCATGAAGTTGTACATACGCGAAAACGCTATAAGTACCGCAAGTACAATCGCCGGTATTCCCATTCTTTTGTCTATAAACATAAGTGTCACTGCCGCTGTTATGCCGTTTAACGTGTGTCCCGAAGGAAATGATGAGTCAAACGGTATATTTACAATAAGACTGACTGTCTCATCTATCTGACATGGTCTCAATCTGTCGACCATATTTTTTATTATCAGATTGCCCACTATAAAGCTCAAAAGCTCTGCCGAAAGCATCTGCATGCCTCCACGGCGGTATTTTTTTGAAATACAAAGCACTACACCTATCACAATCCACAATGCGCCTGCATTTCCGATGGTGGATAAAAACGCCATTACCTTGTCTAAAAATGGTGTTCTGATGCTCTGAATTGCATATAGGATGTCAAATTCCCAGTCCATATTATATGCTCCTGTCTATTATTAATTATTATCGTCCTGTTCAATTGTCGGCCTGAAAGTATTTATTGTACACAGTAAAAAATGAGCTTGTTTTCACATCCTTTTCATCCTTTATACTGATTGAATCCCACAGGTCATTGTTTAAACTAAAGCCTGCTTTTTTTACAAAGTGCTCGTAGTCATCATTAAACTGCTCCTGTTGTCTCTTTTGCAGTATAGTGACCTTGTTCTGCTCTGTTTTTTCCCGGTCCAGCTTGGATATACACTTGATGAAATAGTAGCCGTCATCTGTGCTTATCATATCAGATGTCTCTCCATCGCCAAGCTCAAATGCTACAGCCTCAACCTCCTGTGGCAGAGTTCCCTTTGCAGCATACAGCTCTGTCTGGCTGTCCTCACTGCTGCCTGATGCAACTGCTGCAAAATCTTCCTTTGACGAGAGCTTCTGGCTCACAGCGTCTGCGCTCTCCTTGCTCTTTACAAAGATTTTCTGTATATGGATAACTCTTGCATCCTCATCACTCACCTCTGTATCAACGCCCTTCGATAGAGAATTATACAGCTTTTGCGCAATCGCATAATGCTCGTATGCGCTCTCAATGTCTGATAAATCAGCCTTTGTGAATTTCTTTTCAGCTTCGTTTAATGAGTCATAGTATTCCTTTGCAGCCTTTGACACACTACTCTTCTCCTTGTCTGTAAGTGTAATCTTCTTCTGCTTTGCAATTGAAACCATGCAGTATATGCGCGTCAGCTCATCAACAGTGACATCCCTGATATATTTTTCCACGTTCGACGCATCATCTGTCTCAAGCAGGTTTACATCATACATAGTGCCATACAGATTTTTGTAATTGGCTAAATATATGAGTGCCTCCGTCTTATCGCACTTCATATTGTCCACAGAAAAAACTGTATGGCTGTTCGTGGTATTTATATCAAGCACTATCTCCTTGCCGCCAATACTGCAGCCGGTGAGAAGTGTAGCTGATGCAAGCAGCATACACATCGTTTTCTTAAAATACTTCATACCTGCTATCCTTCCACAACAAGGAATCTGCCGTCCGCAATGGCAAAGACCTCACTCTGGTCCATAAGCTCATCATCTGACATGCCCGAAATATCTGAGCCTGCCTCATCAAAATAATCTCTTACTTCTTTTATATTCTTACATACCACAGCCATGCAGTCCTCTAAGAATTCCTCTGCAGCCTCCGGAGTATCTGCGACCTCCTCACTAAAAAGCTGTGTCTGTTTCTTTAAAAATGTGTCTAAAACCTCGTCATCGTATTCGTACATATTGTATTCCTCCATGTAAATTATCTCTTTTCTTTGGCTTTATATACAGCTGTTCATACAGCAATTATGTCTGATATATTAATGTATTGTATATTTTTGTACCGCCTGTTAGACATTATATAATAGATTGCTGTGACATGCCACTATTTTTTATATTCACGACAGATAACAATTGTCTGCTGTAAACGGAATGAATATATGAGCCTCTCATCCGCCTGTATGCTTTTCCCATCTGTAGAAAAAATCCTTCCAAGTGCATCAGCATACAGTTTTAACTGTGTGCTGTATCTGTCGATAAGCTCTTTAGCAGCATTTACCCTGTCTGTCTTATAATCAAGCAGCACTATTTTATCATTCTCCAGCCAGAATACATCAATAATTCCCTGAACCAATACACCCTCATAGTCCATCACAAAAGGCTTCTCTTTATACAAATCGCCTCTCTTATCCGCCTGTGCCATACGCGCTGCCACATCTGATGATATAAACTGCTCTATAAGCTTTGGTCTGGTCAGCCTGTACATGTCATCTGTGATAAGCCCCTTTTTTAGCATTTCATCCATACTTTTCTTCACAAATGCACTGACTGCCACATGGTCTTTTGTATCTATATCACACAGGCTCTTGAAATCCAGACACTCCATGACACGGTGCACTGCAGTTCCGCGCAGCGCTCCCTGATTCACACCTGCTGCATTTTTAGGCTCTTTGCTTTCATTAGAAGCACCGCCTGCCTCATCATCCCTCGCAAAGTCCGGCACATACGTCTCCTTCTCTTCCAAAAGGAACTTAGGACGCTCTGCCTCCCTCTCTGTGCTGTCGTACTTTTCAACCATAGAGTCATGCTTCAGCTCAGATACCGAATATTTGCTTTTTTTAGTTATATCAGAAGCATATGCATACTCAAAATCAAATTCCTCTGCGAGCTCTTTGGCTTTTGTTTCATCCGCTGCACTTATGTGCCCAATAAGCTGCGCTTTTGATATATCGTTTGCCGCCATATCCATCGCAGTTCGTGCAGCGAACTCTGTTGCATCAACTGTGGATACCGTATACTTATCCGGGTACGACAGCATGGCAGGTATAATCCAGTCCAGGTAACACCCTGCTCCCTCCCTTTGTCCAAAGCTTATTGGCTGGTTCGCATTTACATTGCCTCTATACTTCTCAAAGGATTTTTGGGCATTTGAAAGTCCCCCTGTCAGGATAATCTTTTCCTTCGCCCTGGTGAGCGCTACATACAGCACACGCAGCTCCTCTCCCAGATTTTCCCTTTTAATGCGGCTTTCTATCTCATTTCTGATTAGTGATGGTCGCTTTGTCCTTGGGCTTTTTGTTTTTTCCACAAGGCCAAGACCCAGCTTTTCATGTATCACCAGGTCTGATTTTGTGTCCTGCGTGTTAAAGCCCTTGCCAAGCCCGGAAACAAACACTACAGGAAACTCAAGACCCTTGCTCTTATGGATTGTCATAATGCGCACCACATCGTCATTCTCGCCTGCGGTATCGGCCTCTCCGTAGTCTATCTCGTATTTCTGCTGTATATCTATGTACCTGACAAAGTGAAACAGCCCCTTGTAGCTGGTCTTTTCATAGGCTGCGGCCATCTCAATCAGCATATCTATATTCTGTCTGCGCCGTTTTCCTGCCGGCATGGCCGATGCATACCTGTAAAAGCCTGTCTCATCAAGCATCATGTACAAAAGCTCATGGATTGGCGTATCAGCTACAGCACCTCTTAGTCTCTCAAATACCAAAGCGAAGGCTTTAAGCTTCTCGTCCTCATAGCCATTCTCACCTGCCATGGCGCTAAGTGCAGCCTGTGCAAAGCTTACGCCCTTAAAGGCAGACCTAATCTGTGCCAGCTCCTCATCATCCATGCCCACGATAGGCGAAGCAAGCACTGCTGCCATCGGAATATCCTGCAGCGGATTATCGAGTATGCGAAGCATGGACAGAATAACCTGTATCTCATACGATGAAAAGTAGCCTGTATTCGACTCTACATGCGCCGGAATATCACAGTCCTTTAATACTGCTGCCACTGTATTGCCCCAGGTTGCAACACTTCTCGAAAGTATCACTATATCCCTGTACTGCACGGCTCTTAGCTGCCCTGTCTTTTTATCAGTCACCATGCCGTTTTCCATCAGACTCCTGATACGGTTTGCAATCAAAAGCGCCTCTATCTGCACCTTATCTCCATCCTCATCCTCTATAATTTCAGACAGCTCATCATCCTTGTAGTCAACAAGCAAAAGCTCAGGACGCATCGTCTCATCCGGATAGCTTGCACCGGGATACAGTGCCGCATCGTCATCATACTGCACATTGCCCAAATCTGCTGCCATGATTTTGTAGAATATGTCGTTAGTAAAGTCTAACACCTCATTCCTGCTTCTGAAATTTTTATGCAGGTCTATTCTCTGGTGTCCACTGTCATCTGATGTATATGTGTTGTATTTTTCCATAAACAGCTCAGGGCGCGCCATTCGAAACCTGTATATGCTCTGCTTTACATCGCCCACCATAAACATGTTGCCGACTCCCTGGTGCTCTCTTGAAATAGCGGTAAGTATATCCTCCTGCACCTGGTTTGAGTCCTGATACTCGTCAATCATGATTTCCTCAAAATGTTTTGAAAACTCACGCGCTGTCTCTGTGGGCTCCAGTGTCTGTTCATCCACCAGTATACGAAGCGCAAAGTGCTCTATATCAGAAAAATCAAATACTCTTTTTCTTGTTTTTACAGCCTCCATCGCATCATAAAACTCGAGTGAGAGCCTTATCAGCTCTTTAACAAATGGTCTTTGACGCTCCAGCTGCTCATACATAAGCTCAATTGACATGCCAAAGTATTTCTGCTTTATTCCGTCTACCTTCTTCTTGACAGCATCGCGCATACTTTTCACGCGCTCCTTTTTCTTCTCGTCTCCATCAAATTTCCTGATGACAGCAATTCTGCCAAAGGATATTTTGTTTAAGAACTCCTGCATGCCAACATAGCCTGTCACATCAGCCATTCCATCAAACAATGCTATATCCTCTGAAAGTGTAAGCGCATACTTTTCAAGCCCGGGTGTAGCTGATGCCAGGTCTTTCGCCATTGTAAGCTCCTGAACAGCCTCCTCCAAAAGCACCCTGCTGTAATCCACTATCTCCTTAATGATTTCTGAGTCCTCAAGCTGTTTAGCTGACTTTATATCATAGAGCCTTAGGAGGCTGTTCATCCACTTTCTCGGCCATGATGAGCTGCCCGCCTTATAGTAGATATCCTCCACCATCTGCCTGACGGCAGAGTCATTTCTCCCCTTGCTGTAGGTATCTATAAGGTTGATAAATGCCTCGTTGTCTTCTCTTGCATAATTGTCCTCAAATACCTGTGCCAAAGCATCCTTTAGCATAAGCTTAAGCTCTGCCTGGTCACCGATTCTGAAATCAGGATCCAGATTAAGCTGTGCGAAATTATTCTGCACCACAAACAGACAAAACGAATCGATTGTAGTGATAAGCGCATTGTGAACCAGTGTCGACTGCCTCTGCAGATTCTCATCGTCCGGCTTTTGCTCCTTCAAGCTGTCTATCGCACGGCTGACACGCTCCCTCATCTCAGCAGCTGCAGCCTTGGTAAACGTCACCACAAGCATCCTGTCGATATCCACCGGCGGATTATCCACACATATTCTGTTTACTATACGCTCAACGAGTACAGCTGTCTTTCCTGAGCCCGCTGCCGCCGATACAAGTATATCCCTGTCTCTTAAATCTATAACCTTTTTCTGTTCACTGGTCCATTTAACATCCATATTATGTCTCCCGATTATGGCTTTATATTATTATCTCCATAGCATGCTTTATGCTCTGCCGCTGCAATCTGTGTACGCATTTTATCAAGTACATCTTCCTTATTGTCACCGTTAAAGCTTCTTTCGCTAAAGCCCGGTATCCTTGAATCATACCTGCATATGGCCTGAAAAGCGCAATATGCGCAGCTGTCTATTTTCTTGTTCTTGATAGGATTGACGGCAACATTTCCATCGTATATTTCTCTTCCTATCTCGCGAAGCTTCTCTCGCGCAAACCTTGTTATCACATCAAACTCTTCGGCGTTTGCCACCTTTGAGCCTGCAGCCGGTGTCTGATCCTTTTTTAAGGTGACAGGGATTACGTCAGAGCTTTTCTCAAAGTCCCTGTCCATGCCTCTGTATGCCTTTTCGTCAGAGTTGATAAGCCCGTCAGGCTTGAGCTGCTTTAATATCATCTGATTGATTTCTTCCTCAGACAGCTCAGTGCCCGGTGTCACATCCTTTAAATCAATTACAGGATCGTCGATGTGATAGTACAGCATACCGCCCGGCTCCACACTTACCTGCTTTAGCGCCTCTTTCTTTTGTTCCATGACAGCGTCCATGTACACTGCAAGCTGAAGCTGCGTACCATAGTACAGCTTCACCAGGTCAAAAACTGTATTTCCCGACTTGTAATCCAGTACCTTCACAAAAAGCCTGCCCTCATCCGTATATGTGTCAGTCCTGTCCACGCGTCCCTTTATATCAACCGTCACACCATTTGCCATATCAAGGCTCTCGTAAAAGGAAAACTCAAACCTCTCAGGCACAAAGCTGCCTCTTCGTATCTGGGTTGTGAGTGCCCATACTGTCTGCTTAAATACCGCCTTCATATGTGATATCGAATGTTGGCTTTCCGCTGTATCAAATATGCCAAAGCCTGCATACTCATCAATCACCTCATTTATTGCTTCCATCGCAAGCTCATCTCTTTTTGCATCTGTCACGCTAAACCAGTCAGTACTCTCCCTATCAAGCTTCTTACTGTATCTTTCCAGTGCTTCATGGTATATATTACCCATATCAAGAGATGTAAAGCCGCTCTCCTCACGCTCTGTAAGCCTCAATCCATAATTTAAAAAATGCGCATATGCACATCTGGCAAACTGCTCAAAGCGCGTGATACTGCCCTCCATGTGTCTGCCGTATATGCTTCTTGCCACATTTCGGCTAATCGGATCCTTTGAATAATGCTCAAACCTTGCATTGATTAGCCGCTCCACGGAATTTTTTTGAGCAAATTCTTTATCGTCTACTTCATTACCGTCCCCTGCATCACTGACTGATGCGTCATAGAGCATCACTGCTGCTGCAATCTCGCACCATCTGTCATCCACCTCATTTGACAGCAGATAATCCAGAGCACTCTGCCTGCTTGATATATCCAAAAGCTGTTCTACATCCTCTGTCTCAGTCACGACAAGCTCCGGAAACATCCCCTTTAATATACCTATGAGGTACGATGGCTGGGCAGCCTTTTTTTCACTGTCAAGTCTCGTATAGCTGATATAAAGCTCCATGGATGGCTTTGTCATGTTCAGATACAGATAAAACCTCTGTATAAATGCCTGCTCCCTTGCCCCAGGCGCAAGCTCTATATCCAGCTCCTTAAGTGCCTCTCTCTCATACTGGGATATAATGCCTCCTCTTCCTGCCGCCTTTGGAACAATCCCATCGTTTACGCCTGCAAAAAACATGACCTTTATGTTGGTCAGACGCGTTCTCTCAATATCTCCGATGGTCACAGTGTCGTATCCCGGCGGTATGACTGCTACATCTGCCGCATCCAGTCCTGCATCCAGTATCTGTGTAAATTCCTCTGCATCCATGCATTCATCACCCAGCACCGCCACATATTTTTCAAAGAGCTGCATGACTATTTTGTATATCTGTCCGTATTCCTTTGATGCGGTCTGGTCCCCTGCATCAAGCAGTGCCTGCTCCTTTTTTGCAAGCTTATCAGGTATATCAAGCAAAACTATCAGCTTATATATAGCGAGCACATAGTCCTTTACCGTTGACTTTTTATCGGAAAACACCTGATATACCGGCTTGAGCAACTCCATTATATACTCCCTGCTTTGGTTTAAAAGCTCAATGTCATAGCCTGCCTTATGCTTTGGCAGCCTGACCCACTTTTTGTCCCATGCGCTTTTACCTCTTACTCCACAGGCGAGCACATAGTTTTCAAGTACATCTATTTCACTGGCCGAAAGCTCCGTAAAGCCGCACCGCAAAAATCTGAACACCGCATCTGCCGAGAAATTTTGTGCCGCAATATCGGGTATTGACCTGATAAACTCAATAAACGGATGGAAAAGTATCTCCTGTGTGGCATCGATAAAGTAAGGAATATTGTATTTGTCAAATATTTCACGCACATAACCTGCATATATATTCACATCTCCTGTGACTATAGCAATATCGCGGTAACGCAGGTTTTCGTTCCTTACAAGCTCATTAATTCTTCTGGCTATCTTTGTCAGCTCCTGCTTCGGGTCACGCAGACAGTCTATATGAATGTGCTTTGGTGCTTTTTCAAAGGAGCGTCTTCGTTTTCTGAAAAGCTGCTGTTCCATAAAGCTTAGCTCTTCGTTTTCTGCAAGCCGGTAGTTTTTATCAAGGATAATAGGTTCCTCGACTTCTATGCCATAAAACTCTGCCATTTCGGTGAGTGATTTCACTGTCCTTTTTGGCATGTCAAACAGCTCCTGCATGCCTCTGCTCTTAAAAATATCCTCACGACAGTCTATTGTGAGCGTTACATATATTTTCTTTGAAATGACAAATAGCTTTTTGATGAGCTGATTCTGTATAGGTGTAAATCCAGTAAATTCATCAAATGCAATGACTGAATTTCTAAGAATGGCAGACTCATCCGCCACATTGCAAAGCACATTAAGTATTTCCTCTGCAGTGATATATTTGTCCTGCATAAACTTCTCAAATGCTTCATAGAGCACAAGCACATCCTTGAGCTTATCTGAAAGTGTATCCGATAACCTGCCTGATGCAATATATCTTCCGAGCTCCTCAGGTGATATATTGTACTGCACAAGCTCCGAAAGCAGTGACTTTACTTCACTTATATAGCCGATGCGGTTTAAGTTTCTGCCTATTACGCCTAGCTTATCAGCCTCCTGTGCCGCAAGCTTTCTGAGCACAAGGTTCTTACCTGTCTCCTCAAGCACCGTGAGATTTGTGATTCCAAGCTCATCAAACACTCTGTAGGCTAAGCGCTTAAAGCTTAGCACATCTATATTCATGATGACTTTATTCTCCGACAAATCCACAAGCTGTCTCTGCGTCTGCATTGTAAACTGCTCAGGCACTATTACAAGATAATTGTCCCTTGGGTTTGCCTTTGCCTCTTTCACTATCGTGTTAAAGAGATATTTTGTTTTTCCGTTTCCTGAATTACCTGTGATAAACTGTAATGACATAAAAAGACTCCATGATTAACTACTGTGTAAAATGTATACTGTAATTATATCATGAAGTCCCCTATTATTGAATTACTTATTGTGCTTAAATTCAGCTTAATAACCGCTATACCTTGTGATTAGTGATGGAAAAGTCTGATTCCTGTAAAGCTCATCACCATACCGTACTTATTACATGTATCAATAACATGGTCATCTCTCACAGAACCACCCGGCTGGGCTACATACTTCACGCCACTCTTGTGAGCACGCTCAATGTTGTCACCAAATGGGAAGAATGCATCAGATCCAAGTGCTACATCTGTATTCTTGTCAAGCCATGCTCTCTTCTCCTCTGCTGTAAATACGTCCGGCTTTACCTTGAAGAACTTCTGCCACTCGCCATCTGCAAGCACATCCATATAATCCTCACCGATATAAAGGTCAATAGTATTGTCGCGGTCTGCACGTCTGATACCATCCACGAACTGAAGTCCAAGCACCTGTGGAGACTGACGAAGCCACCAGTTGTCTGCCTTTGAGCCTGCAAGTCTGGTACAGTGGATACGAGACTGCTGGCCTGCTCCGATACCGATTGCCTGGCCGCCCTTTACATAGCATACAGAGTTGGACTGTGTATACTTTAAAGTAATCATAGAGATTGCCAGATCGATCTTAGCCTGCTCTGTGAGCTCCTTGTTCTCTGTCACGATATTTGAGAAGAAATCATCATCAATATGAAGCTCGTTTCTACCCTGCTCAAATGTGATGCCAAATACATCCTTTCTCTCGATCGGTGCCGGCTCATATGCCGGGTCAATCTCGATAACACAGTAATTGCCTTTTTTCTTAGCCTTTAAAATCTCAAGAGCCTCGTCTGTGTAGCCCGGAGCGATAACACCGTCTGATACCTCTCTCTTGATTACAAGTGCAGTGCTCTTGTCACATACATCTGAAAGTGAAATAAAATCACCAAATGATGACATTCTGTCAGCTCCTCTTGCTCTGATGTATGCATTTGCAAGTGGTGTAAACTCAATATCCATATCATCAACCCAGTAAATCTTTTTCTCCACATCTGAAAGCGGCTGTCCTACTGCTGCACCTGCAGGTGAAACATGCTTGAATGATGTTGCGGCCGGAAGACCTGTTGCCTTCTTAAGCTCTCTTACAAGCTGCCATCCGTTAAAGGCATCAAGGAAGTTGATATATCCGGCTCTGCCGTTAAGCACTTTTATAGGAAGTTCTCCCTCCTTCATAAATATTCTGGCTGGTTTCTGATTTGGATTACATCCGTATTTTAATTCGTATTCCTGCATTTTTCTGTTCTCCTGTTTTTATCTGCTTATCTTGTATATTTGACCGTTTATAAAATATTTCCCGTTATTTGTTTTTGTTTACGATTCTGCTCTCATACTCGCCTGTTGCGATATCAATATATCTGACAAAAAGTGATACCTTATTGTCCTCGTTAAGGTTCTCCCATACCATATCGGTAAACTCATCGATATCTCCGTCGATGTCTACCCATGTAGGCTCACCCTCAAAGCTTGGCAGTGGATTTCCATCGCCCATATATGTATGAATGAAATGTCCCTCTCCCGCAACCGGTGCTGAGTATGCAAATGTGTATCTGTTGCATGCATCAGGATTGCCATTGTTGCTCTTTAAGATTGACATAGCGTAATTGAACTCGCCATTGTCAATATGCATGATTCCTGAAATTCTAGGTGTATAGTTAGGAGCGTCAGGCTCAAACTCTCTTGTCCTTAATGCCTGCTCAAATGTCTGCTGCTTGTCCATCAGCTCATAGATAGTATCTGTCTGGTCACCGTTTGTGACAATTGTCTTGTTGCCGAGCACTCTTACAGGTGCGTAAATGATAAGACTTGGATCCTCAAGCTTTGAAGGGTCAAATGCCTGTGTTCTGATGCCCTCGCCATCCTCTACAAATACTCTGTTGCGGCTGTTTTCGCTTCTGCCCATGATAAAGTATGCTGTTACAGCCTTCTTACCATCCTTTGTGCGGCCGATAACTATACCTCTGCCAGGGTATGTTGTGCTTGATAATTCCTTTGCTAATGATACTCTTTCCATGTCATCCTCCATGTTTTCTGATAATGTGGTCTGCATCCCCAAATTACTCGGGCCTGCCGGAATAAAAAAGACCGTCTGAACACACATAATAATATAAAGCTCTGCAGGAAACTTATATAAATGTGCGCCCAGACGGTCGGCAATCAACTGTTATACTCCATGTGGTTATCCACTTCCGTCAGTCATATAACTGTCTTTATTTAAGCATGTATTTTTGTCATTGTCAAGTACCACTTTAAAATAAGCATGTACTTATAAGTTGTTCTTATAAGTACATGCTTGTAAACAATGCCATTATTTACTAATTTTTAAAGCTGTGAATAGGTGCCGGGATTCTTCCTCCACGGTTTACAAATGCATCACAAGAGAATCTGTTTACCGGCATAACCGGTGCACTTCCAAGGAGTCCTCCGATTTCTACCACATCACCTACATCCTTTCCGATTGCCGGAAGCAGTCTGCAGGCTGTTGTCTTCTGGTTTATCATACCGATAGCCATCTCATCTGCGATAATTCCTGAAATTGTGGTGGCCTTTGTATCGCCCGGGATTGCAATCATGTCAAGTCCCACTGAACACACACAGGTCATAGCCTCAAGCTTTTCGAGAGTGAGTGCACCATCGTTTACAGCATCTATCATTCCCTGATCCTCTGACACAGGAATAAAAGCACCTGAGAGTCCGCCGACATATGAGGATGCCATGATACCGCCCTTTTTCACCTGATCGTTTAAGAGTGCAAGTGCTGCTGTTGTTCCCGGAGCTCCGGCTCTCTCTAAGCCTATCTCACAGAGAATATCGGCTACAGAGTCTCCGATAGCCGGTGTAGGTGCAAGTGAGAGGTCTATGATTCCAAATGGCACTCCAAGCTTCTTTGAAGCCTCCTTTGCCACAAGCTGTCCTACTCGTGTAACCTTGAAAGCTGTCTTCTTGATTGTCTCACAGAGCACCTCAAAGTTCTCGCCTCTTACCTTTTCAAGAGCAGTCTTTACTACTCCGGGTCCGCTGACACCTACATTGATGATGGCATCGGCCTCTGTCACACCGTGGAAGGCTCCTGCCATAAACGGATTGTCGTCAGGAGCGTTGCAGAATACTACAAACTTGGCACAGCCTGATACAGGAAGGTGCTTTGTCACCTCTGCTGTCTCCTTTATCATCTCACCAATCAGCTTTACTGCATCCATGTTGATTCCGGTTTTTGTAGAGCCAACATTTACAGAGCTGCATACCAGGTCTGTCTCAAGCATTGCCTGAGGGATGGATTTGATTAAAAGTTCATCCGCCTTTGTCATGCCCTTTGACACAAGTGCTGAGTATCCACCGATGAAGTTGACACCTACCTCTTTGGCAGCTCTGTCAAGTGTCTTTGCTATGGTAACAAAATCCTCTGAGCTCTTGCAGGCCGCACCGCCGACAAGGGCGATAGGTGTAACTGAAATACGTTTGTTTACGATAGGGATACAGTAGTTGTTCTCTATCTCTTTTCCTGTTGATACAAGATTCTTTGCAAGTGTTGTAATCTTGTTGTAGATATTCTCATTTACCTTTGCAAGGTCTGAATCTATACAGTCGAGCAGGCTGATACCGAGAGTGATTGTACGCACGTCAAGATTTTCCTTCTCCACCATGTCATTGGTCTCAATTACTTCACCAATATTTATCATTTTGCTGTTCTCCTTTAACTGTGTATGACATTTTTATGCTAAACTAGATTCGATGCATCATCTCGAAGATTTCTTCCTTCTGACACTTTATTGTTACACCAATTTCTTCTCCAAGTGCATCAAGCTGGTCAGAAATCTCTGCAAATGAAGCTGTAGCATTTGCCATATCAACAATCATCATCATGTTGAAATAACCTGAAACGATAGTCTGTGAGATATCAAGCACGTTTACACTGCCCTCTGACAGATATGTACATACCTTTGCGATGATTCCTACTGTGTCTTTTCCGACAACTGTGATGATTACTTTGTTCTTTGTGTTATCCATAACAACTTATTCTCCTGTTCTCTTATTCTACGGCTATGCGGTCTGATGCCCTGTCTCTCTTGGCCACATACATAGGGAAATCACTTGCCTTATATGGATTGTCTCCCATTGTGACCTCAAGCCTGACGGCTTCATACGCCAGCTTTTCGTAGTTGTTTTCTTTACTAAGGTGTCCCAGTATTACTGAGCCAAATTTATCATGAAGAAGCTCGCATAACAACTGCCCGCTTCTCTCATTCGACAAATGTCCGCTGTCACCCATGATCCTGCGCTTGAGCGGATACGGATACGCCCCAGTCTGGAGCATATTTATATCATGATTGGCTTCAAGCAGCAGCCCATCCAGGTTCTGAAGCTTTGAAACCAATGCATCATCATACGTGCCAAGGTCTGTCACGACCGCCATCGCATGATTTTCGTTTTTAAATCTGTACGCGACAGGATCAGCCGCATCGTGTGATATGTGAAGCGGCTCAAACTCTATATCGCCTATTGTAAAATCGACGCCTGCCTCAACAGGATGAAACAGCTCATCATCTATATTTCCAACGGATTTGGTACATTTTATGGCCCCGATTGTGGCCTTTGTTGCATAAATCGGAATATGATAGCGTCTTGCCATGACACCAAGCCCTGCGATATGGTCTATATGCTCATGTGTCACGAGAATGCCCTGCATATCTGTGGCAGTCATATCAAATTCATTCAGTCCATTTTCTATTTTCTTACCGCTGATGCCCGCGTCTATGAGCACATGACAATCATCCGTACCCACGCATATACAGTTTCCACTGCTGCCGCTGGCAATGCTGCATAATTCTAACATGTTAATTCTCTTTCCAGTATAATTCTATTTGGTCTCCCTCATGAAGCTCCTCGGAAAACCGGGCATCCCTGCCATTTATTACAGTGGCTATTGCCCTGCCCTTTCCTGCCTGTAAATCAAATGAGATATGGGTAAATATATCGACAAATATATATGTATCCTTGCCTGACAACTCCACAGGCTCACCGTTTACAATTACTGTAATTGTATTTTCTGATGAGTCTTCTTTCTGTATTTCTTCCTGTATATCATTTTTTGGCAATTCATTTTCCGGCAGTTCATTTTCCGGCACAGCAGATGCTTCAGCTTCTTTAGCAAAATCATCATGCAGCTCATCGAGCACCTGATTCATCATCTGCTCTGATGTTCTGGTCACTGTGTTGTCTGACTCTGTGCTGTTTGCATCCTGCTCAGCTAAGACCGAAGCCTCATCTGAATCAGACTCTTGTGTGTCATTATAAGTGTTATTGTCGATTCTTGCAACACCATATTCATCTGTTTTCCACTCAACAGAGAAATTTTCGTATACAAGAGTGTCGAGATCAGCCTCTTCATTGTTTACAAATATCATCTGGTCTGTGTCAATAACGAGGTCCATAAACTGCGCAATCTGGCGCACTGTATAGTAATTTCTTGTCTCAATCACATCATTTTCCCTGATGCTGTAATCCTCCGGCTCAAGCTCTCCGTTTACCTGGACAAACCTAGGACATGAAACCCTTCTGCCGTTTATGATAAAAGTAATGACAGAATGATTGTACTCATCAAGCTGCGATATCTTATACTCTGCTGCCTCTCCTGCTGTGGACGGCTCTATGATTATCTCACTGTTTGGCTCAAGCGGTGTATTGATGCTTGCAGGCTTTCCGTTCATGGTCACCACTGCACCCTCTCCGGCCTCGCCTCTTACAAGTCTTGCCACACCGTTTACCGTAAAGTTTATCGGGGTGCCGCGCTTTGGAAACAGCTCATCGTTTGGATATCCCGCCTGAAGCGCCGCATCGACTATTGTAAGCCTGTTATTGTCATAGAGCTTTATTCTCTCACCGTTGAATCTGACCATGATAAAATTATTTCTCTGGTCATAATAATTCAGACATATACCAATTGGAGTGACAAGAAGCGGATCCTTCTTAATATCCTCCTGCTCAAAGGTCACATCGCCAAGCACTTCCTCACCTCTTAGAGCGACTCTTTCCTCCGGCAGGTCAAGGTCTTCCGCAAGCTTTTCCGTGAAGCCGTGTATCTTGCCTCCTCCTCCGACTACAAAGCAGGCACTCACTGTTTTGTCACCGTTTAGCTCTCTAATTTTAGCCGATACCTCTTGTGCAATATTATCAACAACAGGTGCTGCCACATCCCAGACATCCTGTGCAGGAATTGTGTGCTCGATGCTCATGATATCCTTGTATGTAACCGTATCACTTGTCGTAGACTGAAGCTTGATGCTCTCCGCCATATTGAAATCCACGAGGAAATGCTGCACAATAACTTCTGTCAGCTCATCTCCTGCATGCGGTATCATGCCATAGGCTATGATACTTCCGTCTCTTGTGATTGAGATATCACTCGTTCCGGCTCCCACATCGACAAGTGCGATATTAAGCATACGATAGTTCTCCGGAATTGCCACATTGATAGCGGCGATAGGCTCCAGCGTCATATTGGCAACACTAAGCCCGGCCTGTCCCACTGCCGCATACAGTCCGTCTACCACATCCTCCGGCAGAAATGTAACTATGATATCCTCGCCTATTTTGTTTGCCTTATGACCCTCAAGGCTGATAAACACCTCATCATTCAAAAAGAATTTGACTGTAGAATATCCCACACAGTAAAACTTATAGCTTGTATCGTTAACCTCCTTAAGTGCCTCCTGTGCTTTTTCTATACCAAGCAGGTCAAGCGTATGGACATCCTCGCCGGTCACCACAGACTCCTGCGCATACTCATACTCCACATGCGTCGTGACAGTCTTTAATACTCGTCCTGCGGCTGCTATACACACCTCTTCAAGTGGCTGTCCTGTCTGTTTTTCAAGCTCGTCCTTTACTTCCTTAATGGTTTTTGCCACCCTGCCTATATCATGTATCTGACCGTCAAGCATTGCTCTGGTCTCATGCTCCCTGACATACTGTGCTGTAACCACAAATTCCTTGTCATCAGTCTGATAGCCGACAGTTCCTACAACATTTCTTGTACCAATATCCAAACCGAATACATTATTCATTTCCACTACTCCTTGTATTTGCTAAGCGCTTTATTTATTGAAGCTATCGTGTTTTCGATATCTCCGTCATTATCGATAACCTCCTTGCAGTGCCTTCTGTACTCAGCTTCTTTAAGCTGGCTTGCAAAGATACTATCTATCTTCTCATCTGAATATCCGCGTGATGACTTAAGTCTTTTTCTTCTCACTTCTTCACTTGCATAAATATACCACAGCTCGTCGCAGATTTCACCATATCCCTCCTCTATAAGGAGTGCTGCTTCAAGCACAAGCATGAAAAGACCTTCTTTTTTTGCCTCTTTAACTGCATTAAGCACATATTCCTTTACTGCTGGATGCACTACTTCGTTTAATAGCTCTCTTTTTTTATCATCCGAAAAAATCACTCCGGCAAGTGCCGGTCTGTCAAAATGCCCGTCCTCAAGCCATATCGGTTCGCCCGCAAACAATTCCTTTAATCTGTTGTAGCAGTCGCTTCCCGGCTCCATCAGCTCATGTGCTATCTCATCGGAGAGCATGACCCTTACGCCATCAAGTTCCTTAAGATAGCCAAGCACTGCCGATTTTCCGGCACCTACACCACCTGTTATTCCTATAAAAATCATACTATTTCCTTTTCTGTCATCAATGCGCATCATACCAGTCATAGCCACACTCGGTGCCCACCTCCATTGATACCTTCATGTCCACCGCACCACGCATCTCTTTCTCCAGAAGCTTAATCACTTTATCCTTCTCAGCTTCCTTTGTCTCAATTAAAAGCTCATCATGTACCTGAAGGATAAGTCTTGACTTTAAGCCCTCGTCAAGAAGCCTGTCATGCACACGTATCATGGCAATCTTTATGATATCGGCTGCTGTACCCTGAATAGGTGAGTTCATCGCAACTCTCTCTCCAAACTGTCTCTGCATGAAATTGCTCGAGTTCAGCTCAGGAATCGGTCTGATACGCCCAAACATGGTCTTTGTATAGCCATTTTTCTTGGCATCCAAAACCGTCTGATCCAAAAACTCCTTAATCTTTGGATATTTGACAAAATAGCTGTCTATATAGCCCTGTGCCTCTTTCCTTGAAATCCCCAGGTCGTTAGACAGACCAAACGCGCTGATACCATATACGATACCAAAATTTACCGCCTTGGCATTTCGTCTTTGAAGGTCTGTGACCTCATCAAACGGTGTGTCAAACACAAGGGATGCTGTACTTCTGTGGATATCCTGACCATTCTTAAAGGCCTCTATCATCCTTTCATCCCCTGAAAGCGCTGCCAGCACCCGAAGCTCGATCTGCGAGTAGTCTGAGTCAACAAACAGATCTCCATCCTCAGGCAAAAATACCTTCCTGATAAGCTTGCCCAGCTCAATCCTTATCGGGATATTCTGCAGATTAGGCTCTGTGCTTGAAAGACGGCCTGTCGCAGTGATTGTCTGATTTAAGGTAGTATGGATTTTGCCATCGGATGCGATATATCCTGAAAGTCCGTCAGCATATGTGCTCTTTAGCTTTGTGAGCTGTCTGTATTCCAATATATCCGCGACAATCGGATACTCCGGTGCCAGCTTTTCAAGCACATCTGCCGCAGTAGAATAACCGGTCTTTGTCTTCTTTTCATTTGGCAGTCCAAGCTTTTCAAAGAGAATGACTCCAAGCTGCTTTGGCGAATTTATATTAAACTCTTCACCTGCTGCCTCGTATATTTTCTTTTCAAGCTCAGCTATCGAAACAGCAAGCTTGTCTCCATACTCCTTAAGCTTTATTCCATCAGCCCTTATACCCTCATTTTCCATATCATACAGTACGAAAACGAGTGGCAGCTCGATATCTTTATAAAGAGTGAGCATATCCATTTCCTTTAGCTTCTGCAAAAGAACCGGCTTTGATTTCCAGGCAGTATACACCTCGTAGCAGGCACAGTCCACTGCCTTTTTCTCATCCTCCTTCATCATCTGAGTGAAATCAAGCTTTCCCAGATAATCTTTTTTAGATGAGAGCATAAGCCCCAGATAGTCCTTTGCAACCGCATCATATGGATACTCCCCGACAAGCGGATTGATAAGGTATGCAGCCACCATCATGTCAAAATATCTGTCTCTGTCCTCTGCCTTTATCTCTTTGCTCTTAAATCTGTGCAGATTGGTCTTTAAATCCGGTGATATCCATGACTTTACTTCCAGGGTATTTAGTTTTTCATCGAGGAAGCTGCTTGAAATCTCATCACCTGTACAGATAAAATATATGTCCTCCTCTGAAAAACAAATCGAAACAGCAAGATAATCGTTAGAAACCGGCTCCGAAAACAGACTTAGCTGTCCATCACTTTCGCTGTTTTCCAAAGACTCTCCCGGTACTACCGCAAAAGCGACCTCCTTGTTCTTTGCCTTCTCAAACACACTCTCTGCAGTCTTTAAGTCCCTTACTACCACAAAATGCTCCTCGGCATTGTTTTTAGGAGCCTCCACGTTAAACCGTGACAGCATGTTTTTGAATTCGTATCTTTTGCACAGTAAAAAGGCCTCCTCAGTGTAGAGTGACTCTACTCCGCCACTAAGCTTTGCATCAGAAAATTCATAGTCAACCGGTGCATCAAGTATGATTGTAGCAAGCTCCTTGCTCATAAGCGCCTGTTCCCAATACTCCACTATATTCTTTGAAGCCCTTGGCGGCTTTACATTCTCAGCGTCCTCATGTACTGCCTCTATACAGTGATATTTTGCTATAAGTGCGCCTGCTGTCTTTTCGCCGATACCGGGTACCCCGGGAATATTATCAGACGTATCTCCCTGCAGAGCCTTTACATCGATAAACTCCTTTGGAGTGACGCCGTACTTTTCGATAACATCTGCTGTATTGTAGTTTTCTATCTCGGTTCCTGTTTTCTTTGTCTTTGGAATCCTTACCATGACATGGTCAGTCGCAAGCTGCAAGAGGTCTCTGTCTCCGGAAATGATGGCGACATCCATACCGGCCTTTTCTGCCCTGACAGATAAGGTTCCAAGTATATCGTCGGCCTCATAGCCTTCCTTTTCCACGATTTTAATGCCCATAGCGGTAAGCATTTCCTTTATCATAGGCACCTGCTGCCTGAGCTCCTCGTCCATAGGCTTTCTCGTGCCCTTGTACGCATCAAACATCCTGTGGCGAAACGTCGGCGCATGCACATCAAATGCCACCGTCAGATAGTCTGGCTTTTCCTCGTCAAGAATCTTGAACATGATATTCAAAAATCCATAGACTGCATTTGTGTGAAGCCCCTCTGAATTGGTCAGATCAGGCAGCCCGTGATATGCCCTGTTTAAAATACTGTGTCCGTCTATAAGTACAAGCTTTTCACTCATTTTATACTTTCCTTATTACTTAATATTGTTGTAATCGCTGCCGGTCACACTGCAGTGCAGGCAGTAATGTTAAATAGCTCTTGTATATTTCTTAAGCCACTGAGCCTCCTCATCATTCAAAAAAGGTGAAACAAGCTCATAAACTCTCGCATGGTAAGCGTTCAGGTATCCCTTTTCCCTGTCTGTCATCTGATTTGGATCAATCGCATCGAGATCTATCGGTACATAGGTCAGATTCTCAAAATACATGAACTGGCCATACTCATTTTTCTCGCCCTTTCGGCAAATCAGCTCATTCTCTGTACGAATACCGAATTTGCCCTCTAAATAGATGCCCGGCTCGTCTGTAGTAACCATGCCCTCTTCTATCACACGCTCTGCAGTCCTGCCCGGATACTGCTTCCAGTGAAAGCTGTTTGGTCCCTCATGCACATTGAGCACATAGCCCACACCGTGTCCGGTGCCGTGATTGTAGTCCATGCCAATCTCCCAGAAAGGCTCTCTTGCCAGAATATCAAAGTTAAGGCCCGAGCAGCCCTCCTTAAACCTTGCATTTGCCAGGTTCATATTTGAGCGGCACACTCTCGTAAACATATCCTTCATCTCGTCAGTCACCGGTCCTAACGCAAAGGTTCTCGTGATATCTGTGGTTCCCTCCAGATAATGTCCTCCTGAATCAACCAAAAGAAGACTCTCAGGCTTAAGCTGCCTGTCGGACTCCTCTGTTGCAGAATAATGCACAATAGCACCATGATCAGCATATCCGCATATTGTGGCAAAGCTCAAATCAAGAAAGCCCTCCTGCTGTGCTCTAAGCGATGCAAGATAATCTGAAGCCGAAATCTCTGTCATAGGTATCTTACCTATATTTGTCTTAAGCCAGTACATGAACCTGCACATCGCAACTGCATCCTTTAAATGCGCCTTGCGCAGATTTTCAAGCTGCACTTCATTCTTTACAGCCTTCATGACAACTGTAGGATCCTCCGCATCAATCACCTTAACACCCTTTGACAGGCTGTCGCAGATGCGGTAATTTACAATCGATGTATTTAAAAGCACTGTCTCTTTTTCATCAATATGCTTCACATATTCATAAAAATCATCGTAAGGTCTTGTCTGTATACCATTCTTATCGAGGTATGCCTTAAGAGTCTCTGTCACAACCTCTTCCTGCAAAAACCATATGCAGCTGTCCTGTGACAGTGCCAGGTATGAAAGCACTACAGGCACATAGCTTATGTCGCCTCCCCTGACATTTAAAAGCCAGGCGATATCGTAAAGTGATGACATCAGATGAAGAGTTGCACCCTTTTGTGCCATCTGCTCTCTGACTCTTTTAAGCTTTGAGCTTATATCCTCACCGGTGTATTTATTGTCAAAAATCATGACAGCTTCCTTTGACATAGGTGGTCTGTCAGTCCATATGAGGTCAATCAGATCCTCATTTACGTACATGCTGCCGTGCTTTTCTTTTGCAATTTCTGAAAGTCTTTTGCCCCATGCGGCATTTACCACTCTGCCGTCAAAGCCTATTACACCGCCATCCGAAAGAGTATCCTTTATATACTCATCAACTGTCGGTACGCCCTCCTCGCCAATCTTAAACAGCTTTACAGTGGTATCCTTAAGCTGCGCAGCCGCCTGCACAAAATACCTGCCGTCTGTCCATAGTCCGGCCTCATCCATAGTGATGACTGCGGTACCTGCTGAGCCCGTGAAGCCTGTAATATATTTGCGTGCCTTAAAATGCTCTCCTACATACTCTGACTCATGAAAATCAGCAGTAGGTACCACATACAGCGAGATGCCCCTTTTTGCCATCTCGCTTCTCAATGCTTTTAATCTATCCTGTATCATTTTATTATGCCTCTTTAAATTCAAAAAATTTTGTATCTAATTCCGGATACATTCTCTTTAATGAGATTGGTTTGCCGGATTTGTTCAAAAAGCAATGGCTGCTTTTTGCAGTGGTGCGAAGCTCGCCTGTCTCTTTGTCCTTCATGACATACTCAAGCTCCATCTTGATTCCGTTATACTTAAGCAGCTTTGTGTAGATGACGACCGTATCATCGAAATGTACCATACTGTGATACTCTACCGATATCGACAGCACCGGACTTATGATTTCCATATCCTCCATCTGCCTGTAGTTGAGTCCTATCTGATCCATCAAATCAAGTCTTGCTTCTTCCATCCACTTGACATAGTTTGAATGGTGGATTATACCCATCTGATCTGTTTCATAATACTTTGCGTGGTGCTCGTAAGGACGGATTCTAAGCTCCCCTTGTGAGCCGGCAATCTGTAACTCATTGTTTGCCATAAAAACTTCCTCCATTCATATTTTGGTCTTATTTCTATTATGCCACATTGGACAACTAAATTCAACGACTTGACCGTAAAATATAAACCGGCTGCTACCTGCGTATCATGCTGTAGCAATCTCTGCATATATTGCGTGAATTTCCAATCGGAAGTATTCTGCCGCAATACCGGCATCTGATAATATACTCATCCTTGCTCTTTGATAGAAGCTGCATAATCTTTGCCTGTGTTTTGTCGCGCTCGTTTTCAAGCCAGTCCTCATCCACAATTTTGCCCATGCGGACTGAAAACTGATAGTACAAATCAAGCTTTTTGTAATAGGATTCGTATTTCATGAGTCCCTGATACTTTGAATGCTTATCAGGCTTGTCGAGAGAGATATCAGATGTATACGACATGCAGTAGCGCAGCCATTGTCTGACAAGCTCCCTGTCCTTTATATCTATAGGACATGTAATCATCTTATAAAGCAGATATTTGTCATCAAAATCTGCGATAAAGTATCGCTCCTTATACGCATATCCATACAAAAACAATATCTCATCGACATTGATTTTCCTAAACGGTGCTGATGGCTTTGCCTCATGCCAGAGCTTAATTATCGCATCAAGCGGCGCATCCATTGTAAGGAGCACCTGTGGAAAGCCAAGACTTACTATATCAATATCCTGCTCCGGTATATTTAGCGTATTCTTCAGATAATTCAGATTCTTTTGTCCCAAAGCTGTCACATAGCCTGTATCATACAGACCAAATCTGCCTGCACGGCCCGCTATCTGTTTTATCTCAGAGATGACAAGCGGACGTCTTGATACTCCATCAAACTTTTCCACCTCCAGAAATACAATTCTTCTGACCGGCAGATTGAGTCCCATTCCTATCGCATCTGTTGACACGACAACCTGTGTCTTTTTCTCATTAAAAAGCGTCATCTGCCTGCGCCTTATTTCCGGTGGCAGACTTCCGTATATGACACTTGGCTTTATGCCGTTTTCCTCCAGACGCCCTGCTATATTGAGTACCGACTTCTTTGAAAATACGATAAAGGCATCGCCCTCCTTCACATCCTGCGGAAATGAAAAAGGCTTGTCCTCCAGCTTTAGCGCAGTCTTTCTCTCATACTCCCTTATCTCATACTCGTCATGGCACAGATTAATCAGATGAATGACTACATCCTTTGCCACCGGACTCATGCATATATGAATCTCTCCTGCAAGTGTACCAAGAATTGCCCTGGTCCACGAATGTCCCCTGTCATCATCTGCAACCATCTGTGCCTCATCAATCACTGCGATATCATATTCCTTATCACAGTCAAGCATCTCCACTGTCGATGCTGTAATTCTGCTGTCAGCTACCTCAAGACACTCCTGGCCTGTAAGCATGGTGCATGGTATGCCTGCATCATTCATCTTCTCATATACCTCAAGTGCCAGAAGTCTAAGAGGTCCCATATAAACTCCGTTTTGCGCCAGCTTAAGCCTCTCAAGCGCCTGATATGTCTTACCGCTGTTAGTCGGGCCTATATGAAGTATAAAGCGCCTTTTCATGCTCTGTGCTTTTGGAAACTCAAGCTCAGGCCGTGCCGGAACCAGCGTGACAATCTCTCTTCTAAGCTCCTTGCTGCGGTACTCATTGTAAAGCGCCTTCATGCTCCTTGTACATATCGCACCTATATACTCCTTGCGCAAAAGCTTTAGAAAATCCTCTGTGAGATACTCTGCCTCATTCTCATCAAACTGCTCCATATCCACCCTGACGAGCTGCGGAAGGATTTCTCTATTTAAAATCTGCCTTGCATTCTTATTGTTGGAATAGTAGGTGATCAATGCAAGCCTTTTTATTTCCTGATGCAGCTTGTCGAGTGCTATTGTCTCGTTTTTTGAAAATCGCGCATATTTAATTGATTTTGCTTTACTATTGAGCCTGTGAATATAGTGTGCCAGCTTTACAGGCTTACCTGTACTTCTCTTCGCATTCTCCCTGTACTGATCAACATAAAACTGTACCAGTACCTCTTCAAACGATTTTTCCATATATGTGTGTTATCCTCTTTATTTATATACACCGTTAAGAGTCACCTCAAACGTAACATCCTTTCCGGCAAGTTCTGTATTTAACTTATAATCATCCGGGAATTTCAGGTTTAAATCAAAGGTTTCTCCCACCTTGTGACCTACCACTCCGTCCTCAAAGCCATCTATATAGCTGCCTGAGCCGAGCACCAGGTCTGTGCCCTGTCCATCAGTGCTTCCACCCTCGAATTTTTCACCGTCCATATATCCGGTGTAGTCAATATTTACCTTATCTCCGTTTTCTGCAACCGTGTCAGTCTCTGTATTAAGTGTTGCTGCCTTGGTCTGTGAATCACTGCTTTGTGTCTCGGATGCCTGAGATTCCGCGGTCTGTGATGCAGCTTGCGTATCGTCAGTGCCCTTTGACGATGAACCGCCCGATGTCGCAACTGCCCAGATTAGCACTATGACTACCACAACGACTGCCACTACCGGCACCCAGAATTTCAGCAGATTCACAACCTTTGCCTTCTTTTCTGCTTTTTCTCTCTCTATTCTTCTTTTTTCCTGTGCGATTTTTTTGTTTTGTTTGTTCATTTTGTTAATCTCCTGTTTTATTTTTATTATTGAATTATACTATTACAATTTGAACATTCTGTGTTTCGCATAAATGAACAATATGCGTTGTCTGTCAGTGCATTCACTATCTGTCACTGTTCGCTTTAAACTTTAAACGGCTACGTCTCTTAACTATTTGACGCAATAATAAAAGCAGCAGAAAGACGCCCACACTGCCTGCGCTTATAGCTGCACCTGCCTTAAGCCCCGGTGTCTCATAATAAAACTCTATCTCATGCTCTCCCTCATCCAGATGAATGCTCACAAAGGTATCTGAAAAATCCTCATACTCTGCATCCTTCCCATCCACCTTCATAGTCCATCCCTTTTCACTCGGAATAGAAAGTACAAGTCTGCCTGCCTCCTTCACATCTATGTGTCCGCTTATGTGTGTATCTGAAAAATCATCCACCGAAAGTGTCTGCTCATTGAGTGTATTGTAAGCACTCTCAACTGCAGCAATGGAAAGCTCGTATACATTAAATCGTACAGCATCGGCATCAGTGTTTGTGACGGAAACTGTCTCCCCCGCCTTCACATATCCCAGGTCAAACAGATACCTGTGAGTGGTCTTCGAGTATGTGGTCTCATACTCTCCGTGGCTGAAGGTCAGACTGTCAGTGCTGCACGAATCGTATGCCGCATAATAATATCCGTCATGGTCAAAGGTGAGCGTCGTAGTTCCCGGATTTTCGTCCTGAGTGCACTCTGTCAGGGTCAGCATATCATCTGCTGCGCCAAGGAGCCTGCCAAGGGAATTAATCGAATAGATTTTCGATGACGAGGATGGCTTCCACGCATCAATCACTCCCTCATCCATCATAAAACCAAGCGGAAGTGTGTAGTTATTCCGATACAGATAGTGATTTCCGCATTTTCCCACAAGTGTAGTCAGCTCATTCTGTGGCTGTATGGATTTTGTAACCATATATCTAACAGAAAGCATAGCTGACGTGACAGGTGTGGCACCGTTATAACAGTAGAAATTCTTGCCCCCCTCCATATAAAGCGCCTGATAAAAATGGCTCACATTTATATTCATCAGGGAAGAAAACTGTGTTCCGGAAGCATAGCCGTATCGTGTGTCATCATTTTTAGTTAGTCGGCCTGTATCCTCAACCCTGTAAAATGGTACATCGTTGTCAGCTGCATCCTCTTTTGCCAGCTTAAGTGCCTTTTGCATATCGTCCACATTGGCATTGTAGCTGCTTCTGCCGGTACATCCAAGTCCTGTCACAGCCATATTGACAGCCAGCTCCACAATCGCAATACCGCATGTTATGACCATCAAAAGCTCTCTGTTTTTCCTTGCTGCAAGCTTTAAAAGTACTGTCATAATGCCGTACAGAGCAACAAACAATATGCTTATGATAACTGCATAATACTCTGTCACATCCTCACCGGCGAACATCGTGCTTACTGCCATAAGCGCCGATGCAAATACCACTGCCACACCAACATGCCACAGTCTTATGCCACGCCACTTTCTTACTGTAGCATAGCCTATGGTCAATACAAGAAATGCATACAGATACGACTGTCTGCCAGGCAGCGAATCTGGAAAATGCAGTCCGTGCCATATAAAGTCAAGCTGTTTATTGGCAAAGCTTGCCATGAAAAACAACACAAACAATACTGGAGCTATTTTTTTCTTCCAATTAATCCTTTTGTTGAGCACAAACAGTATCAAAAGCATCACACTAAAGGCTCCGGCATACAGATTCGGCCAGTTCTCTGCACCCTCATAGACGCTTGCTGTAGTGCACATCCTGCCGACCTCCGATAAGAGATTAAAATACCACTCTATCTGCTTTGGAAACTCAATGCCCGATGAACCGCTGTAGCTTAAAATGATAAGCTCCGGGATGATGAGCACCATCGCAGTGCCTCCAGCCAAAAGCGAGTAAACGGCAAATCTCACAATTGCAGCCATTTTACCGCCATTTTGCGTAAAGAAAAGCCATGCAAACCAGAATACCAAAAAGATGCAAAGCATGATGCTCAGATAATAGTTTGACAATATACAAAGTGCCAGTGATACATAGTAAAGCACCGGCTTTTTGTCCCGCACAAGCTTCTCAAGTCCTACTATCGCAAGCGGTGCAACCGCCACAACATCCATCCACATAACATCCCAGCTATACGCAGCTACAAAGCCGGAAAGTGCATATGCCGTAGAAAAAACAAATGCCGGCACAAATGTATTATCGTGATACCTGTTATCCTTTCCAAGAAGTACAAAGTGTTCCTTCAGAAAATAAAAAAATGTTGCTCCGCTTAGCGAAATCTTAAAAATGATTAGCAGCTCGATAAACTCAATAATATGGCTCTTTGGAAAAAGCACCACAAGCCAGTTTAACGGACTCGCCAGATAATAGGCAAATACCGATACAAAATCACTGCCAAGCCCGATATTCCATGTATACATGAGGCTCGCACCATTTCTTAGCTTCTCCCACAGCTCATTAAAGAATGGCAGATACTGGTGATACAAATCCATATGCAAAAGGCAGTAATCGCCAAATGGATATACACCATTTCCTATACAGATGATTATACATATGAAAAACGGAATTAAAAACGCTGTCAAAAGTGGATGCTTTTTAACAAAATTCATCATTTATCCTCCCAGTCAAACAGTCTGTAATATTGCAAAAGCTTATAATCGTTTAGCATATCCGAATCGGCCTGCTTATTTTTGCTGCCGGTTGCCTTGTCTGATTTATTTGATGCTTTATCTAATGTCTTATCTGCAGTTTTATCCGTACGTACCGCTGATATAATTGGATACTCCTCCTGCAGCTTTAGCAGAAAGCTCTGATAGTCATTTGTCGGCACACCTGCCGCTTTAAGTACGTTTGCAGCCAGATAATTAACGCTCGTGTCTTTTCCTGCAGCTTCATCAATATCATAATTTGCCCAGATAACATACGGCACCTGATAGCGCAGCTTAAGCTCTTCATTTGATAAATTATTATAGTCCATGCCGTTTGCTGCAAGAACAGAGCTCGCCACAGTATCATTTGGCTGATGATCACCGAAAAATACCACTATAGTTTTCTCATCCACATTTGAGAAATATTCAATGAGGCTCTTTAAATCCTCATCTGTCAGCTTAATCAAAGAAAGATACTGGTCAAGTGCAGAATTATTAAGCTTATCCGCTGTCACCGTATTGTCAAAGCCGTAATAGGTATCCGTATATCCACCATGGTTTTGCATAGTGACATTGAATATAAATGCCGGCTGACCATCCGGTTTGTTCTCATAGGTCTCAATAATTTTGTCAAAGGATGTCTCATCACTTATATATTTGCGCACAAACCTCTGATTAGAATAATCCTGCATAAACGAAAGATTGTCAAATCCCAAAAGAGGATAGACCGTATCCCGGTTCCATCCACTGCCATAGTACGGATGCTGTGCATACGTTGTGTAGCCTATGCTTTTTAAATAGCTTGCAAGGGAAGGTGTCGTGCTCTTTATATACTGCTGATAAGGAATACTTCCTACCGGAAGAAAAGCCATCGTATTGCCTGTCAGAAACTCAAACTCGGTATCGGCGGTATTTCCACCGCATACAGACGTATTCAGATATCCTGTTATAGTGTTTTCATTGCCCTTTTCAAGACTGTGTACAAACGGCATATAGTCTGTATTTGTATCAAAACCACCGAGCACTGACAGATCTGAAAATGCCTCATCCATCACAACTATAATATTCGGATAATCACTTTTATCTGTAATTACAGTATTATCATTTGTACCGGCATAGCTGTCAAGCAGTTCCTTTGCCTTCTGTCTGCTATACCCATCAGGCTTATCAACCGCCACAAACTTAAGATCCATCGCAAAGGTTACCGCCATTCCATTCACCTTTGTCATATATGCAGGTGTAAATAGAAACGGATACAGATAATTGTCCGTCTGGAAATCCTCATCCTGCAGGGCATTCACAAACAGACACAGCGCAAGTATTCCAAGCACAGTCGGAATTAGTCTGAACCTGAATTTCCACTTAATTCTGAAATCAACAAAATGCATCAGCATAATAAGAGCTATAAATATAACTGTAACAACAACTACTCCTGCAGTCGGTGCGAAATCATAATTGGATGCAACACTTGTCGCCGTACCAATTGAAAAAATATCCCACGGAACAAAAGGAGTCGAGCGGAAAAGCATAACATAATGATTAATCAGTCCAAAAACCATGGCCACTATAAAGACTGCACGAAGCGCCCACTTTGCCCTGCCCGTAATAAAATAAAGAATCCAGGCAATCAGCTCAAACAAAATAATATTAAAAAATCCCGCCATAAATCTGACTTCTTCAAAAGGATTATGTTCATAGAACTCCATAAGATAAAAAGCCGCAATCGGGAAAATCGAGAAAAATATAACATTGAATATAATTTCATATTTTTTATAAATCTTTTTTATCATCATAATGCTCCTGTTTACTATCTGGTATTACAGCCTATATGGCAGATTTTTGGGTACCTTTTTAGGTACAATTTCTGGGCAAATTTTTCTTAAAAGCACCCTAATTTCTTTAATTTTTTGAAAGATTGCAAGTAAAGAAAAACCCCGCAAACCCTTGATTTTACTGAAAATCTTGGATTTACGGGGTTTTGCAAATAGTGCCGGCAGTGGGACTTGAACCCACACGGGCTTGCGCCCAACAGATTTTGAGTCTGCATCGTCTGCCATTCCGACATGCCGGCGTCTTACGAACAGACAATATTCTATCACAGTTATAGACTTCATGCAACTAAAATTTGTAATTTCAATATAAATTTCAATGCGATTATGACTGTTCACGCCTTACAATGTGACCAGCAACAATTACAGCTCATTTAAATATGTCAAAGCCTTGAAATATGTCTCAGCATACAACCTTATTCTTACCAGTGCATTTTCCGACATAAAGCTGTTTGTCAACAAAATTAATCCATTCCTTGTAATCCTGCCCCACTTTATATTTCCCTGCACCTATGGTCACTGTCATCCTTCCGCTGCCCTTAGATGTCCAGAAGGATTTTGAATTAATCTCCACACGAAGCTCATCGAGAAAATTCTTAGGCACCTCTCCGTCGACACATTTACCAAGAAGTAAAAACTCCTCTCCTCCCCATCTGCAATAGCTAAGCTCAACACCTCGAGCCTTGCTTACGATAGTACGAGCGAGCATCTTAAGTGCATCATCTCCTACATTATGTCCGAATGAATCGTTAATTTTCTTAAAATCATCAATATCAATCATTGCAAGGAAATATTCCCCCTGCTTCTCAGCCTCAAAAAGATTCTTAAGCTTTGCCATCATATAGAAACGATTTGGAAGCTCCGTCAGCGCATCAAACTGTGCCTGCTTTTCCATTGCCCCCTCCTCGGAAGACATAAAATGCAAAAGGCACATCATACATGTTATTATCAAGAAAACTACACCAGAAATCATAGCAATAGAAATACTCTTAATTACAACAGAATCCAACTTATATAAAGGTGCGTAAAAGCCATCAAGCATATAAAGAATAATCAGAGCAATAGCATATACACAGCAAAGCAGAATGGCAACATGATTCTTTTTTTTCTTCCTGAGGACCACATAATCCATGGAAAAAAGAAAAAACATTGCATCGATCAAAAAAAGCTGAAAATTACATTGAATTCCGAGACAAACCACCGCAAGTATCATATAAAGCAATATCTCAACAGCCACACTATAAACATATATGCTCAGTTTTTCAGATTTTGTCAGACTGAATGCAAGGAAATAAAAGCATATGCTGATCAGACTGACTCCTGCCATCAAATCTACACCTAATGATGAAAACATAAATAGCATCAGCAGATGGATGACAAGAAATATTTTGTTTACATTAAATAGAAAGCTCTGCTCCTTAGCAGTACTATCATTGCTACTCATTGTCCAATACCTTCATAAAAAATATCTAATATATTACTATAGAATAATAACACATTTTAACAAATATAACAATATATTATTGTGCAAAAGTACTAGACTATTTTGCTACTTTTTTTCTAATTATATATCCAATAAGAATAATAACAGCACTTGTTATGACACTTCCATAAAATGTCATTCCCCTGCACAAAAGCTCCATATTTGCTGCATTACTACCAACAAGCTGTTTAAACCCATCAATCATAATATAATCGGCCACGCCCATAGCACCGGGTATCGGCACACAATTGGAGCCCATCGCTACAAAACACTGTATCACACTCACATCAACTGCCTTATTTACGCCTTCGCCTACTGCCATAAAAATCATAAACGATACCAAAAGCTGTGAAACTCTCTGCATTATATTCCAAAAGAAAATCTCGATGAGAAGCCCTGTCTGCCCTGTGATACTGTTTGAACACTCCTGATATTCTTTCATAGTATTTTTAAGCTTTATTCGAAGCCTGTCACCATGCCGTATTATATGTATTTTTTCAAAAAGCCGGATAAGACTATCACAAATTGAGTATAGTATGCTTCCCTTCCTTAGCAGCATATAAAATACAAGAGCCAGAAAAATCAGCACCACAATCCCCAAACATATAAATATCCGCGAAATACCTGAGAAATTTTTCAGCAATGGATACTTAAAAATCATGCATAGTAAGCCAATTGTTAAAAGTGAAAGTGTATACATAACAAGATTAATCAGCAGAGCCACTGTAGCAGCATAGCCCGGTATGCCATCCCTTATCATGAAATACGCACTGGCTGGCTGTCCTCCCGATGCCGATGGTGTAATAGCCGAAAAATACACATCAGCTCCACCATACACAGTACCATCAATCGCGCTGGTTTTATACCCAAAGTGTCTTGCCATGCGTACCAGAGCAAAGCCTTCAAACCAAATAAACCCAAACGTACAAACAAAACTCATAAAAAGCCAGCCTTTATTTGCATTTATGATAAAACTCATAAGAATTTCAAACGAAAAATGTTTGCTCTGTGAGACAACAGTCCATATGCTTAAGATAGCTATAAAAGCAGAAGCTATCGCCCAAAATATCTTTTTTCTGTCCACTAAATCTAATCCCCTTAAAAAAACTGGTAAAGTGAATTATTAAAATACACCGTACCAGTTTATTGTAGAGAATATATATAACTTTATCAAGTAAAATATTATTAATATCTTTTTAATGTTTGTTAAATTATTTACTGTTACAACTAACAAATCAGTCTAAATACAAATTAACTTCTATGATTCCTCTTCCTCATCATTGTCAGTGTTCATCATATACACACCCCTGCTTGCATCTCCATCAGGATTCTTTCCAAACTCGTAATCATTTCCCGGCAGAATAGCATTTAAGAAAATTCCTGCGATAGCTGCAATTGCCAAAGCTGTCAATGTAATTGATGTTCCTGCTACAGTAAATGTCAGTCCATTTCCAAAGCCAAGACCACATACAAAAATAACACCTGCAATAATCAGATTTCTTGATTTCGTCAGATCTACCTTGTTTTCAACAACATTTCTAACTCCTATTGCTGAAATCATTCCATAAAGCATAAATGAAACTCCACCAATAATCGCTGATGGCATAGTAGATATTACAGCCGAAAACTTTGGAATAAACGAAAGTGCAATAGCAAAAACAGCCGCAATACGGATAACTCTCGGATCATATACCTTAGACAGCTCAAGTACTCCTGTATTCTCACCATATGTTGTATTAGCCGGTCCTCCGATAGCTCCTGCGAATGCAGTTGCAATTCCATCACCTATAAGTGTCCTATGAAGACCCGGATCAGCAATAAAGTTCCGCTCTATTGTAGCAGAAATAGCAGACATGTCGCCAATGTGCTCCATCATAGTCGCAATAGCGATAGGCGCCATAACAAGAATGGACGTAATATCAAACTTCATGAACTGAAATTTAGGTATTCCGACCCACGCAGATGATGCAATTGATGTAAAATCAAGAATTGCGGAACCATCAGGATTAGTAATTCCAGCAGTATTCATAATAAGAGCCACAACATAGGAAATAATTACTCCCATTAGAATAGGAATGATCTTAAATAAGCCCTTTCCCCATATATTGAAAATAATTATAACTCCAAGTGCAATAATTGCAAGAACCCAGTTTGTTGAAGCATTATTTATAGCTGAGCCGGCAAGTGAAAGACCAATGCATATGATAATAGGTCCTGTCACTACAGGTGGAAGAAAGCGCATTACACGCTTAATTCCAACCAGCTTAATGATAAGTGCAAGTACGAAATAAAGCATACCTGCAACAAATATTCCACCACACGCATATGCGGCCTTATCATTGACAGCCATATCTGCATACATACCACTGTCAAGATTTGCAACAGTATAAAAGCCTCCTAAAAAAGCAAATGACGAACCCAAAAAAGCCGGTACCTTAAACTTTGTACACAGATGAAATATAAGCGTGCCAAAGCCTGCACAAAATAGTGTAACCGATACAGAAAGACCTCTGGTAAGCGGCTCCCCACAAGCCTTCTGAAAATATCCTGATACAAGAATAGGCACAAGAATTGTTGCGCCGAACATAGCAAACATATGCTGCAAACCAAGAATAAGCATCTTGGCCGTTCCAAGCTGTCTCGCATCACGAATTGGCTCCTGTTTCTTTTGTTCCATAACAACCTCCTTAATAAATTAATGTTTTCGATAAGTAACTGAAAACATTATAGCAGTTTTTAATTATTATTTCATTATTTTTTTATTATTTTTTCATAAAAAAAAGACATCTCATTGGATGTCTTAAATAATTCATATTTAATAAGTATGTACCTTCAAAACTTCATACAAATCCGATTTGTTTTTCTTCGTTATTAACCAGATTAAGCCCTCGACCTATTAGTAACAGTCAGCTCCACATGTTG